>JAEEGH010000911.1_pt1 | contig 90080 bp, 48 predicted proteins | sample 9134181 | NCBI WGS metagenome assembly JAEEGH01 (sample SAMN16246544, study PRJNA631951) | gut metagenome | biome: gut microbiome; feature: rumen; material: DP-attached | host: Bos | place: Iran: Karaj | collected 2018-10 | reverse complement strand
GAAGTTGTCCGCCAGGAAATGAACAATCAGTCTGCCGGCGTGGAAGAATCCAATGCTTCGGTAAACCAGATTGTAAGCCGCATAAAGGAATTGAACGGCAGTATAGAAAGCCAGTCTTCCGCAGTAACACAGTCTTCGGCCGCTGTTGACCAGATGGTTGCAAACATTAATTCAGTAACCCAGATTCTTGAAAAAAATGCTGCTGCAGTAGATCAGCTCGGAAGTGCTTCCGAAGAAGGCCGGAACAGAATTCAAAATGCGGTAAGCGTTGCAGAACTTGTACAGCAGCAGTCTGCGGGACTGATTGAAGCTACAAAAATCATTCAGAACATTGCGGCCCAGACAAACCTTCTTGCAATGAACGCTGCCATAGAATCTGCACACGCAGGTGAGGCAGGAAAAGGTTTTAGTGTTGTTGCTGACGAAATTCGGAAACTTGCGGAACAGTCCAGCGCCCAGGGAAAGACCATTGACGAGACCCTTAATTCGCTTTCTGAGTCTATCGATCAGATTTCAGGAAGTGTTGGAGAAGTACAGCAGCAGTTTGATGTAATTTACACTCTCGCCCAGACAGTTCGTTCTCAGGAACTTGTAGTCAAGAACGCTATGGATGAACAGAACGAAGGAAACAAGCAGGTTCTTGAGGCAATGAAAAGTATCAATGATTCAACTGTCAGCGTAAAGGACAGTTCAAGGGAAATGCTTGAAGGAGCCGATCAGGTAGTCAAAGAAATGAAGGTTCTCTCGGAAGTTACGGGCAGAATTGCAGAGAGCATGAGCGTAATGACATCAAATGTAGAAAGCATTACCCGGGCAGTCAGACAGGTAAGCGACAGTTCCGAGCAGAATTTGAACGATTCAAAAGAACTTGCCGGCAAAATTGACGCATTTGAATTGTAAAAAAACTGCCATATCATTAAAATAAAAGTGTCCGTTTTGACGGGCACTTTTTTTTAGAGGAAACAATGGAAAACACAAAAAGAACAGTCACTTGCGGCGATTTGCGCAAGAGCGACGTAGGTAAGACAGTTGTATTGAATGGATGGGTAAGCCGTACCCGTGATTTAGGCGGTCTGGTTTTTATTCGTTTGAGGGACCGTTATGGTATTACTCAGGTAATGGTTGGCGACAAAGCCGGTGACGAAGTTAAAAAAATCGCTTCATCCCTGAAAAGTGAATATTGTATTGCTGTTCACGGTGTTGTTGCCGCACGCAGCGAAAAAGACATCAACAAAGATATGCCTACAGGCGAAATCGAAGTTGAAGCAGATGATATCGAAATCTTTACAACAAGCCAGGAACTCCCTTTCAGTATTGAAGAAGTTCGTCAGAAGGACGGTTCTCTTGTTGTTGCAAACGAAGATCTGCGCTTAAAGTACCGCTACCTGGACCTGCGCCGTGATCCGATGCAGAAGAATATCATTCTCCGAAGTCAGGTTACCTTTGCAACCCGCGAATATCTGACAAAACAGGGATTTCTTGAAATCGAAACTCCAACCTTTATCAAATCAACTCCAGAAGGAGCACGCGACTACCTCGTTCCGAGCCGTGTTCATCCTGGAAAATTCTATTCATTGCCGCAGAGCCCTCAGCTTTACAAGCAGCTTCTGATGGTTTCTGGTTTTGACAAATACTTCCAGATTGCACGCTGTTACCGCGATGAAGATGCCCGCGGCGACCGCCAGCCTGAATTTACCCAGATTGATATGGAAATGTCATTCACAAACCGCGAAGAAGTTCTTGAAACTACAGAAGGTTTGATGGGCTATATTTTTGACAAAACTCTCGGCTACAAACTCCCTGCTCATTTTGACCGCATTTCATGGGACGACGCTTTTGACCTTTACGGAAGCGATAAACCTGATTTGCGTTTTGACCTTAAGATGCAGGACGCCGCATTTATGGCAGATTTGAGCGACTTTAATGCATTCAAGGCAGGTGCCGCAAACGCTGACCACAGCATTGAACGCCATAAGCGTAGCGGTCTCAAGGCACTCGTTGTTAAAAACGTTGCAGACAAATACAGCCGCAAAATGGTAGAAGCCCTCGAAGAAGTTGCAAAAATCAACCACGCAAAGGGACTTGCCTGGATGAAGGTTAACGCAGAAGGTGCATTTGAAGGCGGAATTTCAAAATTCTATGCCGGAAAAGAAAGCGAAGTATGCGCAAAACTCGGTGCAGAAAAGAACGACCTCCTGCTCTTTGTATCGGACGAAAAATGGCAGACAGCCTGTGTTGCCCTCGGTGCAGTCAGAAAACAGTTGGGTAAGGACCTCAATCTCTACAATCCGGAAGATGAATTCCACTTTGCATGGATTGTTGACTTTCCTTACTTTGCATTCAACGAAGAAACAAATATGTGGGAAACTGAACACCATATGTTCACCCTGCCGCAGAAAAAATACTGGGATACTCTTGAATCAGACCCGGGTGCCGTAAAAGGTGATTTGTACGACCTCGTATTGAACGGCTACGAACTTGCTTCTGGTTCTATGCGTATCAACGATCCTGCATTGCAGCAGCGTATTTTCAAAATCGTCGGATACAGTCAGGAACGCGCAGAAAAAGCCTTCGGATTCCTTGTTCAGGCCTTTAAGTTTGGTGCTCCGCCGCACGGAGGAATCGCACCTGGACTTGACCGCCTCATCATGCTCATGCGCCACGAAGAGTCAATTCACGAGGTTATCGCATTCCCTAAGAACAATATGGCTATGTCGCCAATGGACGAATGCCCTAGTTATGTTGAAGATAGTCAGCTTGATGAACTTCACATTAAGTGTTTGGAGAAAGAGTAGGCGACATAGCTTGCGGCAAAGCCTATGGATTTGAGGTGTAGGATGAAATCAGACACCTCAAAAACGGCTGAGTCAAGGCTTTAAGCGAGCGAAGGCGAGCGCGCCTTGACCAGACGTAAAGTGAATAAGGCGGGAAAACCTGCCATGGAGGATATATGAAAAAGTTAATTTTGGGTGTTGCTGCTGCAGCCGCAATCTTTGCTCTGACAGCGTGCGGAACAACTTCTCAGGCTTCAAAACAAAAGGAAGAATCAAAAATTTCAAAGGCGCTTAAAGAACTTGAAGCAGTTTCTTTGAAAGAAGGCGAAATCTGGTCTTATTATATCGAAGACCCGGCAGAAAACGCTTATTCGGCAAATGCTTTTTATGCCGCAAGTGCTTTTATGGGTATCGATGAATACATGAATTTTGGGCCGGAACTTGATTCTGAAGCAAGACAGATTTTTGCAAAAGAACTTTTTACAAACCTTCCGTCAGTTGATGCAGGCGAAAACCTTAAAATTGTTGCAACGGGTGCAAAACTTAAGGGCATGAAGTCCTCTGATAAGGTTGCCTTTGTAATTTCAACTGTAAATCTTAAGGCAGGTGCAGTTCCTGGACATGACAAGGCATACATGATTTTGAGCAATGTGGGAAGGTTCAAGACAACTGATAAAAAAACAGGAGAAACTTCTTACGTTGTTACAGGTACTACTTTCAGCACTTATTTAAATTATTACATCCTTGCCGTTCCATACGAAAACGGTGTTTTTGTAACAGCCGGAAACCTGAACCTCGGTAAACAAAATTATTCTGCAGATATGGGGTATGTGGATAAAGGCAATCTGATGGATACGTTCTGTAAGGATGAAATTGCAGAAAATGACCAGCAGATCGAAGCAATCTACAAAGAAATTACCGGTGCTCAGGAAGCAGCCACTATGACTAAAAAAGCTCTTGCCCCGTTGAATTACGGCTTATACCTTGCTAAAAAAGGCGATCTGGCAGGAGCAAAAAAACTGTGGAATTCAATTGATATTAATTCTCTACCACAGGAAACAGACAATGATAAAAATACAGTTGAATCATTAAAGACTGTATTCTCACGGGACATTCCGAATTTAACAACTGTAATCGAAGGCCTGTCAAAATAAGAATGGAGTCTTTCCGCATCGATAAAACCCATTTAAAAGATACTGTCGTAGCGCAGAAACCTGACTGGTTCTGCTACGGAATCGATGCGGTACTTCTGGCAGATTTTGCCGTAAAAAACATGCCGTCATCTGCTGACAGCCAGATGCAGGTTCTGGACCTTTGTTCCGGAAACGCAATTGTGCCGGTCCTGATGGCAAAAACTCCTTCCGCTAAAAGCATCTGTTCTTACACCGCAGTCGAAGTTCAGGAGCAGGTGTTTTACCTTGCCAAAAAATCCATCGAATTAAACAATCTGGAAAATTCAATAAAACCCGTTTGTGCTGATTTGTGCCATCTTGAAGGCGTAATTCCGGCCGGAAGTTTTGACGCTGTAACAGTTAACCCTCCGTACATGGTAAACGGAAGCGGGCGCCAGAGTTCAAACCGGCAGAAAATGATAGCCCGCCAGGAGATTTTGTGCACTCTCCGTGATGTTGTGTCTGCCGCAAAGTTTGCACTCAAAGAGGGCGGCTCATTTTTTATGATAAACCGGGCAAACCGCAGGAAAGAGATTTTTGCCTTATTTGATGAATTCAATTTTTGCAGGGTTGAATACCGCCTTGTTAAACCAAAGACTGATAAAGAAGCGACGATGATTCTTGTAAAAGCGCAGGGGACGGGGGCGGACGGCTTGCCCGAAACCGGTCACGGCAAGTCTTTTGAGCCTGTAAAACATTCCGATTTAATCGTGTATGGCGATGACGGCAAATACACCGGAGAGGTGAATGAGATTTACGGGCGTGTTTAGCGTGAGTGTGTCCCGGTCAGGCGGAACTATTCAATAATGAATGTGCGTCCGTCGTGGATAAATACGTTGTGGTTAAAGTAGCGTTTTAAACCTTCTACGAGAACACGGCGTTCAACATCTTTGCCGATTTCGACAAATTCATGGATTGAATTGGTGTCTTTTACGCGCACAACATCCTGGAAAATAATCGGGCCCTGGTCCAGGTCTTCGTTTGCAAAGTGGGCGGTGGCTCCGATTAATTTTACGCCTTTTTTCCAGGCCTGCTCGTATGGTTTTGCACCTTTAAATGCCGGCAAAAATCCGTGGTGAATATTGATTACCTTGTTGTTCCAGCGGCGTGTAAATTCAGGAGTTAAAATCTGCATGTAGCGGGCCATGCAGACTACGTCGATATTGTACTGTTCAAGCAGTGCCTGAATGTCGGCCTCGCATGCTTCCTTTCCTTTTTGAGTATCAATCTGAAAGTACGGAATGTGGAATTCAGTTGCAACATAGCAGAGGTCCGGATGATTTGAAATAATTACCGGAATTTCGCAGTCGAGCTGACCTTCCTTGTGTTTGAGTAAAAGTTCATAAAGACAGTGGCTTGTTTTGCTTACGAGAACTGCCATTCTCTGTTTTACAGCCTTGTCGTAGAGTTTCCATGTCATGTCAAACTTGCCTGCAAGTTCTGAAAATTCTGCGGTAAAAGTTGCCGGGCTGAAGAATTTTCCGTCTTCGCCTGTGCTCGGGGCCGAAAACTGGATGCGGCAGAAGAACATTCCCAGATCTACAGAAGTGTGCTGGGCAAGATTTAAAATATTTCCGTTATTTGAAGCAATGCAGTTTGTGATAGAAGAAATAAGCCCGCTGTGATCAGGGCAGGTTGCAGTAAGTGTATAAATTGAATTCATGACTTTATACTAATTAAAAAAAAGGTTTGTTACAATCCGAAATATTGTTATAATTGAATGTATGTTCAAAAAACGTTACCTCTGTCTTCTTCCGGCAGTATTTATTTTTCTTTTTACTGACTGTGCTTCAAGTCCAAAAGAAGAAAAGCACTTAACAGAAAATCCGGTTCAAACTGCAGAAAGTCATAAACTCTTTATAAAACTTGCTCCCGATGTAAGCGAAAAGATGCTCAAAAGCGACTTCTGGCTCGCAAAATGCAGGGAGCCGGACAAAGTCATAATGAATACAGCCCAGATTGCACTCTGGAACAGCGTAATGAGCGACACGGTTGCCCTGGACAATCCTGAGTTTTATCTCGTAAATGATTTGCGCACGATTGATCCGGTTATGAAGGCAGAAGACATCCGCCGCCACATAATTTATTACAATCCGAGTGTTCCGTGGTATAAAAAAATCCAGACTAAAAACGGCTATAAAATTCACACATTGAACGAAAAGGACTTTAAGGTTTTCTGGAACGAAATGAATCTGGAAAGCCTGGCCTCATGGAAAGAATACATCAACCAGAAATGGATCAAGATGAAGCCGAATCCAAAGGAATTCAAAATCAAAAAGGGAATCTGTATCCGCCGTTCAAACTTAAAACTTATTCCCGAGGATAATTTTTACTCGGACGACAAAGAATACTGGTACGACGACATCAGCCAGAATTCTGGAATTCTGATGAACGAACCTGTCCTGGTTTTGTGGTACAGCAGGGACGGAAAGTGGCTCTACGTGCAGACTTCCTACTGTTTTGGATGGATTCACCGGGAAGACATTGCTTTCTGTACCGACGAAGAATTTGACAGATATTTTGACTGGACGCTTAAAGGCGACACCTTTGTTACGGTAACGGCCGAACGCTGCACTCTCGGAAACGAATATCTTCTGACACAGCTCGGTTCAAAACCTGAGATGCCAAAACTTTTTATGGGAACTTATATTGAACTTGCTTCGATTGAAGAAAGCGAGTTTGAACTTATTCAAAATCAGAGCGGAAGAACACCGTATGGAAGTTACATCGTAAAAATTCCGTACAAAAAGGCGGACGAAACTCTCGGCCACAATTATGCGGTAATCCCTGAATCAATCTGCGTGCGCGGACTTTTGCCCTACACACAGAGAAACGAATTAAAACTTGCCTTCAGTTCACTCGGGCAGCGCTACGGCTGGGGCGGTATGGCAGAAAGCCGCGACTGTTCTGAATACACAAAGGATATTTTCCGCTGCTTTGGATTTACTTTTGCGCGCAACAGCCGGAGCCAGATGGCAATGCCGGGCGTTTCCGTTGATTTTGAAAAGCTGGGCGAATCAGAAAAACTTTCAAAAATGGATAAAATTCCTGCCGGTACATTGATGGGAGTTCCGGGGCATGTTTTTTTGTACCTTGGAAAAGAGGAAAATAAATATTATGCAATCAGCGCCTTAGGTTCATATTATCCTGACGGCAGGGACTTTACCAGAAAGGTGGACGCAAACTCCGTAAATGTAAACACGATGGATGTAAGGCGGAAGACTGGTAAAACCTGGACAGAAGCCCTTATGCAGGCAAAACTTCTTGTTGATGACGGTAACTTTGAAGAAAGAAAAATCTCCCTCGATAAAAAGTGGGAATTTGCTTCGTTTTCAAAAATAAACTCAGGCGCGGCAAGCATGAACAGGGCAAAAAAGAACGTTAAAAACTTTGTTGTCGCTGTAAACGCCGGACACGGAACCAGGGGCGGCACGGCGGTAAAAACTTACTGCCACCCGGATAAGAGTCCGAAAGTGACCGGCGGAACAACCGCAAAGGGCGAAACCCAGTCTTACGCTGTAAGCGGGGGAATGACTTTTTATGACAAAACGAGCGAAGCCTTTGTTAACCTGCAGGTTGCGCTTTTATTGAAGGACAAACTTTTGAACGAGGGCTTTGACGTTTTGATGCTCAGAAGCACGGATGATGTTCAGCTGGACAATATCGCGCGCACTGTAATTTCGAACAACAATGCAGATATTCATGTAGCAATTCATTTTGACGGCGACAACCTGAAAAACGACAAGGGTTGTTTTTACTGCGGAATCCCTGAAGAACTTAAAAAATTTAAAAATGTAAAGTCGCATTACGAAAATAGTGAAAAACTTGGGAATTTCTTAATAAACAGTTTGAAAAATTGCGGATTACAACTCTATAATAGTGGTAGGTATGAAGTTGATTTAACTCAGACAAGTTTCAGTACGATTCCTACCGTTGATATTGAACTTGGCAACTCTCATACAAGGCATGACCTGGTCTCGCTCGAAAAACGCGCCCAGGCACTTTGCGACGGAATTAAAAAGTATTACGAGGCGATAAAATGAAAAAATCTGCAAAAAGCCTTCTGACAGTTCTCCTGCTTTTCCCTTTTCTGCTTACATCCTGCTCAGAACAAAAATCAGTAACACAGACCCAGAAAGTTCTGGGAACAATCTGTACAATCACTGTACCGGAAGAAAATGCCGGCGTTCTTGAAACAGTTTTTGACGAACTTTACCGGATTCAATCTGTATTCAATTTTTATGACCAGAGCTCGCTGCTCTGTCAGGTAAATAAAAATGCCGGAATAAAACCGGTAACAGTCACTGATGAATTCTTATATATTCTTCAGACTGCACAGGTGGCAAGCGATTTGACTGACGGTGCCTTTAATCCTCTTGTAGGTCCGCTTGTAAAACTATGGGATGTCAACGGACATAATCCGCGCATTCCTGCAAAGGAAGAAATCGAAGAAGCATTGCGCTACAACAGCTGGGAAAATGTAGAAGTTAATGTTCCGGAAAAAACTGTATTCCTCAAAAACAAGGGTATGGAAATGGACTTTGGCGGAGTTCTGAAAGGTTATGCGGCTGACGTAATCAACATGCTTTTGAACAGGGAAGGTGTCAGTTCGGCGACAATTAATCTCGGTGGCAATGTTTATGCACGGGGAAAGTCGTTTAAGGGCGGCAGCTGGAAAATCGGAATTGTTGAACCTGTATTTGACGGAATTGACGCGGACGGAAAGCCGAATTCAATAAATGAAATCGACAGAAAAAAACTCACCGTAAAGGCAAAAAATCAGGCAGTTGTAACAAGCGGCGGATACGAAAGATTTTTTGAACTTGAAGGCAAACGCTATCACCATATTTTTGACGGACGCACAGGTTATCCGAGCGAGTCTGGCCTTGCAAGCGTAACTGTTGTTCTTGAATCATCGATTATGGCTGATTGTCTTAGTACCGCATTCTTTGTTCTTGGAAAGGAAAGAAGCTGCCAGGTTATCGACAGGCTCCGCAAGAGTGATGTCAAAATAAAGACAGTATTTATCGAAGATAACGCAGTTGTAACGGTTTATTAACTTGAACCGATAAAATCCTTAAGAATTTGGAGATATTATTATTAACTTAAAGGAAAAAAGTGGATTTCTGAAAAATTTTTAAGAAAAAAATCGACATCTGTTAATAAATTGTTATATAATAAATACCGATGGAAAACGAGCTTCGTAATATTTCGCCGAGACAATTTGAACTCTTTGCTGATATTTTGAATCAGAGCACAGATTCATTTGTATTTATTTTTGATTTAGTCGCAGATACTTTTTATACTGCCGAACATATTGCCAATATATTTGAAATCCCGGGAACTCGTTTTGACAATGCTTTTCAGGTTTTGTCAGATTTGATTTATGAAGAAGACAAAAAAATCTTTGTATCGGCAACAAATCATCTTCGTGCAGAAACCAACGACACAATAAATATCGAAGTCCGCCTGCTTAACAAAAAAGAACAGACTGTATGGGTAAGTATTACAGGTTCTTTGATTCACATGGGAGAAAGCGGAAACCAGACTGTTGTCGGTCATATTTCCATTATTGATGAACACGACAGAACTGACCCTCTGACAAACCTTCCGACAGAAACTCAGCTCAGAAAAGACTTTAACGCAATCTGGTCCCGCTCTCAGAAAGTCAGCGGATTCTTCTTTAAGGTTGATGTTGATAACCTTGGTGCAATCAACGAGCAGTACGGAGTTCACACCGGAGACTTTGTATTCTCCCTTGTTTCGGATTCGGTTAAACGCTGCTGCAAGGGGCTTGCCCAGGCATACCGCATGAACAGTGACGAAATTGTCTGTATGAACCTTTCCGGCGCCACAAGTGCTGACGCCCAGAAGATGTACCAGAGATTAAAGCGCGACATCAGCGAAACTGAACAGAAAATTGATTATGATGTAATGTTTACCGTAAGTGCCGGAATCGTTGCTTTCTTTAATGACAGCTCGATGGTAGAAGACCTTCTTAAAAAAGTAAACTTTACGCTTACTTACGCAAAAAACAGGGGTAAAAACAATCTTACTCTCTTTAACGCAGTTGAATATACACGCCATCTCAGAAACCTTGATCTTCAGGGCAAATTGAGGGATTCAATCAAAAACGGATTTAAAGGATTTGAATTGAATTATCAGCCGGTAATCAATGCGCGCCAGCTTTATCTTGATAAAGGAAACTCTGTATTCAATGTAATCGGTGCAGAAGCTCTCCTGCGCTGGAGCTGCCCTGAGTACGGACGTGTTAGCCCGGAAGAATTTATTCCGATTCTTGAAGAAAGCGGTCTGATTATTCCTGTCGGACGCTGGATTCTGCTTACAGGATTCAGTCAGTGCCACGAATGGAACCGTGTTCAGAAGGACTTCCATATGAGCCTGAACCTTTCATATATTCAGGTAAAAAAGAGCGATGTTCTGACAGACGTACAGATGGCTCTTGAGCGCTCGGGAGTAAAACCGGAAAACATTACCCTCGAACTCACCGAAAGCGGATACATGGATAACGCTGCAGAACTCCAGGAACTTGTAGACAAGTTCAGGGCAATGGGGCTCAAAGTTGATATCGATGACTTTGGAACCGGTTATTCAAATCTCCGCTACCTGCAGTATCTTAAGGCTGCAACACTTAAACTCGATTATTCATTCGTTCACAAGGCAACAGGCGGTGACGAAGGTGACAGCAAGGTTATCAAGCACATCACACAGATGGCTCATGAATTAAAAATGGCTGTTTGTATGGAAGGTGTTGAATCTGAAGAAGATATCAAAAAGCTCGAAGTTTACGAACCGGACAAGTACCAGGGCTTCTACTTCGGACGCCCGTGCACCGCAGTTCAATTCCGCGAGCACTACCTGCGTCCTGATTCCCGCCGCGCAACCTACTAGGCTTAATCGCGCGGCCTTCTTAATACCTATATGTAATGTTTTAACTCAACGTGTTCAAACTGTTTGGTTTTGACAGCAACAACGTAACTGCCGAACATTGCGGATGCGGCGTCGAGGGCTGCTGCAAAACTGCAAAGAAGCGGTGCGGCAGGTTTTAAAAGAAGGTAGCCTGCTTCAAAACCGCGGCTGTACATTGTACACAAAACTGTGAGCGCTACAAAAGTTCCGCCCTGTGGAATGGCTCCAAGTACGAGCGAAATTGCAAAAGTTGTAACAAAAATCCAGACAACATCAAATGCCGTAAATCCAAGACTTGAATATGAACGCAGAATTGTAACAAAACAGATTGAAGTTACAAGAGCGCTTCCTCCGCGTCCAAAAATCGAAAACAGCGAAACAGAAACGTCGGCTGCCTGCTGGTGCTGTCCGAGACTTTCGCGTGCGTGGCGGAGGTTTACCGGAAGCGACATATTGGAGTCTGCCGAGAAGAAGGCGGCGAGAATCGGTGTAATGCTTGCAAAAAGAACATGCATCGGGTGCAGGTCGTTGCACAGAAAGCGGATAATCAGCGGATAAATCAATGCGGTTACAAGAATAAAATCGATTGTAAGCATGAGAATGAGAGGAGTGTAAATGCGGGAAGCAAAAATTGCCTTTGCACTGACCATCCAGTAGCAGGCGATCGCAATCATTCCGATGCTGACCCATTCAATAAAGAAGGTCATGATTGAATAGCATACTTTAGCGGCTGAGTCTAAGAATGAAACGAGAGGTTTTGAAGCAACCTGGTCAGTTGTACAACCGGCTCCGGCAAAGCCCGCAAAAATAAAACAAGGCAGAAGATATGCGCCGTCTGCAATTGAATTGAATCCTGAGTACGGCAGAATCTGCATAATCATCTTTTTGAGAACGATTGAAGGAAGGTCAGTCATCTTTTCGCCGGTAATCGGGATTCGGGGGAGTTTAAAAATCAAAATGGAAATCAGCCCCAGAACTGTAAGAATCAGTGTTGTTCCTAAAATTGCTCCGATTGTCCAGAGCGCTGTTTTAGTGAGCTGATTTGAATTCCTTAACTTGAATACGGCCATTGATACTCCAAAGAACATCAACGGAAGAACAGTGTAACGGGCTGCTCTGACTGCAAATTCGCTGGCGGCAGAAATTGCTGCCATTGCGGCCGGATTTGCTGAAGGTATGATAAAGGCTGCGGCAAGACCAAGTGCAATGCCGATTAAATATTTAATCCAAACTTTCATAATTCAATTATATAAAATCAATCGTCCTTTTGCCATAGTCAAGATGACAGGCAAAAAACTAAATGCTATAATCTTATTTATGGAAAAAATGATACTTATTGCAGGAAAAGACTACCCTGACGGCCGCGAACTTTCGAGCGCCGCAGAACTCCACGGACATGACTGTCTGATTACAGCAAATCCACAGACACAGAATGTTCAGACGGATGACGGTTCAAAAGTTGCTGTCTGGAACCGTTCTTCGCCATTGTCGTGCCGTTCGCTGGTTTTATCCGCAATGAATATCAGGGGAAAAATCGACGAGGCTGTTCTCGTTTTTGATGAACCTTACTACGCTCCTTCTTTTGGAAGTCCAAATGCGCAGGAAACAAACCGCGCCTTTGATGAATTAATCCTGGGCTACCAGTACTTAACTTCTGAACTTTTACTCAGATTTTCGCAGAAAAAACTTGCCGGACTTGAAACAAATCCGAGCAAACTTGTCTTTTTATACAAATCGAATGTGACAGACGCCCAGACCGTGCTCAACCCGTCTTCAAAAAACGCGTCAAATACACCTTCAAAATCCCTCGTAGCAGCCGCAGGGGCCGCATTCAAAGCATTTGCCGAAAACATGGCCGCAACACTTGCACTTTCCGACGATGTAATTCCTGTCCTTGTCGAATCAGACCTGAACAACGAAACAGGCCGCAAAGACAGCACATTGATGGGCTGGCTCTGCACTTACCTTGAACAGATTGATTCGCTCAAAAAAGATCTTTCTCCAAAACAGAAGGTCAGCTGGGTAAAGGCCGGCGCCAAATCTCCGGGCGGATTTTCTTTGTTTAAGTAGGCAAAATCCTTTCAATACGCTAAAATAGTCTGTTATGCAGTTTGATAATCCTCTGATCGTACAAAGTGACAGAACCCTTTTGCTTGATGTTCACGCGCCGCGCGCAAATGACTGCCGCAACGCGCTTATTCCCTTTGCCGAGCTCGAGCGCTCTCCGGAACATCTGCACACTTACAGACTTACTCCTCTTTCTTTGTGGAACGCCTCCGGTGCGGGTTTTACTGCGCAGAAAGCAATCGATGTCTTAAAAGAGTTTTCCCGTTACGATGTTCCCCAGTCGGTTGAATTCTGGATTACTGAAACGGCAGGCCGTTTTGGAAAGCTCCGCCTGACAAGTGCTCCACCGGTTTTAGTTCCGTATAATACTGCCGCCATTACAAATTCAACAAAGTCAAGCGACAAAGTAAAGGAAATCAAGGAAGAATACCTTTATCTGACTGCAACAAGCCAGGCCGTTTACAAAGAAATCGGCATGAGCCAGACTGCCAGAAAATATCTGGAAAAAGTTGAATACGAAAGTCCGGCCCCTGAGTTTTTGCCAAAGGAACCGCTTTCCGACACCGAAAAAGAATGCTGCTTCCGCCTGCATCTGACTGACCGCGGAACAATCAAGCAGGAACTTCTGCATCTGGGCTGGCCTGTAAAGGATGATGTTCCCCTCTCTGACGGCGAGCCGTTAAAAGTCAATTTACGGGACAAGACGCTTTCAGGAAAAGAATTCAAAATCCGCGAATATCAGAAAACTGCCGCCCAGGCCCTTGTGGGCGACAAAGGCCCTGGAACGGGATTCGGTACCATCGTAATGCCATGCGGTGCCGGCAAAACTGTTGTCGGAATGACAGTGATGGACCTTTTAAAAACACGTACTCTGATTATTACAACAAACATCAGTGCGGTTCACCAGTGGATATCCGAACTGCTCGATAAAACGGACCTTACAAAAGATGATATTGCCGAATACACAGGCGAAAACAAAACTATAAAACCAGTCACAGTTGCAACATATCAGATTTTGACATGGAGACCGGACAAAGACGGCCCGTATCCGCATTTTTCACTGTTCCGCGACTACAACTGGGGACTTATCATTTATGATGAAGTCCACATGCTGCCGGCTCCGGTATTCAGGGTGGCTGCAGAAATCCAGGCAATACGACGCGTAGGTCTTACTGCAACTTTAGTCCGTGAAGACGGAATGGAAGGCAACGTGTTCAGTCTCGTAGGTCCAAAGCGCTTTGATGTGCCGTGGAAAGACCTGGAGTCTTCCGGCTGGATTGCACATGCAGAGTGTGTTGAAGTCCGGATCGATTTGAGCGATGAAGACCAGCTCAACTACGCAGTTGCCGAGCCGCGCAAAAAGCACAGAATTGCAAGTGAAAATCCGAAAAAAATCGAAATTGTCAAAAAGCTGATTGAACAGAATCCGGATGATAAAATTCTCGTAATCGGCCAGTACATTGACCAGCTGAATATAATTTCCAGGGAACTCGGTGCAAGCATTATCACGGGAAAAACTGCGAACGAAGAACGCGACAGAATTTTCAACGACTTCAGGAGCGGTGCAATCAGAGTCCTTGTAGTTTCCAAAGTTGCTAACTTTGCAATAGATTTGCCGGATGCAAGTATGGCAATTCAAGTGAGCGGAACTTTCGGAAGCCGCCAGGAAGAAGCGCAGCGCCTTGGACGTATTCTCCGCCCAAAAGAGCGCAGCAGCCGCTTTTACACGATTATCACACGAAACACCGTGGAAGAAGATTTTGGTTCAAACCGCCAGAAGTTTCTGGCCGAGCAGGGGTACAGTTACCGGGCACTCCGCTGCACTTCGACAGACCTTGCTGAAATTTCAGGAGAGCGTCAATGATTAATTCGGATGAGCGTGTAAAAAAAATTATTGACTGGCGCGAAAGTTTTGTTACACTGCCGGATTCTCATTTTTTTGAATTAATCCGAATGTACCTGGGCGAAATTCATTCCCCGTTCAACAAGCAGAACCTTGTGCAGGATCTGGGCGCATTTCTTGGCCGAGAAGAAAGCAAAAAAACAATAGTCAAGCTTTTGAGCAGGCACGACCTTGAAGTTCTTACCGCAGTTTATCTGATTCCTGACGCAACAAACGAAAAACTCGCTGCATTTTTTGACGGAACATTGAACTTTGCCGAGCTGTACGAGCGCCTGCTCAATCTGGAAGAGCGCCTTCTTATTTACCGCCACATTCCAAAAAATTCGGCCAGAACTGTAATCAGCATAAATCCGGTCCTGGAAGATTTGTTAAAACCGTATCTCAAAGTTTCAAATCTTCTGCCTCCGGTTGAACTTGCGCACCAGCTTTATAATTCAACTTTTTGTCTGAGCGCCGACGTGATTGCGGCCTTTGTAAACTTTATCAATTTGAATCCGGGGCTCTGCAAGGCTGATTATTCAATTAAAAAGCGCGACCTTGAAAAACTTTCGGACATTTTTAAAACCGAAAATGCTGAATTCTTTAATCTGCTTCTCAAGGCCTTTGTAAACCTGTCGCTCGTCAAAGACAGTCCGCGCGGAATTCAAATTGACTTTCCACGCTTGAGCGCCTTTGCCTCTCTCGACGGCCGGATTCAACTTGCGTACCTGACACTGGCAACCCATACAAGACTGAGCCGCTCTTACCTGGTTAAATACGCCAGACTTCTGCTCGACGCACTTAATTCAATCAAAAAAGAAGGCTTTACAAAAACAAGCTTTCTCAGAAACGCCTTTTTGCTCAGCCAGAAAAAAGATTCTCCGCTGCAGGGCCTGGCAGCCGGCGGTGGCGGGCGCTTTGCCGCAATGCTTGCCCGTGCCCAGCAGGAAGAACAGAATGCGGACGGTGCGGACAAAGAAATCAGCGCCGGAGATTTTTCCATTATTGAATGCGTATTTGATGCGGCCTGCACTTTCGGTCTTCTCGGCGAGAGCGGAATCGGCACAGAAGGCGAAAAAGTTTTTGCAAAAGGAAACGCCCTCAATCTTGCAGAACAGCTGGAAAAGCAGACGGGACAGGTTCAAAAGGCGATGAGCATTGACGCAGGATTTAACGTGCTCATTTTTCCGGGGCTCAAATTGAATTCACTGCTTGAATTAATGGATTTTGTTGAACTAAAAAACTTTGACACTGCCGCAAGTTTTGAACTTAATAAAAAAGCCGTAATGTTTGCCTTTGACAGGGGACTTTCTTCAGGCGATATTTATTCAATTATTCAAAAATACAGCACATACGAAATTCCTGAAAACGTAAAAATGTCGCTCGATGACTGGGCTTCTTCCTACATGTCGGCTGAACTTTTTAACGGAATCGTTCTGTGCGTAGATAAGGCCAGGGCAAATTTGATTCAAAATAACCCGAAGGCAAAATCTCACATCTGGAAAACCTTTGCGCCCGGTGTTTTTATGCTCGACACCCGCGACGAAGCAGAAGCAGTGCAAATCCTCAAATCCGCAGGAATTGAATACAACTCGACTGTTAAAACTGCGCCTCAAAAAATAGAAGGTTCGGCTTTTCCAGACTTTATTGTGCCGGTAAGTCAGGCTGACAGGCCGGAAGCTCCGGAAGAAGAAGTAAAACTATCAAGCGATGACGAGCGCCGCACACACTTTGAGTCAATGCGCGAGCGGCTTTCTAAACTTACGGTCAACCCGGAACAGAGGGAGGGCCTTCTCCTTCGCATAAACCGCAAAATCGTTTTAAGTCAGTCCCAGCTGAATGCAGAAAGCGTAAAAAACGAAACCATCGAAGCGGGCGGAATGGACTATCAGGGCAAAATCCACGTAGCCGAAAGCGCAATTCCCCTCAACATGATGCTCGAACTTGAATACGACGACAAAGACTCTCCGTCCGGAAAAATTGTCCTTGTCGGTACACCACTTTCGATCGAAAAAAATCCGATGGACACAGTAGTCCACATTGTTGTTGAGCCGGAGCACGTTGAGCGCACACTTTCTCTCGGCGCTGCAAGCAACGTCAAACGCATTCGCGGCGGAATATTGCGGTAGGGAAGTCTTAACACAAAGTTCAATATCTGTTACTGTATATAAGAACAGGATTGAACTATGATTACTGGAATTCTTATTGAAGGTTTAATTTACGGAATTATGGTACTCGGCGTTTTTATGACATTCCGGGTGCTTAATTTTTGCGATATGACGGTTGACGGTGCCTTTCCTATGGGCGCCTGTGTTCTTGCGGCCTGCATTACCCACGGTATTTCGCCTGCAGCAGCTCTTTTGATTGCTTTTGCTGCCGGTCTGCTCGCAGGCTTTTTTACAACTTTAATTTACACAAAGCTCCGTGTTCCTGATCTGCTTGCCGGAATTCTTATGATGACCATGCTCTATTCGGTTAATCTCAGAATTATGTCAAACAAGGCAAATGTTTCGCTCCTCCGCGTTCAGACTGTTTTTTCAAATCTCAAGGATATTTTTCCTGCCGCATGGGGCGACTGGTCTGTCGTAATTTTTATGACAATTTTTGTCGTTGTACTCATGCTTTTGCTGAACCTCTTTTTTATCACTGACTTTGGTTTAACAATGGGCGCCCTCGGAAGCAACCCGCAGATGGTAATCAGCCAGGGCGTTGACCCGCGTTTTGTACGTGGTGCAGGCATTTGTCTTGGCGACGGTCTTGCCGCTTTGAGCGGTGCGATGTTTGCTATGCGCGCAGGTTTTGCCGATGTCGGAAGCGGAACCGGTGTTGTAGTTTCGGGCCTTGCTTCGCTCATGCTCGGTGAATTCATCATCAAATCGAATAAAATTCACTGGCAGACCCTCCGCGTAATTCTCGGTTCAATTCTGTACCGAACCCTGATGCTCATTGCACGCCGCTACGGTTACACAATCGGAATGAACAGCAACGACCTCAAACTTATAACCGGAATTCTCATTATCATCTGTTTAATCATTTCAAAGACTGACGTGGTTGCTTACTTTAAGGAACACATGAAGCGTCCGGCCGTTGAAGGAGGCTTGAATGCTTAAACTTCAGAATATCGGAATTACTTTTAACGCGCACACTCCGGACGAAAATCACGCACTTTCCGGAATCAACCTCGACATCAAAAAAGGCGACTTTATCACTGTAATCGGTTCCAACGGTGCCGGTAAATCAACCCTTTACAACGTTATCGCAGGAACTTTAAAACCTACGACCGGTCAGATTCTGCTGGATAAAGATGAAAATGGCCAGGAACGCAACGTAACTAACGATCCTGAATTCAAACGGGCACGCTACATCGGCCGTATCTTTCAGAATCCGCTTCTGGGGACCGCCGGAAGAATGCGTCTCGAAGACAATATGATGATCTGCTATAAAAAGGGATTTAAGGGATTAAAAATCTCGCTCAACAATAAAATGCGCGCCCTTTTTAAGGAACAGCTTAAGGCGCTCAACATGGGACTTGAAGACCGCCTCAACGACAACGTTGACCAGTTTTCGGGCGGACAGCGCCAGGCCCTTACTCTTCTGATGGCTGTAATGAGCAGACCGTCCCTTCTTTTGCTTGATGAACACACAGCGGCCCTCGACCCGACAAACGCCGCAATCGTAATGGACTTAACACTCCGTTTTACAAAGGAACTTGGCCTTACAACAATGATGGTTACCCACAACATGCAGCACGCGCTTGATTACGGCAACCGCCTTCTGATGATGGACAAGGGTAAGATTATCCTCGACATCAGCGGCAAAGAAAAGGCAAAACTTACGATGGACGACCTCGTTGCGCAGTTTAAGAAGATAAAGGTTGTCAACGACCAGATGCTGCTGCAATAGGGATTGAGAAAAATTACTTGACAATTTGTTTCTACATATAGTAACATTTTGATATATCATAAAGTGCGGAAGTAAATCCGCCCGGAGGTACTTGATGAAAGTTTCAAAAATCGTTCTTGCTCTCGCAGCTTGTGCTCTGGTTTTTGGCACAACAGGCTGTTCAAAAAAGAAGGGCGCAGGTGACAAAAAAGTTAAAATCGGTATTGCTAAAATCGTTCAGCACGTTGCACTTGATGCAGTTGAACAGGGCGTAATCGATGTATTGAAAGAAAACGGCGTTGACGCTGAATATGATCTTCAGAACGCAAACGGCGACGTAAACACAGCTTCACAGATTGCTGATAAATACCGTGACGAGGGTGTAGACGTTGCTGTCGGAATCGCAACTCCTGTTGCCCTTGCACTCGCTCAGTCAATCAAAGACATTCCTGTTGTATTTGGAACAGTAACTGATCCGCTCGGAGCAGGTCTTGTTACAACTCTTGAACACGGCGAAGGCAATGTTACAGGTATGAGCGATGCAATTCCAACTGCACAGCATATTGAATTGTTTAAAAAGATTGCCGGAATCAAAACTCTCGGTTACATCTATACTTCAAACGAAGCAAACTCAGTTTCTTCCCTTGCACTTGTAGAAGACGCATGTAAAGATCTCGGAATTGAACTTGTAACTCAGTCAATTACAAATTCAAGCGAAGTAAAACAGGCTGCAGAAACTATCGTAGACCGCGTTGACGGAATCTACCTTACAACTGACAACACAGTATTCAGTGCACTTTCAAGCCTTATCGAAGTATTCAACAAGGCTAAAAAGCCGATTTTCTCAGGCGACGTAACAGGTGCCCAGAACGGCGGATGTTTTATGGCAAACGGCTTTAACTACTACAAGGCTGGCCGTGCAACAGGCGAAATGGTTCTCAAAATCCTGAACGGAACAGCTCCTTCAGAAATCCCTGTACGTTTTATGACAGAACCAAGCGACAGTGACCTTTTGTTTGACCTTGATGTTGCAAAAGACTGCGGTATCACAATTCCACAGGAATATCTGGACGCAGCAAACATGATTTTCCAGGACGGAAAACTCACAACAAAATAAATTGAATTGAGAATGAGGGAGGATGAAAGTCCTCCCTTTTTTTTGTTTCAGGTTTATTACAATTCCTTATTTAAAAATTTCAGGATTGATTTTTAGCGCATTCAGTAATTCCGGGGCACCGGAATTTTTTTTGTCTCCGCCATTCTTCTTAACAGCCCGAATCAGAATATTTTTTGGTGTGTGTTCAATATCTATAAATTCAAGAAGCTGAACTTTGTAATTCTGCTGTTCGAGCCAGGTGGCGCGCAGGCTGTCCGTCACGAGAGAAGCAAATTTTTCTTTTATGATTCCCCACTTGAGCAGCGGTTCAAATTCAACAGGAATTGAACTGTCTTTTTTGCAGTCCTTGAGTTCGGACAAAACCTGATGCTGGCAGCACGGAACGCTCAAAATTGCGCGGGCCCTGTTCTGCACGGCGTACTTGAGGGCAAAATCGGTTGCAGTGTCACAGGCGTGCAGGGTAATCACAATGTCAGGAATTATCTTTTTGCTGTAATCGGCGATGTTTCCGGTAGAAAAGCTCAGGTTTGAAAGTTTAAGTTCTCCGGCAAGGCGTGAACAGTATTCAATTACGTCCTGCTTTAGGTCGAGTCCTTCGATGCGGCACGGAATTTTTTTAATATCTGTCAGAAAGTACTGGACAGCAAAGGTCAGATAAGACTTTCCTGAACCAAAATCAATTATTTTGAGAGGTTCACTGTCGCCGTCTGCCTTTTTTAATTCAACAACGTCACTGAGAATGTCGTCTATAAATTCAAGGTAGCGGTTAATCTGCCTGAACTTGTCGTATTTTGAAGAAATTACCTTTCCGTCAGCGGTCATTATTCCGAGGCGGACAAGAAAAGGAACAGGAGTGCCTTCGGATATGATGTAATTTTTTTTGCGGTTCTGTGTGTTTAAAAGCTTAACGCCCGGAATTTGAGTTTTTGCGGCCTGCACGTTTTGTGATGAAAGCGGTTTTGTCAGGCGGGTGATCTTTCCTTTTTTATTTGCAAGAATTGTAATTTCGCTGTCTTCTGTACGCTCAACGCAGGATAAAAAAGTTTTTCCTTCGTGGGCCTGTAAAAATTCATCCAGTTCTGAGGCAGAAAGTTTTTTATGGAAGGTCTGTTTTTCGGTAAAAAACTCTGCCATGTAAAAGTCGCCCTCGGTGCCGTCAGCGTGACTTGAGGTGCTCAATTTAATTTTGACGCGCTTATAGGGCTGGCCGAGGATGGATTCAATATTTTTAACAGGCTTTGAAAGCGTAACCGAATAAATCATGAATTAAAAGATACCGCATTCGGGGAAAAACTGAAAGTGTAAATTGAGTTTTTGCTTCTGAGAAACATTTTTTTGTTTCTCATCTGTTACTTTTTTTTACAATGTGCTATAGTGCTCAATATGGGAAAGATTATCGTTTTTGTTAATCAGAAGGGAGGAGTGGGTAAAACCACATCTGCAATTAACATCGGCGCCTATATGGCAAAAGCCGGTAAAAAAATTCTCCTCGTAGATTTTGACTCTCAGGGAAACATGTCTTCTGGCGTAGGTGTTTCTAAAGACAAGCCTACAGTTTACGAATTACTGGCCGGAAATTGCAGCGCAGAAGAAGCCGTTAAACATACTCCTATTGAAAACCTGGACGCAATCAGTGCCTCTATCGACCTGGCCGGTGCTACCATCGAACTTATCGAAGAAGAGGACCGTGAGTTCTTCTTAAAAAAGGCAATTGCTCCTTACAAAGAAATTTACGACTACATTTTAATCGACTGTCCGCCGTCACTCGGAATTTTGACTTTGAACGGACTTACTGCCGCAGACTCTGTTCTGGTTCCAATGCAGTGTGAGTACTTTGCACTCGAAGGTATCACCCTTCTTTTGCAGGCCGTAAAAAAAGTTCAGAAGACTTTGAATCCGAACCTTGTTATCGACGGAATCTTCTTTACCATGTACGACAGCCGGACACGCCTTGCCCAGGATGTTGTCCGCCAGGTTCAGGCATATTTTAAAGACGTAGTATTCAACACGATTATTCCACGCAATGTGCGCCTTTCAGAAGCTCCATCGCATGGAATGCCGATTTGCTTATATGACCCGGAATGTACCGGTGCCAAGAGTTATGAAAAACTTGCTGACGAGGTGATTCGCCGTGGCTAAAAAATTTGGATTAGGTGCAGGACTTGAAGCCCTGATGGGAGGTTCTCCTAAGGAAGAATCCGCAGTAATTGAATCTGCAACATCAACAAAAGAAAAAAAATCAGATTCAAAAAGTAACATTTCGCTTCCGGCAGGAATCGAACAGGACGAGAACGGAAAACTCTGGGTTGACCCTGAACTCTTAAAACCTAATCCATATCAGATGCGTGAAGAATTTGATGATGAAGAACTTAAAGGTCTGGCAGAGTCAATTCAGGAAAACGGTCTGATTCAACCTATTACGATTGAAGACGCCAAAGACGGAACTTTCTATATTATCGCCGGCGAACGACGTACCCGTGCATGTAAACTTCTCGGGCTCAAAAAAGTTTACGTTCAGCTCAATGCATACAGCGACCAGAAAAAGCTTGAAGTAGCACTTATCGAAAACATTCAGCGCGCCGACTTAAATCCGATTGAAGAAGCTAAGGCATATTACCGCCTCATGGAACTGGGCGGCCTTAAACAGGAAGAAGTTGCAAAGAAGGTCGGCAAAAACCGAGCCACAGTTGCAAACTCTGTCCGCCTCCTTAAACTTCCGGAAGATATCCAGAACGCCCTTGTTACAGGTCAGATTACCGCAGGCCATGCCCGCGCACTTCTGATGGTAAAAGACAAGATGGAAATGCAGATGCTTTTTGGAAAAATCGTCGGACAAAACCTTTCGGTTCATCAGGCTGAAGTTATGGCCAGCGAAATGAACAACCCGGCTCCAAAAATCAAGGGTTCTGACCCTGCTCCGAAAGTTAAGCGCGACCCGGATCTTATTGACGCAGAAACCAGATTTATCGAAAAACTCGGAACAAAAGTTCAGATTAAGGGTGATTTTGAAAAAGGCAGCATCGTCATCGATTATTACAGCAAGGATGACTTAAACCGCCTTTACGACATTATTACAAAGTAATCTGTTCAAAAACCTTGCCCAGGCTGTCGTGGATTACAAGATCCGCCATATTATCTGCCTGGGTTTCGCTTTTATTAATCAGAACAAGATGCTTTCCGCGGAAGTACCTGATTAAGCCTGCCGCAGGATAAACGACCAGACTTGTTCCGCCGATTATCAGGGTGTCGCAGTCCGCAATTGCGTCCACAGCCCCGTTTATTATCTTATCATCCAGTCCTTCTTCATATAAAACGACATCAGGCTTTACAAGTCCGCCGCATTCCGTGCAGTGCGGAAGGGTATCAGGACTGTTTGCAGAATCAGAAATAAATTTGTCGTCAAAAAACTTGTGGCAGTTCATGCAGTAATTTCTTAAAGTCGAACCATGAAGTTCATAAACTTTTTTACTGCCGGCCTTCTGGTGCAGTCCGTCGATGTTCTGGGTTACGACTGCTGTAAGTTTGCCTGCCGCTTCAAGTTCAGCAAGTTTTTTGTGGGTAATATTAGGCTCGGCTCCCCGGATAATGAGTTTTTCCCGGTAAAATCTGTAGAATTCTTTTGTGTTGGCGTCAAAAAAACTCCGGCTGATTATCGTTTCAGGCGGGTATTTCCACTGCTGCTGATAAAGTCCGTCCTGGCTCCTGAAGTCCGGAATGCCGCTTTCTGTACTTACGCCGGCGCCCCCGAAGAACACAATTGAGCTGGATTCATCGATTATTTTCTGCAATTGTTGAATTTTTTCGTCGTTTTCCATATTCAAAATTACCTCTAAACCTTATTTTAGCACAAATTTGCTGCTCCGGTGTGTTTAAAAACTGAATTTGTGCCGATACTAAGGGGAATAACTGTAACCTTAAAACAAGTTTATAAAAAAAACGAATTATAAGGTTTTGGTAGAGAAATTTTACTCTTGCATTTGACGCTTATTAAATTAGCGTTATATAATGGGAGTATTGAATAAAGTAGAGGAAAAATATGTTAAAAAGAGGATTGTTCGTATTATTTGTGCTCGCCGCAACATTTCCTGTATTCGCTCACGGTAAAGGCGATATTGATGAAAGAGATGTTGCTCAGATGGACAGCTGGCAGGAAGAGTTTGATATCGACAAGAAAAAAGCCGGTAAATATAACGTTCTTGTAACGGCTGAAGATAAAGGTGGCAACCAGACGGTTGGCGGTCCTTACAACATTTTTATTGATCCGGATTCAGACTATACAATTTCCGGAATTACAAACCCGATTAAAAACATGCGCGTTCCGGGCAACCTTAACGTTGTCGGTACCTGTATTGATGATGACGGTGTTGAAGAAGTATGGCTTGTTTTTGATGGCGGAGAACCTGTAAAAGCCAACGGAAAAGAATTCTGGTCTTATTACCTCGACACAACTGAACTTGCAGAAGGTCCTCATACTATTGAAGTATACGGTGTTGATATCAACAACCTTTCTTCTCAGGCAAAACCTAAAAAGAAGGACAAGGTAACATGGCACCTTGACCGCCGTATGCCGGTTACAGAAGTTAAAAATCTGGAACTTGGTACTCTTGTAAGCGGTAAAATCGAATTAAAAGGCACCGTATCAGACGGTAACGGAATTAAATCCCTTCAGTATTCCCTCGATGGACGCAAAAACTTCTTTGACATCAAGTTAAAAGAAGACAAAAAGACAGGCGTCTGCACATTTGAACTTCCAATCAACACAAAGGATTCAAAAGACGGAGCCGCAGTCTGCTGGTTTAAGGCAACAGACAAAATGGGTTCAGTTGGTATCAATTCATTCCTCTACTTCATTGATAACACTAAACCTGATGTTCAGATTGTAAGCCCTGCCCAGGACGAAGTTAAAAACGGCGTATTCGGTGTAGCAGGTTATGCAAAAGATACTATTGGAATTCAAAAACTCAGCTGGTCATTTAACGGCCAGACAGGAGAATTTGAATTAACTCCGGGTAACCCTTACTGGTATAAAGAAATTGATACAAAGGCACTTTCAAAGAATACTGAATTCTCAGTTACTGCAGTCGACACAGCAGGAAACTCTGTAACAGTAAAACGTACAATTCCACTCAACCAGGAAGCTGACAAACCGGTTGTTACTATTGAATATCCTGCCAAAGACGGAACTGTAGAAGGCGATGCCGGAACAGTATTTGTCCGCGGTATTGTAACAGATGACGACGGCGTTGCAAGTGTTGAATACAAACTCGACAACGGCGCAGTAGAAACTCTCGAAACCCAGGGCGTATTCTATGCTCCTTTAAGTGTAGACAAAGACCTTCCTGCCGGACAGCACACAATTACTGTAACTGCAATTGATATGTACGGCGTTAAAGGCAATCCTTCAGTTGTAAACTTTGTTTCAAAAGGAAAGGTTCCTGTATTTGGCGAAGCTAAAATCAAGTCTTCAACCGGAACAGAACCGGCATTTGTCGGCGCAGTAGTTCATCCGGAATCTGGTCCTTCATATGAAACTTCAGTTTCTTCAGAATCAGGAATCCGCAGCGTTTCTTACAAACTTGAATGGAACGGCGGTACCGGAATTAAGTCGGGAGAAATTCCACTTAAAAACGCAGAAAAATCTGTTCCTGTAAGCATTGCTTTGAGCGGTGCAGATATCGGCTGGGGCGCTGTAGCACTTACAGTTACCGCATCTGATATTTACGACCGTGTAACAGAACAGAAATTTGTTCTCAATGTAAAAGACTTAACAAAAATCTCAGTTGAACAGCCTGTCGTTGTATTTGATGACAGCAGAATCAGCGAAAACGGCGATATTATCAATGATCTTGAACACCCGGTAAGCGGTTACTTTGCGGGCGGAAAAATCAAGAGCGCAACCCTTGTTCCATCAACTCCGTTTGCACGCCTTGAATTTAACGAACACACAGTTACACTCCATGCAACTGACGCACTCGGTGCCTCAAGTCCGGTAAAAGTTCGTGTTGTAAGCGATGAAAACATTGCATACGAAAGCCGCGAACTCATATTCCACTCGGACAGCCCGGCTCCATCTGTAACAGTTGATGACGGCGGCGAAAACTTCTGCTTTGATGGTCTTGAAGCAGTAAAAGTTCGCGGTACAGTTGCAAGCCAGACAGCCCTTACTTCTCTTTCATATCGAATTCTCTCGGTTCCTGCCCAGTTGACCGGAACAGGTTACCTGACAGGCGTTGGTGGAGTTCAGATTGGAGAGTACCAGAGCCTTCCTGCAAAAACAGGCGCATTTGAATTTGAACTTCCTGCCGGCACATTCGGCAGCGGTATGTTTGTAGTTGAAGTTGTAGCAAACAACGGAAAAGAAGCCGCTGCTTCACTGAAAGTACGCAATCTCCCGGAACTTCCTGCTAACGGACCGGACGGCAAAAAGAAGGCTGCTCCGGTAAAACCGATTGTAAGCTGGATCGAAGGTATTGATGTTTATTATTTGACTTCTTATCAGGGCACAACAGACAAGCTCTGCGGCACATTCTACCGTGCAAACCTGCAGCCGGGCACTCCGGAACTTACTGTTAACGTAAAGGACAGCGCAGGAAAACCTGTTGCTTCTAAACATACTTCAAAGAAAGAAGGAAACGCAAAAGTATTTATTACCAGTGTCGGCGAAAATGCTTATGCAAGCGGCATGAACGTAGTTATCCCGCATGGTGCAGGAAAGAGCAGTGTTCCGCTTGCAATCAGTGTTGTTTCGGACTTTAAGGTTTCAGAAATCAACTGGACAGTCAGCGGCGATAAAGTACCTGGCGGTGACGAAAAACAGTCAGGCAAGGTTGATGTAAAATCAATCAAGGCTGTGGATTCAACACATTACGAGGCAGTAATCGGTCTTGCAAATCTTCCGAGCCGCATTACACGCGTAGATATCGTTGCAGTAACAGAAAAGGGCAGTGCCGCATACAAGGGAACTATCAATGTTATCCGTGAACGCGGTCCAGAACTTATCGATAACACAAAGAAACTTTACTGGGCTCCATCAGCTGACGTTAAATGGGACGAAGTTAACGGCCGTTACGCTTTGAGCCGTGCAACAAACTTTGGCGGATTTGCCAACGCACTTGCACCGCTTACAGTAAGCCTTTCTCCGGCTCAGAAGGGACTTTCAGTTACAGCTGACGGAAACTTTGTATATATCACTGCAGAAAACGAAGGACTCTACAAGAACGTAACTGTCCGCGTAAGAGACAGTCAGGGGGTTGAACTTGTTTCTTCTCCTGTAACACTCCTGGTAGATGACGAAAATCCGTCTGCAGAAATTGTAGCTCCAGAATACCGCAAATGGGTTCAGAAGAATACAAGCCTGAGCGTAAAAGCAACAGATTCAAACGGAATCTCACTTGTTGAATACTCAACTGACGCAGGCGCCAGCTGGAATTCATGCAGGGCTGACGGCGCATCAACTTTCACCGCTTCAATCAATCTTGACGGACGCGATGACGGAATTATTCCTGTTGATGTACGCGTAACAGACGCTGCAGGCAAACAGACATTTACTCAGACAGTAATTCAGAAAGATACAGAAATCCCGCAGGTTGAGGTAATTGAACCTTGTGTGGAAGATATCGTTAACGGCGAAAACTTAATCGCATTCATCGTAAAAGATAACGGACACCTTAACCGTGCAGAATATGTTGGACCAAAAGAAGGAAAAACAACTCCGGCTCCGGTAGATGTTCCTCTCGGACCAATGGTAGTAACTCATATCGGTACAGCAGACAAACCAATCAACGATCTGATGGTATTCAACTTCTATGATGAAGTAGGAAACGTTGCAACTGTACGCAAGTGGGACTTTATCATTGACCAGAAGAGTGACCTTCCGGTAGCAGAAGTTCACCTTCCTGAAGAAGAATCGGTTATTACAACTGACTTTACAATTTCAGGAGTAGTAATTGATGATGATGGTCCAAGCCGGGTATGGTACAAGATTGACAAAGGTCAGTACCAGCTTGCAAGTGAAGAGTTTGGAACAAGCTTCTCAATCGATGTTCCTCTCAGCACAATGACAGACAACGAACACTCAGTTACAGTTTATGCAGAAGACCTTAACGGCGTTAAGGGACCGGAATTTGTACGCAACTTTAAGATCTCCCTGGAAGAGCCTAAGGGTGCGGTTGTAACTCCGCCAATCGTAGAAACTGTAAAGGGCTGGGTAAAACTCAGCGGTTACGCAACTGATAAGAACGGTATCAGCAAGGTTTATATCTCTGTTGATAACGGTAACACTTATAACGAAGCAAAGGGTAACTTTGCACATGAAAACGAACGCTCTGACTGGACATATGAATTTGATACACGCGTAGTTCAGGACGGAACCCACGTAGTATTCATGAAGGTTGTAGACTGGTTCGGTATCGAAGGTCTGTATTCATCACTGATCAACATTGATAACACAGCTCCAAGCATCAACCTTGAGCTCCCTCTCGATGACTCAAAGACAACAAAGATGCTGTTCTTCTCCGGCCAGACAACAGACAACATCGGTCTCGAAAAACTTTATATCACAATCCGCTCTCTCGACGGAAAGACTGTAAGTTCAAAACTTGCACACATCGACCTTGTACCTGGCGAAATCATTACCCAGTCAATCGATATGTCTTCTCTCGACAACGGATTCTACAATGTTGAACTTACCGGACAGGACGCTGCCGACAACATTACACATGTAAGCCGCAACGTTCAGCTGAACAAGAATTCTCCGATGGCCAAGGTAGACCTTCTCTATCCTCTCAACGGTGAATTTGTACAGGGTGTATTCAACATTTACGGTACTGCAACAGCAGAAATCAACATCGAAAATCTTGAACTCTTTATCGACGGCGAAAAGGCTGCAGAAACTACAATCAGCCCAAGCGGATACTACAAGTTCAATCTGACTCCTGAACTTATTACTGATGGTCAGCACAAGATTCAGGTTAAGGCAAATCTTGCCAACGTAACTTCTATCCTGTCCAACACACAGTACGTTAACTACAGTTCTGTAGGACCATGGGTAACAATTGACAACTTTACATACGGTGACTTTGCTATCGAGCGTCCATACATTGTTGGTAACGCAGGATACGCAATTGCCGAAGATGAACTTATCGCCGCAAAGGCAAAGGGCGCTTCTAAAGAAATGAAGGTTGCCGTAGAAGCCAAGGCTGTAGAAAAGGTTGAACTTTCATTGAACAACGGTAAGTCATTTACTCAGGTTTCTAAAGCAGGAAAATGGCGCTACCGAATTGAAAACGAAGATATCGCAGAAGGTTACCACTTCCTCCTCGTACGTGCGACTATGAAGAACGGCGAAAAGGCTGTTACAAGAACAATCGTACAGGTAGATAAGACTAAACCTACAATCAAGCTCATCAGCCCGGGTGAAGGCGGAAGATTTAACCAGTCACTTGAATTCAGCGGACTGGCACATGATGACGTTGCCCTCAAGAACGTTACACTTGCCCTCCGTAAGGGTGACAAATCAAGTTACGAAGTTCCTGCATTTATCCAGGGATTGTACCTTGACTGGCACTTCTGGGGTGCTACATTGTTCGATATCGGTGCCGGACTTTCATTCTTTGATGACAACGTTCGTCTCCAGTTCCAGTGGGGCCAGTTTACACAGGCCCAGCGCGACATGTTCAGCAAGACAAGTATGCGTTACGGTGGTGACAGCATCTTTGGCGGTAAGATTCTTGCCAACGTTGCCTACATTCCGTTCATGTACTTCCTTGGACGTGACTGGGAATGGCTGTCAGCAAACGTAACAGTCGGTGCTAACTTTACACGATTCAATGAATCTGGTTCAGGAAAGGCCCAGATCCTTTCGGCACTTCTTGTTCAGCTTGAATTCCCGAGAATCTCTTTTGCTAAACAGAAGATGTTCAGAACTATCGCATTCTACACTGAAGGTCAGTTGTGGTTCATCCCAACCGACGTTAACAGTACGGTCGACATCAAGAATATTGTACCTCAGATATCCGTCGGTCTTCGTGTAAATGTATTCTAACTTTGGCGAGGCTGTGGCTGCCCGTCCTTGGGCAGTGGCATCCGTGCCTGAGTTGACAGAAAAAATTTAACTGCCCGTTCGCGGGCAGTTTATCTTGTTTTAAATATGCTGCAGGTCATTATCCTCATATATGCCCTGCGGTCAGTTTATATAAAAAAGTAGTAATAATTAAACAATGGGGGTTAATTATGAAAAGTGTTTTAACAAAAGTGGTAGGCGCATTAGGCCTTATTTCAATCCTTGCTTTTACAGCTTGTAGTGAAGGTGTCGGACTCGGTGAATCTGTCGATACAGAATCTCCTACTCTTTCCATCACGTATCCGCCTCTGGGCTCGGCAATTATGGAAAACTTTGTCGTTGCCGGAACCTGCGGTGATGATAAAGCCGTTACAAAGGTAGAAGTTACCTTAAAGCGAATCGACAAAGAAACTACAGTTATAGAAACCCGCGACGCAGAAGTTGCCTCTGACCAGAAATCATGGCAGATTGAATTTAACCCGTTCCTCGGCGACGAAGAGCTTGGTTACAACGGCTGGACTTTAGCCGACGGTAACTATGCGGTAGATGTAATTGCATACGATAATGCAGGTCACAAATCAGGTCTGGCTTCTACTTCCTTTGAAATTGATAACACCGCCCCATTCTTTGTTTTATCAAGCCCTGCAGTTGTTTTTGGTTCATCAAACTTTACTGAACTCGGTTCTGTGTTTGCAGTTGAAGGTACAATCGTTGACGACCACTCGATCGAAGAGATGGAAGTTAATATTTTTGATTCAAACGGTACACAGGTAAACGCAACTCCTTACATTGAAAACGATGTTGCCACAGCCGGCGGTACAAGCGTTCAGATTGCACGCTATATCGAAAACGGTACAACAACCGTAAATCAGCGTTACGAAGAAATTTATGATGTTTCTGCAAGCCACTACGGCACAACAGAACAGTATTACTGTTCAATCAAGTTGACCGATAACGCAAAACTTTATCAGGATCCAGCTGATTCAGGCGTAAGCATGGGTAACACAACAAGCATTGTTTATCTTTACGACGATGTTTACCAGTCTCTCGTAAGCGACAAGGCCGGCAAGGGACTTTCTTACGCTGTATTAAAGACAATCATTAATAAAACTGCCGCAGCAACAGTTACAGGTACAAACGGTACTGTTTCAACATCAAGCGAAATTCTTTCAGCCCTTACAAGTGCTGCAAAAAACACTGGTTTACAGGTTGAGGCTCCTTCATTCTCACTTAACCCGGCTGCAAACCCGACTTATGCTGTAAGCGGCTTCCAGTATGAATTTACAGACGGCTTTATTCCTCAGGACGGTTCTGCAGGCGGTACAATTACTGTAACTGCAAGCATGGGTCTTGATGAAGTTAAACTCCTGCCTCAGACTATGAAAGTCTGGATTATTGACTCGGGCACAACTGTGCTCACAGAAACTGAGCTGGATTCTAAAATTCAGAAACTTACAGCCCTCACAAAGGCTGCAATGTATCAGGATGCGGACAATCCTACTGCCGCAACTCTTGAATTTGACGACGATACAATTACAAATATTAAAAACGAAACAGGATTTGTTCTCCTCTATGATTACAAGAATTATTCAAAAGGTTCTGTAAGCTCTGTAACAATCCCTGTTGTACTCGACAAAGATATAATTTCAATTGTTCAGGATCGCTACTACTTTGTGGCAGTAACCGGTAACGACGCCGACCTTGTTGAATTCAGCCAGAAAAACTACTACGGTTTCCATGGTCAGGCAGCAGGTACTCCACCAACAGTCGCAATCAATACTCCGACAAGCCTTTCATATCAGGCAGCCTCGGACTTTGCATATACAGGTAAAATCACAACAAAAGAAACTCCATTCAAGTCACTTGAATTAAAACTCACTGTACAAGACGAATCTTCAGGTGCTAACCTCGACGATTACATCTACGTAAAATCTACATATAATTCAACTGCAAAAACATGGAGCGATGTTGCAGGCCTTACCATCGCATCCGACGGAACATGGACATTTACTCCTAGCCAGGCAGACGGCTACGCAAAGATTGCTGCAGGCGAGGGTACTGCTTATCTCTACACACTGTATGCATTGGTAACTTCTGCTTCCGGACAGTCGAATAATGTAGAAAACTATGTTCATATCGATACAATTACTCCGGTTGTTGAATTTACTGCCGTAACTCCTGTAGTTGAAGGCAGCAGCTTCTACGACGGAGCAGCAGACAAGAACCACACATACGTTAACGGCAATATTGAATTCAAGGGTTCGATTTCAGAAACTAACCTTATAAGCATGTGGTACAAGATTTTTGTAGACGGCATCGAAAAATATTCTTCACTTAACCCGAATAAACTTGTCAAGAAGTTCTCATTCAACGATTCAATTGATACAACACAATATACTGACGGAGACGGAAAGGAAATTGAAGTTGTCGTATACGCAGAAGACGTTGTAGGTCACGTTGGATCTGCCAGCACAAAGGCATACAACAAAGAAATTTACAGCCTCGACGAAAACATCATAATCAACCAGGATACTGATAAGCCGCAGATTAAGTTCTCTAACGCTGATTCAACAGTAACTGATGTTTCAGGCATTGATTCAACTACAAACTTCTTCAGTTCAACAAACAAGAACCTGCTTGCAAGCCTGAGCGATGATGATGCAATTGCAAGCGCAAAAGTTACCTTCTACGCGGCCGACGGAACCACCGTAATCGGAACTCCTGTAACAAAGACTGGTAAAATCAGCCAGCTTTCTGCTGCCGTTCCAACAGCGGAAGGTACATACTTTGCACAGGTAAGCGCAACAGACTCCAACGGAACAGTTGGAACATCAGACAAGTTCTGCTTTGTAGTAGATAACGAGGGGCCGTCAATTTCTACAACAACCCTCAACGGCTACTACGGAACAAGCGATAACGCAATTGAATTTACAGTTACTGCAAGTGACCAGCTTCTGGACAGCCTTACAGTTGGTGTAAAACATGATAATACGACAGTTGAAAATCTTGCCGCAAATTACGTAACTGTAACAGAAGCTTCAAATACTTCTACAATCAAGTCTTATGTTGTTCGTGTTTCACTTAAGGATGGTTCGGGCAACTGGACAAATAACGGTTCATGGATCTTTACTTTGAACGCAGAAGACAGGGTTGGACGCTCAACAGTAGTAAACACAATCGCGCAGACTGTTGATACAAATGCTCCGACACTTGAAATCAGCCAGGAACCTTCCAACCGCTTTATCGATAAAACGAGCTCCCAGATTTATAAGGGATCTTATGTTGAAAGTGAAACTGAATCTGGAATCGCAGGCGTTTATTACACAATAGTTTCTCAGGGTGCTGCCGCTCCTGATTACACAGCTGGAGATTCAGCATGGAAGGATGTTTCCTTTAAGAACGGTACATGGACTGCATACGCTGACTTTGGACAGCTAATTGAAAACAGCAGTTATGAGGTTTATTTTGCCGCAGTTGATAACTCAGGCAACATCGGTTCTGAAAAGGGAACTGCAGTAACACTGGATGCAAGTGCACCGGTTGTGACTGCCAATGCAGTCGGCTGGAATGATGCGCGTACAAAGGCAACAGCTTCCGGTACTGTCACAGAACTCAATCTTGAAAGTATTACAGTAAGTGTAACCGCAACAGGTACAAACGATTCCAACCCTCCGACATTCTATTTTGGAGATGCCGCAAGCGGTACTCCGCTTACAAAGGGGTCAGAGAATTATTCAGGAACATTTGAATATAATTCAACAGACAACAGTGCTTATATCTCATCTCTCAGCACAGGCTCTGCTGCCGTATACAGTTACAGCTTTACGGGTGACGGTTCTTACATCGTTACAGTAAGTGCAAAAGACAAGGCAGGTAAATCAGAAGAAGCTTCTAAAAAGCAGTTTACATTCGACATGGACAGCACTGCTCCGACAATTACCGTAAACAATACTCTTGCTTCAACCGGAGCAGAAATCTTTGACCAGGAAACTTACACATTTACAGGTACCTGGTCTGATAACCTTGCAGGAACTAAAGAACTTCATTACACGGTAAACGGCACTGAACAGGCTGCTATTACGTCATTTGCCGGACAGACTAACTGGCGTATTGAAGACATTCCGCTCACTGAAGGCTCAGGCAAGTCATTTACATTCTGGGCAACTGACCAGAACGGAAACACTTCTGAGGTAACTTCATTCACCGGAATTACAGTGGACTTTGCAAAACCTGTTATTGCAACAACATTTGCCCTCAACTCTGCCGCACGGGACAGTATCCCGGCCTACATTGCAGACGGTGCAACCCTTGTAATCAGCGGTGCAATTACAGAAACCAGCGGATTGAGTTCAATAGATGTAGTGGCAAAGAAGGCTGGAGCTACAGTTGCATCAGGTAACTCAGGTTACACACTCGCAGCAGACAAAGCCGCAAAGACATTTACAATCACACTTGTTGGAGGCAGCGCTTCCAACGGTTCATGGACATTTGACATTACAACAACAGACGTTGCAGGACGCGTTTCTAAAACAACAAGCCTTGCAACAGAAGTTGATATGACACCTCCAGTATGGAAAAACAGCTGGACCGAAAATGCGGTAACCAAGTACTTCCAGGTATCCGGCAAGAACCACGTTCTTGCTTCAGGACATAACTGGTATAACGGCGCATCACTCAAGTTTGACGGATGCTTTGAAGAAACAGGCTCTGGTGTAAATCAGATTTACGCATGGGTAACCGCACCTGGTGCTGCCGCTCCGGCCACAGCTGATACTTCAACTGCAACAAGTTCATTTGTTGGAACTACATCTAACGGATTCCACACATGGAGTTCAAATATCGGTGAATTTATTGCATCAAGCACTCCAAACAGCGTTTACTTTGTAGCCGTTGATAATGCAGGTAACACAAGTGCCGTTCAGCATGTAGAAATCTACCGTGATGAACTTGCTCCTGTTATCGATACAGACGCAGGAACAGTTCTTACAAACGGCGTTCTGGATATTGCTCTCAGCGGAACAGTAACAGACGATGCTTCCGGGGTTGCTTCCGTTGCATTGAACTTTACATACGGTGCATCTTCAACATGGGAAGGAAACGCAACTCTTGATACAAGCGTAACTCCTGCAACATGGAGTGCAACAATTCCTGCTTCAGTTCTTGCAAACCTTACTTCAGGAACTGTATATCAGGTTAAGGCAGTTGCCCTTGATAATGCCGGAAACAAATATAACGGAAACGCAATTAAGATCGACGTTGATACAACTGCTCCTGTGGCTACAATCAGTGCAGCCCTGAGCCGTACAACAGGTCTTAACGGAACAAATACTTTGAGCGGTACCGTAACAGACGGACACAAACCTGTTTCATTCAAGCTGTTCTATACACTGACAGATCCATCTTCTGCAACAACTCCTGCTGACAACAGCGGCAAACCTGCAGGCTGGACTCAGATTGGAGACGAAATTACAACTGAGCAGGATATTTACAACTGGAGCGGATTTGACTTTGACTTTACCGCAAAATCTGCGGCAGCAAGTGCAGCAGACGGTACAGATATAGTTTACATCCTGCCTGTAGCTGTGGACGAAGCAGGTAACTGTAACGCTTACACAAAGGCAAACAACGGAACAATCTCATGGGATTTGAGCCCTGATTCAACAGGTGCCCAGTGGGAAGCATTTGCCGTTGATTTGAGCAAAGACAGACCTACAGTTAAGTTCTCAGACCTTACAGATTTGTCTGCCGGCGGAGATGCTTCTAAACTTATCATCAAGAATTCAACAGGCGGTAAGATTACAGGTCTTGTAACTGATGATGACTCAACAACAGAAAACGTAGTTGATACATTCATTATCAGTAGTTCTGTAATTACAAGTGCAGCAGGATTTGACATCTCAACATCAGGAGATGTTGTAACTGCAACTGCAAGCGGTAAGGGAACTACCACATACAACAAGACAAGCGGTGACTGGACATATACACCGCCGAGCGAAGATGACGGAAACAAGACTGTTTATATTTACATCAAAGATAATAACAGTCATGAATTCTATTCGACTGCAACAGCAAGCGGATACACTGTATACAATAATCCACGCTTCCAGGTTAAGACCGGAACAGTAATGGATAATAAGGCTGTATTAACTTATAAGTCAGATAATAACTCACCATCAGTTGAAAGCATCCAGGTTGCATACAGCGACTCAAGTTCAATCGCAGATAACGCAGCATTTGCTGACTTTGCCGCTACAACAAAACTTGGCGGTACAGTACGCAGATACGCACGCTTTAAGGTTACTGCCAAGGACTCAAACGGCATTGATGATATCGCCCTTGAACTTACAGGAACTCTTGCTTCAGGTGCAGTAGCTCCAGCTGTTACAATGACAGGTACAACAACAACCGACAACTCTGCAACTTCATGGCTTTCTTCTGTTGTTGACCTTGAAAGTTTTGCAAGCGGATATGTTTCTGTTAAGGCAACTGCAACAGATACAAGCAGTATGACAGGTAACGGTAACAACTCATTCTACTGTGACCAGGATGTTGAAACAGAAAACTTCATGGTAAACAACCCTGCCGCAACAAGCAACGGAACAAATGAAGTTTCAAACGATATTCTGACTTCTACAATTTCAATGGCAGGTTCTGCAACAGAATCTCTCGGTGCCGGAATTGCAAAGGTAAGCTGGCTTGTTCCTCCTTGCGATGCAAACGGAAACGAAGTAACTTACGCAACAATCATTGCTGACCCGGATAGTTATTCATGGAGCAGCAATAAGTCTTCTGACACATACACTCAGTGGAAGTTTGCATTTGACGGTGGAACAAATACTGCAGAAGACACAACTCACAACCCTACATTTGAAACAATGTGTAACTCTGCAAACACTGCAGGCGGTTATTACATGACTGTAAGCAGCGGTATTTACACAATCCCGGTTTACTTTATGATTGAAGACGAACTCGGCAACGTAGGCTTTGTAGGCAATTACCGCCTGCGCTATAACCCGGATGCCGACAGACCAAGTTCTTCAATTCTTGATCCTCAGACCGGCGCAACAGTCGGTGACCGTATCCGTATCACTGGTAGTGCAGAAGACAACGTAAGTGTAAGCGCTGTTTACCTCCAGATCAGTTCTGTAAAGAATTCAACAACCGGAGAAATCACATGGTCTTCAAGTGATGCTGTTCTTGCAGCAGCTCAGGCCGCAGGGGATTCTAACACTGATTCAACATATCTTGATGTAACAACACTTGCAAATTCAGGAATTACAAACGTATACAATGCAAGTACATGTCCAACCGGTGTTGAATCAACATGGTGGGGTATCAAGGCCGAAAATACAATCAGCTGGGCTCTGGTAATCAACAAGTACGGCAAGTTTGAACTTGAAGGCGGTACTCAGACAATTTATGTACGTGTTTGTGCCGTTGATAACCTCGGCAAGGCCGGAATCTGGTCTGACCCTGTAACAATCAACATCGTACAGGGTGCTCCAACAATCACATTTGTTGAAACAGCCCAGTTTACAGATAACACTATCGCAAGCGGTGAATCTTCTAAGTACACTTCTTACGATGCAGGTTCATACCTGACAAACCAGAACGGACAGTGGTACATTGTTGCCAACGCTTACCATGCTTCAAAAATCAGTTCGATCGAAGTTAAGAGCAGCGTAACCGGCGGTAACCTGACTGCAACTGCATCAGTTTCAAATATCCAGGCTGATAACGATACAAAGTTCGGCTACTTCTATAAGACAAGTTCTGACAGCGATGTAAATGTTAAGATTTACATTCCGGTTGATACACGATTTGAAGGCGACATTACTTATACAATTACTGCTAAAGAAGCAGGAAACAATAAGTCAAATACTCAGTCTTATACATATAAGATTGATAATACTGCACCTACAATCGGTGAACTGACTTCAGGAAATACACGTAACACAAGTCTTGCAACAGTTGCAGGAAACAAACTCGTTAATTCAAACGGCGGACTTACAAGTATTTCTACTATCCTTAATGAAGAGTATTCAGGCTTTACAATGATGGCTTACTACTTCCTCAAGGACGGAAAGGTTTATAACCCGATTCCTGGCGGATCAAGCGCAGGCTTTACTAACAAGACTGCAACAGGTTATGCAACAACTTCCCTGACAGAAAATGCAGTTACTGCAGACCACAACCTCTACGGTGTTAATATCAGCCTGACAGGAACAACTGCAAGTGATGGTACAGGCGTTTATGTAACGGCATCTGCTCTTTCTGACAGCAATGTAAGGGCCGGCGGTCTGATTCAGATTGACGGTATCTACTACCAGATTAAGAATGTAACCGGTACAAGAATTTATGTAACAGGTCTTTCTGCAACATGTACTGCAACAACAGCATTCTGTCCGTATGCTCTTGCAATTCAGTATGTATCTACAACAGGTGATACAAACGAAAGCATTGCAAGCGGAACACCTTCTGAAGGTTACACAATGACCGAAAACGATGGTGACGGTATTATCGAAACTGTAAACAAGGCCGGAAGCAAGTACACACTCCAGACTTCAATCATGAGTGATGAACTTCCTGACGGTAAAACTGATATCATTTGTGTAGCATTCGATAAGGCCGGCAATATCAGTTCAAGTGAGACAAGGACAATGATCAGTAACAACCTACCGCGTCTTTCTAAGGTATTCCTGGCAACAGACTTGAATGGTGACGATAAGTTTGCGCCATTTGAATTTGAATACAAACAGGATGTAAACGATGTTGATACAAGTGCATACGCATATTCTTGTCTTACTGCAACAGGTCAGGGCCAGGAAGGCGTAACCCTTACAACAACAGACTCCGCAGGAACTAAGTTTGCAGTTCGCGACAAGCTTGCCGTAACAATGGAACTTTTGTCCGGTGCAGACACAAGCGGAAGTTACGCAGGTATCAAGTACATTGCAAAACTTTCGGATACTGAAGCAGATGGTCCTGCAACAGGTGTTGCCGTAACAGGCAGCCTGAGTGATGCTGTAACAGGTGTAGACACAACAACTTCAATTACAGACCCTGTATTTGACACACTGACAGCAATCAGCGGAAAGGGTATTCTGTTCACAAATGCAAACTTTACAAACGGCAATGCAGGTGCATTGAGCGGTATGGCAGCAGGGTATGAGAATACAACAAGCCTTGCAACAGCAACATATCTCCAGTTGAGTTTGTGGGATACAGTAAATATTTCCGCAGATTCAGGAAGCACATATATTGCAACCAAGGACACGACAGATTCAACAACCGGTAAGGTAACTTCTTACGGAAACCAGTACACATACATCAATATCCCGGTTTATATTGATGTTGTGGATGGAATTAATCCTGTCCCAGCATTTGAAGATCCAAAGGCTCATACAGATGGAGGCCATGTTGAATTAAGTGCAACTTTGCCTTCTGTATTTACAGCTGGAAATGCTACAAAATATCTCGACCGCGATACAAAGATTTCCGGTAAGGTTGTATTTAGTGGAACCGTACAGGATGAAAAGATTATAAAATCTATTAAATTGAAGTCGGGAAAAGCAATAAACAGCACTCTTACAGACTATGTAGAAGTTGCAAAATACAATGCAGGCGTACTTGAATTACAGTCTGCAGCAAGTGCAACAACCGGCTGGACATTTGATATTACAGAGACTACCGCAGAAACACAGTTCTCTGCGGCAGACGGACATAAAGTAAACTGGACTCTTACAGTGGATTCACGTTATGTAACAGGTATTGCCGCAAGCGATGTATTGTTTACACTGTATGTAAGTGACGGAACTAATGACGAAACAGATACTTATCAGGTTGATATCGTGCCGTATATCACGGGAATTTGGCGTAGTGCGTCAACTAAATCTGTAGATTCAAAGACATACCGATCAACTTATGGTGAATACCCTGTAGCAATCGGTGATACACTCACTGTAACAGGTTATAACCTGCCTGACGCAAATGTTGCTGCTGATGCAGAAGGTACTTATGTACATGTAGGTTCTACGGGAGTTGCTTCTACAAACGTTACTGCAACAAAACAGTTTACAATTGGTGTACCGGAAAATTCCGGTGAACTTACTGTATCTGTAAGCGGAATTACATCTTTGAACGATAAGAACAACAACGCAAACGAAAATAACCAGGAAAAAGCTGAAAGCGTAACAAACAACGCCAAGTCTTCAACGGTAGAGGGCAATGTGCTTTATGACAACAGATACCTGCGCGTTTGGGATGTGGGACATTACTTTACAAACTCTGTAGGTGGCAGCAAGCCGACATTTACGGTTGATAAATCTGGAAATCTGTTTAGTACATGGGCTTTGATGGGTACTGCATCTGTTCAGATTGAAAGAGGACTGAATGTTACCAATTATCCGATTTATGTTTCTTATGACCAGCCGGATGCTGAAACCTCAATCGGTATAGATACTAAATCTTCTGATACAACAGGAGCAATGAGCGTTCTCTTCTTCCCTGCAAACGTTGGTTCTTCAGGTACACCTGACAGCACCGGTTATGCTGATGCAAGAACAACTGGTGGTGTATGGGGACTGGGTGTTGCAAATGACATTACAACAGGAAGAACTTATTATACACCGACATCTGGTAATAATGTTGATAAACATCTTAGTATCAATGGAAACCCATATACAGCGCTCGATAGCAAGGTTAATACAGCCGGATGGCAGCTTTCTTCTGGCTCAATGAGACGTGAAGTCAGTCAGTTTAACTCACCACATACGGTACGATATGGGGATGCAATGCATTTTGCATATTATGACAAGTATAATAAGGCGTTACGTTATACCTATCAGCCAATTAATAGTTCATTAACTGATAATGCAAACAATACATACGGTGATCAGCAGGGAACATATTCAACTTATCGTAATGCAATTTCTGGCTGGACTCTGGTTGATGGTAAGTCAGATGAGCAGGATCGTTTGCACGGTCATGGAAACCCTGAAACATTGAATGTTGATGTAATTAGTTTGACTCCAAGTTCTGTTACCACAACATCTGCAACGTATTCTACTGCGCCTACTGGTGTTGCCGTTGGTAATGCGATAAGTATTGCTTATACTGATTCAACAGGTATTTATAAAATTGCATTAAGAAAAATTTCATCTCTTTCTAATAGCAATAAAACTGTTAACTGGACAGATGCTGTAACTGATTTTAATAAATCTTATACATTATCCGGTGGTGCTTTATATAAAGGTGACTCTAATGTTGTTACAAATGGGGCAAATCAGGTATCTTCAGCCGGTTCCTATAACGCAATAGATGTAACTTCAAGCGGCAAACCTGTTATTGTATATTTCGATGCTGATAATGAAACACTGCGCATTGCTTATACATCATCTGCAACTCCAAGCATGACAGCTACTGCAACTGGTCGTGATACATGGACTCGTCAGTCTCTCTCAGGTATTGTTTCTGGTGGAACTTATGTTCAGGCAAAAATTGACGGAAACAACTACCTGCACATTCTCTATCGCGACAGCGAAGGTCAGCTTTGCTACTTGAAGAGTACAAATAATCCTAACGGTGCAGCTTACACATTCTCTAAGAATGATGTGATGGTTGTCGATACAGCCGGAACTTACGGAACGCTTTCTCTGATTCGTAGCGGAACAGGCACTTACACTTATACACCATGTGTTTCCTTCCTCAACAGCGAAGGAACTGCAAACGGCGTTAAGTATGCGCTTTTGCGTACAGTTGATATTGGTGGTGGCGAAACAGCATCTCGTTGGGATACGATGATTGTTCCTGCTGTAAAGGGTAATTATGTAACCGGCGGAGAATACATCTACACCGAAGGCTACAATGGCTGGACCGCAAACAGCTCCGATGTTACCGACAGTGTAAATACCGCTGACTGCGATGCAATCATCGGTTACAACACAGGCCGCATGGATGTACTCTTCTTGAAGAGTGAATAAAGCTTACAGTCACTATTCAATGTGACTTGTAACGGATTGCCGTGTTGAACACGGCAATGACACTTTCTTTACGGGAAGGGACCGGAGCACCACCGCAGGCGCTACGCGCCTGCGGTGGATGGAGCACTCTAACACGGAAAAATTTGACTTGCTTTTTGAGAGTAAGTGAAGTATATTAAGAAAAGAGGGCACTTCGCAATTTAGCGTCTTGCCTCACGTTATTTGGTTAAAAACCCGTCACGCATGGTTAGAAGCATTTTGTGGCGGGTTTTCTTTTTACTCAGATTTCTTCTTTTTAGGAAGGCTCTTAAGTAATTCTATGATGAGAATAGCAAAATTAATTGCTAACGAAAGGATTTCGTAAATCGTCACCGTTGAGCCTCCTTGTCAAATATTTCCATGCATGCACGGATTGAGTCCGGAGGCAAGACCGCCATTTATTGCGAAGTGCCACTTTAAGAATAACATAAGTATAGTGATTATTCAATATAAACTATACAACTTATAGTATAAAAATATTGAACTAAACGGGAGACTGAAAAAATCCATGCTTGCCGGTTTTTGGCAGGCATGGTAGATTTTATCTTGCTTTTTGAGAGTAAGTGAAGGATATTAAAACGTCCAGCAGACGCCGATACTCGGTTCAACTGCAAAACCCGTGTTGTCGTAAGAGACGGTGGTTTTTACGGTGTGTGTTTCTTTGGAAACTTCGAAGGTGCCGCCCAGGGCGCGGACATTTAAGTCTGCGTACATGCCAAAATGTTTTGCAAACCTGAACTTGGCCAGAACGTCCAGTCCGAGTGTTAAATCAAGATTGTTGGCTTCAAGGTCGAGTGTTGTTCCTGAAACTTTTTCTTCCCAGTTGTAGTTTACGTAATCGATTCCAATTGTTGTAAAAATAGCAAGATTGAATTTGGGTTGTTTAATTGCTGCGATTCCGAGTCCGAGAAGGATGCTCATGTACTGGCTGTCCCAGTTTTCAAATAAATCACTTTCTGCAACGCCCAGATCGAGTGTTGTTTTGAGGGCAAAACGGCCCGTGTCCGAAACATGGTAGTAAAAGCCCTGGATTCCAAATTCGTTCTGTTTTACGTTTTCATAATCTTCAATTTCTACCTTGGTTGATGTGTAATTTAAGCCGAATCCGGCCGAGTTTTCGGCAAAAACTGTAAATGTAAAAGCGAGTGTGATAAAAGCGGCTGCGATAATTTTCTTCATCAAAATCTCCACGGCAAAATTCAATACTGATTCAATTATCAACTGCAAAATTCCAGTTGTCAAGGATTGTTTAATTTTCCATTGCTTTTCCGTTCTAACACGTTTTTTAATTGACCAGTTTGGAGTATTCGAGCATAATTTAGGAATGAAAGGCGAATTGCGCAAAGATGTGCGCTTTGAAGATTTTGGACGTGTTGAATGTAATGATCTTTGCCCGTTTTCCGGAGTTCTCGATGACATCAGTATTTCCGGCTGCAAAATTCACTACGACACTCCTGTAAATCTCGACATGGACAAAGATTATGAACTTCGCATCAGGCTTTCCCGCGCAACCCTTGAACCACTGGATTTAGTATGTCATCCGCAGTGGCAGAAACAAATGGAAGATTCATCAATTCAAATCGGGTTTTTATTTTTAACTTCCCCTGATACCGTTCGCCTGAATGAATACATCAATCACCTTCATGAAGAAGAAAAATCTTCAGAAATAGATTCTGTTTTGCCGGAAGAAGAGCCATGTCAGTTCGTATAGAAAAACTTTCCGGCCGGGCATTTCTGGCATTTCCTGAGATGACAGGGCTTTTAACCAGCGAACTGTCTTCCCGTTTTAATTATGGTTCAATTCAACAGGCGGCGACCATAAGCGGTTCTGTATTTAACAGCGAAAATGCCAGCTGGTACGGAGAACTCTTATTCTGCCCCGATTTTGATTCATCAATTAATACCGGCACTCCTTACTGGGCGCGCACAACACTGCTGGAACCGTTTCTTCTTCATTTTGAATCTATCGGGGAAGCTGCCCGTGCCTTAAAAGAAATTCAGAGAAACTGGGCGCCTTATCAGTATCAGCTTTTCCGCCGCGCTTCTTTGATTCAGGAAAAACTTCCGTACATAAACTTAAAGGAAAGGCAGTTCATTAAGGACGGGACCTGTTCAATAAAAATTCCGGACTCAGCGATGGGCGTTTACACTTTGATTGACGAAAAAACAATCATCGCAAGCGCAAAGACTTCAAACTGCTTTCCGGCCGGCGCGATTCGTTTTGTGGAAGACCACGAAAACCCGCCGAGCAGGGCTTATTTAAAAATTCAGGAAGCACTGGTGCAGCACAATCATTATTTTGGAGTTGAACTTCCATCGGCCTCCTCAAAATGTTTTGAAGCCGGTGCGTGTCCGGGAGGCTGGACATGGGTTTTGCGTGCCCTCGGTGCAGAAGTTTTTGCCGTTGACCGCGCTCCGCTTGCAGACTCTTTGATGAATGATAAAATGGTTCACTTTATGGCTCACGACGCCTTTACATTAAAGGTCGAAGAAGTGTGCGCACAGTTGAACTGCGATAAACTTGACTGGGTATTCAGCGACGTAATCTGCTATCCTGACCGCCTTTTTGAATGGGTCAACATGTGGCTCGAAAGCGGCCGCGTAGAAAACATGATTTGTACGATTAAAATGCAGGGCGACATTGACTGGGATTTAGTCAAAAAGTTTGCAGACATCCCCGGCAGCCGTGTCGTTCACTTAAACTACAACAAGCACGAACTGACCTGGCTGCACACTTCCAGGTCTCAGAGGTAATTTTTCTGAAAGGCTCTATTCAAAATCGTATGGAGTTTCCTGGTAAACGTAATAGTTGAGCCAGTTTGAATAGAACAGATGCGCGGTGCTTCTCCAGGTGTTTGCCGGATGTTTTGAAGGGTCGTTGTCAGGATAATAGTTTTTGGGAATATCGATTGGAAGTCCCTTGTCCAGATCGCGTCTGTATTCTTTTGCGAGAGTTTCGGTGTCGTATTCAAGATGGCCGGTCATAAAAATTGAACGGCCGTTTTTTGACTTGCAGAGTGTTACTTCGCCGCTTTCGTTTTCTGCAAGAATTTCGAGATCCTTTATTTTTTGAATCTGTGCCTTGCTCATCGTTGTGTGACGGCTTGTCGGAACGGGGAATTCATCATCAAAGCCGCGCAAAAGTGGTTCGAGGGCAAGTGACGTGTGATTCTTGTAAATTCCAAAGGCTTTTTTGTCGAGCGGAAGTTTTTTGATTCCATAATTGTGGTAAAGGCCCGCATAAGCGCCCCAGCAGATGTACAAAGTTGAATAAACATTTTCTGATGCAAAATCCATGATGTCGCAGAGTTCTGCCCAGTAATCAACGTCTTCAAAAGGCATCTGTTCAACCGGGGCTCCCGTGATAATCATGCCGTCCCATTTTTTTCTGAAGAGTTCACTCGACGGAATATAAAAGCGCTCGAGATGTTCTCCCGAAACATGTGTGGATTCATGATTTTCCATGCGCACAAGGCTTATGTCGATTTGCAGAGGGGTATTGCCCAAAAGTCTCAAAAGCTGAGTTTCGGTCGTTTCCTTGGTAGGCATGAGATTTACGATTGCAATTTTAAGTGGGCGGATATCCTGGGTGTTAGCGCGGTTTTCTGTCATTACGAAGATGTTTTCGTTTTCGAGAATTGTGCGTGCAGGCAGGTCGCTCTGGATTTTAATCGGCATGCGCACAGTATAGCAAATTGACTTATTTTTTGCTATAATTTTCGTATGTCTACACGTGGCGAGCGCTCAAACGCGGTTAAAAAATTAAAGAATCTTATTTTTACACCAAAAACAGAAGTTAAGACTTTCCGTCAGAAAATGGACGATACATTTTCTGATGTTATGTTACCTAATCGTGTTGAATTCTCCGAGCGCGAATGTGCCGGTGTTTTGTGCGACGTTCTGAGCCCGGAAATTTATAATTCACACAGGCTTGTGCTTTATATCCACGGGGGTGCCTTTGTGGGCGGTTCGAGAAAGGCATACCGTCCTTTTGTTGCGGCGCTTGCACACGCTGTAAGCTGCCGCGCAGTCCTACCGGAATTCCGGCTGGCACCGACTCATCCGTATCCGGCTTCGCTGGACGATATCCAGAATGTATTCAGGACCTTATACACCGAAGAACTTGTTGCCCGTTCCCTGGACAACAGCGGTGACATTGATAAGGCAAAACCGGAAATCATAATTATGGCTGACGGTTCCGGTGCATCTATCGCAATGGGTCTTGTCCTGAGTTTGAGGGACAGATTCCGTGCGGCAATTAAAAATGTAATTCTATTTAGTCCATGGCTGGATGTTTCTGCTTCTTCAAAAAATCTTTCGGTTAAAAAAACTCCGGACGATCTGCTTTCGGGAGAGTGCATCCGCCGTGCCGCAGAACTTTACACCTATCAGGATAACCGCGAAATTCCACTCGTTTCTCCGTTAAAGGCAACTGAGGAGCAGCTTGATGGATTTCCGCCGGTGTATATTCAAATGGGCGAAAAAGAGCTTTTACTCGACGACGCAAAAAAAATGCAGGAGCTTCTGCAGAAAAGCGGCTGTCAGTGCGAACTTGATGTGTGGCCAGAAATGATGACAATGTTCCAGCTGGCCGACGAGCATCTTGAAGAAAGTCATCTTGCAATTGAACGCATTGGTCGTTATCTTACTTTACGTAAAGTAACAGCCCAGGACAGTCAGACAGAAATTCAACTTGAACTGGAACGAAAGGAATAATCAAAGAGGAACTATTGATGGAATTAGTATGCCCAGCCGGTAATATCGAAAAACTTACTTACGCTTACAACTATGGTGCCGATACCGCTTACATCGGTCTTAAAAGATTTTCTCTGCGCGTTAAGGCAGACAACTTTTACGAAGACGAATACAACCGTGTTATTGAATTAAAAAAGCGCTTTCCGGGAAAACGACTTTTCTGCGCCCTGAATATTGCATTCCACAACCAGGATCTCAAACTCTTCATGCAGAATCTTGATTACTTTAAGCAGTATCCGATTGACGCTTTTATCGTTCAGGATCTTGGAATGGTGGATTTGCTGCAGAAAAACTTTCCGGGCGCCCACCTTCACTTAAGTACACAGGCAAGCTGCATGAACAAAGAAGCCGTAAAAATGTACGGCCGTCTTGGCTTTAAGCGCGTCGTTCTTGGACGCGAAGTAAGCCTCAACGAAATCCGCGAAATCAAGGACGCAAACCCTGACATGGAACTTGAGTGCTTTGCTCACGGTGCCATGTGTATAGCATACAGCGGACGCTGCCTGATGAGTGCTTATCTGACAGGACGCAGTGCTCAGAGCGGATTCTGCTCGCACACTTGCAGATGGGACTATAAACTTGGCACAGAAGTTCAAAAATTGAATCAGACAGGCGGTGTCATTAACGCAGAGACTGCCAAACAGATTGCCGAGTCAGGAATTCTCCGCCTCGAAGAGCAGAAACGCCCTGGCGAATACTTTCCTGTTTTTGAAGGCGACAACTTTACGGCAATTTTATCAAGCAAAGACCTGTGCATGATTGACCACCTTAAGGACATGAAGGAAGCAGGTGTTGACGCCTGCAAAATCGAAGGCCGCATGAAGTCAATCTACTACGTTGCAATGGTAACCCGCGCTTACCGGAAGGCTCTGGACGCTCTTGAAGGAAAAATCTCTGACGAGGAAGCCGCTCCATTTATCAAGAGTCTTGAAGAAGTTGCACACCGCGAAAGCACAACAGGATTCTACTACAGCCGCGCTCACGCTGATGAAACTACAGTCGGCGCAAGTGACAGCCCTTATATTCTTGCAGGAACTGTTGAAGAAGAAATTGCAGGAAGCAGTTTTGATGAAATTCTTGCAAACGGAAAGGCACTTGTTGACGCGCACAATGCGGAACTGGCCGCAATGGACCCGCGCGAACGCGCAGCCCGCGAACGTGACCTTGAAGCCCATCCGGAAAAAGTTCCGCAGGCAATTGAAAAGAAGGACGGCTATAAACTTTACCGTTACAATGCCCTCAATAAAACCGACAGGGGCACTGACCTTGAACTTGTAAGCCCTGATGTTCTTTCCAGAAAACTTGCCGGAAGCGACTATATTTTTGTTAATTCTAAAAACGGTCTTATCGTTGACTGGGTAAACGCAGATCACGACTGTGCAATTTACACCAAAGAAGATATTTCGCGTGGAACTCTTGTTCGTGTAAAAGACGAGGAATATATTGAAGGTGTGGTTAGAACAACTGCGCGCTAAGCGCCTTGCCGCCGTCTGCATGGTGCTGTTGTGCGGTATGGGCGGCCTTTCAGCAGGTCCGTCTCAGCACATAGATTACACACTTTCTTTTAACGATGACCGCGGAACGGAAAGTTCTGCGGTAAGTGCCGGTATCGAATACGGAATTGATTTTTCGGACTATACCCGTGCGTTGACCGGCTTTCGTGTGAATGAGTATTCAAAAGACATCTTTTTTAATTCAATTTTTACACCGCTCAAATTAAAAACCGACATCTGCAAATATGACTTTGCGCTTAGCACAACCTGGCACTACATTGATTATTCAACTTACACCAGGGAGCACGACATTCTTTTTGAACCGTACTTCTGCTTTAGCGGCCGTCGCAATTTTAGCCTGCAGTCTTCCATCGGGCTGGGAGCCAAGTTTTCCAGAATCCACGGAATTGACCACTGGCTTAAGGATTTGTATCTGACAACCAAAACTCAGCTCAACTGGAATTTTAATTCAACGGCAAAAATCTATTTTGCACTTGCAAACCACAACACTTACCGCTACCTTCTGATGCCTTCTCCAATCTGGACTCTTGGAACGGTTCTGCCGCTTTTTGAATCCATAGATCTGGGACTTCAATACGAGGCCTTTACATGCGATATGTTCATTACAAAATTCTATCTTGAGGGCCAGACTTTCAGCACCTTTGTGAGGATAAAAATATGAAAAAATTGAATTTGTATTTTGCCCTCAAAAGAGCGGGATTCCGGGGCGCTTTGATTTGTCTCCTCGTTGTTTTATTGAACTCATGTTCGTTCGGGTGGTATCAGTTTGCCTTTACCGATGACACTGTAGAAGACCGCGTAAAAACATACGACGCACTGGACAGTTCGGATATTCCGCAGGTGAGCGGAACAGGGACCTACAGTTTTCTTGTTGTTTCGGACTTGCATTTTGGTTCAGGGAGAAATGACGTGGACCACGATGATTTTTTCGCAAAGTTTACGGAACTTGTTCACAGCGGTGAGACAGAAAAAATCCCCCGCTTTGTGATAAACCTGGGCGACACTTCCGATGACGGCTCAGCTGAGTATTTTGAGCAGTACAACGAGTGGTGCGAGCGGGTAAAATCAATTGCCCTTGCACAGACCGGCGACAGCAGTTTTAAGGTTTACGCCCTGATTGGAAATCACGATTTGTACCACGACGGGCAGAAAAACTTTATAAAACTTGTCTACCCAAACAAATACGCATGTTACTTTGATTTTGCCTGGGATAATTCAACAGAGGGCTTTGGATTTTACTTTCTGGACAGTGCAAACGGGACCCTTTCAAACACCCAGTACGAACTTGTCTCGGAAAAAATGAAGTCCGACAGCCGCCCGAAAATTGTTTTGACCCATTATCCGGTTTATGCGGGCGGCCATCCTTTTATGCTCATGCACAATACCCTTGAGCGCGCAAAGATTCTGTCGCTTTTTGCGGACAATTCCGTAAAGGCAATTTTTGCAGGACACGCCCACCAGCATTTTTATTATGACTACGGCAGCTTTTTTGAATACGTAATCCAGTCTTACCGCTCAAGCCACGTCTGCCTTCTTGTTACCGTAAACGAAGATGCCGCCTCTGTTACAGAACAGCTGATTGAATTCTGACAGCAGGCGGAATATCTGCAAATCCGCTTTCTACTGGCGCTTTTCCCATTCAACCTTGACGAGGCGGTTTTCGATGTTTTCGATACGCTGGAATGTGAGACAGTCTGCGCGGTGCACGATAACACCTCTGTTTGCACTTACATAACCTGTAATCAGGTCGCCCGGTCGCGGGTCACAGCATCCTGCAAGCTTGCACATTACGTTCTTTGTTCCGTCTACAATCAGGCTGCCCGTATACTGGGCGCGAAGAACAAAATCCGGATCAGGTTTGTCAGTGTGCGGGCGGCGTTTTCTGCGCTTTTCTTCCTGAATTGCGCGAGCGTGCTCATTCTGGCTCTGCAGTTCTGCTGCGCGTTTGGCTTCTGCGTCCCTGTCGATAAAGGTCGGGTCGTTTGCCGTAAGCCATGCGTGGATTCGCTGGCGTGCCTTTGAAGTTTTTACAGCCTTGAGCTGGTTTTCGGTCGGGCGTGCCTGCGGGTTTGTGATGATTTCTATAATCTGTGTGTTTTTTAGTTCCTGGGTAATCGGAATTATTTTGCCGTCAGCTTTTGCGCCGACAATCTTTTCTCCTACCGCGCTGTGAACATGATAGGCAAAGTCGATTGCATTGCTTCCTGCAGGCAGCTGTACAACATCGCCCTTTGGAGTAAATACAAAGATTTCGTCGCCTAAAAGTTCGCCCTTGAGCTTTGAAAAGAAAGCATCATCGGTTAACTTTTCGTCCTTGAGACTCTGGAGCTGGTTAAAAATTGCAAGGTTACTTACGTCTACCTTGTCGTGGTTTGTTCCTTTTTTATAAAGCCAGTGGCTTGCAACACCGTGTTCAGCCTGGTTGTGCATGTCGCGCGTGCGTATTTGAATTTCAAGCGGGCGTCCTTCGCACATGACGGTTGTATGGAGAGACTGATAGCCGTTTGCCTTTGGCATTGCAATGTAATCCTTAAAGCGTCCGTCCATCGGCTTCCACAGACTGTGAACAATACCAATCAAAGTGTAGCACTCAGGAACCGTCGTACAGATTACGCGCAGTGCAAGCAGGTCGTAAAGCTGTCGTGCCGGCACGTTGCGCTTCTGCATTTTTTTGTAAATTGAATAAAAATGCTTTGCGCGGCTCGAAACTGAGATTTCGATTGAGGCTTCCTTTGCCTTATTTACAATCGCGTTGACTGCCTTTTCGAGGTAGGCTGCGCGTTCGTCCTTTTTCTGGCTTACAATCGCCTTAATCTGTGCAAAAACCGCCGGATTAGAATACTTGAGGCTCAAATCTTCAAGTTCGTTTTTGATGGACTGCATACCGAGCCTGTCGGCCAGGGGAGCCCAGATGTCGATTACTTCTGCAGCGATAAGACGCTGCTTTTTTTCATCGATGGACTTTATGTTTCGCATGCGGTCCAGGCGGTCAGCCAGTTTTACGAGAATAACGCGCACATCATCTATCATTGCAAAAAGCATTTTGCGGATATTGTCTGCCTGCTGGATTGTTGTCGCGTTGATTTTGAGGCCTGTTATGCGGCTAGTGTCTTTTACAATATTGAATACTACCGGTCCAAAAAGTTTCTGGATTTCTTCTTCGGTTACGCCTTCAATCGAAAATATATTGTGCAGAATTCCGGAGGCGACGCAGTCGCCGTCCATTTTGCTCTGTGCAAGAATTGATGCAACGCGTAAAGGATGCAGATAATATGGTTTACCGCACGTGCGTGTAAGGCCGGAAGTTTTATTCAGTAAAAAATCCCATGCACGTTTTATTTTAGCCTTTTCTTCAGATGTAAATGTGTCAAAGGTTTTAAAAAATTCTTCTTCAAGCCGGGCGGTGTCGGTAATTTCGTTATTTGTAAGAATGTTGAATTCCATTTAACCTCCCTAAAGAACTGATGTCCCTTTATTAAGAATTTACTTATTTTTGTTACGTGTTGCAAGAATAATGTTTATTTAATTGTAAGAATTCTAGTAAAATAAAGAAGGTATTAAAAATGAATTTTAAACGGCTTTTCTGTTATTCGATATTTTTCTTATTTTTGAATTTAATCTGGGCACAGGAGACAAAAACTCTCTCGGTTGAAGACGCAGTCACTCTCGCAAAACAAAACAATGTTTCTGTCAGCCGCGCACAGATTACCCTCGATGCGGCAAAACGCGCAAATGCACACTCATGGAATTCAATAAGTCCGACCGTAACAGTCGGAGCAACTGCTTCGGTGCCCGTAGATGCCCTGAGCGATAATGATTCAAATTACACGGCATCTTACGGAATTAACGCGACAGTATCCATGAGTCTGAGCGCAAACCTTTACACGACGATGAATTCCGCCAGAATTGAATACGAGTCCGGCAAACTTACATTTGATCAGGCCGTAAAATCCGTTGAACTCAGCGTGCGCCAGGCGTTCTACGGGCTTTTGTACGAAAAGGAAAATATCACTCTCCAGGAGCGCAACCTCGAAATTGCAAAGACCCAGTACAACAACAACCTTGCAAAGTACAACCAGGGCCGCCTGAGCGAAATCGATGTTCTTTCGGCAGAAGTAAACTATAAAAGCAAAATTCCGACTGTTGAAAGCGCCCGCACGACTTATCAGAACGACCTTGATTCGTTTAAGCAGACTTTAGGACTTAAGATTGATGACAAAATTGAACTTGAGGGCTCCCTCGACGAACTCATCAATTTGAATTCAATCGAACTCGACGTTACAAAACTTCAGTCACCGTCAGTGCAGCAGCTTGAATATAAAGTTCAGTCCGCTAAAAATGCGGTTCTGGATAAAAGATTTTCTGCATTTGCTCCGTCGATTTCTGCAAAATTTAACTGGGCTGATTCATCATGGTATGTGGGCTATGACGGCACTGCACCGGATGCACAGAAATCTGCAAGCCTTTCGCTGTCGGCAAGCATTCCGCTCGACGGCGTTTTGCCGTGGTCAAGCCGCAACGACGCAATTGACAGCGCAAAAGACACTGTAAAAGATCTTGAACTCCAGCTGGATAACGAAAAGAAGAATTTTAAGCGGACCGTTGACAGTTCGCTCCGTTCAATCAAACAGAGCCAGGAAGCAATCAAATACAAGCAGGCAAACGTCAAACTTGCACAGCGTACCTACGACATGACAAGCGAAGCATACAACCGCGGAACAAAAGACCTGCTCACACTTCAGAACGCAAACACATCACTTTTGAATGCGGAAGTTTCCCTCAAGAGCGAAGTTTTAACCCTCATAAAAACAATTTTAAATCTTGAAAACACAGCAGGAATTCCATTTGGAACCTTGGGAGATAAAAAATGACTTTAAAGAAACTTACTAAATCACAAATCGTAATAATTTCGGCAGTTGCCCTGACAATCCTGTCCATTATCTTCTGCCTCACAATCGGCCGTAATGACAGCAGTACACAGACAGGCGGCCGTGGCCGCGGCGGAAACACAGTGTTTTCCGTAATTACGCAGACTGTCCAGAAAGAAGTTTTACACGGCTACGTAATTGCCAACGGCGAAATCGAAAGCCAGAACTCAGTAAATGTTTATCCTGATGTTGCAGGAAAGGTAATCGAAACAAACGTAATGCTCGGTTCATCAGTAAAAAGGGGAGACATCATTGCTTATGTTGACCCGAGTGCTCCGGGCCAGTATTACAAAAAAAGCCCTGTTTACGCCCCGATCAGCGGAAGTATAATTTCTACCCCGCTCAAAAACGGAACTACAGTAAGCACAAACACAACAATTGCAATCGTCGGTGATATTTCAAACCTTCAGGTTACAGCCGACATTCCTGAACGCTATGTGGCAGTTTTAAAAGAAGGCTTAAAGGCAGAAATTTCTGTAGAAGCTTATCCGGAAGTTGTTTTTGAAGCAACTGTAAGCCGTGTAAGCCCGGTTGTTGATACAACAAGCCGCACCAAGGAAGTTGTACTTCATTTTAATAAGCGTGATGAGCGCGTAAACGCCGGTATGTTCGGCAAGGTAAAACTCTACACTCAGGACTACACGGACCAGGTTGTAATGCCGTCCGACGCTCTGGTTCAGTTGAATGACGAGAATTACGCTTATGTTGTAAAGGAAGACTCAACTGTTGAACGCCGCAAGGTTGTTACAGGAAACTCGGTTGACGGCAAAATCCAGATTACTGAAGGGGTCAATGAAGGCGAAAAGGTTGTAATCCAGGGACAGACTTCCCTCAACGACGGCTCAAAGATCCGCGATATCACTAACGCCGGTGCTGAGAAGGAAGCCGGAAAAGCTGATTCAAAAAACTAGAGGCATAAAATGAATATTTCAAAAACCACACTTGAACATCCGGTTTTAACGCTCATATTTTTTGCACTCTTAGGCGTAATGGGAATTTTTACCCTCAACAATGTTGCAATCAGTCTGATGCCGGATATCGACAGCCCTTACCTTAACGTCAGAACCACTTACACAAACGCCGGTCCTGAATCTGTCGAAAAAACAATTACAAAGGTGCTCGAAGGCCAGCTCATTTCTGTAAGCGGTCTCAAAAAAATGACTTCTACATCGCAGGAAGGCTCTTCGCGCATTTCCCTCGAATTCAACTACGGGACCGACCTCGACATTGCGACAAACAATGTACGCGATAAAATTGACCGTGTCCTCAAAAGACTTCCGGATGATGCAGACAGCCCGACCATCTTAAAAATGGACGCTGATTCAATGCCTATTATGCGAATCGCAGTCCGGGGCAACCGTAGCCGTGACGAACTCAAAGTTCTTGCGGAAGACACAATTGTAAGCCTGCTTGAACAGACTGACGGCGTTGCAGAAGCTACAGTTTCAGGCGGGCGTACAAAGATTGTCCGCGTAGATATCAGCCAGAACCGCCTTGCGGCCTATGGACTTACTCTTTCTCAGGTAAACAGCGCCCTTTCCAAACAAAACCTTGAACTTGGCGGCGGTAAAATTACCGAAGGAAAGACAGATTATTCAATCCGCACAACCGGTGAGTTTTCAAGTATTGAAGAAATCAATGACGCCATCATTACAACCAAAAATGACTACGTTGTCCGCCTGAGCGATATCGGTACTGCCTACATGGGTTACAAGGACAAAACAAACGACGTTTACATCAACGGAACTCCAGGTATTTATGTCAGCGTAACAAAGCAGTCAGGCAAAAACAGCGTAACAGTTGCAAACAAGGTTTATGATAAACTCAAGGAAATTGAAGAACTTTTGCCGACAGACGTTAATCTCGAAATTATCAGTGACTCGACGGACTCAATCCGGGACACTATCAATACACTTCTGGACAGCTGCTGGCAGGGACTTCTGCTGGCCGTTCTGGTTCTCTTTCTGTTCTTGAAGAACTTTAAATCAACCATCATCATTGCGATTTCGATCCCGCTTTCCATTGTCATCACAATGCTCTGCATGAGTTTTGCAGGAATCACGCTCAACATGATGACTCTGACCGGTTTGATTCTCGGGGTCGGAATGATTGTAGACGCTTCAATCGTAATGATTGAAAACATCTATGTTTACCGCAGCCGCGGGGCTGCTCCAAAAGTTGCCGCAGTTCTTGGATCCAGCGAAATGGTAATGTCAGTTCTTTCGGGCAACCTCACGACAATCTGTGTATTCATTCCGTTTTTGTTCTTTATCTCAGACCTTGGAATGATGGGCCAGATGTTTAAGGGAATCATCTTTACCGTTGTAATCAGTTTGATTTCCTCTCTCTTTGTTGCGATTTTTCTTGTTCCGGTCCTGGCAGGAAAGTTTTTGCCGCTTACAAACCGTAACGAAAAACCGGTTAAATTCAGGCCGTTAAAAAGATTTTACGAACTGCTTGATATCCCGCTCGCTGCAGTTACAAAAGTTTACCGCAAAGTGCTCAAAAAGGCTTTGACGCACCGCGCCGTGACGGTTGTTGTCTGCGTGTGTACTCTGATAATTGCCCTTGCCTTTGCCACAACACTGAATGTAAACCTTATGCCTTCTGGTAAGGACGACAGCGTAACATTGAACGTTACACTTCCAATCGGTACAACCCTGAGCGAAACAACCACCGTCCTCGAGCAGTTTGAACAGATCTGCCGTGACGAAATAAAGGGTTACAAGGCTTTGATTACAACAATCGGAAGTTCATCCGCATCGTATAAAGGTTCAATTGAATTAAAACTGCCTGCAACAGAAGAGCAGATTGACAGCGCCCAGGATATCCAGAAAAAACTGCGCGCCCACTTTAATGATTTTGCCGGTGCAAAGTTCGGCTTTCGTCAGGGCATGAGGGGCCAGATGACCGGCAGCGACATTAAAATCAAAATCCGCTGCGATGATCTGGAAAAGGCCCTCGATATTTCGGACCAGATTACGGCAGTAATGAAGAAAATCCCTGACCTTGGCGAATCATCCGTTGATATCGAAAAGGGTGTTCCAGAAGTAGAAATAGAAATCGACCGTCAGCGCGCCTACGCCTTTGGTGTTGACGTAACCACAGTCGCAAAAGAAATCAACTATGCGATGAACGGCGTAACTTCTACAACTTATCGTACGGGCGGTAAGGATTATTCGACAGTTTTGATGTATCAGAAAGAAGACCGCCAGAAGGTTATAGATCTGGAACAGATTTTTGTTAACGGAACCAACGGCAAGGTAAGCGTTGCAAACTTTGCTTCGGTTAAAAAAGGTCTGGGTCCTGTAAAAATTGCCCGCGAAAATCAGTCGCGCATTGTAACCGTAACCTGCGACATTATCACTGAGCGCTCGGCATACGATGTTGAACAGGAAATCAAGGAAGGAATCGCACAGAGCTTTATCGTTCCTGACGATGTAACTTTGGTCTACGATGGAGCATGGCAGAGTATGCAGGACCAGGGAAAAACCTACGGTTCAATTATTCTGATGGCTATTTTACTCGTATTCGGAGTAATGGCCGGAACTTACGAAAGCTTTAAGGCTCCTTTCATCAACCTGTTTACAATTCCATTCCTTGTAATCGGTGTCGTTGCAATTTATAAGATTACGGGTCAGGCAATCAGTATGATCAGCTGTGTGGGTCTTATCATGCTCGTCGGAATTGTTGTAAACAACGGTATTATCCTCGTCGACTACACAAATCTTTTGATTGACCGCGGCTACAAAATGTTTGACGCCTGCCTCGAAGCCGGAGCCAGCCGTCTGCGCCCTGTTTTGATGACAACTCTGACTACAATCCTCGGTATGCTTCCGATGTGCTTTGCCACAAGCGGTTCTGCCGGAATGGTTCAGCCGATCGGCGTTGCCGTAGTAGGCGGTTTGACAAGTTCAACCTTTGTAACGCTGTTCTTTATTCCGGTTTTGTATTCTCTTGTAATGAAAGAAAAGGGCGTTAAAAAATCAAAAATTAAATTATTGCTGACGGAGGAAAAATAATGTACCGCTGCGAAGTTATTGCCAATCAGTCAGTTCAGGACGAACTTATCACGCTTCTTGAAGAACATATCCAAGGCTGCCTTTACACGATTATTCCGCTGGCAGTCGGACGCGGTAAAAATTCGTATAAAATGGGTTCTTCAACCTGGCCGGAAACAAACTTTGTCCTTATTACCTATGTTCAGGATGAATTTTTAGCGGTGGTCAAAAACATTGTCGCATCCCTGAAAGCAAAGTTTGTAAACGAAGGCGTAAAACTCTTTGTCGTTAAGGCAGAAGATTAATGCGCCATAAAAAACAACCTTCAAAGTATTATTACTTTATGATGAATAAAGCTTATGGAACGGTGTGTTCAACTGTGAGCGACAGGCGGCACACCGTTTACGAGGTTTTTCCGCCCGACGTGCTGATAGTGGACGGTGTCAAACTGCACACTGCCGGCCGCCTGGACGCGGACACGGAAGGTCTTTTGATTTTGACAAATGACGGAAAGTTTTCTGACTTTTTAAGCCGTCCCGTAAATAAAATTCAAAAAACATATCTTGTAACTCTAAAAAACTGCGTCTCAACTGATGCTCAAAATGAATACAAATCTCTCGCCTCTGCCGGACTTTCTCTGCCTGCAGAAAAAAAAGCGCCTGTCCAGCAGGCAAATCCCGCCTCAATTGAATGGATTGATTCAACAAAGTGCCGAATCACCGTAACTGAAGGCAAGTTTCACGAAGTCAAGCGGATTTTCCGCGCACTCGGAAACGAGGTTCTTGCCTTAAAAAGGGTTTCTTTCGGTACTCTTGAACTCGACACCTCTCTTGCTCCCGGTCAGTACCGCAAACTGACGGAGAATGAAGTTAACTTGTTATATAACAATAATTTCTGTTAAATTTCAGTGAATTTATAGAAAAATAGAGTAAATTTGGTCTAAGAGGAGAACGGCACTGTTAAATTGGGTGGGAAAACTGCCGATACTGACAATAGAAAAAAGTTTTTTTGCCAGTATTTTACTGCATAATAAGGTCTTTTTTTAAAGACGGAGGTATGTATGAAATTTGACTCTCGACGTTTAATTTTCTCTTTTATTTTTGGAATTTCTCTTAGTTTTGCTTTTCTTTTTACGGCATGTAAAGAAAATGTCGGTTTGGGAGAATCTGTAGATACAGAAAGTCCTACTCTTTCCATTACATATCCGCCATCGGCAGCTCAGATCCGCGGAACCTTTGTATTTGCCGGAACCTGCAGCGATGATAAGTATGTTGAATCCGTAAAACTTACAATAAAAAATACGACAACAAAAGAAACTTTTACCGCAAATTCGGTTGAACTCAGCGAAGACAAAAAGAGCTGGTCTGTAAACGTCAACAATTATGACGCTACAAATGCTTCTTATTACAACGGCTGGCAGCTTCCTGACGGAAAATACGAACTCAGTGTTGTTGCATACGATAACGCAGGTCACTCATCTGACTCTTCTTCACGCCAGTTTGAAATCGATAACACAGCGCCTGTATTTATTTTGACAGGTCCTGGAAGTACAACAACTCCAAAAGCATACGGTTCATCATTCTCTGTTGCCGGTACAATTGCCGACGAACACTCAATTTCGTCAATGGCCGTAACAATTTATGACAGCGAAAAGAACGTCCTCGCAAGCACAGATACAACTCCGTATACAATTCAAAACGTTTCTACTGCCGGCGGTACAAATGTCACAGTCCTCCGCATGAATGCTTCCAACGGCAGATACGAATCTATTTACGGACAGAGTTCTGGAACCGTAAATTTTTACTGTACAGTTTATCTTGAAGACAATACTCACACATACACAACTCCTGTTTATACAACAAATTACACAGATGAAAATACTTCTGCAGGCAATAAAACTTCTGCTTTCTTCCTGAACGACGATATTTACAACAGCCTCCTGAGTTCAAACGGTTACGGACTTTCTGCATCTGACCTGATGACAATCCTCAACGGAAACTATGCGGCAAGCGATGATTCTTCTGCCCGTGCAGTTGCAATCGGAAACGGAAGCCTCACAAGAGAAGAACTTTCTCAGGTAAAAACCCTCCTGTCAGAAAAATTTGTTGATACAAAAGATTATTATCTTGCATTCTCACTCAACCCGGAAGTTAATCCTTCTTATACAGTTGCCGGAATGGTTTTGAGCACAGCTCCGACTGCAACAAGCGGTTCAAAGGCCACAATTGTCTGCAAGGCAGGTCTTGACCAGACAACATTCCTTCCAAACACATTGAAGGCATATATCAAGAAATTTACAAAGGTAATTCCTTCTGCTTCTGATTACGAGAGTTTTATTTTAAATCCGGCTGAAGATGCAGATGCTGTTCTTGTAGCGTCAAATGCTGATTCAACTGAGTCTTCTGTAGAGTCATACAACTGGACCATTGTCCTTCCTGAACTTTCGGCTGACTATTACTACGTAATCGGTCTTTCGGGCCAGGATATGGACGGCAACGAATTCAGAAGTGACGGCGTATTCGGCTTTAAGGGAGCCCTCTCCGGAACTCCGCCTGTCGTAACAATTACAAAACCAAGTCTCACACAGACCGTATTTGCAAATTCTGCGGCAGTTAAGTTTATCGGTTATGCTGATACTACAGACGTAGATCTTGAAACACTCGAAATCTCTGTTGCCGTTACAGACCTTGAAAGCGGAAGCCCTCTCGGAAACTTTACCGGCCTCTACGATATGAATTCAACTTCGAACACAATCTCTATCGTTCAGGAAACTGACGAAAACGATGATGTTCACAACAAATATACATTCAGCTTTACAGACGGAACCGGCTACGAAAACTATGAAGTACTGCAGGACAGCGGAAAACTTTATTCGTATGCGGTTACAATTGTCGCAACTGACACTGTCGGAAACACTGTAACAGAAACAAGAACAATTAATGTGGACGCCGCCGCTCCAGTTGTAGAAATCAACACTGTAAGCCCGAGTGTAAGCGGTTCACTTTATGACGACTCCGAAAATACTTTTGTTAACGGTCAGATTACAATCGCCGGTAACGTAGTAGAAACGAACCTCTACAACCTCAGCTATACTGTATTCCTGGATGATGTTGCCGTAGATGGTCTTACTGGAATTTCACTTCCTACAAACACAACTTCGTTTAAGTTCAATCTCGATACAGCTACCCTGACTGATGGAGCAAAGGTTGATGTCGTTGTAACAGCACGCGACAAGGCTCTTGCAAGCGTAGATGATCTTTTATCAACTACTTATGACGGAAACAACTCCGGCGAAACTGCAATGTCTTCTGTTCTTGTCGGAAATGATGAATCAAACGGTTACTACACAATCTGTCAGGATTCTGACAACCCGATTGTAATTCTGGGCAATGCAGACAGTTCAATCAAAACTACTGAAGATATCCAGAATGCGGTTCACGATTCAACTGCAGTAAATACAAATATTTTTAACCTTGGAAACTCTTTAAGCGCTACAATCACTGACGACGACGGAATCAACAGCGTTACTGTCGGCTACAGAACATTGGGTTCAGACGATGATTACACTGAATTAACATCTCGCTACACAGCATCGACTACATCACTGGCATCGGCTCTCCCTGATACCTACGGTGAATACGAAATCTGCATTACATCAACCGATAAAAACTACTCGGACGGTGCAGAATACGGAAAACAAATTACAAAATTTGCCGTAGCCCTTGATGACGGCGCTCCAGCATTCAGTTCCGTGAGCCCGACTGACGGCGGTTATTACAACTCGGCAATCACTGTTACAGGAAACGTAAAAGACGCAAGCGGTAAAATTACGATCCGTGCCACTGCCAGCGGAGACGGAACAAGTGCGAACTATGCAGCTGACCAGACAACTGAAGCTACAAGCGTTGCACTTTCTGACAGCGTTACAATTCCAGACACTAGTGGTTCATATGAAGTAAAATACACCGCAACGGATAAATATAATCAATCTGCAACATACACAATTAAATATAATGTAGATAATATTAAGCCTTTGGCAGAGCCTGATTTTGGTTCAATAAATCAGTCAGAAGACTCATCGTGGGTTACATCATCATCTTCTTCAATCAATGTTTATGCAAAAGATGTACCTGATTTAGAAGGAAACGCAAGTGGACTTGCTTCGGTAACTGCAAGGGTTGAATATGTAAATTCGAACAGCGAAAACGTATCTGCAGAAACTTCACTGACTGCAGGCGATATCGTTACGGATAATTCAAGTGAATATAACGGCTACTACACATATACAGGCTCACTCGTTCTTGGACAGGGTGTAAACACAATTACCGTTGTTTCAAAGGATAAGGCAGGAAACTCTTCAACTGCTGCCGTACGCTACGTGCAGGTTGACTCAGAACCTCCGGTAATTACACAGCCGTCTGTTCAGGCCGTGATTAAGGCAGGGGACACTGCACTTACAAACGGACTTTCAATTCCTGTAACTGTAACTGATACAGGAAGCGGCGTGCGCAATGTCTGGATCGATGAAAGTGCGGTAAACACAACTGACACGACCGGCGCAATTGCAAAGGTAACAAGCGGAACAAACAATGATTATACACTTGTTGTACCGGCTGCAAACCTTACAACAGGAACCCACAAGTTCTATATTCACGCAAATGACGCACTTCAGGCTTCTATTTCCAGCGTAATTGCCGTTGCAATCGATACTGAAGCGCCTGTATTGAGTGTAACCGGTGTTAAAAACAATACAATCAACAGCGGCGTATACTACTTTAAGGCAGAAAGCGGCTGTTCAATTTTCGGTACAGTAAGCGATACTCCTGCCGGTGTAGAAAACGTATACATTAAAGCGGTGGCCGGCGCCGGCGTACCGTCAGTTCCGGCTGATGTAAAAGACACCGAGGCATGGACAGGCTGGGCAACTGCCGACGTTACAACAAGCGGTACATGGACATGTGCTCTTTCAAGTTTTGCCGCAACTGATGTAAACCTTACAGTTTATGCTGTAGCCGTAGACTCTTACGGAAACGCAACTGATGTTTCTGCAAATACAATCACTATCTTTGCAGACAGTGCCGCTCCGGTAATCTCAGGCCTTGATTCAACTTATCATATCAACGGAACAGCAGAGGCCATCAGTGCAACAGTTACTGACACTTCATTTGATTCTGCAAGCCTTACACTGGTAAGCAGACCTGCAGGTTTAAGCGATGCGGCACCTTCTGTTACAACATCTGCCACAACAGGCGGTGCAACCGTAAGCTTTACTCCGATTACTGCCAGTGACAGTTCAAAAGACGGCAAGTGGGTATACAAACTTACCGTAACAGACAAGGCAGGCAACTCATCTTCTCAGAATGTAACTGTTGTAGTTGATACAACGGCTCCAACTCTTGTAATCAAAAATGCCCAGAATACAGTTTCTGCGGCAAACCGCCTTGCATCAGATACACTTATCTCAGAAAGCAATGCTTACATTTCAGGACCAAATGCAGGCGTTTATACATACTCATTAAGCGGAACCTGGAACGACTATTACGGCAATGACTGTAGTGGTACCGCAAACCTTTATTACACAACACTTTCATCAGCAACAACCGCAACCGCTGTAACAGGTGACGCGGCAACAGGCTGGAAGATTGTCGACGGTGCAACAGAAAGCGACAGCGGTTCAACAAACTGGAGCTACGAAATTACTGTAACCGAAGGTGTCGGAAAGTATATTGCATTCTACGCAGTTGATAACTCAGGAAACAAGACAGCCATCCAGTCATTCAGCGGAATTGAATTTGACTTTAGCGCTCCGACAGTAACTCTCACAAGCCCGGCCGAAGTCAGCGCTTACTACACTACAGTTCCTCAGGCAATGACATTTGAATGCGCTGATACTCATGGAATTTCTTCATTTACTGTAACTGTAAAGAAAGACGGACAGACTTACACTGCAACAGATGCATCTGCCGGAATTACAATTACAGCTTCAGGCGATACATATTCAAAAACAGCAGTGGTTTCTCTTGCAAACGACGGAAGTTATGAAATCACGGCAAGCGTAACCGATGTTGCAGGCCGTACAACTTCTACATCAACATACAAGACTGTAATTGATACTGTAAAACCTTTGTGGAAGTCAGCATGGACAATCAGTTCAACTGACTATACATTTAAGGTTGCAAACAGGGAACACTCTTCTGACAACTGGTATTCGGAAGCTACCCTTAAATTTGAAGGATGCTATGCAGAAAGCGGAAGCGGCGTAGACCAGATTTTCTACTGGCTCGTAACTCCTGGAAACAGCGATCCTTTAAGTGCAGATCTTGCTGCATGCACAAATTCAACAGGTTCATTGTCAGGAGAAAAGATAGGAACATATTATAAATTCACTCCGAATATTGACGGATTTGAAGCTTCTACAAACGCAAACCGCATCTTCTTTGTTGCAAAGGACGTTGCAGGAAATGTGAGCGAACCGACAAGAGTCGACATTTATCGTGATGACGGCGAGCCGGAAGTTGCTTCAAAATTCTATACATTTATCGAAAACCCGGTATCCGCTTCTGAACACGATGCAGCAAACGGTACTGTCCTTGCAAACGGCAAGAAGGCACTCACTGTTTACGGAACTGCAAGCGATGCTGCCAGTGGAATAGCAGGAATCAGTTTCTATCTCGGCGGAAAAACCGACAGTGATCTGTTGAATTCGGCAGTTGTAACATACACAACAAGCACAGCCGACCTTAGTGTCTGGGCAAATGCAGTGGGTGCAAATTATGCGGCTTACGACAGTTCAAGTGCAAGCCCGTACACAGGCTGGCGCGTTGTAATTCCTGCGGCAGATATTGATACAAAGGCCCTGTACGTGCATGTTCAGGATAAGGCCGGAAACAGCCAGACTCCTCAAATTCTGACTTTGAATAAAGATGATAATTCTCCTGAAATTTTTATCAGCACGACATCTAATTCAGAACTGGTAAGAAAGTCTGTTGTTACAGATGGAACTGTAACTGCTTCAACTCCGAATGACGGGGACGTAAAATCAATCAACGGTGATACCGTATTCAGCGGAACTGCCCAGGACGATTATACAATTGCTTCCATCAAGCTTTATTACTCAACAAGTTCTGACAGTGCAGACTACTCATCGGATACTCTTGTAGATACACTTTATGACACTGCAGCCTACAGCTGGAGCTTTGAAAAGACCGTAACAACCGGAATTACAATGCTCGACAGCGCAACATACGAAGGAACAGCACAGACTGCTTACTTTAAGTTTGTTGCACTTGATAAGGCTGCCAACGAAAGTGTTTATGTTTACAAATACAGCGTTGATCCTAACGCAGACCGTCCTGAGTTGAATATTACAAACCTTGCAAGCGGCGTCAGCGGTAACTCGGGAAACATCCTCAAGTACGACACTGTAATTACAGGAAGCCTTACTGATGATGACGATTTGACAGGTTCAACATTAAAGATTTACGAAATCTTCAGCGGAACTGTCAACGCAGTTTCATATACTCAGACTGCCGCCCCGACAACTGCGGAAGGCTGGTCTAACTATACTCAGCCGGCAGGAACTTTGAGCTACAGTACGACAACAGGCGACTGGTCATACACACCGCTTGATTCAACTGACGGCGAAAAGGAACTCTACATTTACTTTAAGGACAGTGAAGGCGGAGTATTCTGGACAGCTTATAATTTGAGCGCTTCCGGAACTTACAAGGCTGTTCAGGACAAGACCTGCATGCCTCGCGTTTACTTTAAGCGTTCAGAAAGCGACACTTACGGTTCAACTGAAGCCCTCAAGTATTCAACTGATGGTAACAGCCCGGAAATTTCTTCGGTTAAGATTGCCTACGGTGCGACAGAAGCCGCCGCAGAAGCCGCAGCTTTTGCTTCAATAAATGACATTTATGGTGGTGTTTCAAGACGCTATGCTAGATTCCAGATTATAGCCGATGACGCCAACGGTATCAGCGTAGTCAGCGCAACAATCGGCGGAACTGACCTTGTACTGACAGGCTCTTCAACTGCAGGTACTGCAAATCAGGACGCTGACTCAGTTTGGACAAGTAATGTTGTAGATCTCTATACATTCGGCAGCACCGAATTAAGTGTTGTTGCAAAGGCCGTGGACGGATCAGGTCTGTATTCAAACAAGACAGAAAGTTTCCTCAACGACTACGAAGTTGGAAGTGATTCAATCCGAATCACAACTCCAAAAATGAGCGTGAGCGGTTCAGGAACATATACAACTATCGACACTCTGACAGGTTCCATCGAAATCACCGGTACATCAAACGACGGAACAGGAAGCGGAATCAAATCCATCGCATGGATGGTTCCAAGAGCCGGTCAGAAAGTAGACGATATTGCCGCTATGTACAACACAATCGGAAGCAGAACTTACGATGTTTACCAGAGCGACATTGCCACAGCCGACACAACTTACGATTGGTATGACTGGGCAACATGCGGAGATACAGAAAACAGCAGCCTCTCTGACTGGGAATTTGACTTTGACGGAACTTCAAACATCCTCCTCAAGGATGTCTGCAATACTTCACTTTACAACGTAGACCTTACAAACTTTGTTTACACAATTCCTATGCTGTTCCGTATGGAAGATACTTTAGGAAACGTAAGTGTAATCACAGCGTACTCAATTAAGTTTAACCCTAATGCGGACTGGCCTACAGTTCGTATTATCTACCCGACATCAAGCGGAACATCTTCCCTGACCAAGGTCGGAGGAACTGTACGTGTATCAGGTTCTGCAACTGACAACAACAGTGTATCTGCGGTTTATGTTCAGATTTCTACAACTGTAAACGCTCAGGGTGAACCTGTATGGAGCAGCACTGACAGTGCAATTACTGACGGTCACACAACTGCTGTTTCAAAAGTAGGTGAGAGCACAACATACAACTCTGTAGTTTCTCTCACTTCTCTCGGTTTGAGCGGTTTGCCGGAAGAAACTGAATATAATTCAACAACTGACGGATGGGGTATACTTGCATCAAATACAGCAAGCTGGTTCCTCGAAATCAACAAATACGGCGAACTCGACAACAAGGACGTTTACATCCGTGCCTGTGCAATTGACTACAACGAAATGGCCGTTCCGACAAATATGGGTCTCTGGTGTGAATATCAGGTAGTTCACTTTGACGCAAACGTTCCTCAGCTTGGTGTTCAGACCGGTTCCCGGGAAGTTGTAATCTTTGAAGATGAAAGTGCTGTAACAGGTGCATCGGATGCAGATGACGTTACAGGTGCTTCAACAAGCGCAATAAAGACTTATGCATCTGACATGTATCTTTCTAACGTTGCTGGACAGTGGTACTTTATCCTCAGTGCCGAAGACGGTTCGGGAATTCAGGAAATTGTAATCAAGGAATCAATCGGCGGTAACACCGCAAGTACAATTTGTGACGCAACCTGGACTTCGGGCGAAACTGCAGACGTTAAGGTTGTCAGCGATGTAATCTTTGTTGATGACAACTGGGCTTACAACGTTGTAAACGAAGTACAGCAGGCAAAATCTTACACAGACAAGTGGATTTACCTGCCGGTAGACACAAGTTCTGACGGATATATTTCGTATACAATTACCGCATATGAAGGAACAGACACCAAGCTCTATTCTTCAGGAATTTATACATTCAACATTGATAATTCGGCTCCAACTTTGACAACAATTACTTCAGAAGATACTCGTATTTCTAATACGGACAAGCTTGTTGAAGGCAATAAACTTGTTAACTCTAACGGCGGCTATGTAAGCCTTTCTTCTACAGTTGACGACAGCGGTTCGGGCTTTGATAAACTTGCAGTCTACTTTATCCGCGACACTTCAAAGAACGGAACGCCAGACACAATTTACAACCCGTACCCGACAGGTTCAAGTGCCGCATGGACAACAACCGATGCAAATGCTGTTTCTGTAAGCGGATTGGATACAGCAGATGACCTCTACGGAACATCTGTTGACGGTACAATTGACGGAGACAACAACACATTTACTGCAACAACCGCAAGTGATATTTCCGGCAACGCAAACATCCGTGCAGGCGGACTTGCAAAGATTAACGGTTCTTACTACATCATCACAGATGTGAGCGGCGGTGTGGTAACTGTTAAAGCTGACACCGCCCTTATCAGTAACGGTAGTGGAGCAGATACAGTATTCTTCCCGTACGCATTTGTTGTTCAGTACGATTTGACATGGACAAATAAGGAAACATGGCAGTCAGATTCGAATAACTACTCGACATCAACATATACGATTTCTGAAGATGACGAAGACGGTATCATGCAGACAGTCGAAAAATCAGGAACTACATGGAAGTGGACATTGTACATTCCATCGGCAGCAATTCCTGACGGAACAATCGACATCAAGTGGACTGCATTTGATAAGGCCGGAAACAGTGAAAATTCAAGTGTAAGCACAATGATTTCCAACTCACTGCCACGCCTGAGCAAGGTATTCCTTGCAACCGACCTGAATGGCGGCGGCTCATTTGAAGATGCCGAATACTCATACACAAAGGTAAGCTCAAGCGGAACCGAAGTTTCTTACTGGGGCTACTCGGCAGAAAACGCAAACGGCGAAGTTCAGGAAGTTGTAACACTCGACACTGACTACACTTACCTTGCAAACGAAGGCGACTCTTCCGGTACAACAGGCTTGTATTATGTCCGCGAAGACTTTGATGTTGCCCTTGAATTTACAAGCGGCGGCGAAAACGATATTTACTATATTCCTTCTCTTGCAGCAACTGCGGCAACAGAACCTGCTACAGGCGCTGCAACTGCCGGAACTCTCTCTGCATTCACTGCAACAGCAAATGTGGATGCACAGAAACATATTTCTCTTACATCGTTTACAGGTGTAAGCGGTTATGATGCCAGCATGGAAAACACCGCAGACAATGTTAAGAGTGCAAACGGAAAATCTCCGGTTAAGACTTATCTTACATTGAGCCTGTGGGATAATGTAAACATTGCCGCAGACTCAGGAAGCACATACATTGCGACAAAGGATGTTACTGATGGAACTACAGGTCTTGTAACAACATACGGTAACCAGTTTACAGTAGTAAATATTCCGCTTTACATCGATATGACGGACGATAACGCTCCGGAAGTTGAATTCAACACACCGACAGCGGTAGAAGACGAGGGCCATGTTGATATTGGAGATGATACAATATTTACCGGCTCAAATGAACTTGATGCTGATGACAAGATTTCCGGTAAGGTTGTATTTACAGGTACAATCCAGGATGACCGCAAGATCGGAACATTGACCTTAAAGTCAAATTATGCAATCAACAGCACGCTCACAAATGCCGTAACCGTTGCAGAATATGATTCATCAGATGCTCTCCTTAAGGTAAAACCTGCCGCAAGCGCAACAACGGGCTGGACGTTCAGCATTACAACAGCCGACAGCAGTCAGTTCTCACTTGCAACCGGTCATACCGTAGAATGGAGGCTCGAACTTGATTCAAGCTATGTAGCCAACGTAGCAGAGAAAAATGTCGTATTTACACTGACTGCAAACGACGGCACAAACAACGGCGCAACACCAAAACAGGTGGACATTGTTCCGTATATTACAGAGGTAAGTACATTGCTTGGAAAAAATGCTGGAGCGGAAGTAGCACGTTCAGCATTAGGTTATTACAGCGTATATGAAGGAGAAACAATTACTATCAGCGGTTATAACCTAAAGAATGGTGAAACGGCTCCAATTTTGAATCTTTCTGGCAGCTCAAATGCAAACGTAATCTCGGTAGATGATTCTTCTGTTGAGGCAATTACGGCAACAATTGGAGCAAGTGCTGTGACTGGCGAATTCTATGTTTCTGTAAATGGAATAAAGAGTTTGAATAATGTTAACGTAAACCCAACTTTTGCCGATGGTGCTATTGAAGCAAGTGGCGGATACATGGCTAATAGCTGGGCAAACTCTGTAAATAACAAGCGACTTACGGATGATATAAAATTGTATGTATGGGAGAATGGATTCTTTAGACAGAGTAATAAAATTAATGACCCAGTTATGAAACTGGATAAAAACGGTAACTATTATATGGTTTATGATAACAATACTTCCACTTGGTCTATGAGAAGCGGCTGGCAAACATTAACAGGCAATGCTTTCCAGCTTGTCTATGATAAGAATGGAACACGTTATAATATCGATGGTAGTTACAACAAATTCCATAATAATGCGATAGCCGTCGATTCAAATGGACAGGCTTACGGTGCATCAACTAATACTGACCGTATTGGTGACACAAGTGCTAGATTTAAATATTATCCTTGGTCTACAAATACCAATGTCTACCAGTCTCCTAGTTATCAGTTTGATTTGCTTACTACAGGTGACTATTCAGAAAACGGTTATTCAATGGAACAGGTATATAATACGACAACTGGTGTCTATGATATTGAGCGTGTCCCAAAACCAAAAATGTTTGCTGACTCAAATTCAAAAGTGTATATGTCATACTTTGACAATAACCATGAACAGAGTCCTGTTAAATTCCGTTGCGGAACAGGTTTAACTCAAACAACAAATGGTACTGCACAGAGTAATAATGCTGTTACAACTTCAACAGGTACTGCTAAAAATTTCCATGTTGTTGCCGACAGCACTATGACTTACAAAGGTGGTCTGTATTCTGCTGTAGGAGCTACAAGCGGTGGTGTTGCGGTTGTTGCATGGTATGATGCATCGGCACGCCGTCTTGTATACTCTTATAACTCAGATCCTGACACACCTGTTTATGGAGATGTATGGCAGAATAATGCTCAGGTAATTGATGATAGTTATGCCGGTCAGTATGTTGATTTGTTTGTAGATAGTGAAGATGGTATTCATATTGCTTACTATGTAAACTCAACAGGCGACTTGAAGTATGCATATTTGCCAAGTTACGACTTTAAGCTGACGAAAGAAAATCGCGATAACTACGTAGTTACAGTCGATGCATACCTTTCTGCAGGAACAAATATCACAATCAATACTAAGGATGAAACAGTGGATGGAACAACATACATTGTTCCTTATATCGCATATCAGAATGCATCATTTATTCAGACAACAAGTCCGATTCGTGTTGCCTGGTTACCGAAGAAGATTGTAAAAGGTACTGCTTCTACTGTAAGTGCTGGTGCAAATGGAAACTTCTTTACTGGTATTTGGGAAGTTGTTGCTGTACCAACTACAAACATTCCTACAGATTCCCTGGTTTGTAGTGGTGTACCAACCGGAGATAATGCAGGTCTTGGACATGAAGGTAAGTCTCCGGTATTAGGCTTTATGTCAGATAAAGGGTACGAAAGCGCATTTATTAAGTATTAAGGTCCTATACTAAATTATGGCTGCACCTCAATTTGAAGTGCAGCCTGTTTTTTATGGAAGAAAGTGCAGTTTTATGATACAATAACATGAAAATTGCAGACAGGAGGTCGCTATGTCTTATGATGCAATGGTAGAACAAATAAAGGCTGTTCCTCAAGAATGTCTCGCTGATATTGAAAACTATATTCAGTTTGTTTTGTATAGATATAATCAGAATGTAAAAAATGATAATACTCCAAATCTTTCAAAGTATTTTGGTTCTGTAAATTTCCAGAAAGATGGTCTATCGATTCAAAAGGAAATGAGAGATGAATGGAACTGATTTTTTTGCGGATACAAATGCTTTAATCTATCTCTTGAACGGTAATCCATGCATGAGTCCTTTTTTACACAATAAACTGTCGTTTTCAATTATATCTGAAATGGAACTCTTGTCTTTTAATAAAATAACATCGGAAGAAGAAAGTAACATAAAATCACTCTTGTCCGACTGTAAAGAAATTACTCTTACTGGTGAGATAAAAGAAAAGGCTATTGAGATTCGCAAAAAATATAAAATAAAACTTCCAGATGCTATTGTTGCCGCTTCTGCAATTGTAAATAATTTACCACTTATTACTGCTGATAAAGGCTTTAATCAGATAAAAGAATTAAAGTTAAAACTAATAGTTCCGGTTATGTAAAACAGCCTTTAGCAGATAGTGGTACTGCACCTCAATTTGAAGTGCAGCCTTTTTTTGTCTAGCCGGACACAGTTTCGGTCAGTTGTTTCTGCAACTCAAGGATGTCGTTGAGCGGCAGGCCAGTGCATCTGGCGATTATCTCTGGAGAAATATTTTCTTTAAGCAGGTTCTCTGCAGTCTCAAGGGCTTGCTGCTGAGCACCTTCTATCCGGCCTTCTTTCTTGCCATCATCTACGCCCTGAAGATATTTAAGATGAACTTCCTGTTCCCATGTCATATACTGGTGCCTCCATTGCGCATTGTGTTTTGCCTGTGTGACGAGCTGGTCCAGATGTTTCGTAAAATCAGTCTGAGCCCTGCCTCCCTGTAAGAATTCGAAAAACTTTCTCTCTTCTTCATTTTGTATCTTAGCATAACTTTTTACATTAAAAAAGATTTTTTGTGTCCCGTCTCCTAATTTTATTGAATTATCTTCTGCACAGGTATTTTCAAAAGCATATACGGGAAGCCCTTCTCCAAATACATCTTCCATACAAATAAAAAGAACGTATGAATCAGGAAGTTCTGAATAGGTGTGACCGCGCTGGAGATTGTCGATATCCATCAGGCTTTGATAATAACGGGCCCGCTGGGGCAGTTCTTTTGTATCAACCGCCTGAAGTTCAACATCAAATACCTGGCCGTCAGTTTTTGTATAGATATCGAGGCGGATTCCTTTTGAATCAAAATCAATTTCGAAGGATTTTTCACCTTCCGGCGGTTCAATTTTGTCGATTTCAATGTGAAGTAATAATTCCAGAAGTTTTTTACACATGTCAGGATAATGGGTAAAAATCTTATAGAATAAAAAACGGTTGGCCAAAGTGGCTTTCTGCCAGCTTTCTTCCGGGGAAAATGTTTGTTTTGTCATGGATTACTCCAGATAAAGAAAAATCAGATATCCATACAGACATCCGGTGAGAAGTAAAATCATCTTACATAGATATATATTGCTCTGATTGTTTAAAACCGGAGAATTTCTGTTATTAAAAAAATGTTATTTTTTTTCGCCCCGGCCGTCTCCGCCTGAGAAGGACAAACCTGTTTTTTCTCTCTATCAAAACTCGGCGCTTTATGCTATTATTGTCGAATGACGATTATTTCGACAAAGCACAATCTGTCCGGACATATTTCGGTGCCGGGCTCTAAATCTCACACAATCCGCGCGCTGATTCTGGCGTCGCTGGCTGAGGGGAAATCGACTATCCGTAACCCGCTGCCGAGCGCTGACTGTCTTTCTACGGCTAAAGCTGTGCCTTTAATCGGAGCTGAGATTGACCTGAACCTTGATCAGGAAGGCGAGCCTGGAACCCGCTGGTGTGTTGAAGGTGCGGGCGGTAAAGTTCATCTGCCGTCTGATGTTGTCGATGTAGGAAATTCCGGTTCACTTTTGTATTTTTTGTCTCCGATTGCAGCCTGCTTTGAAGGAATCAGTGTTTTTACAGGCGACAGTTCAATCAGAAAGAGACCTGTAGAGCACGTTGCAGATGCCCTGAATCAGCTTGGTGCGCGTGCAGAACTTGCAATTCCAGGGCACAACGGCTGTCCGCTGGTTGTTAAGGGCCCGGTTCATGCGGGTACCGTAAAAACTGCGGGAGAAGTAAGCAGTCAGTATATTTCCGGCCTTATGATGAGTGCTCTTTTGATGAACGGCACGCTCAATATTCAACTCTCAAATCCTAAAGAAACTCCGTATCTTACCATGACTCAAAAATGGCTTGAAAAAGTCGGTGTTGATTGTAAGATTAGCGGTGACTTTAAAAATATTTCTGTAACTGGTCCTGCTCATTTTAAAGGCTTTGACCAGGTAATTCCTGCCGACTGGGAAGGCGTTGCATTTCCTCTGATTGCCGCCCTGATGACTGACAGCGATATTACAATCGACGATGTGGACGGCAGCGGAACCCAGGGCGATGACGCAATCGTAGCTGTTTTGCAGTCTGTCGGTGCTGATATTGAATGGGACAAGTCTGCCGGCACACTAAGAGTCCGCGGCGGAAAGTGCGCACGTAACGGTCACGGCCGTTTGAACACAAAAGACCTTCCAAACGGAGAACTCCGCGTAAAAATGTCTCCTTTCCCGGATGCAATCTGCGCTCTTGCAGTAATTTCGCTTTTTATCGAAGGCAAAGTTATTCTTGAAGACGCCGAATGCTGCAGGAGAAAAGAAACTGACCGCCTCAAAGTTCTGACAATTGAACTTAAAAAACTTGGGGCCGATATTACTGAACTTCCTGATGCCCTGATCATCAGGGGCGGATCTGAACTTAAAGGTGGAACTGTTGAATCATACGATGACCACCGTATGGCGATGAGTCTTGCCTGCCTCGGCCTTGCCATGGAAGAGGGACAGACCATTACTGTGCAGAACGCTGAGTGCTGTGCGGTAAGCTTTCCTCACTTTTACCAGGTTATGAATTCGATTAACGCAGGCTTTGTCGAAAGCCCTGTCAGGTAAAAAACTGGAGTTAAGTTAAAAAATGGATTTTTCTGATTTAAAGAACGACCTCTTTGCCAAATGGCAATACCGCATTCTTAATGTCTGCTGGTGGGGAACAATCATCATAGCACTTTTTGAACTTGTCGTTTTTATTGCATTTTTTAAAACCGGTTTTTTATCACGACCTGTTCCAGTCTACCTGTTTGAACGCTTTGTGCTTCCATCCGGAATCAACCTTGTGAGCTTGTTTTTTTGTACTGTTTCTTTAAAATCCAACCGTTATACAATTGTTCAAAAGAATCTGATTGTCTGCATTACTGCGTGGATTGTTTCTTCAATCGTTGCGATTTTTCACAACTACTTTAAATTCCTGCTGGTTATGAACGGAATCCCGATTATTATTACGGCAATTTTTGCAGACCGTAAACTCCTGAAACGCATACTTTATCTGTGTCTGGTTTCATTCATTCTGTCATCTGTCGTAATGTACTTTGACAACAATCCTATGACTCATGTGGATTTTATTACAACCATCATCTGCGAATTAATATTTCTTGCATTCACCGATAAAATAAGTTACATAATCGTAATCAGCCAGAGCATGCAGATTGACTTTATCTACAATCAGAACCTGCGCCAGACGGAGCTGATTCAGGAATTAAAGATTGAACCTCTGACAAAACTCTACAACCGTGCGGCTTTTAGCGGTGCCCTGCGTTCATTTATAAGAAAGTACGGCGAGCAGTTAATCAATCCGCATCTTGTTCTTCTTGACCTGGACCATTTTAAGGCGATAAACGACACTTACGGACATGCTAACGGCGACGCTGTCCTTATTGAACTTGCAGCGGTAATCAAAAAGGACATGGGCGGTATCCGCCGCGCCTTCCGTTACGGCGGTGAAGAGTTTGTGCTTTTGTTTGAAAACGAAGATACCAATGAGGTTATCCAGGTTGTTGAACAGATCAGAAAGGACTTTTCTTTAATTCGATTTGAATTTGCGCCGGAAAAGAGTTTTACTTTGAGCGCAGGTATTGCCCGTATCAAGAAAAATCAGGACGCTTACGCATGGTTCAACAGTGCCGACAGCGCAATGTACCGTGCAAAAGAAGCCGGCCGTAACCGCATAGAAATTGAGAACGAAACGCTCTTAGTTGAGTAATTCAACAAATAATTATAAAATTGAATTTATCAATTACATTTTGAGGAAATAAAATGAAACTTACTTGTGGTATCGTTGGTCTTCCAAATGTCGGAAAATCAACCATTTTTTCTGCACTTACAAGAGCCCCTGCAGAGGCTGCAAACTATCCTTTTTGTACAATCGACCCAAACCACGGAGTTGTAGAACTTCCAGATGAACGCCTCGATTTTATGGCAAGTGTTTTTGAACCAAAAAAGAAAATCCCTGCAACAGTAGACTTTGTTGATATCGCCGGTTTGATTAAGGGTGCCAGCAAGGGCGAAGGTCTCGGTAACCAGTTCCTTGCAAACATCCGCGAAACTTCTGTAATCGCTCACGTTGTACGCTGTTTTGACGATCCTGATATTCAGCACGTGCGCGAAGACGCCAAAACTGATGCTTCCATCGACCCGGAAAGTGATATTCTTACAATCAATTACGAACTTTGTCAGGCCGACATTGATACAATCACAAAACGCGAAGACAAGGTTACACGCCAGGTTCGTGCGCTCGGCAAAGAAGAAGAGAAGAAATTTGCCGGTTACCGCAGTGCTGTAGCAAAAATTCTTCCATTGCTCCAGGAAGGTAAATGTGCACGCCAGGTTGAACTTACTGACGAAGAAAAGGCCGGAATTTACGACCTGCACCTTTTGACAATTAAACCGCAGCTTTTTGTCTGCAACATCGATGAAGACACAATTGCAAGCGGCACAAACAAATACGTTGAAGCAGTTAAAAAAATCGCCGCAGAAGAAAAGAGCGAAGTTGTCGTTATCTGCGGTAAATTTGAAAGTGACCTCGTTGATATCGAAGACGAAGCCGACAGAAAAGAATTTATGGACAGCGTGGGCTTAAAAGAAAGCGGACTTACAGTTCTTGCACGTGCCGCTTACCACTTGATGGGACTTCGTACATTCTTTACAGGCGGACCTGATGAATGTCGCGCATGGACAATCCACAACGGAGACAAGGCTCCTCAGGCCGCAGGTGTAATTCACACTGACTTTGAAAAGGGCTTTATCAAGGCAGAAGTTTATTCTGTTGAAGACCTCCGTAAGTATGGAAGCGAAGCTGATATCAAGGCTGCAGGTAAATACCGTCAGGAAGGTAAAGAGTACGTTGTTCAGGACGGCGACTGCATGTTCTTTAAGTTCAACGTTACAAAGTAATTGAATTCGGCAGGATAACAGATAATTATTGAATTCGAACCGGCTTTTTAAACATTCACTTCAATATAAATAATGAGGTGAATATGAAAAGAATCGAATTTATTCTGATGCCGCTCCTGTTTTTGTCATCGTGCGCATGTGTCGCCTCGGGCAAAGGGAGCGGCTTTTTTAGTGAGCGAAAGTCCATCAAAGTCATGGACTGGAATCTTGAAACCTTTTTTGACGCAAATTTTGATGGTGACGAATACACTGAGTTCAGTAAAAGCACTGCCGGGTGGAGCCTTCAAAAATATGACGGGCGTCTTGAGCGTCTCGGCCAGGTTATCAAAAGCGTGGACGCGGACGTAATTGTCATGCAGGAACTTGAAAAGCGCGAACAGCTTTACGATATTTTTAACCGCGTCTGTTCAAATTTTAAAATCAGTAAAAATTATTCTTACGGGACATTCTGCAGGCAAAGTGATTCTTCGATTGGATGTGCAGTTTTGAGCCGCTTTCCGATTAAACGGGTTTTGACGCATTCAATTGATTGTAAAAGCAAAGGAGAACAGCCTCCGATGCGCGCACTGATGGAAGTCGTTTTGTCTGTGGGCGAAAAGGAAATTACTGTTTTTGTAAATCACTGGAAAAGTAAGAGCGGCGGCCCGGAAAAGAGCGAACTCTGGCGCAATCAGCAGGAATCTCTTCTTGCCCGTCATTTATGCTGCGCCATCGAAGAAAACAGAAATGTCTTTGCATGCGGCGACTTTAACCGGAATCTTGATGAATTCAAAACAGTAAAAAACGACAGCGGTCTGATTGATATCGAGCTCCGCGGCCGGAAGAATGTGCTTGTTCAAAGCCCGTGGTATGACATTTACGGCAATGTGTATCCGGTCGGTTCATACTGGTACCGCGATGCGTGGGAGAGAATTGACCACTATTTTGCTCCGCGCGGGACGGTGATTTCTAATTTTACGGTTGAACGGGACGGTCCCTGGGCGAGCGAGTCGGGCACTCCGGTCAGATATTATTTACGCGACGGTACTGGTTACAGCGATCATTTTCCGATTTCGTGCAATATATCTTTTTAAGAAAAAAACCGGATTAACCACGTTTCTTGCTCCATGGAAAATCCGGTTCTTTAATTTAGGAAAAACCGTCGTAAAAGGGAGGAGAACGACGGTTAATATTTACAGAGCAGCGTGCGCCTGCCGCTCTTTCATAATCCTGAATTGATTATATATTTGAAAAGTCCACTTGAAATTGAATTATTCCGTGCTTGTTTTGGTTAAAACCGTAAAAAATAGCATATATTGTATTTTTATCGCGAAATTTATCTAAAATAAGGTGGCGTACTCAAGATATTATAAATTTATGCCAGTTATATTTTGTAAGAATGTGAATTTTTATATTCAAAATGATGATATTTTATATAAGAAATTGTATAAAAAATAAATTTTCTGTCTTTTTTTTTATACTTTTAAAACTCCCGTCATTTTGATATAGTGTTTTTATGACAAAAAAGTCTCCGAAAAACAAGACAATAGACTTTTCAGAAAAAGAAGGCAAACTTTATTTAGAGCGCTGTCTTTTTCCGGACGGCAGCACTTCTCTTGAACTTGATAAGATTACGGACAAAACTCTGTGCGCTGATTCCTTTAAGATTTTGCCTCTACTGCCCGAAAAATCTTTTCCGCTGATTATCGCGGATCCTCCATATAATTTATCAAAACAATACGCCTCATCCAAATTCAATTCAACTGACAATGAGCGCTATCTTGAATACACCAGAAACTGGATTCAATTAACTCTGCCACTTTTGACTGACACAGGCTCGATGTACATCTGCGTTGACTGGCAGAGCAGCATTGTTGTTGGGCAGGTTCTGGCACGGCTTGAAAACGAAGGCAGACTATTTATCCGTAACCGCATTACCTGGGAACGCGAAAAGGGGCGCGGTTCAAAAGCAAACTGGAAAAACTGCCACGAAGATATCTGGTTTATTACAAAAAGCGACAGATACACTTTTAACCTTGATGCCGTAAAAATGCGGCGCAAGGTTATAGCGCCATACACAAAAGACGGAGTGCCAAAAGACTGGGAGACCGGAGAAGAAGGCGCTTACCGCGACACCTGCCCGTCAAACTTTTGGGCCGACATTACGATTCCGTTCTGGTCCATGGCAGAAAACACCGGCCATCCGACACAAAAAAGCGAAAAACTTTTGGCCAAACTCATACTCGCTTCTTCCTGCGGCGGCGACATTGTTTTTGATCCGTTCGGCGGTTCTTTGAGCACGTCGGTTACTGCCAAAAAACTCGGACGGCATTATTGTTCGATTGAACGGGAACGGCTTTTCTGCGCCTGGGGCGAATACCGCCTTGAACTTGCGGACAATGATAAGTCGATTCAGGGATATGAAGACGGAATTTTCCGTATGCGTAACGAATAGATTTGTTTTTTTTGTTGACACTAATAATTCAACATACTAATATGATAGGTAATAAGGGTTTTGGAAACAAAACTTCTGGAGGTCATATGAAAAAAAATGTATTAAAAAAAATCGTTTTGCTCCCGCTGGCCGCACTTTCTGTGGCAGCTTTGCTGACTTCCTGCGCTAAAAAAGAGCAGGAACTTCACATCTATTCAATTATCCACGACGAAGAAACAAAGGCGCTTACCGACCTTTTTACCGAAAAGACCGGCATCAAAGTTTCTTACCTCCGCGCAACCACCGGTGAACTTGTAAACCGCGTAATCGCAGAAAAGGATGATCCTCAGGCAGACATTCTGCTGGGTGGCGCTTCTTCTTATCATATTCAGGCGGCGGCCGCAGGCGCCCTTGAACCGTATACATCTCCGCTTGCTAAGTCGATTCCTGATTATGCAAAGGACGCCGGCGGCAACTGGACAGGCTTTTGTGTTCTGACACTCGGTATCGGTATCAACACTGCCCGCTATGAACAGAAATTCAGTTCAATTCCTCAGCCAAAGACCTGGGAAGATCTGCTCAACCCGGCTTACAAGGGCGAAGTTGTAATGACAAACCCGGTTGCAAGTTCAACAAGTTATCTGTTTGTTCAGGATCAGCTTCAGAGACTCGGCTGGGATAAGGGCTGGGATTATCTGATTCAATTATCACAGCTTGTAGGTCAGTTTCCTGACAGCGGAAGTGCGCCTCCAAAATTAATCGGTACAGGCGAATACGCAATCGGAATTGCCTACCTCCACGCGCTCACAAAATACAAGTCGCTTGGTTTTGACATTACTCTCGTTGCTCCTCCTCAGTCGGTTGGAGATGTAGACGCAATTGCAATTCTTAAAAACGCAAAGAATAAAGATGCGGCTAAGAAATTTGTAGATTTTATGCTTTCAACTGATGCCCAGGAACTTATGAGTTCAATCGATTTTACAATCCCTGTAAACCCGGAAGCAACTCCTGCAAAGGGCTCTATTCCAATTGCAGATATTGATTTAATCAATTATGATACAGAAAAAGCTTCTTCCCAGCGTGAACAGGTTCTCGAACGCTGGACCAGAGAAGTAAAATAACACGGGTACTAATTGAATCGCTTGTTTAAAGACAGCAGTAAATCTTTCCGTGGGGTCTGGTTTGCTGCTGTTATTTTTTTTGCAGTTTGTGTAATTTTTCCTCTTGTATGCGCATTTTTAACGCCTGATGCGGCCGACGTAAAATCTGTTTTCACTTCGTCAGTGCTGCGTACTGCAATGCGCAACACTGTGATTGAGTGTTTTGCTTCAACTTTTATTTCTGTAATAACCGGCTATTTGTATGCGTATGCGATTGCGCGCGTAAAACTGCCTTTTAAAAAGTTTTTTGCGGTTCTGCCGGTTGTTCACCTGGTAACGCCCCCTTTTGTAGGCGGTCTTGCATTCATTTTGCTGCTGGGACGTCAGGGCTTTATTACAAAAACTCTTCTGCACCTGGATGTATCGCTGTACGGATTTTGGGGACTTTTGATTGCCCAGGTTCTGTGTTTTTTTCCGGTCGCTTATTTAATCTGCCTCCAGACTCTGCGCGGCATCAATCCCGCCCTTGAGCAGGCGGCCCGTGGAATGGGTGCCGGTCCGTTTAAGATTTTTTGGAGCGTGACTCTTCCTTTGTCGCTTCCGGGGCTTACAAGCGCCCTGCTTTTTATTGCAGTTTCTGTTTTGAGTGATTTTGGAAACCCTCTGATTGTTGCAGGCCGTTTCCGCGTGCTTGCCGTAGAAGTTTACAGTCAGCTTACGGGCTGGGTTCAGGCGGGAAAGAGCGTTATTCTTGGACTTCTGCTCCTGGTGCCGTCGTCCTTCCTTTTTATTGCCCAGAATAAACTTATAAAAAAGAATGTGGAACGCACGGCAACTCTCGGCGGTAAACTTTCTTCTCCGGTTGAATTAAAGAGCAGCCGCCTTTCGACAGTGTTTTTTACGCTTTTATTGACTTTTCTTGCATTGTGCGTTGTGGCACAATTTGCGGCAATCGTTGCAGGTTCCTTCCAGAAACTCTGGGGAATCAACACCGCCTTTACCTTAGACCATATAAGGGGAATGGGACGCTACCTTGGTGAACTGAAAAACTCTGTGCTTTTTAGTCTGACTGCAGCGGTTCTTGCGACTATGATTGCAAGTTTTGCTGCCTACACAGTCCACCGTACAAATGAAGTTTTGCGGCCTTTTATGGATATTGCACTCCAGCTGCCGTCGGCCGTTCCGGGCTCTTTATTCGGACTATCGCTTGCGATTGCGGCAAACCTTTTAAAATTCCGTGTGAGTGCGGTTTTGATAATTATTGCGATGACGGTAAGCTTTTTGCCGTTCAGTTACAGAATTATGACAAGCACGCTCATGCAGCTGCGCACAACCCTTGATGACGGGGCGCGCTCTCTTGGTGCCGGAAGACTTTATCTCTTGCGGACGGTTCTTCTTCCGATGGCAAAGGGCGGAGTTCTTTCGTCGTTTATGTATGTTTTTGCCCGCGGGGTTGGAACTTTGAGTTCGGTGATTTTTCTGGTATCATTCAATACGCCGCTCGCTTCAGTCTGTATTTTAAATCTTGCAGAGCAGGGTGACTGGGGTAAATCTGCCTGTCTGGCACTTGTACTAACCGTTATAAGTTTTGGTATAATGGCGGCAGGCCGTATTGTTTCAAACCGGATGACCAATAGTGAATGGAGTGCTCAAAAATGAACGGGAATTCATTGCTTTCAATTAAAAATGTCTCATTTTCGTTCGGAAAAACTCCGGTAGTAAGCGGCTTTAGCCTCGAAGTTCAAAAGGGCAGTTTTACAACACTTCTGGGACCATCGGGCTGCGGAAAGACAACCCTGCTCCGTCTTGTTTCGGGCTTTATTGAACCGGACAGCGGTTCGATTTTAATCAACGGAATCGACCAGCACGGAATCGAAGTAGACAAGCGCGAAATTGGAATGGTTTTTCAGGATTATGCACTCTTTCCGCATTTTACGGTAGAAAAAAATCTCCTTTACGGGTTGAATTTAAAGTTTCCTGGTAAAGAAAACGCCGCCAAAAACATGGCAAAAATTCATAAAACTGCGCGCGTCCTCGGAATCGCAGGTCTCCTGGACAGATATCCCCACCAGTTAAGCGGAGGCCAGCAGCAGCGTGTTGCACTCGGCCGCGCCCTCGTCCTTGAACCTCAGCTTTTGCTTATGGATGAACCGCTTTCTTCTCTCGATGCAAAACTCAGGCTCCAGGTCCGTGAGGAATTAAAGGAAATCCAGTCAACCATCGGAATTACAACTCTTTATGTAACGCACGACCAGGAAGAAGCTCTTTCCCTTTCTGACAATATTGCAGTTATAAATCACGGAAAACTCTTGCAGAGCGGCGCTCCAAAAGACATTTATTATCATCCGCTCAATGAATTTGTAGCAGACTTTGTCGGTCGCGCAAACTTTATAAATAAGTCAGCCCTGAGCGGGGACTGCGCAAATGTTCCTGACAGGATAGTTGTCCGTCCTGAATGGTTTGCACCAGGTTCTGACAATACACTTAGTATTACGGGTACTGTGCTTTCGGCTGCATTTCTGGGACAGATAACCCGTTACAGGGTGCGTCTTGATGACGGTTCTAGCGATGTTGTGGTAGCCGATGTTCCAGGCCGTGCTCTAGCAGATGATTATAAAACCGGCGATAAAATTACATTGAAGATTGAGAGGTTCATCAGCCTGTGAAAAAGTGCGGCCTGTTATTTGCGTTAGTTTTTGTTTGTTCAACTTTGAGTGCCGAGCCTTCGCTTGAGCCTTCAGTCAGCCTGTCTTTTGAACCTGAGAGCAGGTTGAATTCAACCCGGATAATAGAAGCCGCCCTTGAATATTCACTTTGTCCGCTTTCTTCCGAGCGCGGACAGGAGTGCATGAAAAAATACAAATCCCTTGAAAGTGCCTGTGCTGGCCTTAAAAGACTTCCTCAGGCAGAGCGTGCCGAAGCTGTGCTTACCCTTTTGTACAAAAATCTTTTAGTTCAATACTCTGCAAACCAGTATCTGATTGACGGAGCTTTACAGAGCGGCCGCTATAACTGCGTAACAAGCGCAATTTTGTATCTTGCACTTGCAAAATCTGTCGGGCTTGATGTGCGTGGAGTTGAAACAACAATTCATGCGTATTGCAATGTTTACATTGACGGACAGTGTGTGAGGGTTGAATGCACAAACCCGTACGGCTATAATCCGGGCGTTAAAAAAGAAACGTCGCAAACCCAGAACAGCCGCACATTCACTTATGTAACAAAAAAGCATTACAGCGGCAGCCGCGAAGACTCAGACCTGGCCTTTGCAACTTTGACCGGAAAAAACCTTGTAAGTGATTTGAACGAAACTGACCAGTACGAAAAGGCAGTTCCTGTTGCTGTGTCGCGCCTTCTGCTTTTGCAGGCCGTTAATGACAGGGAAGCCGCTGTTGCGCGCTCTGATCTGGACACGCTCTGCACAAATTATTCGATTACAGAAAACAGAAAATTGAATCACCTTGCCTCCGCCGAATACATGGAAAAGGTTGCCGCAAAATTCGGCTGGAATGACAGTTTGAGAAAAACTTATTCTAACGGCGTATACAATCAGGTAAACACATTATTGAATAATAACCGGGTTGAAGAAGCGCAGTCCATTCTCCAGAAAAAAAGTGGAAACATGCTGCCTTCCATGGCAAAAAACTGCGAGTCAAACATATTCCGGAGCCGCGAAGTTAACTATCACAATAAGATTGCGACTTTGTTCAACAATGGTGACTGGGAAGGTGCATTAAAAATTGCAGAAGAGGCCGTAAAGGAATTTCCTTCAAGCAAGACCCTGCAAAATGATCTGCGCCGCTTAAAAAAGTAAAAATTCAGCATTTGCCTGGATCTGTGACTCAAGAACATGCACCGGACAGCCAAGAATTTCTGACAAATCTTCGTACACTTTTTTTATCAGACCGACATCGCTGCGACTCCCGCCAAGCCAGATTTCGCTGTCGGGATTATCTGTTTCTGCAAGAAGTTTTTCTTTTGGAGTCATTTTGAGAAGTTTCTGCAAAAACGGACTTCTGGCAGTTTGGACTCCAAAAGTTGACCTGTAACCGCGTTCAATAAACTTTTTAAAAATCTCTTCCGGCCCGTCATACCAGTGAATTATTACCTTTGCCTCCGGATAATCACTTAAAATATCAAGAACGTCCTGTTCGGCGCCCTTTGTGTGAATAACGCAGGCTTTTTTATTGATATTGCAGTGCTCCAATATATACCTGAATACTTTTATCTGTTTGTCGCGCGGCGAGTCTTTTGCCCATTCATAATCAAGCCCGATTTCGCCGATGAGGGCGGACTGTTCAAGAAAGGGATCAAGTTCTGAAAGTCTTCCTGCCCAGTTCTGCGAACGGTTTGGATGAATACCAAAGGTCGGGATAATTTTTGCGCCGCCGCCTGCAGCAAAAGTTTTTGCAATCTGGAGATTTTGTCTGTAAGAATCTATGTCCATCGAGACCGCGATAATTGTTCCGTCAAAATTCCTGAGCTGTTCGTAAAGTGCAGTTTTATCCGGATAAGCGTCCAGATGCGTGTGAAAGTCTATCAGCATGTTTTAATTATACCACAAAATCGTTATAGCGTTATAACACAAATTTAGGTCGAAAAAATGCTAAACCAGAAAAATTTGTGTTAAATTTATTGCAGGGAGCGGGAAATAATATTTTTTTAAATTAATAAACCTGACTCAATGCCGATAAAGACAGAGAGTAAAAAGTGTTTATACATGACACGTGTGGCTTACGGAGGGTTTTATGAGTTTTAAGAAAATAACTACTTATCTTTGCAGTCTAGTTATATTCTCCCTGATTTGTATTTCTGCGGTTTTTACCGCATGTAAGGAAAATATTGGTCTCGGTCAGTCAGTAGATACCGAGTCTCCAACCATTAAGATTGATTATCCGCCGACCGGTGCGATTATCCGGAAAAGTTTTGTTCTGGGCGGAACCTGGGGAGACGATAAAGGCGTAACCGGAATTACCATCAAGGTTTTCAAAAAGGAATCTGACAATTCCACTGTTCAGGTTTATGACGGCGCCGCAACTGTTTCTGTTGAAGACAAAAAATGGTATTCAACGCTCAATGCGTACGACAACGAAAATGCCGCATATTACAACGGCTGGCAGTTTGCTGACGGTAATTACGAAGTAACTGTAACTGCAGTCGACAGCGCAAACCACACTGCCGAATTCCAGCGAAGTTTTACAATCGACAATACAGCGCCTGTCCTCGTTTTGACAAAGCCGACAACTGTGGGTTCAAACACACCAAAATCATACGGACGTTCTGTTCAGCTTGAAGGTACTTTCTCTGAACAGTGCAGTTCCGGAATTTCAAACCTCATTGTAAGCATTTACGACGCTCAAGGCCAGAAATTACTGGATTCAAGCTTTAAAAATATCACTGATATGTCAGGCGCAAACCCTCTGACAATCGCAACCTATTACAACGAAGGCGAAGAACCGGATTCAAGCGATGCGGCCAGCCTTGAAAAATGGAACAACTATAAAAAACTCTATGGCGAAGACGCAATTCAATCTTTCCGCGCCGACGGAAACGGTCTTACCAAAGTTTTCTACTTTGCAGTAACTGCAAGTGACGCGGCCTGCGTTTACAATGACTTTGCAAACAAAACAGAAACTGCCGGCGGTAACTGCACAAGTGAATTTTACCGCGGTACAACAGAAATGCTCAAACTCATCAACAGCAAAAATTCCGCATTTAAGGATTTTTCTGTTACAAAACTCCGTCAGTACATCAACCAGACTGATTCAACCTATGTTGACAGTGACGAATTAAAATCTATTGTTACATCATCAAGATCGCCGAGTGTTACAAATTCAACTGTAGAAAGCATTGCCTCATCTATCTCACATATTTCTACTGACAATGGTGATGTATTCCTTAATTACACAATCAACCCGGAAAACAACCCGTCATACAACATCGGCGGTATGGGCCTGGATTTTACTTCCAGCGATACCGAAAAATACACCGACGGTTTTTACAACTATTTTACTGAATCAAACATCAACCTTACCGTAACTCCAGGTCTTGACCTTACAAACCTGGACACCAGCACCATCAGCGTATTCTATACTAAAGTTGACGCTGACCTGAATGTTCTGGGCGAAAAACAGCTTTTGTGGACCTGGAATGAAGCCGTAGCAATTAAATACGCAGTAGCCGCCGGAGTCAGCGAATCTCTTGCACAGCAGCATGTCAGATTGAATCCGACAGCCTGCCGCTACACTGTAACTACTGAAGGCGAAAACTCTGACGGACTTTCTGTTCAGACAAGTCTTTCCATCGCCAAGGGCGAAATGGAAGCAAACGCACATTATGTATTCAGCATTGAAGGAACTGATATCAACGGTCAGAAAATCATTCCAAGTGACGATGACGGATTCGGATTTGTTTCCAAGTCGAATTCAAAAACTCCGACAATCATAATCAACCAGGAATCAGGCAAGCGCAACTTAAAGACTGCCAGCATCTTTACCGAAAGCGTACTGACAGACGGAAGTTTTGGCTTTGACGGAACCATCAATTCTTCAGAAGAACTCCAGCAAGGAGCCGTAACATATACACTCAAACTTTCTGACGCAAACGACTCTGAAGATTCTGCCCAGATGAGCGGAAACATCGACCTGAATTTGGTTGAAAATACCACATTCAGTTACACTTGGACAAAGAGTTTTACCGCAAACGGTTCGATGGTAAGCATTATCCAAAACGGAAGCGGCGTTTACAATGTTGAATTTACAATTTCGGCACAGAATGCGGGCGGAACTTCTTCTCAGAACCGCCAGTACTATCTGGATTCAAAAGATCCTGAAGAAAACAACGTTACAATTTCTACAGGCTATACTGCTTCTGACGGAACTATATTCATCAACAATACTAAGACCTTCTCTTTGAGCGGAACAACAGTCGATAACTTTAACCGCGGTCTTACAAGTTATACATTTACCGGAATTGACTCTAACGGCGATGCAAAAACTCTGACTCAGACAACGGCCCAGGCAGAAACCGGCTGGCTCTTTGAAAATCTTTCACTTGCCGATTTTGCTCCTCAGAGCGGGGCAGTTGATTCTGTTCTTAAAGTTGTTGCATATGATGCTGCGGGTAACAGCACGGAAAAGGAATATAATGTTGAATTTGATACAATTGCTCCTGCAGGAAAGCACCTTATCGACAAAAAGAATAAGGATTTGATCTTCCGTGTTGGAGAAAGCAATAACGAAACGGCAGAAATCACTTCTGCTTCCCTTACCTGGAATGACAGTCTTGATAAGGACGTCGGTGGTAAATATCAGGTTGGTACCTGGGGTACTGCCCGCACAATTACTATCCGCGGTGACTTTATTGAAGACGGTTCCGGCGTAAACATGATTTATTACAAGATTTACGACGAAGTTCCGACTGAGTCCGATTTGAATAACTTCCTCGCAAACTACGCTACAGTAAAAGACGGCTACTTTAGTCCGCTTGCTGAACGCGTAAAGCATCGTGTTTCTTACACAAAGAGCGACGGAACAAAGGCATTTAAAGAAATTGAATCATTGTTCAAAACTACAATTTCAGGCTTTGATGATCAGAACAACTATCTTGCCCTCGTTGCGACAGACAATGCAGGTAACGCCGGTCTAGATTCAATTTATGCAGCTTCAATCAATGACACAAGTGCCGAAGCATCTAACACATGGAACAATTCTGCAAGTTTCTTCAGTTTGAACATAGATACTGACTCTCCGACATTGAGTTCAACTACGAGCGGTGCCCAGTACACAAACAAGGTAAACGAAATCGCAGTTACAGGAACTGTAAACGATAATGCTTCGGGCGTAAGTTCTGTTGTTTTGACATTAAACGGCGAAAACGTGACCGGAACAATCACAACAACCGGCGCCCTTTCAAGCGGCTGGAATGCAACAATTCCGACAAGTCTGCTTCAGACACTCGGTGACGGAACATACAACGTAAATGCAGCAGTAAAGGATGCTGCAGGAAACTCAAGTTCTTCAACCATCTTTACCCTGCAGGTAGACGCAACTTCTCCGGTTCCGACAATTACAACGCCTCTCAAAAATGCAAGCATTAACGGCACTATCTCCGTGACAGGAAGCGTATCTTACACAGGTGCAACTCCTGCAAGCCTTGCACTTTACTATACAACAACAGACCCGGCTCTAACAGCACCAGCGCTTGAATCTTTGAGTCAGTTTGGTTCAACAATAACAGAACCGGCTCAGATTTACAGCTATAAGTTTGAAAACGTAAACGTTTATGATGTATTTGGAGACGACTCAACAAGTACAACTAAAGATGTATGGCTGCTTCCGGTTGTAACTGATACTGCAGGTAACTGTAATATTTATACAGAAAATACAGCTCACGTTAAGACTTATTCATATACTCTGGATACAAACTATTTTAAATACACAGTTGACCGTGATTCAGACAGACCGACAATCCGTCTGATTAACCTTAACAAGCTCAGTGACGGTTCATACATCTTAAAGTACGGAACCAACGCTACTCTTGAAGGTACAATCACTGACGATGACTCAACAAGTACAGCGGCAGTCAGACATCTGTATATTACAGAAGACGCACCATACACAGGAAGCGGTGATGCTCCTTCAAGTGCAAGCCGTGTAACTCTCGGCACAGACGGAAGCTTTACATATACTCCTGCAAGCACCCTCGACGGTACAAAGAATCTTTACTTCTACATCGAAGATAATTCCGGGGCAAAATTCTACACAAACAATGGAACTGCATACCTCATGCCAAAGATCCAGTACAAGAGCGAAACTGCAGTTGACAACGACTCTGTTTTGACTTACAAGAGCGACAGTACATCGCCTTCAATTGCGGATACTCAGATCCAGGCATATGATAATTCCAAGGCTGCAAACGGTACTTCCGTAACACCTGGTACAAGCCTCATTGTCGGCGGAAAAGACAGACAGTACGTTCAGTTTATCATTAAGGGAAAAGATGCCAACGGAATCGAAGGAATGCTTCTTACCCTTAAGTATAAAGACAGTTCCGATGCGGATGCTTATATCCGCCTGACAAATGTTAATTCCACAGATTATACAAGCCGCACAGTTGAAGGTGAAACACTTGCCTTTACATACGACTCAAACGGAACTTCAATTCTTTCTGAAAACAACACTATTACCACATGGACAACAAGTCTCATAGATTTAAGCGTTGCAAAAACTGGTTCAATTACCTGTTCAATTGAAGTTTATGATACAAGCGGACTTTCTGGAAACGCATCTCCTGTATTCATGGTTGATAATGACGGACCGGATGTAAGAATTACTACTCCAAGTTCAAATGATGAAGTAACAGGTGACATTAAGATTGGCGGTAATGCAACTGATGTGGGCCTTGCTGACACTTACATTACAAAATGGCTCATCCCGACCAAAACACAGCGTGCAATGACTGATGAAGACCTGATTGCTCTTACTGACGATGAAGGTAACAGCGTATGGAACCACGTTCTTGACGCAAATACCACAGAAACAAGCTGGTCATTTACAATTGCGACGGAGGAAGCAAAAAAATATGATAATTCAGATTATTATCTGGATGCTACGAAGGATAAGGTTTATACACTTCCATTCTATGTACTGGCAGTTGATAACCGCGGAAACTACACATTAAAGAAAGACTATACTTTCAAGCATAACCCGGATGGTGACCGTCCTAAGACTTCAATCACCTTCCCGACAGACGGTTTGACTCTTGGCGGTACAATCCGTGTAACCGGTGATGCATATATTCCTTCCGGAACCAAAAACGTTGCAGCCGTATTTATTCAGATTGCAAAGAAAACTTCAGACGGAAAGTACAAGTTCGATTCAACTGATAAAACTCTGGTTTCAGGCTCAACTAACTTTGCAGGCCTCGTTAATACAGGTGGATTTGGCTACAGTGTAATGGACAGTGCGGCTGTTAAGAGTGAACTAGGTGTTACAAAACTCACCTTTGGTGACGAAGACTCTTCTGGCAGTTCAACACTTGCAACTTCTTGGTGGGGAATTAAGGCAACAAAGACAAGCTCTTCATGGTATATTCAGATTAACAATGAAAAGGAACTTGACCCGGCTGCAGGAGAGACAAATGACCTTGCAATCCGTGCATGCGCTGTAAACGATGAAGGAAAGGTCGGAACCTGGAGTGACACCTACACATTCAGTATCGACGCTACCGCTCCGACTCAGGAAGCAACCCTCTGCCAGTACGACACTCAGATTACAAGTGCAAACGCAAAGGATGATACACCTTCTGTTAAAGCTATAAAAACTTACGAAGCTCAGATGTACTTAAAGGGCAGCTGGTATCTGACAGTTAAACTGGAAGATGAATCAGAACTTTCTTCTTATACAGTAAAGAACAACCTTCAGGTAAAAAACCTGGTTGCTGACACAGACTATTTTGTTTCCAATGTGGAAACAGCGGACAGCGGTGCCAAGAGTCAGTACCTCTACATTCCTGTAGATACAACTACAGAATATGTAACTTATACCGTAAGTGTAACGGACAG
>JAEEGH010000910.1_pt1 | contig 90117 bp, 75 predicted proteins | sample 9134181 | NCBI WGS metagenome assembly JAEEGH01 (sample SAMN16246544, study PRJNA631951) | gut metagenome | biome: gut microbiome; feature: rumen; material: DP-attached | host: Bos | place: Iran: Karaj | collected 2018-10 | reverse complement strand
AAGAAAACACCCGACTGAACGATTTTATCTCTTGAATTTAAACAAAGAAACCACCAATCTAGACGATTCTGCCTACGAATTAAAGGCAAGAAGAGAACCGCATTGACTATTTGGCTTCTGGATGCTCGGCGACGTATTTTTTATGCTTTTCGAGGAGCTCTTCGCTTTTCCAGAAGGCATCTGTTTCTTTGTCGTATTTAGCGCCGTACCAGTTTTCGGTAAATTTAATAGCATCTTCTTCTTCGCCGAATGCTTTATGCAGGGTTGCGACATAGTCGATTTCGCCGTTTTCTTTTCGGACGTAAGTAACCATATCGCCGTTAGCGTCTTCCGGGTAGAGCTCAAAATACGTTTTAATAGCATCTGTGATGGCTGTTTGGGCGTCATAGTGACCATAGAGGACGTCTTGTTCTTTAAAGCGGCTGGTTATCTCCATGAATTTGTCGCTAACACTTTCGACGGTGTCTTCGTCGGTGACCTTAACTTTAATAAATGCATAGTAGGCACCGCGTTGTTTTTCGTCAGTTATAATAGGAGGGATAATTCCTTCATCAATCATTTCTTGAACAATTGCTTTGTTTTCTTCGCTGAGGGTGCGGTATTCGAGGGCTATAAATGCTGGATCGCCAGCGCATATGTTCTTATTTGCAGAACTGGATAAGGTTTGGATGTTTTTATCGTAAAGAGAAATGCAGGCCGGCAAGCATGGGGCTTCAATAATGGTATGAAGTTGATCGCGGTCGACAATAAGCCCCTCGCTATTTTGGATTTGTTCGACACCCTTGAAATTTTTAAGTGTTGGTCTTGGCTCAGGTGGCTCTGGCAATTCATCAATTACTTCGGTGGTTTCAGGTGTCTCAGTGGCGAGGTCGTCCCAAGGGGTGGTTTCGGTTGATATTTCGGTGGTTGGTTGCTGTTCTTTATTATCCATAATTTCATTATAGCGGATTAAGTCTTGGCAAAATGCTCCAGATTGTATATAATGTATACAACTGATGCGGGTTTAGCTCAGTTGTTTAGAGCGCTTCCTTGCCAAGGAAGAGGTCGAGAGTTAGAGTCTCTTAACCCGCACCATTTTAAAAAAACAGCCGGGAAGGCTGTATTTTTGTTGTCTTTGTTGAAAAATTATTATATAATATACACACTCAAGGTGGCGTTCTTTATCATATTGGAGGTGGTAGCATGGAAAGTACGAGTTTCTATGGTGGCGATTTAATCGTTTTGCCGTTGAGTAAGTTTATTAAGCCCGGAAAGGGCGACGACGTCGTCGTGACAATCGATCACGAACAGCAGTCAAGGTATGGCTGTCTGGGAATTGGCAATAATCGCAAGGAGTTTACGGCCGCCCGTAGGTTGGCAGCAACACTTGACCTTGCAGAGCCTGTAATGATAGCGGTGGAAGATCCCGAAAGTGGCTCGCCGATGATGCTGACGAAGGAGGTTATCCGCGGGGGCAAGAAGCATTATCTGGCAGTTGTATTCAACGCAGCTTTTTCTCATCCGGAAGAGAACCGTAGTGGTAGTTTTTGCCTGCGCATGAGTGAACGTTTGGATCCGCGCAGGGTATTCTCGGAAAGGATTATGTATACACCCGGCGAGCATATCGTCTGGGAAAAAGATCAACTGAGCGTTTTGGATTAATTCTCGTCTTTGGGCTGCCATCTTGAGATTTCGCCGGGGCGCCGACTTGCCCCGGCTTTTTTATGGGCGAAAATATTCAGCTTGTGTTATTATAGAAGTAATTAAATGCGAGGTAAAATGAAAAGAACTTGGTTGGTGGGCTTAGCTATGTGCGCATTGGTCAATTGTGCGACTGTTGCGCCAGCGAATGCCTGCATTGGCCCGGACGGAAAACCGGTCGAGGGCAAAGATGGATTAGTAACAAATTGCGGTGGCGAAGTTGTTGAGACAATCGGCGTAAAAGATGCGATTGAGTTGAGCACTGAAGCGATCGACTATGGTTATCTCTCAGAGGTGGGGCGAACTTATACGCAAACGTTTACGATTACAAATAATGCATCCGAGACGATAGCCGTGAAAGTATCGGCGGAAAAGCCGAGCACGGAAGGCATAAAGGACGATTCGAAACTCGCAGCGGATTGGATTGCCTTTGTGGGCGGCATTAGATATTTTGAAATTCCAGCCAATTCGACCAAGACAGTGGGTATGCGCGTGGTAGTACCAGCGGACGCCAAGTTCGGCTCGCAATATGCAACAGTCAAAGTTGAAAATGTAACAGGTGAAACAACAAAAGAAATTGATATTCGATTGACGGTGGCGACGGAAGGCGTAGCTTTTGGCGGTGAGGTAGTAAAGAACAATGTTGCTCCAGTAAGCCTAGACGATAAGGTTCATGCCGGCATCACGGTAAAAAACAGTGGCAATGCTGGTTTTGCGGCGGTTTATTCTGTGCGTGTAACGCCAAGGTTTGGCTTGCAAGATTGGAAGGAAATTAAAACCGAAGAAACTAAAGAGGTTTATCCAGATTCTGAGACTGAATTCGCCGTAACAGATGATGATCCTGCGGTTGGTTATGGCATGTTTACAGTTGAACAAAAAATTGTATATGTGAATAGCAATGGCGAGCAAATTGAGGAAGTTTCGACGCGCACGATGTTGAATTTACCGATTTGGGCGGTAGCGGTTGCTGGTGGTGTTGTTTTGGCGATTATATTATTAGTGGTGATTTTGAGCATTGTTAAGAAAGCTAGGGCTAATAAGGAAGGCGAAAAGCCGAAGAGTGCTATTAAAGAGAAAAAATCGAAGAAAGAGAAGAAGGGTAAAAAAGATAAAAAATCGGACGAGCCGGAAAAATCAGAGAAGGAAGAGTCTGGCAAAGAATCAATAGAGATTCAGATGTAAATAATAAAAAAGTGGGCCCCCGGGGCCTCACTTTTTGCTTCACAAAAAAATGGTGAGTCCGGTGAGACTTGAACTCACGACACCCTGCTTAAAAGGCAGGTGCTCTAACCAGCTGAGCTACGGACCCAATGCACTTATTATACGCCAAATTGAGATAAAATCAAGCTTAGGAATAATCTAGCATGTGTGGTGCGCGGAAAATAGTATAATTGTGATATGAAAACACTTTCTTTTTCTAGTTTTAGACGTTATGGGGCGATGGTGCTCCGGGCATTATGGATGACCGTTTTGGGTTTTGCGATTTTTTGGTTATATGAGGTTCAATCAACTAAGAATGCAGCAATGATTCGGCGGGGTGCGTCGACCTTATTCACGCCGATGACGGTTATGGTTGTGCTGTCAATTTTGTTTGTGGTTAGTCTGTATAAATTAATAGTGGGGCTATTTGGCAGAGTTATTGTATTTGAGGATCTTTTGCGTGATAAAGAAGTGAAAGTTGTAACGGATACAGACGACAATGGTCGTACGAGAGAAACTTATTATTACTATTTGTACTTTGAGCAGATTTATGGCAAATACGCAAAAAGGATGGAGGTTCCGGAGAGGGTTTATGATTCTTCGGTTGAGGGCGAGAAATATTATGTTGGAATCATTAATGGTAAATTAAGTACACGGATGTATTCCGTAAAGTCGTATGAATTAGCGAGTGCTGTTCAGCGGGCTGTCGTGACGGATGTTCGCGCTTTGGGTAAATCTGCGCATTGGCGTTGGTGTGCGCCCGAGGAGAAGCCGGTGAAGATCCACGATGGCGTAAAACAAATAACCCCCGAGCAAATAGTTGAAGACATGTATATTTACGAGGAGGGGGAGGGGAAGAAGAAAAGAAAATATTTCCCAATCATTTTTACGCTGGCGGTATTAGCGGTGGTTTTAGTGCTGGTTTATGCGGCATTGTCGGAGGATGGCGCTTCGTTGGAGGAGTTCCTTTCTACGGCATCTACGATAGTTACGGGATATGTGATATTGATTTTAGTGGCATGCTTGCCAACGGTCTTGATTCATTGGCTTTCAACGATGGGTGTTCGAAGAAAAAAGAAGGAGATTTTAGCGAGGCATTATCGGGTGGTTCTGGAAACTGTTGAGGCTACGGAAGATTACGATAATGGTCTTAGCTTTAGGGATATACATAGATTGATGCCAATTCGTCTCGCGAGTGGTCGTGCCGTTAATCTTAATCGCGCAAGTTTTAATAATGTGAAGCCGGGTGACAAGCTTTACGTTGTTTATTTGGAATCTAATAATACACTCGATAATAATAGTGTAGTGGCGGTTTATCAGGAGAAGCTTGGCAAGCTGGACTTTGGTTTTGAAGTTGAGTGGGCGAGCTGATTATTATTCCGCAATGGATTGGTTGGCGCGCTTGCAGAAGCAAGAGTAATATGCTAAGATAGGTGCAGACTTTATGGGCGGTTAGCTCAGTTGGCTAGAGCGCGTCTTTGACGTAGACGAGGTCATAGGTTCGAATCCTATACCGCCCACCATATTCAGAGATTATGATTGCCTATCTCGGCATTTTTTTCTGCCATAGCTCGGTCAATAACCGCGCTAGGCATAAAGAAAATACCAAGCTAGACAACCCTAATTCTCTGAATAGAAAAGAAGAAAACACCAATTTCGACGATTTTAGCCGTATCGGAAAGAGGCAAAGTCTTCAATAGAAAACCTGAACATGGGTGAGGAAATATATATGAAAGATAAGAGTAAAATTCGTAATGTGGCGATTATAGCGCACGTTGATCATGGCAAAACTACTTTGGTAGATGCGCTTTTGAAGCAGAGCAATACCTTCCGCGAAAATCAGGCCGAAATGGGTCAGACTTTGATTATGGACTCCGGTGATCAGGAGCATGAGCGCGGTATCACGATTACGGCAAAACAGACGGCAGTTTTTTATAATGGCTACAAGATTAATATTATCGATACGCCGGGGCATGCAGATTTTTCGGGGGAAGTGGAGCGTACGCTAAATATGGCGGATGGTGTGCTTTTGATTGTGGATGCTCAGGAAGGGCCGATGCCGCAGACGAAGTTCGTATTACAAAAGGCTTTGGAGCTATCCTTGACTCCGATTGTAGTCATAAATAAAATTGATAAGCCAGCAGCGCGCTTGGGTGAAGTTGAAGATGAAATTGGCGATCTTTTCTTGGAACTAGCGACCAATGAAGAGCAATTGAAGTACCCAACTTACTATGCGGTTGCGCGTGATGGCAAAGCAGGCAAAACGCCAGAGCTAGATAACGATTTACACGTAATTTTTGATGCAATTATTAATGAGATTCCAGAGCCGCAGGTAGACACGGACGATTCGAAGGGTGCGCAGCTTTTGGTGGCGGCTTTGGCGGCAGATAGCTACCTTGGAAAATATGCGATTGGCAAAATATTTCGTGGCAAACTGAAAAAGAATGAAGCCGTTACAATCATGAAGACAGACGGTTCGACCGTGAGGGGCAAAATCGATAGCCTGTATACTTATCGTGGCCTTGGGCGTGAGGAAACCGCTGAGGCGATTGCGGGCGATATTGTAGCGCTAGCCGGTCTTGGTGCGGCTTCGATTGGCGATACGATTGCAACGGGCGATAATCCTGAAGCTTTGCCAACGATTGAACTTGAAGCACCAACATTAAGTATTTATATTGGACCAAATACTTCGCCACTAAAGGGGCGCGAGGGTGAGTTTACGACTTCTCGTCAGATTGGCGATCGCTTGAAACGAGAGTTGGAAACAAATATTGCCTTGCGCCTAGAGCCACAAGGGCTTGGTTATAAAGTGTCTGGACGCGGCGAGCTTCATTTGTCGGTTTTGATTGAGACGATGCGCCGTGAAGGTTACGAGATGGAAGTTGGTCGTCCAGAAGTTGTTTATAAGGTGGAAGACGGCGTAGAAATGGAGCCGGTTGAAGAATTAACGGTCGAGGTAGCGTCAGAGTTTGTAGGCGCAGTTTCGCAGGAATTAGGCGTACGAAAGGCGGAATTAATTGAGCAGGAAATGACCACGACCGGCGCGGTGCGTTTTCGCTATAATATTACAACTGCAGCTTTGATTGGTTTACGCAATAGTCTATTGACCGAGACCAAGGGAACGGCAATTATGAATACGTTACCAAAAGGATACCAGCCAGTAACGTCGCATTATCGCCAAGAACGGAATGGTGCTTTGGTGGCGTCAGAGGCGGGTCAGAGTACAGCCTATGCACTCGATGCGGCGCAGGCGCGAGGGGTGCTTTATATCCCGCCGCAAGTTGATGTCTACATGGGAATGATTGTTGGTTTGTCGAAGAAGGATGAGCTAGACATCAATGTCTGTCGCGAGAAGCAGCTGACAAATATGCGCACGCATGCGTCGGATGGGGCGATTCAACTAACTCCGTATACGCAATTATCGCTGGAGCAGTGTTTGGACTTCTTGATGGAGGATGAACTTCTTGAGGTTACTCCGAAATCTTTGCGCCTACGCAAGAAGGAGCTGAATCCAACTATGCGCAAGCGCCAACGTAATCATCAGATGTAACTCTTACGCTTGACGCAAGTGAGCGTTTTTAAGACAATAGATTGGACACGGCTAAGTAGTTTTTGATGGAAAGGGGGTGACTGGCGTGTTGATGCTTAAAACAGTTGTAAGTGTAGTTGGTGTGTTTTTGGTTTGCGGAATCATCTCGTGGGTGGTAGCGGACCTGTTAGGCATACTTATAATGTTGTTGCGGTTTTATGGATATTCTGTAGGCTTCGTAGTGTCATATCTGAGAGAGGACGGCATGGGGTGTGGCTATTATGAGAGATACAACAAGCGAGCGTGTGAATTGAACGCGATGTTTCGCACGGCGATAAGTTTTATATTCTATTTGGTAGGGTATATATTATTATTCCTACTCTTAACCAAAATACTGCCAATGGCTCCACTTCCGTTGCACATATATTACGCGATAAGTTATGGCTGCCAAACCGGGTGGCTAATAGGCGGCGTTTTTAGAGTGCTGTATGAGAAGAGCGTTGCGCCAGTGATTGGCCGTTTCGATCGAATAGAGGAGAGCGGTGAAAGCGGTGAGAAGCTGGCAATTTTCATACAGCCGAACGGGGACGAGTATAGATTTGATTTGAAAGACTGGAAGAAAGAGGAATATCCCAATGAAAAATGCTATCATGTAGTATTTTGCACTGAGAACTATTGGGTCTTTTGTCCGCTGAATCAATAAAATAAGGCACTTACATGAAAGAAGGCCCGGATTGCATATCCGGGCCTTTTGCGTTGAAGGTGCGTTTTTTGTCTAGCGGTGGTGCAGTTTTTAACGGCTTCTTTTGCTTCTGCGTCTCAACATTCTGAGCTGGCGCCATCTTTTGGTCTTTTTTCGTTTATTCCTAACTCTGCTTTTTGGAGAGCTATTCTTAAACAATGCGACCGATGTATTATTTGCCACGATCATTGTGATTGCGGCGGTGTCTTCCTGCTGCCCCAGATATGTGATTGCGTTGGGGGCTACGGAGAATTGGCCGTCATCTTCTGTGCCGACTGCGGCGTCACTCCGCTGCTGGCTTATATTCAGATAAGCATACGTCAGTATGTAGCCAGAGAGAATGCTCAAAACGTGTACGTTTGATCTGGTAAATGTGTTTGCGAGGGGAAGAACCAGCAGGAATGATGCGCGATAGATGTTGCGGTATAATGTTTCTCTTTCGGCGAACTTGCGCAGAACCGTGGCTGTTATAGCCCCGACGATAACCATCTCTATTGCGGCAATAGCTGAAGTTGGTGACATTACGGAGCGCAGATTGAGCGTGTCTGTTATCTTGATGTAAGCCCATAAGAATGGCATGGCCATAAACCCTATAGCTGCATCTAGTGCTATTACTGTCGTACTCTTAGCGATAATGATACACGTAATAATGCTCGCGGTTAAAAACATGGCAACAACCTTGATTGTAAATAGTGCAGTGGTAGTCGTGGCGACATGGCTGGTGGTTGCTCCAAGGGGGAAATGTATACAAAGAGCAGTGAAGAACAGCCCGGCCGCGAAGCCTATGACGTTAGCGATAAGGCGACAGATGAAAGTTTTACTATTATCTCGCATGTAAGTACCTCCTTACAGATAGACAAAAAATGTTTAGGTGCAATGTATCTTTCTATTTTATCATATTTTAATATTTATGTCAATTTTGAAGAATCGTCCTAGATTAAAAAGCCCGGGAAGGAATTCCCGGGTTTCTTGCTATTTTCATTCGTATAAGATAATCGTGCGACTCTTCGGGATTAGAAGCTTAGAATGTAGGCTATCGCAAGGACGATTGCTGCAATAATGCTGATGCCCCTCCAGGGAAGATTTGAAATAGCATCAGGAAAGCTACTCCAGTAATTATCGTCGATGTCATGATCGCCAACAAAATCGGCGACGGTGTTGGGAATTGCAGTATCCGTGTCGGGAATAATAGCATCTATATCTATGACGGGAATAGTATCAGGGACGGGGACAATGTCGTCGCGCGGGGCAATATGAAGGACTGCATCTTTGCCGCGTGCTTTTTTGCAGCTGGGGCAAGTATAGACATTACTCGCAATGCCCGTCGTGCCGCAATAGTTACAATTCCAATAATCTCTTATTACTCTTCTCAATACTTTTGAAACCTCCTGTGCGTAAATATGCGAATAGACGAATGAAATTATTAATGAGCTACAAGACGATAGGGATGTATATATAATACTGTCCATAGCACCTTAATTATTATTATCATATAATGTTTGTACAGATTAGTCAATGGAGGGGGGTGTGTATGTTTCAAAATAAAATGCATAAAAATGCAATAGCTTGAATGTTCGGTTATTAAAGAATGGAATATAAAAATGTGCAAGTGTGGAAAAGCATGAGCGGAACAATTTTTTTGTTCGGTTTTTTCTCTGTTAGGGTGGGTAGTTTTGCACCGGAATGTGGAAAACTGTGCAAAAATGGGTCTTGCAATATATGAATTTGTTGTCTAAACTAAGGACAAGTGGAAACAACATAAAAACCACGAAACAAAAATAAAACCAAAGGAACGATTGGAAAAGTAAAATGAAAAAGAAGATCGAACTAAAGGACCAGTCGCAAGGCTACCAAATTATTACGTTGTCAAAGAAATAATTGGTATTTATTTTAAAGCACGTTAAAAACGTTCGAATCCGAACATCTAGGAGTTTTGGGCGCGTTTAGGATACGCGAAACAGAAACCACAGGTACATTCATTAAAATACACACCTCCCAAACATATAACTCACCTCACACAAATTAAGTCTCTCAACTCCATAATTAATGTGTTGGCTAAATGCTAGCAGTAATTGTGGATTCTTAAATGTGTTAAGGACAAAATAAACAACAAAAAACACAAAAACCTGAAATTTCTAGATGCTCGGGTTCGAACTAAGATATAATGAAGAAATGAATGAAGTTCATATTCCAGTGTTATTATCGGATGTATTAAAGTATCTGCAGCCGGTTGAAGGTGAAACATATTTAGACCTTACGGCGGGATATGGTGGGCACGCTGATAAAATTTTGGAAGTAACTCGGAACTATAATGGGGCGGTTTTAAATGACCGTGATCAGAATGCGATAGATTTCTTAAGTGCGAAGTACCATGAGGTGAAGCCGAAGTTGATGCATGATGATTTTTATAGTACTGCGCTACGACTTGTGGAGAGTGGAATTAGCTTCGATATGATTCTGGCGGACTTTGGAGTTTCTTCGCCGCAACTAGATAGACCTGAAAGGGGATTTTCGTTTACTAAAGAGGCGCGGCTCGATATGCGAATGGATGAGTCGCAAGATTTGGACGCTTGGACGATTGTTAATAGATGGAGTGAACGAAAATTAGCGGATATTTTTGAGAAATACGCAGAGGAACGACGTGGTCGTGCTGAATTGCTAGCCCGCGAAATCTGCATGAATCGGCCAGTCGAAACAACTACCGAACTCGCTGATTTAATAAAGTCAAAATCACCGTACTCGCATACGCATCCGGCGACACGGATTTTTCAGGCGATAAGGATTGTTGTTAATGATGAATTGGGGATCATCGAAAGGACATTGCCTTTATTGCCGAAGTTACTAAAACCGGGCGGAAGGGTAGCGATAATTACTTTTCATAGTCTAGAAGATCGACTCATTAAGAATTATTTTAGGGATGAGAGTAGCAAAGGATTAGAGTCGACATTAAGTATAGTAACTAAGAAACCGATTGTTGCGGATAATACGGAAATTGTTAATAATCCACGCGCGCGCAGCGCAAAGCTAAGAGTGGCAAAAAGGATCTGACCAATCTTTGATGGCGCTTAAAGCGGAACATGCGAGCGTCATCGTAATAAAAATAAAAAACAAAAAGGAGTAAATAGTATGGCGAAAATTATCGTTACGAATAGAAGCCGTGCACAACAGGTAAAAGTTCACTTCCGCTAAATAATCGGCAATATTTTGACCAATTAAAGATTTTTATTTTGACCGGTAAATATCTTTTTAATGCTTATTATTTAATACGCAGAGACTAACCTATATGCCCCGGTCTCGGGGTGCCTCTACAGTAGGTGTAGTTAGTGCGGAGTGTGTAAGACCTAAAAACATTTTTGACCTTCTTTGGTGAGACTGGGCGTTTCTTCTCTTGGCGCTCAGTCTACCACCAAAGCTTTTTGCATGTAGAGATAAAAACAAAGAATAGTAAAAACAAACAGGATATTTTGATGCCAGCATATTATGCAACTAGGAGAATGACAGGATCGAGCAGTGCATCGTCGAGTACGTGGGCGCGTAATCGTAATGCAGTACGCCATAACTCGAAAATTGTCCTGGGGCCAGTTAATCATACAATTGCGATTGTTTTAATTGTGTTACTGACCGGCTTAATCTTTCTGACGCAGAGTACGAAAGTTACGAACTATGACGTCGAAATAGCCAAGGTAGATAGTGAGATAGTAGACCTCGAAGCGCAGCGCGATGCTTTAGCGGTGGAAAATGCGAAAATAACCGCGGCGGCAGCTGATGAGGACAAGAATAAAGTTGCGGCAACGATGGTTGACGCAAATAGTGCGGATTTTGTAAAAGAATAATCCATTTTTCTTGTACAAGAATTCCGGTGGACAAGCCGGAGTTTTTTGTTTTTAAGTGTAGTATAATTTTCTTATGTTTATGTCGCGTAAGTCGCGTTATTTGTTGATATATGTCGCATTGTTTGTGCTGTTTTTTATTGCAGTTGCTAGGCTGTTTTTGGTACAAATTATCGACCATCGTAAATACGTCGATGCGGCTAGTGAGTTGCGTATTTCTAAATATTCTTTGCTGGCAAAAAGGGGTGAAGTGTATATGATGGATGGCAAGAATTCGACAACTCCAGTCGTGATGAATGAAAGGACTTGGCTGATTTTTGTAGATCCGAGCTATGTGGCGGATAAAGATAAAGTGCAGGCGCAATTAACCAATATACTTGGTGACCAGATGATTACGACTTGGAAAAAAGTTTGGTCTAATATGAAGAGCGGATACGTTGAGGTTGCGAAGCATGTTAATTATGAGACGGTTACGAAAGTCAGGGAGGCAAATTTGCAGGGGGTTGGCCAGAAAGAAACCTCGCGGCGTGTTTATCCAGCAGGGCAGTTGGGAGCGCAAATATTGGGCTTTATTAATGCGGAAAATGTAGGTACGGGGCTTGAGGGCGCTTTAAATGATCGGCTATCTGGCAAGGATGGGCTATTAAAGACCGTAACCGACGTGCATGATATTCCGCTCTCAATTGGCGATGATAATGTAGAAATACCAGCGCAAGACGGTGAAAATATCGTGTTAACGATAGATGAAAACGTGCAAAGGAAGGTTGAGAAGATTCTAAAAACGCGGATGGACAATAATAAGGCAATAACGGCCGCCAGTGCCATCGTGATGGATCCGAATACAGGAAAAGTCTTGGCGATGGCGAATTATCCGACATTTGATCCAGAGAAATATTATCAGGTAAAGGATGCGAGCTTGTTTACTAACCGCGTAGTCGAATCGCCATATGAGCCAGCATCGGTATGCAAGACTTTTACCTATGCGGCGGCAATCAATGAGGGGGCAATGGTTCCAACCGACACTTATTACAATAAGGGTTACACGTACGTTGAAGATCGTCGAATGCAGAATGCGTTAACGAATACGGCTTTAGGCGAGATTACTTTCCGAACGGCTTTAGACTATTCATTTAATACTGGTTCTATTGAAGCATTGCGCCGTTTAGGTGGGGGTAAGATTACTAAGGCTGCGCGAACGAAGCTGTATGGTTATCTGACGGATAATTTTGGCCTGGGGAAGCGTACTGGCATTGAGCTGAATGATGCGCCGGGGATAATTATTAGCCCAGAAGAAGATGAAGGCAATGCAGTACGTTATGCAAATATGACTTTCGGGCAGGGGATGAATCTAACGATGATCCAAGTGGCAGCGGCATTCTCGTCGTTAGTGAACGGTGGCGATTACTATCAGCCAACTATAATCGCGGGGACAATGAAAAATGACGCATTCTACAAGGACGAAAATAAGAAGGCTCTGCGCCAAACTGTTTCGGAGAATACTAGCGAGCAAATGCGTTCGATGCTAGAAGAAGTGCGCAGCAAGGAAGTGCCACGGTCTGGTGATAAAGCTGGCTATAAGATTGGGATTAAGACTGGTACTTCGGAGACCTATGATGCGAGCGGTAAATATACGTCTGATGCGACAATAGCTAGCGTGATTGGGTATGGTCGCAAAAACCAGCAGGGTTCAATGCCGGAATATGTGGTGATGGTGCGCCTGGACGGCAGTAGCTTGCTGTGGGGGTCACTTGATGCGGTGCCAGTGTTTACTGAGATTAGTAATTATTTGTTAGAATATTTAAGGATAGAGCCGATAAAATAGAAAGGATCATGTCGGAATGTTAGCGGATATAAATTCTAATATTGGATACGAGCTAATTTTGGCGTTGGGGGCTTTCTTGCTGTCGATGTTTTTAACGCCGATTTATACGACTTTTGCATACAAGCATAAGCTTTGGAAGCGGCAAAAAAGTGTAGATGTAACTGGCGCGGAATTGACAGTAATGAATAAGCTCCACAAGGATAAGATAAAGCGCCATTTTCCGACGATGGCGGGGATGATTATGCTAGTGACAGTACCGGTGGTGCTAATTGCTTGCAATTGTCTGAACCGTGGCCAGACTTGGCTGCCGATTGCGGCGTTTGTGGGTGGTGGGCTAATTGGCTTTATTGATGACGTAATTAACTTGTTTGGCAAGAATGCAGCCGCGGGTTTGCGGGCGCCGGTAAAATTTGCAATGATTACGGCCTTAGGCGCGGCTTTGGGGTGGTTCTTTGCGGTAAAGCTCGGCTGGACATCGGTGACGGTGCCATTTATGGGCGCAATTAATATTGGCGTAGTTGGGATGATAGTATTGTTTGCGTTTGCGGTGGTGGCGACGGGCAATGCGGTTAATATCTCGGATGGGCTAGACGGTTTGGCTGGTGGTTTAGCGATGTTGGCATATGGTTCTTACGGTGTAATTGCCTTATTGCAGGAACAGTGGTTCTTAGCGGGTTTTTGCTTTATTGTGCTAGGGGCGTTGTTATCGTACATTTGGTTCAATGTTTATCCGGCGCGCTTTATGATGGGGGATACCGGTTCGTTTGCGCTTGGTGCGGGATTAGGGGTCGTTGCAATGATGACTAATTCGTTCTTATTGCTGCCGGTGATTGGCGTGCTGTTTGTGGTTGAGGCGGGGAGCTCACTGATTCAGATTTGCTCAAAGAAATTTTTCCATCGAAAAATCTTTGTTTCGGCACCTTTACATCACCATCTGCAGGCGAAGGGTTGGGAAGAGAGCAAGGTTGTGATGCGTTTTTGGATTATTGGCGGCGTGACGGCGATGCTTGGGATATTTTTGGCAATGGGTGGGGGCATTATTAAGTGAGAAAGCATCGGCCTGATTTTTCAATTTTATTGATAACGCTAGGTTTGATGGCGGCAGGGTTGATTATCGTTTATGCGATTGGCCCGCGTACGGCGCAGTCCGAGGGGTTTTCTAGTGATTATTATTTTTCCGGGCACTTAAAAGCGATTTTTGCATCGTTGGCAGTATTGGGAATTGGTGCTTTTTTGCCATACAAGCTGATTGGCACATATAGTAAATGGCTGACTATTATTGCGTTTGCGCTCTGTTTTCTGACGGCGGCATTGGGGCGCGCGGGGATTGGTGGTAGTTTTGTTATTTGTGATGAGGGTGCGTGTAGGGCTTTAAATTTTCCGTTACTGGGAAGTTTTCAGCCGGCCGAGTTCTTGAAGATCGCGGTGCTTTTTTACGGTGCCTGGTTGATTTCGGATCGGCGCAAGAAGAAGCAGTTGGCAAAGAGTGAGTTTTGGCTTCCGATGGGGGTAGTGATTGCGGCAGTGGCTTTCGTGGTGGCGTTTCTAGAGAAGGATTTAGGGAGTACGGCAGTAATTTATTTGATGTTGGCGGCAATGATGTTTGTGGGCGAGATGCCGTGGAAGCAGCTGGGTATTTTCGCGTTAGTCATTCTTGCGTGTGTTGTGGTATTGATTAAGGTGGCGCCGCACCGATTGGATCGTCTAGCGAGCTTTAGTGGTAAAGGGGATGATTTCCATATTATGAATTCATTGATTGGCTTCGGTACGGGTGGAGCTTTTGGTGTGGGTTTGGGCAACAGTGTTCAGACTACTGGTTATTTGCCAGAAGCACCGAGCGATTCGATATTTTCGGTAGTGGGGGAAGCGTGGGGCTTCTTTGGGGCGGTAATTATACTGATTGCTTATGCGGTGATGTTGGTACGCATTCTAAATGTCTCTCGTTGCACGGAGGATGATGAGCAGAACCTGTTCACGGTAGGTGTTTTTACCTGGATTTTTGCTCATGTTATAATTAATGTAGGTGGAATGCTAGCGCTGATGCCGATGAAGGGTATCACGTTGCCGTTCTTAAGCCACGGCGGTACGAGCATGATGTTCGTTTCGTTTGCCGTGGGTATGACATTACAAATATCTAGATGGACAAAGAGAGAGGCAATCGATGAAAATTCTAGTAGTAGGCGGGGGCAGCGGGGGACACGTTACGCCGGTAGTCGCCGTCGTACGTGAGATTTGGAAAATTCGTCCGCGGGCGAGGATTGATTTTTGGACTGACAAAAAATATTACAAGAATGCTCGCAAAATCACCATTGAAAATGGGATGGATGTAGATATCAAGAAGGTCGCTTCGGGTAAGTTGCGTCGCTATGCGGGCTTTAAATTCATTGATTACTTGAAGCATTTTGATATAGTTTTGCATAATTTTGCGGATTTTTTCAGAACTATTGGTGGCTTTTTTCAGAGTTTTTTTCGATTGGTTGCGCATCGTCCGGATGCAATATTTCTAAAAGGTGGTTATGTGTGTTTGCCGGTAGGTCTGGCGGCGCGGATTTTGCGAATTCCATACGTGATTCATGATAGTGATTCGGTGCCAGGTTTGACGAACCGATTATTGGCGAAAAAAGCCGTAAAGATAGCGACGGGGATGCCGCTTAGCTACTACTCTTACCCAGAAGAGAAGGCGGAATGGACAGGGATTCCAATTGGCGAGGAGTTCAGGCCGGTTTCCGAGTCAAAGCAGAAGCGCCTAAAGAAAGAATTAGGATTTGATCCTGAGAAAAAGCTTGTCTTAGCGACAGGCGGCAGTCTGGGGGCGGAGGATATCAACTTGACTATGCGGAAGATCCTCCCAGAGTTGCTCAAAAAGAGCTCAACTATGCTGGTGGCAGGGCGCGAACGTTACCCGGAGATGATTGATTTGAAAGATTACGAAGTGTGGGAAGACGGCGTATTGAAGTCTAATTTTCGAATGGTGGAGTTTTCGAGCGAAATGTGGAAATTGTTTGGGGCAGCGGACATTGTGATTTCGCGGGCGGGCGCCTCCACGATGACCGAGCTATCTAGCATGGCAAAGGCGGTTATTATGGTACCAAATGAAGAATTGCCAGGGCATCATCAAGTAAAGAATGCGAAGGCTTATGAAAAGGCGGAGGCCGCCGTGGTAGTGTCGGATTCGAAAATGATGAAGAAACCAGAGCTCTTATTGGATGCAATTGTGCATTTGTTAAAAAGCGAACGCGAGTGCGAGCGGTTAGCGGTGAATCTGCATAGTTTTACAAAAGAGCATGCGGCAGAGAACTTAGCAAAGATGGTGATTGGAATTGCGGGCGGTAGTTGACGGTTGGTGCCAATTTGAACGTTTTTTGAGTTAATATGGACGTGCGTACTATTTGACTAATTGTAGTATCTGTGGTATAGTTCTCTATGAGAGCGTCTTCGCGGTGCGATGATGCTAAGTACTTTTTATGCTATGCGTACTAGGCAACCCCTCTGCGGACGCGTAGGGGGTGAGCTAGACCATATATGAGTCTCGGAGGCGAGCTCATTGGTCTTAGCTGCAAAAGAGTCGACGCTTTTGCCGCGAACGTATGTAAGCGCACATTTGGTGCGTTGAGTTGGATACTTATTGGCTTCTGTGCGATATGGCAGAGGTTGGCTAAAATCTTTCGCCGCCGGTTCGGTAGACGAAAGATAGGCCTGTATGGTTAGTTACACGCCTCTGTTTGCGATGCACAGAGGGAAAAACGTGTGGCTAAGCGTGCACAATGTCTGGCTCGTAGCATAATTATTTGAGGAGGACCGTTCTCCTCATCCTCGGGCGCCCCTCGGTGGGACGCCCTATTTTTTTATTTAATAAATTGAAGATGCGAATTTTAAACGACTTGCTAAAAAGCAGAGAACTTGTTAAAATAATGGCATTGGTCACGTCGTCTAGTGGTTAGGACTCCAGGTTTTCATCCTGGCAATCGCGGGTTCGAATCCCGCCGTGATCACCAAGTTTAGATTTTAAAAAACACCTGTAAAAGGGTGTTTTTTTGTATGAAATAGAAAAAAGTGTTGACAAATAGTCAAATGTATGATAATATAGGGGTATTGGTCAACAAAACCCGTACGTTTATAGAGGAGGAGTAAAACATGAAAAAGCATGGCATATTACTCGCTCCGGAACACCCGGAGTAACCATTAATTCCTGCTCCTGACCGTCCGACCCCGTTTGCCCGTGCGCTTTGCCGCTTTTGCGGCTGCCGATCTGAGAGGGCCACGAGGGTTTTAAAAATCTGTGAAAGGAGGTTGGCGCTTGAAGAATTATAGCGAAAGATCACCCAACGAGTGGTTTTAAATGCCCTCGGGCATTTATTCGCGGAAACTTTTAGCCCGAAAGGGGAGGAAAGGAGGCACCCATGCTCTAGATGGGGCCACGCGCAACGCGTGGCGAATGACTCAGTCAACTGCTCGTTGGAAGTTATATGCGCCTTTGCGTCGTCAGCGACGCCGGCCGGATCCAGTACTTCACGAGCTATCTCTTTTAAGGAAGGAGGCACCCATGCTCTAGATTAAGCCGCCAATGGCGGCCACACTCATGTTTTAGATCAAGCCGCCAATGGGCGGCTACACTCCAAACTCTGATCATTGGAGCGGCGACAATTCTTGCGCAAGTAGGCACAGTAGTCAGACTGCACTGCTGAAAGCTCGTCGTCCGCTCCAAAGCTTTAGGCGCCGGTTATGGCGCATCTACTCCCCCCCCGACAGGGGGGGATTTTTTTATGGTTCTTTTTATGGATTAAAGAGCTTATGTCGCAAGTTATCTAATGGTATAATTAAAGATATGAGTACAAAGTTATTTAAACGCACTAAAATCTTGGCAACGGTAGGCCCATCCGTATTTGCAGAAGAGAAGTTGAAAGAAATGGTATATGCGGGCGTAAATGGTTTTCGCTTAAATTTTAGTCATGGCACCTATGACGAACGCGATCAACAGATTGCAACGATTAGGCGCTATGCTGCAGAGCGTGGTAAGTCGGTAGCGATTGTGCAAGACTTGCAAGGTCCAAAGATTCGTTTGGGAGATTTAAAGGATAACCATTTAGACGTGAAGACTGGCGATGAATTAACTCTAGATTACGCTTGCAAAGAGCATGATGGCGGGAAGATTCTGCCTGTACAATACAACTTAGCCGAAAAGGTAAAAGTTGGCGAGCCGGTGCTTTTATTTGATGGGAAAGTAGAAGGCATTACTACTGAGATTGTGTCCCCGACTGCGATTAAGATTAAGGCGCAGAACGACGGTTTCCTGATGAGTCGCAAGGGTATCAATTTGCCAGATACAGACATGGGTGGCGATATTATCACTGAAAAGGACTTGGCGGATATAGAGTTTGGTGCAAGTCGTGACTTCGACTATGTAGCAATGAGCTTCATTCAAAGTGCAGACGATATCGATAAATTGCGTCAAATTCTGGTTTCACATGGTTCAACGGCGCAGATTATTGCGAAGATTGAGACCAAAAAAGCAGTAGAAAATGATGAGACGATGGAAGCAATCGTGAAAGCGACTGATGGTATTATGGTAGCGCGTGGCGACTTAGCCTACGAAGCGGGCGCAGAAATTGTTCCGATTGTGCAGCGTAAGCTAATTGCGCTTTGTCGCCAGTATTCGAAGCTTTGTATCGTAGCAACACAAATGCTGGGTTCGATGGTAGATAATCCGCGTCCAACTCGTGCTGAGGTTTCAGATGTCGCCACGGCGGTATTGCTTGGTACCGATGCGGTGATGCTTTCGGATGAGACCGCTAATGGTAAGTATCCGATTGAGGCAATCAAAGAGATGAAGAAGGTGATTCTTTACACGCAGGATAATTCACGTATTCTTCCAATTGAGAAGGAAACGACAGGTAACTACAAGAATTATGATGCGATTTCGCGTGCAGTAGTGCGTTTGGCGGAACAAATTGACGCCGATCTAATTGTAACGGCCACCAAGAGTGGGGCAACTGCCGAAGCGATTGCAGCACAGCGTCCGAATATTCCGATGGTATCGATTACGAGCAATCCGCGCGTGGCGGGACAATTGGCTTTGACGTATGCAAACTCGGCATATGTGCGCGAATTTGGCGATAATTATGCCGTAGACGCGGCTCAAGAATTGAAGGCGAGTGGCTATCTAAAAGTGCCAGAAGGCAAAGATAATCTCACTGTAGTGGTAGTGTCTGGCCTGCGCGACGAAGAGGGCGGCACAAATCAGATTCAAATTCGCAAGATTTAATAACAGAGAAGACAAAAGAGGAGGTAAAATGGATTTTCGCAAGAAGACGGTTCGTGATATTGATGTAGCAGGGAAGACGATATTAGTGCGCGTCGATTACAACGTGCCTATAAAAGACGGGCAGATTACGGAAGATATGAGAATCCGCGCCAGTTTGCCGACTCTTGAGTACTTGCTTGATAATGGTGCGGGGAAGATTGTAGTAATTTCGCATTTGGGTCGTCCAGAAGGGAAGCCGTCGGAAGAGTTTTCGTTGGCGCCGTGCGCAAAACGTCTTGGCGAATTACTGCCAGGGAAAGATGTGCGTTTTGTCGGTCAAACGGTTGGCGATGAGGTGAAGCAGGCAATAGCAGAATTGCCAGTGGGCGGCGTTGTAGTATTGGAAAACTTACGCTTTTCGCCAGATGAAGAGGCGAATTCGGACGAATTTGCCAACCAAATCATCGAAGCCACGGGCGCAGAAGTTTTTGTTCAGGATGGATTTGCGGTTATTCATCGTGCGCATGCTTCTACGGATGCAATTGCAAAGAAACTTCCTGCCGTGGCCGGCTTCTTAGTCGAGAAAGAGGTCTCAAATCTAGAAGGCGCAATGACTAATCCAGAGCATCCACTCTTGGTTATTATTGGCGGCGCCAAAGTCGAAGACAAGCAGCCATTGATTGATAAGTTCTTGCCGATTGCTGATCGCATCGTAGTGGGTGGTAAGATCGCAGCCGATGGCTACACTTCGGACAATGAGAAAGTATACGTAGCAAAAGACTTTGAGGTGGATGAAAATGGTAACAAGCTTGACGTATCAATGATGGATGCCGCCGAGATAGCTGCGATGATTTTTAAATCGAAGACGGTTATCTGGAATGGTACTTTAGGTATGGTTGAAGATCCGCGCTTTGCAAAAGCGTCGCAAATGACCGCTATGGCTCTTGGTAAACGAAAAGATTGTTTCACGGTGATTGGCGGTGGCGATACGGCAGGATTTGTTGAATCGGTCATGAAGGATAACGAGGGGCTAGAGTATAACTTAATATCTACTGGTGGCGGTGCTAGTTTAGAGTTATTGTCGGGCAAGAAGTTGCCAGGTCTGGAAGTGCTACAAGATCGCTAAGGAGCGTAGATGAAGCTACTGGGTGGCAGAAAAAAGCAGATTGAGGAGATAAAGCCAGTTCCGGCGCGCCGCCAGGGGCGCCAGAACGAGAGTTTTCGAATTGGGCGTACGATTGCGGGCGAAGCTTTTTCTGACGAGCGAAAAAATAAACTAGAGCGATTAAGAGAGCGCAAAAAGACGAAGCGTAAAAATGTTACGGTTGTGTTTGGCGTGATCGTGCTAGTAATACTGGTAGCGATTGTAATTGGTCATTATGTTGCGGACATAATTGCCGAAGAAGAGGCTAAAAAATATGTAGCACCTAAACCTGAGCCGACCGTAGATATTTCGGATGAGAATGCCGATACGGAGATTAGCCCGCGCGTAAAAGAGTTTGTGGCGCGTCTAGAAGATGATGCGCAGTCGGAGGGTTATCGGGTTGATCATGTAATATTACCATTAAATAAGGTGCGCGAAATACATATATTCATTAAAGAACGTGAAGAGTATTACAAGATGACAATAGATCGCAGTAGTGCCGTACAGGCGGAGGATATGGCGCGAATGATTCGTTATCTTGATAAGAAAAAGGTTAGGGCTACTTACGTGGATTTGCGCGTAGAGGGGAAAGCGTTTTATAAGTAAATAAGTCTAAGTCGGCGGCCTACTCCCCCGAGTTCCCTAAGTGTTCGGTTTTTGTTCGGTCGAAAAAATGGTGGATTCTTAAAGAGAGTGCGCTGATTAAGCTCGCAATGTTTGAAGAATGGGTAGGTAAGGGGAGTAGGGGGAGTAAAAAAATAAAACCGTGAAAAAGTCAAATAAATAGAGATTTCACGGGCGTAAAATGCGGATTTTGACGACAAGATACGTTGTAATATGTGAATTTACAGGGGTCGTGGCGCATAAGTTGTCGATATGTTGTCAAAGTCGTTTTTTCGGCTGCGCTCCCCCGGATGATTTTTTCGGGGGAGCCCCCTATTTTCCGTTATTTATGATCAGGGGTAGCTTCGTCTTTATGGATGTGCGCAAAGGAAGAGATGCCTATTTAGTAGGGTTCTGCGTACATTATTGTATGTCTGGCTATGATTATTCATATAACTGGCATTTAAATATGTATACGTCGTAAAATATACATTGTGCGACATTAAGAATATGACGAAAAGTTGATTATACACCCGTCTTGTTTATGCTTAGTTTTTGAGGCTGTGGGATTTATTTGTCGTATTTACGCCCTATTTTGCGCTGTATGGCCTTTTTAGCACCAAAGACGCTTATGCATACTATTCCAGCACTTTCACGGCTTCTGGTGCGTCTTATGGCTTTGTGCGTATTTCTAGCATTGATAGACGCTCACTATAGAGGTGCGCGTTGATGTAACAGGGGTAGGAAAGGGGTGATTAATCTGTATAACAGGGGTAGGGGACTAGTTTTTTGAAATTTGCGCTCCCCCGCCGATTTTCGGAAGTTTTTGTGAAAAAAATGTGTGAAAAAAATTTCACGGTTTTTTATTTCCGCTTTCATCTCATCTGTTATTTCGAGGTCGAGATTATCGTAAAAGTTTCTTGACGGATGTCTGCACGGGTGTTCAAGAACCCTAAAAGAGCCCCCCAGCGGCCATTTTTTCTACTTCCCCTACCCTTTTTACCTCTGTTGGACCTCTGTTAATTTTGGCTAAAAATGACAAGAGGCCACCCAAAAAGCCCCGCTCGGGCGGGGCTTAAAGCGTGGCTGATAAGTTCTAGAAGCTGTCTATATTGCGCTAGGCGTTGTTTTTATTCTTATTGCGGTTACGATTGCGGTTTTTCTTTTTATAGCCATTAGAGTGCGAATTAGGAGCTTCTGTGACTTTTGCTTTGCCATTGTTGGACGAAGTGATCATTGGGCGACTACTGAGAGATTCTTCTACGCTTTTATCCTGAGCTACTTCGTTCTCGACGACGGCATTTTTGATGTTGGGACTAACTAGAGGTTTAACCTCTTTGTGTTGTTCGGCTTCGACCTTGCGGGCTTTTTCGCCGAGAAGTTTACCAAGATCCTTCAGGCCATTGCCAGAGCTTTCTTCGCCTTGAGCGGCATTAGGGGAAATCTTTTGCTTGCGGAAGTCAGCCTGTGGGGTTGGTACGAATGAATAGGTGGTTTTTTCTTTTTCTTGTGCCTGCGAGCCGCGCATTCCCGCTTCGCGACCAGAATCGGATAGGTCTTTCTTCCACTTCTCTGCCGCTTCGATGTTGGCGCTGATTTCTTTTTCAACTTCTTCGCGCGTGCGCGAGTAGACTAGGCGCGAATTGCGAATGATGCGTGGAGTTAAATCGTTCGGCGGTTTTGGGATGCTGAGAGTAGTGGCAGAGAAGGCTGGAGTCTTCTCGCCATTAATAATCATCGAAAGGACGAAGTGGCGGTTATTAAGATTTAGCAAATCTTGAGCTTCAAAGATTGGCTCGAATTGCTTAGAGAGGATAGGCGCATCGTCGGCGGAAACGCGGAAGCTGATAGTGGTACCGACGTTGCCGAAAACGGCGTCGCGGACAGATTCTGTCATCTGGCTAGTGTACTGGTTGGCGACGGTTAGATTAAGACCATATTTGCGCGCCTCGGAGAGGATGACCGCAAAAGAGTCGGTGGCAAAGTTTTGGAACTCGTCTACGTAGAGATAGAACGGTCGACGATCTTCGACGTTCGGAATGTCGGAACGACTCATAGCTGCTAGCTGTACTTTTGTGACGAGGAAGGCGCCAAGAATAGCGGCATTATCCTCACCAATGAGACCTTTTGACAGGTTAACGACGAGAATTTTGCCTTCGTCCATGATTTTGCGTACGTCGAAGCTAGATTTTGGTTGGCCGATAATATTACGAATAATCGGGTTGGCCGTAAAAGCACCGACCTTATTAAGAATAGGCGCGACGGATTCGGTAACTTGTTTGTCACCCCATGAGCCGAACTCTTGTTTCCAGAATTGCAAGACCGTAACGTCTTTACAATATTCGAGAGTCTCTTTACGGAAGTCTTTATCGGTCAGCATGCGCGAGATATCAAGCATGGTTGTTTGAGGGCGATCGAGAAGAGCAAGCAGGGTGTAGCGCAAGATATGCTCGAGACGTGGACCCCAAGATTCGCCGAACATACGCTTTAATACGCCAATAACCTCAGAGGAGATATTTGGTTTACGTTCTGGGTCATAGACCTCAAGCGGATTAAAGGCCATTGGGTATTGCGTGTCGGCAGGGTTAAAGTAGACAACGTCCTTGATGCGGCTTTCAGGGATAAACTTTAGATTATCCATTGCAAGATCGCCGTGTGGGTCAATAATACAATAACCTTGGTTGTGATAAATATCGCTAAGCGCAAAGAGGGTTAGGAGACCAGATTTACCAGAACCAGTCTGACCAATAATATAAACGTGACGGGAACGGTCGCGGCGATACATGCCAAACTGATGCTTGATGCCGCGGAAATCCGTGAGCCCGAAGGCGGAGATATTCTCGTCGAAGCTAGGATCGCCAGTGAGCATTGGTAACTTTGCGGGAGGCTCAGCGGTCTTGCTGGACGCCCAAACAATATTCGGCGTTTCGACGTTCGTGTGCGGCAAATGATAGACGGAGGCAAGCTCGGAGATGTTTAGAATAAAACCGTTATCTGTGAATTGACGCTCCTTATATGCGTCGAGGGCGGCTTTCTCAAAAGTGCCACCAAGCATCTTGAAACCGTTAAGGTTAGTAGAGTTGAACTGCTTAAAGGTGCCGACTAAAGCTTGCATGTTTAGCTTGGCATTAACCTCATCTTGGCCAACATAGACTAAACGGATTTTGACTTCGTAGCCAAGTTTAGTGGCTTTTTCCTCTGCTTTTGCGACGCGGGTTTTGTCGCGTTCGGATAATTCTACTTTAATGGGCTGTTCGCTCCCGCCCTCTGGTGGTCGCCAGAGTGCGGCGATGATTTGGGCAAACCATTGCCAATCTAGATGGAAGAAATCCCAAGTCTTCCCTGCTTTGACGGATTTTACCCATGCGTCGGTTTTTTGGTGCCAACTATCAGCGACCGGTCTAGTTAAGATTTGAATCCATAGCTCCTCCCCGCCATTTGGATTTAATTTTGCGAGCGTGCCAGTAATGCCGGCGAGAGGGTCTACTTCGAAGGATTCAAAAGTTTTAATCGGAAGTGCCTCATTTTCGGTGAGGGCTACTTCGGCGCTGTAGGCGACGGGATATTTGGCTCGACGATCGACGTAATCTTCTTTCATGCGATAGATTTGTACGCTTGGATACTGGGAATATATCTGGCCTTCTACGAATGATTGCAAGACTTTTGGTACCCATACAAAGAAGCGAATTTGATTGCCGCTAGAAGCAATTTCGAAAGACAAATGCTCTTGGACGCCACCCGAATTCTTTAACTCGTTAGCGTCGCGTAAGATGCCGTGTAGTGATGCGAAAAGCTGCTCTGCGGCTAGCTCCTTTTTGTCGTTGTCTTTTGGTATTTCCATCATTAAAAGGACGCTATCGACATTAAGGACTTGCAATCGATTAACCTTGCGGTAATTGCGAGCGGTCAAAATAATTAGGACGATGACGATTGGAATCCAGACGATTGGCATCATAAAAAAGCGAAGAATTTCCATACTGTTATTTTAACATAAATGTAATAAAAAACGGCGGTGAGATTATGATAGAATGAAGACATTATGAAGATGCGTTTAGAGGGTGGTTATTCTGGGAAAGAGGTGGACGAAAAGAGTCAGAGACGTGCCGAAAGGTTTAGCAGCGATATAGAGGATATACAGAGAGCACTAGAAGACTTAAGTAGTAGTGAGGCTAGTGGAGATGTTGAACAAGCGGTATTTGATGAGATGGAAGATATCAAAGGAAGACTTGATAGGCTTCTAGGGTCTAGCGAGAGGGGTGATGAAGGGTTGGAGGTTGAGGAGGATTTTGAACCTCAGCCCGGCTTTCTGAAGGGCATCGTTGAAGACCAACGGGATGTTGGTGATTCTGGCAGTCGGAAGCCCGACATGGATCTTGGTCGCTATCCCGAGGGTAGCGAAATGATTTACGACGATAGCGAGAATGGCGAATCGGGTGAAGAAAAGACACTAGAAGAGCAGCTTGGCGAAAGCGTACTAGGTGTCGCGGCGAGCATGGTCGAATCTGAGCCTACTCCTGATTTAGAAGCGCGTTTGTTACCGGCGTTGCAATATTGTAAAGAGAATAGTGCACTACCAGATGGCCTCGGTCATGAGGATCGAATGATGGTAGCGAAGGCTTACCTCGCAGACGATATTACGATGGATCTTCCGGGTGGACTTAGTGCTGATGAAGAAAATGAATTGGCTGAGTGGCAGTACAAGGAAATGCTAAAAGAAATCATGAGCTAAAGCTTTATGATAGAATGATGGTATGATAACACTCTTTGGTGCTCCTGGTAGTGGCAAAAGTCTGCAGGGCGAGCTGCTAGCTCGTCGGTATGGTTGGACGTGGTACTCTTCGCGCGATATGCTTTCGAGCATGCATAACAAAGACATTATGTATAAATTAGATCACGGCATGTTTGTCGATGATGATACGATGAATTCTTTGATGAGCGATGTAATGCGAAGAGCGCATGCGCGCGGTACGAATCGGGTAGTTCTAGATGGCTTCCCTTCTAGCTATCGTCAAGTGCGTTGGATGATTGATAATAAAGAGATATCTAACTTAACTGGTGCAATTATCTTGCGCGTGCCACATGGTGAGCTTTGGAAACGACTAATGGAACGTAAACGCGTCGATGATACGCGCGCGGCGATTGAGCGGCGCGAGGATCTATACGACCGATCAATTACTGGCATGATTCGTGCGCTGAGCATGGAGGACGTATTGGTCCGCGAAGTGAATGGCATGGGTACGCCGGAAGATGTACTAGAGCGTATTTCGGAGATACTGGGTGAATGGAATTTAGTGCCTCGCAAACAATACAAGGATATTTCAAGGAATATTAAAATTAACTACACTAGCCGAGTCTAAGGATTTAAAAAACCGACTAGTTTCTACTACTAGTCGGTTTTTGCTTAATTTGTTAATTTATAGCCGTCGCGGCCAACTTTAGTGAAGAGCTTTTTGTTCTGAAGATTTAATAGGACTGTGGTCTCTTTTACCTTACGCTCTTTGAGAACCTGTTTGACGATTTCTTTGCGCGAAAGACCCTCTTCGCCAGCTTTTCTAAGAATCTTGGTAATAATATCCGATACGGTTCCCTTTTGATAACCCCAGCTATCTAGCGCGTAGATGCCGCGGCCGATTAGGACGAAGCGTGAATCTTTAATGAGCTCGTTATGAATGGCTTGCACAGTAACATCCTTACGCTTGAAGTCTGAAGAGCTAATCGCTCTGGCGATGTCATTAAAATGCATTGGCTCTTTATGCTCTTCGAGCACGACGTAGATTTTGTCGCGGATATTCTTTGGATTAACGGTTGGCCACTTCGTAAGTCCCCATTGGCCATTAAGAGTGGAAAGTAGCTTGCTAACATGTGCGACTGCTTCAATATGACTAGGGTGTTCATAGTTGAGGTTTTCGTCGAGCTCATCGATGCTCATTGGCTTCTTATTGCTTTTTACGAGCGCAACGATTTCGTCGACTTTGCCGCGAATGGCTTTTTCGTCGCCGTATTCCGCGATGCCGATTGCGTTGTGGTATTTGTCGTTTTCGGAGATGATAGTCAAGACTGGTGAGATCTCGCCGAGGAAGCTAAAGTTGGCTTTTTCGACAGCGCTTGCTTCGTGGTTGAGAATTTTTTGCGCTAGGTCAGAGGCGCGAGCGATGCGGCCCATTTCGGTTAAGTTTCGCACGATTAGTTTTTCGGCTGGTGCTAGGTCGCTAATCTTGCCTTCTTCTGCAGCGATGCGGAGACGGATAAGAATTGCTTTTTCGAGTTGGCGAACACGTTCGCGTGTGATTGAAAGCATTTCGCCAATTTGTTCTAGTGTTTCTTTGTGCCCGTTTAGGCCGAATCGGCGAGAGATGATTTCCCTTTCGCGCTCTTGTTCGATGATGCTGAGGCTACTAGAAATAGCCTTAGTAATTGTTTCCGCATTATTCATGCTGCTGTTTTTCCTTACTTCTCCGTCTACTTAGGTTTAATATCTTGACTTTTAAATATAATAACATGACTATCACACGTTGTCAACAAGTAAAATGACTTTCACTTAGAAATAATTGTACCATATTTTTGGCATCATTTCGAAAAAAGTATATAAAACTATAAGCTTGAGCTTAATTATGATGAAAAGCTTGCGCTTTTTGGTTTTTGAGACGTGGTTTAATAGTCAAAACTGAGCAAAAAGGCGCTGTTACTTGCATTTTTTCACGTTTTGTGATATAATTATACTGTTGCAAAACGCAAAGTAGTTTAGGAGGAAACAAGATGGTAAAAGCTATGTTGGATATTATTAACTTCTTCAGGCCGCGTAAGCCGGTGATGTTCGCGTTGGATACTTCGAGCAGCCACGTGGCGAAGCTGATCTACAAGGTTAACGGCGATGCGTGCGGGAATACTGCTCTCAGAACCGTATATGGGATTCCGTGTTCTTCGACGGCGTTCGGGGCTCCGTGCGAGACTGAGATCAGGCTTGCGAGTTATGGCTTTGTACGCGCCTACAGGAAAGGACGGCGTATTGTGATCGAGAGGAATCCGTCAGAAACTCCTCCGGCAGAGGTGGAGAGCTGGCTCGTATGCCCTGATATGGCCCTGATGATTCCGGAGTATTACGGCAGTAATCCTAATAACGTGTACGTATTTGTACGCGCTCCCTTCGGTGACGTCGAGGACCACTACGCAGAAGAGCATGGATGGCCTCGGTACTATCTCGGCGATCTGGTTGTTTCGGATGGCGTTGAGGGGCGGAGGAAATTCTTCGAGGAGGTGGTAGACAGGGTCTATAACATTCGTTGAGCATAGCTTCAGTAGTCACGGCCACGCAGTAGCGTGGCCTTTTTTATGGTTTCTAAGAGTGTTTTATTTGACCGCTAGCGATATTTATTGTATAGTCGAAACTATTGTAACTTTATTACATGCTCTTTAGGAGGTAAAAAATGGATAGAAAACGATTGGCATTGTTTATTATGCCTCATTCTTGCGATTTGGACGAGGATATTGGCCCTGAATTGAGGCGGGACTGGGCGGCTATTTACTATGCGAGTCCGAATATGACTTCGGCAGTAGAACTGATCGGCACTGCTCAGGAGCGAGCGAAAGACGGTAAAAATGAAGCAAGATGGAGTTTCGATGAAGTTGCTTCTATAAGTCTGCCGCCTACGGAGTCGCCGGATATAATATTTGGCGTGACTCCTATAATGGTCGAGCGAAGCCTCATTAGGCGTCCACTTCTTTTTGAAGATTTAGGTAGCGTTTATGGCGAGGGGGCGAAGGGGTGTTTTTACTGTAGCCTTTCGGATTTTGGCTACGTCAGGATTTATCGCAAGCGTGGCGCAACTGGAAGAGTCGATCTTTACGACGAAGATGTAATACGGCGCCAGTTTCGAATTGAGCGCGATTTGAGCTATATGCCGCCCGAAGACTGTGCTAGCTTCCTTGTGCGAATTGGAATAGACGCGAAGGGCGTGGAAGCGACTGAGGTCTATCCCGAGTATTACGGTGCTGACTGGAAGAGCCACATATGGAGCGGTTATAGAAACACACATCCATACTTTTGTCGTAGCAACAAAAGATATCTGCTTGGCGATACGGTGTATTACGATTATTATTTATACTCTGCCAACTTTGTTGTCGGTGTGGCGAGGATATTGATGTCCGACAAGTAATCGGCGGGCTACCGTTCGTTTTATCCATTCAAACAAGCTGCGCGTGTGATGCGCAGCTTTTTTATTATTTCTTCGTTGATTTTTTTGTGGCGGTGCGGCGTTTGGTCGGGCGGCGCGTTTTCTTGGGTTTGTTGGCGAGGTATTCCTCTGCCTGTTCTTTTGTGACGGTTTTCGGATCGACGTCCTTGGGGATACGCACAAAATTGCGGCGGCCAGGGCCTTTGACGTATGGTCCGTAGGCGCCTTCTATTATTTGAATTTCTCCCCAATCGGCTATATAAGAGTCGCGTTTTTTCTCATAGAGCGGTTCGGCTTCTTCTAATGTAATGGTGTATGGATCAAATTCTTTGCCAAGTGGGATGTTATATTTGCCACCTTTTAGATATGGACCGAATGGGCCAGCGGCGGCAATAATCTCAGCACCATCTTTTGCTTTGCCGAGTAGCCTTGGTAATTGTGGCAGGTCGAGTTGCTTGAGGGCTTGCTCTAGGGTGACGGTTTTGACGCTTTTGCGTTTTGGTAATGGCGCAAAGACAGGCTTTTCGCCGGATTCTTTTTCGTTTTCGCCTAGCTGGATAAAACCGCCATTTTTGCCCACTTTCGCGTAGATGGCTTTGCCGGTTTTAGGGTCGTGCCCAAGCAGACGAGCGTTGTTGTAGCGCTCGATGCCTTCGCTAGCTAGGACTTCGTCATTAAAAGGTCCGTAGAAATCGCGAAGCATTTTGACGCGGTCGAGCTTTGCGTCGGCGATTAGGTCGAGGTCTTTCTCGATATTAGCGGTAAACTTGTAGTCGACGATGTTCTTGAAATTGTCGGTCAAAAAGCCTGAGATAAGTTCGCCAATTGGTGTTGGTAGCAATTTGCCTTTGTTGGCGCCGAACTTTTCTTTGACGGTTTCTTTGCTGATTTGATTATTTTCCAGCTTTAACTCGGCAACTTCACGCTCTTCCCCGTCGCTTTCGCCCTTTACGACGTAGCCGCGAGCTTGAATTGCGGTCATGATGCTAGCGTAAGTACTTGGACGGCCAATGCCGAGCTCTTCAAGCTTCTTGACCAGTGAGCCTTCGGTATAGCGCGCTTGTGGTTTAGCAAAGCTTTGGCGAGCGATGATGCTGTGAGCTGTGAGTTTGTCGCCGACTTTGTAATGTGGGAGTTCATTCTCTTTAATGCGGCCATAGACTTTCAGAAAGCCGTCGAAGGTTACGATTTCTCCCTTGCCGATAAAGTTGTATTCGGTTGGCGTAGCTATGGTAATAGTAGTACTTTCGATGCGGGCGTCGGCCATTTGCGTAGCGAGTGCGCGACCGCGGATCAAAGCGTAGAGGCGCTTTTCGTAATCGTTTTTGCCGGCAGTTTCGCGGTTGATGTCGGTTGGGCGAATGGCCTCGTGTGCCTCTTGTGCGCCAGCGGACTTAGTCTTAAAATTGCGCACTTTGACGTATTCTTTGCCGAATGTAGATTCAACATAGCTAGCCATGCTAGCGATGGCTTGCTTACTGAGGTTAAGGCTGTCGGTGCGGTGGTAAGTAATAAGGCCGGCTTGATAAAGAGACTGGGCGGCCTGCATAGTCGTGCGCGTAGAATAGCCAAGCTTACTGTTAGCCTCGATCTGCATTGAGGCGGTCGTGAAAGGCGGGGCGGGCTTGCGCGTACCGGGGGTAGTCTCGACGGCGCTAGCGGTAAAGTCTGCATTGATTAGTTTTTCGAGGAAAGCGCGCGCTTCGTCTTCGGTCTCGAATTCATGATTGAGTTTAGTATCGAATCCGAAATCGCCAGAAACCTTATAGGTAAACTTGCTAGCGAATTTTTCGATAGCCTGTTCCCTTTCGACGATTAGGCGGAGGGCGGGACTTTGGACGCGTCCAGCCGAAACGGCGCCGGGAACTTTCTTGCGTACGACGCCCGAGAGATCGAAACCGACTAGCATATCGAGAGTTTGGCGTGCCTGCTGCGATGAAACCATGTTCATGTCGACAGTGCGGGGATTTTTGATAGCTTCTTCGAGTGCGGACTTGGTGATTTCATGGAAAGTAATACGGGCAGTATCCTTTGGTAACTTAAGAACTTCGCATAGGTGCCAAGATATAGCTTCTCCTTCGCGGTCTTCATCCGTCGCGAGCCAGATTTTGTCTGCAGATTTAGCGGCCTTTTTAAGGTCAGTAATAACACTCTTGTGCCCAGGGTCAACTTCATAGGTGACGTCAAAAGTATTCTTATCGACCTTCGTGTCTTTGCGAATATGTCCAACAGAAGCTAATACGACAAAATCTTTACCGAGATATTTCTCGATGGTATGAGCTTTAGCTGGAGACTCTACGATAACTAAGTTTTTACTCATGTGCTATATAATATCATACAAAATTTCGCAAGAAAGCATAAGTGTTATAATTTACGTTATGAGTACTGATGGAGAAAAAGAAAAAGAAATATTATTTAGACTTGGGGCGCGCTTAGTTTCGATGCCGCAAGATGCTCCAAATACTTTTGGTCGTTTTGGATACCAGAAACGATTCATTGAGCGCATCTTGAATCATGAAAATTTGAGTTTTGAACATAAAAAAGAAATAATTGAGAAACTGGCTTTGCTGGCAATGTTTATGAATTCCGGACTTATACACGTCGGCTCGAACGTCGCGGAATTTGATATGATTGGCGATGCTTTGCTAGTTTTTAAAGTTAAAGATGATACAGATTTTCAGGAGAAAATTGGACACCTTGATAAGGTTTTGCAAGCTTTTGAAGATAGCGCGATGCATCCATTTGCGACCATGGAGAAGATAGTCCAATACGAAGAGCGACTCGGAGGGGCGTACGTATAATTGGGTACAAAAAGCATAAGTGCAAAAAATGGCCACGTAGTGATGCGTGGCCTGAAGGTTTGGATTTTTTAGCAATCTTAGTTTCGGCTGGGTTATTTTTTAGCTACAAGAGACGAAGATTTGCTTGGTGAAGTTGCCTCGATATTTGGAGTATCTGGTAGGAATAAGCCTAATATCATATAGAATAGCGCCCAAAGTATAAAACCGATAACTATTTCGAGTATACGCGATTTAGCTTTTTTAACTTTTCCTTCGTCGCTACTTGCGGTGATTATAATAAAACCGCTATAAATGATGCCAATTGTGCCTAGCGTCACGATTCCTACCGTAATGGTATTTGCTACAAATTTTAGGATGTAAATAATACTATCTTCGCCACTTCCTTCATCGCATAGCGATGAGCTGAGGATTGAAGTGCATTTGGCTTCTCTTTCGGGCTTAATAGCGATATCGGGCTCTGGGCCAGGATCATTGCTTTTTTTGTCGGCTTCTTTGCCGCTATTGTCTCCATCATTACCCGCTCCGTCCTTGCTACTACTGCTACTGTTGCCTCCCCCGCCCCCGTTGTTGCCGTTAGTTGGTTTGCCGTCGTCTGTGTATGACTTCGATAGATTACTTTTTAATTTCTCAACTTCACTGGATGACATTCCGCCCTTCTTGAGGAATTCTTCGACGTATGGGGCAAAGCTAACTTTTCCCCATTCGTCATCGTGTAGGTTTTTCCCTGTTATGAATTCGAGGTCATCGTCTAGGCGATCTCTAGCTTTACGCATAGCAGAGCTTTTACTACTGCCATATAAGTTCTGATCAGTTTTAGCCCAATCCTCGAGTATGTAGTCGTAGGGTGCCCCCATTAGGCCCAAGAGAATTTCTATGGTTATTCCAGTACGATCTCGACCGATTACGCAATGTATCAGGTACGGGCCTTCGTTTGTGGTAAAGAACTTCATGGCGGTGGCTATCTTCTTACGGTAGGAAGAATTTCGGGTGCTTTTGCCTGGACCCCTCATATAGGACGGTCTGACCTTGCCTTTTTCATATAGCCCCATGTAATAGTAGGTCGATGGCGTGGCGCCTACTTTTTTAAAATTGCTTTTAAGATCGGAGTCTGTGTCGGCGAAATTTAGGACAGCCTGTATGCCGTGCGCTTGCATAAGTTTATTTGCGGCTTTTGCGCGAGCAGTGCTACCGCTGTCGGTGCGCCTAGCTGGGTGCGCACTTCTATATAGTACATTCTTACCCATACTGCCCGCTTGAACGTTGCGAAAATTAGCTCTTTCTTCATCGGTTTTTGCGCTGGCGCCGTGAACGAAGACAATGGCGGTCAATGCTATTGCTACTATCATCCCCTTGGTGATTTTTGAAAGAATTTTACCTAGAGTGGTATTTCGCGTATCTATATTTTAGCATAAGAATACCGCTGCCTTGACGGGGTTGTAAGGATTATTAGGGCACCAAAAAGCCCCAGGTAAGGGTGGGCATCACCTGGGGCTATTTGGCCCTACAACACACCTCCTAAGGCATCCGGAGAACTCCGGAAGCGTGACCCACCTCACACATGGGGTCCGCCGGTTATAGGGATTGCTAGCTTTAGAAATGATCTTTCTAAGTGGAGGTAATACTTTTCACTTCAAACTATAGGAGAAATTTGAAGGCCGAAAGGGTTTCTAAAGCATGCAACAATTGCTAAAATAAATTTAGCAACGTTTCTAAAATTTTTAGGTGCGGTTTTTTGGTCCTTTCAGACCAAAACTGTTTTGATTATAGCACGGATTTGCAATTTATGCAATAGTTTTTACATCTTTTTTTGTAAAAACTATGGTAAAGTGGCCATTTTGCAACAGATTAGCAGGTAAATTACAGGGGTGAAAATGCTTATTGTTATTTTGTGAGAATGTGGTATAAAATAGGCAATTTAGTGCGGTTTTTGACAGATTTTTTGGCTTTTGCAAAGACGATAATTAAAAATGGATACCATTTTTTGATAAAAAATAGTGGCAATTCGATGCATGTGTTGACTATTCTGCTTAAATATGTTACAATATTGAATGTTGTTATAAACTCCCAAGAATAACGTTGGGAATATGGTTCTTTAAAATTGGAGGTTTTTGCATGAAGAAGAGAACTCGACTGATATGGCTAATAATTGCATTATTAGTAGCCGCGATTGTGTCCTGGTTTAAGTTGTTGCCGGCATTTAATATTAAGGACGGCAGATTCTTAGGCTGGGTAGTGTCCGTAACTGCTGGCATTGTCCTGATCATGATTTCGACGGCTGGTAATTGGTGGTTTGGCAGCTACAACACCTTCTTTGAGTCGGTGGAGGCCGTATGGAAATCGAAAAACAAGGTGTTGAGGCGTTTCTTCAGGGTAGAAGTAGGTCTTTTAGGTATTTTTGGCGTATTGTCGCTATATAAGATAATACTTCCGTACACTGGATCGTTTTGGGCATGTCTTTCTGGCGCGACGATATTAATCGTCGGCGTCCCGTTAGTGGCCTATCTGCGAAAGAGGCATCGGAAGAGAATGAGGCGGCGTACGACTATGGATGGAGAGTCGCAGAATCCGAAATCGAAGAAGCGCAAGATATTTGGCTATATTGTCGCTATTCTTATCACTCTTATCGCAGCTTCGTTTATTGGATACATCTGCGGGGCTCAGGTATTCAGAGCAAAAGAATACTATAATCTTCTGCGTATAAACGCCGAAGAGGGGACTATCGATGATATACCCTCAAGCCTTGACAGTATTGCGATAATGGATACGGAAAGCGCGAAGGCGCTTGGAGATACTGAGATTGGTAGTATTTCGGCTAAATCTCAGTTTGAAGTGTCAGATAATTATGTTCAGCTTAACGTGAATGGAAAGCCATTAAAAGTGGCGCCATTGAAGTATGCTGATTTCGTAAAATGGCTGATGAACTTCGATAAGGGTATACCGGGCTACGTTGAAGTTGACCCGGCGGTCGACAACGGCAACTCGGAATATATTCCGTTCGACGAAAAAGAGGGCGGTATGATCTATGATAATTCCGCTGCTTTATGGCAGAACATAGAGCTTAGGCTGCGTTTGGCGCATCCTACGATGATGTTCCTTACTCCTCACTTGGAATGCGATGACGAGGGTGGAAAGTGGCTGATTGCCCCGGTCTATGATTATAAGATTGGACTATTCGGCGGCCAAGACATGGTGGGCGCCATTATTGTTAATCCATTCAAGGATAAATGGAGCGAGAATTATTATCGTCTGGATCAAATTCCGGACTGGGTGGATTACGTATTTGATGGCAATCTGCTGTGCGATCAGTATAACTTCTACGGTAAATACGCTGAAGGCTTTCTCAATGGTAATTTTGGCCAAGTCGGTTGCTCTAAGGTGACTGAGGACAATGGGGCTGGAATCGATTACGGCTATCTTACGACTGGTGCCGATATATCGATTTATACTGGTATCAAGTCGATGACCGCTAGTAGCTCTGACCATGGTTTTCTGTTGGCGAATGGGCGAACTGGTGAAGCGACGTATATTGAATATGCATCCGTAGATGAATTTTCGGCTATGACTTCCGCTGCGCAAGATGCGAGCGAGAAGCAGTATACGCCTTGCTTCCCCTCACTTACGAGGCAGCAGGTCAACAATCGCGAGTATGTGGTATATTTTGGAGCACTAAAGGATGCGCGCGGATTTATCAAGCGGTACTACGTAGTCGACGCGACTCAGGGCTCAATTGCTTCTGTAGGCGATAGCCGTAAGAAAGCGCTCGAGAATTTTGCAAACAAAGTCGGCGGTTTTCCGACAATGGAAAGCGAAGAGGAGATTGATCTGTCGAGTTACCATAAGGTAAAGGTGACGATTGACCGAATCGTGTTCACTTCTGATGGCGTGGTCTATCTAGTAACGGACGACTACAAGCGATATTATACGTCCAAATTCCGGGCAGATTATGTACTGTTGAAGGAAGGGGGCGATTATGTCATTCTGACCGATGATGTCCACTTCTACTATGAGGCAAAGTAAGTCAAGAGATGTAGCTTCCAATAGCTCCTAACATGGAGCACGACCCCTAGTTTATCTGGGGGTCTTTTTTATTGATAAAGCTGGATATCTCCTTAAGTATCTGAGGGAGTTTTTCGTATTCCGCTTCGTTGAAGCGTGATAAAACGAAGTCCGTATCGCCAATTTTGCTACGGAGGTTGTCGTTGGCAGTGCCGATGCGAAGACGTGGAAAGTCTTCCGTACTGAGGTGTGAGATGATGGACTTTAAGCCATTATTCCCGCCTGCGCTTCCCCGTTCGCGAAAACGAATTTTGCCGAATTCTAAATTAAAATCATCGCAGACTACTAAAATGTCTTGTGGTGAAAGTTTGTAAAAATCGAGGATCGATCGGACGCTTTGGCCAACTTCGTTGTAGTAGGTTTGGGCTTTAACTAACAAGATATCATGCTCATCATCTTTGGCGATAAGCGCATTAAACTTAGGCTTATTTTGCCAGTTCAGCTTGTGAATTTTGGCATAAAAATCGAGTGCCAAAAAGCCAAGATTATGGCGCGTAAAATTGTATTTACTGCCAGGATTACCAAAGCCGACAATGATTTTCATAAGATAGATTGTAGCATATCTGAGTGGTAGGAGTTCTTAAAGAAGCGTTGTGACATAAAAAAGGCCAACATGTTGTTGGCCTTGAACCTAACAAGCGTTGTTTTTTAACGCGGCCAAGATCGAGCGATAATCTGTGCGCCGGGGCGAATGATATTCCCGCCGTCGAAACAGATTATGGCTACGCTCGGGTCTTTGCTGAGGTATCGAACGGCGCGCATTAATGGATTGCCATACCATCCGAAAGGATTGTCGACCTGACTCGGATCTCCACAGAACACTATTTTTGTTCCGATGTCGCAGCGCTCTATGAATGCCTTTAGCTGGGCCAGGGAGTTAAATTGCGCCTCGTCGCAGATGATGAACCTGTTCCAAAAATCTCGACCGTTAATTTGGCCAGGTGTGCATAATTCGAAACGATTAAAAATCGCCTCTGCCCGATAAGCGATATTTGACTCGGAAGCCTGGCGACCGCCGCGCGCCTTATCGTTTAATGTGCGTAAAAAGTTGCGTATATTGTCTCGATAGGCATCGGCTTTGTCATTTAACTTTGCGCGCTTATCTCCCGGTACGGCTCCGAGATCTCTGCCCAACATACCGTCAGGCAAACAAACGCTAATGCCCTGGTACGGATATGTCTTGAGCTCTTTGGGTTCCGGAATAAAAAGGAGTGGCGTATCTTTTTCTTTTGCGCAGTTAGCGTTGTCGGCTTTGTCGGCTTTGTTACGCTTTCTACGAGCGCCCTTGCGGTTTGCATTGTTGTCGGATTCGTGGTCTGAGTCGATTACTCTAGTAGAATCCATTATGCTTGTTTGCGCTAATGCGGCTGAGACTGTTGAAAATGTTTTACCCGATCCGGCATTACCGTAAAGTATGACCGTACTAATTATGTTTGCGGGGGCCATCATCGCTTCGAATGCCATTGCTTGTCTTTCGCCAATAGGTTTAATTCCAGATATGTTTTGGTAATAGGTAAGCGGTACGATAGTCTCCGTGGCTGCGTCGTATCTGCCGATGTGGCCGAACGAATTGCCTCTTGCATGTCCGAATAGAATAAATTCATGAGGCTTGAGCGGGTCAGTGTTCGGCGACTCTTCCTGCCATACGTCGAGCGGCATTTTCTTGTATCTTTGCCAGAAAGCGATGGCATTCTCATTCTCTGTGCGATAATAACCGGTATATGGAGCCGGAGAGGCCGTAATGACATTCAAGTTGGGCTTGTATATTGTCGACGGCTTCATTTCTGAGCTGTTGGTTAGGAGAACTACATTGTCGTTACCCAGCAGGCCGCCCCAGTGCTCGGAAAGGGCAATAGAGTTCATCAGATGCTCGCCTTCTATCCTCGCTCCGCTGTATTTATGCTCATCGTAGTCAAATGCAACAGACAAGTTGTTGATGGTGTAGACCTTGACCGCCGTTTTGCCAAGTGTGCTTTCGTGGCCATAAGTGGTGATGTTCTTCAGGTGGGCGATGAGTTCGCTCGCGGCAACTCCTCGATCTGTTTTTTCTCCGGACATACGATGTGCAGCTCTTTGGTACAAATCGGAAATGATCAGATGTCGTTCCGGCAGATCTGCGGTCGGATCGAAATATTCCGGGAAGTTCAGTGCCGTATTATAGTCTATGACGTAGTGAATATTGGGCCTAAAAACAAACGATTCTTCCTTGCACATTAGAATTACCCTCCTATGCTTGCTAAGTTGATAAGATACTAACAAAATAAGCTCAAGCAAATGCTAGAGCCCACCTTATTTATTCTATTGTACCACAAATGGGACTATTGTGTTTTGATTTTGGTCTAGCAATGTGATGTAATAATGACTAGAAACTGAAACCGTTAAACTGTTTAGCACATTTTTTATGGAGGTGAAAGATGAGTTTGTCAGAAGTAATGGATGTTCCCGAGCCGTCTCTTGCTAGGATGGACGAAAAAGAATGTCTGGATAAGTTAAGGAGAATCGGACTTATTCCGGGTTGGCCAAATCCTGACGATGAGCGCGATAGGAAGCGATTAAGCTATTCGGGAGGTTTCTCGATAGATGGCTATTGTGCTGTGCGGATACAAAATATGTTGCGTTCCGCAAAGAAAGAGAGTCTCGATCAGATAATCGTTGGCCTGATAGTGGACGCTGTTGCGCCGGTGGTCGATTTGGTAGTGTTAGCAAAGAGGTTGGTTGAGGAAATGAGTGTTGGCGGCCATATTGATTGCGGCGACGTTCCAGACGATCTTCTTATGACTATTACTAGCGAAGAATTTCAGCCGGTAGTTGCCTGCGTAATTGCGAACTTGGAGAGCGAACAGCTTAAGGCGTTGGTCGCTAAACTTGCTCGGAGTAGCATTCGGCTAATTGGTGGGTATCGCGCAGAAATCGTGCGCGCCATTTACTGTTGCAACATCGTAGACGATGGCGTGTTACTGGGCTGTCTAGCCGACAGTATGTTTGAGGTTGTAGACGACGGCGAACATTATGTCATATGGAGCTCGGATCGCATTCCTGTTTTGCCTATTGCGATTAACGAGGCGAGATAATATCTTCGCAAAAAACACGAAAAATGAAGCGCACTTTTTCGCTAAGACCGTACGTCGTACGGTCTTTTTTGTAAAAACTTAATCGCGATTACGAAAACTAAAGAAGATTGGTGTGCCAGTAAAGTCAAAAGCCTCGCGAAGACGACGTTCGAGATAGCGCTTGTAGCTCCAGTGTAGGAGACTAAGATTACTACCGTATACAACAAACCATGGCGGACAAGTATCAGTCTGTACCATATAGCGGAGTTTTGGGTGCGTATTCTTGAGGCCGGCCGGCGGATGTGAGCGCACGGCGTCTTCGAGGAGCTTATTAAGGTCGGAAGTTTTAAGCTCGGCATGGCGGGCTTGGTCGATTTTTTGCGCTAACTCAAAGATTTTAGTAACATTTTTGCCGGTAAGGCTAGATGTCATGATGACGGGTGCATATGGAATGAAGTTAAAATCATACTCGAGGTTGTCGAGAATTTCGTCGGATTCTTTATGCTCGAGGTCGGTTTTTGTAACTACAAGAATAATACCTTTGCCAGCTTTGACGATTTCGCCAGCAAGTGATTGGTCGAGTTTGGAGTGTGGCTCGGTACTATCTATGAGTAAGCAACAGACGTCGGCTTCTTCGATGGCGGCAAGGCTACGCAAGGCGCTGAATTTTTCGATGCCCACTTCCCTTTTGCCGGGCTTGCGTAGGCCGGCAGTGTCGAGCAGCTCGATGGTTTGACCTTTATATTTGAGCTCGGTACGGTTAATGTCACGGGTGGTGCCAGAAAGATTTGCCACGATAGCTTGTTGTTTTTTGGCCAAGGAATTAAACAGGCTGGATTTACCAACATTTGGGCGGCCAATGAGAGCAACTTTTAATGCGTTGGAGTCTGGCTCTTTCTTGCCAAGATTAAGGTTGAGAGCTTTGAGTTCTTGTTCGATATTGTCGCGCAATTCGTTGAGGTGGAGCCCGGTTGTTGCGGAGACGCGAAGCGGGTTTTTGATGCCGAGGCTATAGAATTCTTCTAGAGGAAGGGCTTCGCCCATATCGGATTTGTTTAGTAGTAGTAAGACTGGTTTGTTGGATTTGAGGGCCTTCTTGGCAATAAGCTTATCGTCTTGGTTTGGATATTTAGTGGAATCCATGGCGATTAAGATTAGGTCTGCAGAGGTGACGGCGTCATCGATTTGGTCTTGAATGTGCGTCTCGAATTCGTCGTCTGGATCTTTGAGGCCAGCAGTATCAATGAGGATATATTTGCCTTCTACTTTTCCGACTACGTTATCGCGAGTGGTGCCAGCCTCGCGCGCGACGATTGCCTGAGGCTTGCGGACGAGCCGATTGAATAAGCTAGATTTACCGGCGTTAGTTTGGCCGATGATTGCTACTACTGGTAATTTCATAGTCTTAGTTTAGCAAAATTGACAAAAACGCGCAAGTGTTCTATAATATATAGGTTACCTATCAACAATGGTTTGTACTTTTGAAGGGAGGCAAGAAGGATGTGTCACTACAGAATAGCCACATTGGTACGAAGGGTCGTTCGAGAGCGAGATGGGGTGAGAAGATATCGATCTTCGGTGCCCGGTCTGCCTCTGGCGACGTATGAGCTCCTCGAGGAGGTGTGTGATGCGATTGAGTTTGCGCCACGCAAGACTCAGGATCTCTTTGCTAGAGAGATGGCCGAGGCGATCGAGCGACTCTTTGCAAAAGAGCACGATTCAAGATGCGATGAACGCCCAACGGAGAGCAACTTCATGATAAGAGTGTACGCGTTTAGTGAGGGGCGCGCTTTTCAGGCCATCGACATTGCTACGGCAACCAATCATCTATATGAGTTGTTGTTAGCGTTAAGCAACGACGATAGCTTTTGCTTGTCGGTATGCAAAAAAATTAAAGCATACGGGGCGAACGGTTGCCACGGCGGTTATTGCTTGACCAATTACGGCTACAATAATGTTTCTGCTCGCGCGATCGTGCCAGACGAGATCGTCGACGTGTCGAGTGAGTGGTGCCTTCAGCTGAAAAATATGAATGCCCAATTGTCTACCGATTGGCTGCGGCATTTGGAAGTGGCCATCGAGAGGCGTATCGTTCAGATATTAAGCTATTATCTCGACGATGGGGCAAATTCAACCTCTGTGGTTGTCGATGATGCGTTTGTCTCGAGCGTGATCTATGAGATTGTGCCGAGTGGGCACGAGCTGACAATGCCGACTCCGCCGCTTCGGAAGGTTGTATACTATTCTCGGGTTGCAGGCTGCTCCCTTACCTGCTAAAAATACGGCCACCAGTTAAACTGGCGGCCTTTTACTGCTCTCGAGTTTCTATTTATTGACAAAAAAGCATAAGTGTTCTATAATATAAAGATAGATTCATTGTTGAATAGAACTTTCGGAGGTGATTATGTACTATATTTCAGAACGCGTATGGCGTGGTCTTATGCGGGAAAATTTCGAGTATCGAGATTCCGTCCCTGGATTGCCGGTAATTACGTACTGGATTTACGAGCGGGCTTGCTCGAAGTTTGGAGAATATGAACAGTCCGAGGAGGGGTTCGCATATGCAATTGCGGATGCTATTAAGCAGTATGTAGATATTATTGGCGAAGAGCTCCCCTCGAGTTATCGGGTAAGATGCTCTGATGGTGAGATGTGGCCCTGCCACAAGCGCACCCTTGAGTATGCTCGCTATATCGGGCAGATAATCAAGGTTCTGGGTAGCTTCGACCGAGAAAAATCTGATCAGGAAAAGGCGGAGCAGTGTCAGATGATCATTGATCTGGTGAAGGAGCATGGATTCAATATTAATCCTCGCCACCAGTTTGTGTCGCAGGAACGGTGGCCGGAGTATGTTTCTAAGGCTACTGAAAAGTGGCGAGACCACCTGAAAGAGCTCTGCGCTATCGACAATGCGACGCTCGACGACAAATGGTTCCTGCATTTCGAGGCGGCTCTGGCCAGACGAATAATCGAGCGCACGAGGGGTCGCGAGAGGGTGTCCTTCGCTGTCGATGAAGCTTTCGTGATGAACGTAATGGCGGAGATTGACTGCACTTTTATGTTTGGCTACGATGTAAAATTGCAGACCTTCTCCGTGTTGTTAACAAAAAAGAAGAGGGGGCATGTTGCCTCCTAACAAAAAGGCCACCGCTTTGGCGGTGGCTATTTTCATGGTTATGTTATCGGGAGACTTTTTTGATTTGTCGACGGATGCGCCAGCGACGCCAGAAACAGAAGATGGCGATATAGACTAGGGTGCCAAATATGCCAGCAATAAAATCCAAGAATATGTCGCTAATTGCGCCGTTGCGCCCCATGATGGTGAGCTGATGAACTTCATCAATGGCGCCATAAGCGACGCAGAGGATGATTGGGTATAGTAGCAGAGTGAAATTTGGGAATTCGGCGGAATGTAAACCTTTGACGAAACTTGAGATGGAATAGCCGAGCGCGCCAAACAGCACGAAGTGTGCAAGTTTGCGAGCTAGTGCGTTAGAGATACCGAGCCACGCGGAAAAGATACTCGATTGATTGTTGGAATTTTCTCCGTTAGCTGCCGAAAAATGCCAGATAAGAATGACGAAGAAAATCGGAAAGATAATGCGCCAATAGCGGCGGATGATTTTCATTATGATAGTAACTCCCAATTCGTCGCGGTTGATTCCGCTAGACGTTATATATATTATACCATGTTTTTTCGGTTTGCAAAAGAGCAATGTTTCTGTTAGAATACAGGTATTGGTCCCGTCGTCTAGTGGTCTAGGACGTCTGGTTCTCATCCAGAAAATCGAGGGTTCGACTCCCTCCGGGATCACCACGAGATAAGCTAAAAATGCCCGTAGGGTATTTTTTGTTTATCTTTGAGTGGCGCCCCGGGGGGAGAAGAACCCGAGGGTTCGTCCGAAGTAGGAGCCGAGCGAAAGCGAGCGCTTCGCGCTTATCTTTCCGAGGCGACGCCCTGAGGTATAGTATTTTGCGTAGCAAAATACGCTCTCCCTCCGGGATCACCATACCAGGAAAAGTAGATACCCGATGGGTATTTTTTGTTAGCTTATATTTGAGGTGTCCCCTAGCTGGAAGAGGTTCGGGTTCGCCCGAAGCAAGTGCCGAGTGGGGTAGGTTTTTGCGCATCCTGTACTTATTTAATATAATTATTGCCAGTCGATGTATTCGATGTAGTTTTTTAGTGTTTTTGGTTTAAGAAAGGGGGTGGATATATGAATATAATTGTTGCAGTCGATCGGAATTGGGCTATAGGTAAAAAAGGCCAACTACTCTTTCGTATTCGGGAGGATCTTGAGTATTTTCGTACACTTACTACTGGCAACTGTGTGGTATATGGTCGTAAGACTCTTGAGACCTTTCCGGGCGGAGAGCCGCTTCCGTATAGAGACAATGTAGTCCTTACGGAAAACGAGAGTTTTGAGGTGGATGCCATGGTTGCTCATAATCTTGACGAGCTTTGTCGGATTATCCATGATTATCCAACTGAACGTATATATGTGATTGGTGGCGCTAGCGTCTATAGACAGCTGTTGCCATATTGCGATACGGCTTATGTTACTAAGATCGATGCTAGTATTGAGGGGGCTGACGCTTTCTTTCCGAATCTTGACATTGATTCAAATTGGCAAATGACCGAGGAGGGAGAAAATCAGCAAAGTGGTAACAGCGTTCGGTTCCGGTTTGCTAAGTATCGAAACAAGCGGCCGAGAGACTTTTGAAATGTAGGAGTACCAAAAACGCGTAGAATAGCCAGGCCTAAACGGTCTGGCTTTTTATTGAATTATAAGTATGGAGCTTCGCTTACGATGAAATATGCATGCTATCATATGCATATAGGCTAATATAGGAGTCAAAATGTTTAATATCGCGGACAACCATGAATTTCTTAGTGCTATTGGCATAGAGAATGCGCTGAATCGTGATGAAATCGTCGCTAATCTGGAAAAGATTGCCCAGCAAAAGCTTACTATTAAGATTTCCGAGAGACTGACTACTGCTCAGATGGAAGAATTCGATAATATAGCCGACGAAGAACAGGCTGCTAATTGGCTGATCACTAATCTTCCCGATCTTACGGATCTCGTTACTGCGTCTCTGTCTGAAATGAAAGACGAAATATTATCAACTAAAGCAGCCGTACTAGGCTAGAAAAAGCGATATGGAAATAGAAAAAGGTGAGGTCATTACGTTAACAGACAATAAAGAATATGTCTGTCTTAGTATTATTGTGATGTAAGACAATAAGAGGTTTCTCTACTTGGTGACAACTACGGAGCCAGTAAGTTTTTGTTTTGCCGAAGAGACTATAGAAAATGATGCCATTAAATTGCGAAAAGTTGGCGGTAAAGACGAGAAGCATAAATTATTTGATTTACTAAAAAGCCAGATACAAATAAATTCTAATCGAGGTGAGCAATATATCTAATCCTGATCGGTTATCATCGGCTAGCCGCAATAATGAGTCTACGGAATGGGATAGTCTTAGTGGCATAGAGGTCACGCCAATTTCTGTGCCAAAAGATGAAATATCCAAGATTGAACTTTCGGACGATCCGATGGGTGAAGATAGACAAGATAAACGGGTGGATGTTACAGATGCCTCAGGGATGGAAAAAAGAACCTCGAACTTAATGCTTGGCTACAATAAGAAAGGTGTCGAAATTGGAAAAACTTATCTTAGTCTTGAAGAATTTCGGGAGAAAGCGCTAGAAAGTCTCGAAGAAGACACTGAAGATGAGGTGGTTTATTTCATTAGAAAAGATGAAGGTAAGCGTTTTGCTGAGCCGCGCGAAGTTATTGACGATATGTTGGCGGCCATTGTTGGCGCCGGGCCAGAAGCTACCTTTGCGAACGACGATAGATTCCCGAATCAGGATGCTCGTTCTGTGAGGTTTGGCGGACCTAATGGCGAAGTCCAACGCGGGGTTTTATGCTTGGTAATGAGGGTATCCAGATGCCAAATGGAGTTTATGCCGAAGTTGGAACTATTGATTCCGCAATGGAAAACTATGCAAAAGTTACAAAAAAGGAAGTCCCAGTACCGCCGCCAGGTCCGTCAGGAGACGACCCTGAACCGCCAAGAGAGATACCGTTGCCGCCGGAACAAACTTCTGATACGAAAGAAACGGAAGGCGCCTCAAAAAAGCCCTACACCAGGCTACTGTTGACTTGGCGGAGCTGTATGCTAGAAGTCGTCGACTTGTCGCTGGGCCAGGTACGCGTGAAAGGTTCGAAGAAGCCAGAAAAGAATACCAGCAACTTCTTGCTGAACACTTATCTAACTTGGGCCGCACTGAATACTCTGCTGGGTATGAGTCTCTATCTGCCGAGATTCAGGGCGAGGCTGACAAGCTAGCAGCCGAAAATGTCGAAAAATTAATCGATTTTGTGGGTGGCGACCTAGAACATCCGACTAAGACACCTGAAGAAATTGAAGCTAAACGTGAAGAGCTTCGTAGAGAGGCTGAGGCCAAGATGAAGGAACGGTATCCAGGTATGGTGGATGAAGTTGAAACCGCTGTTACTTCAAAAGTGATTGAAGAATATGCCAAAGCACGCACCGAACTAGAAGAAGCTACGATAGATGCTCTTGATAATGGATCTATTTGCCGCAAAGTAGTTAGTAAAATCATTACCAACAAGTGGGTAAAGCGTGCCTTAGTAGCTGCCGCTGCGGCTGGCTTAGCTGTCGCTGCGGTTGGTATTGGCCACGGTGTTGTGGCTGGAACATTAGCCGTCTCTCTTGGTTATACGGCTGGAAGTGCTATTGCTGGAGCTGTTCGTGGTGGATTGGCGGGTTTCTTTATGTCTCGCCAGGATTCTAAAACTAGCGCAATCCGTGGCTATGGTGGCAATGTTGGCGAAAGTGTAGAAGGAAGAGTTGAGTCTGGTGAACATATTACGGCCGAAACTCTTGCTTCGGAAGCTATGTCTGATTACGCTGCTGCTAATCGGGCAGATCTTCGCAGCAATAGGCTCAAGACGGCTGTTTCTACTGGTGCTGGTGTCGCAATTGGCGCTGCGGCTAGCGGCATCCATGTCGATAACATAGCTCGCTCTACTGCTAAACCAGATCAAATTGGGACTAAGCGTGGACTGGAGATAACCGATACTAAGGTCGATCGGGTCCAGGTAGGAACTACGCCGGTAAAATACGAAGTTGACCTTGGCAAAATTGATGTTAATGAAGGGGCCGGTTTGGGCGAAGCGTTTACTGATCTCGGCGGGGATCCTTCTAGGATATCTGAAGCTGTTAAAATTGCAAATCAATTAGACGCATCGTATGGCATGGTGCCGGGTAGTAATGGCGTTATCCCTGGTGTCGGAGGGCAAGTTGGTGAATTTGCCCACACCTACCCAGGTACTATTGACACGTGGCCGCAGCAAGCTCGCGAGTATATTACCCAAGTTGCACAGAAATGGGCCGAAAGTGGGCTCATAGATGCTACCAAAACTGGTGGCGATCCATTATATCTTGATGTTCCAAAGCCGGTTTTCTCCGTCGTAGAGACGCCAATTTTCTCAGACGTTGAAAAGACAGTGATTAGTTACCTTCCAAATCTGTTTTATCGAACCCTTGTCCAAGCCGAAGCGGCCGCCGTCTCTGGTGTTATTGGCGGTACGGCTAGCCTGACGAGAGAATCGGAGCCGCAACAACACGATAGTTAGGGCTTAAAAATCGAGTCTTAAAAATGCTTTTTTGATAGCATTATTTAAATTTAAATAGTCCTTTAATACTCTTCGAGATAGTGCTCGAGATAGCATTGGTTACCCCACGCTGAACGCCAGTAGTGACAGTCTTTTCGATTTTGCCGCCAATACTATTAGCTTTTTTCTTTGCCTCGAGTGCTTCTTGTTGCTTTTTGATAGCAAGTTGCTGTTTTTCTTCGAGGGTTCTAGCACGTTCCTCGGCTTTGGCTTGTTTTTCTGCTTCCTTTGCCTGTTTTTCTGCCTCTTTAGCCTCGGCGAGCTTTTGCTTCTCTTCTTCTATGCGTTGTTTTTCCGCTTCGGCGGCGGCAATTTTTTCTTCGTTGTGTTTAGTAATCTTTTCGTGGGCGGATTCGTTATCGATAGCTTCGTCGTATTTGCCGCAAAGTGGGCTGTTGTTGATGACTTTCATGCGGACCATATCGTTGATGGCACCCATGGAGCTTTGGGGCGGTAAGATTGTCACGCGTTCAACGATGGTTGGAGCACCCTTCTCGTCTTGGAAAGAAACAAGCGCTTCGCCGGTGCCGAGCTCGGAAATGGCTTTTTCCGTGTCGAAAGCTTTGTTGGCACGGAAAGCGCCAGCGGCTGCTTTAACAACCTTTAGTTCGCTAGGCGTGTAAGCGCGTAAAGAGTGCTGGACGCGGTTGCCGAGTTGCGAGAGGATGTCGTCCGGAATGTCAGTTGGCTTTTGCGAGATGAAATAAAGACCAATACCGCGTGAACGGATAAGCTTTACGACCTGAATAATTCGCTTGAGGCGGTAAGAAGGCATGCCGTTGAAAAGAAGATGCGCTTCGTCGAAGAAGAATACCATCTTCGGCTTTTCTAAGTCGCCAACTTCTGGCGAGGTGGTAAAGAGGGTGTTTAGTAGCCACAGCAAGAATGAGGCATAAAGATCGGGACTTTGGAACAATTCGACAGCGTGAAGAATATTGATAACACCGCGGCCATCCGTATCGTTCGCAAAGAAGTCTTTAATTTCCAGTGCAGGCTCGCCGAAGAATTTATCGGCGCCCTGCTTTTCTAGCGCAAGGAGGCTGCGTTGAATTACGCCAACGCTTTGAGTGGTGATATTCCCATACTTGGTGATATATTTGTCTTTATTTTCAGCTACGTATTGCAAGGTTGAGCGGAGATCGGCGAGATTAATAAGTTGAAGACCTTCGTCTTTTGCGACTTCAAAGACAATATTGAGATTTCCCTCTTGTGCTTCAGACAGACCAAGCATCATAGAGAGAATGTCGGCACCTACCGCTTCTACGGTAGCGCGAATGGGGTGACCGTTTTGTCCGTAAAGATCCCAGAAGCGGACAGGAAAGTTTTTGCATTCGAAGCCGTATTTTTCTAGACCAAGCTTATCGATGCGTTTTTGGATATTTTCGTTGATTTCACCCTCAACGGCAGTGCCAGCTAGGTCTCCTTTGACGTCTGCGAGAAAAACTGGCACGCCGGCATCAGAAAAACTTTCGGCCATGACTTTTAGCGTGATGGTTTTGCCGGAGCCGCTTGCTCCCGTTATGAGGCCATGGCGGTTTGCCATATTGAGGAGGATTGATGATTCTTGTTTGTCGGATTTGCCGACGAGGATTTTGTCGTTAGTGTACATAATTAATCTCGCTTAATTGATTATATTGTACCAAAAACACTAAAAACTAGCGCATGCTACAATAGAAATAGACGAGGAGGTTTTTATGAAAGAAGATAAGAAAGTTATAGGTATCATTGGGCTAGCGGCCGTTGTCGCGTTGGTAGTTATAGCTGTTGTGGCTGCAATTAATCTTAATAGGCCTGCGGAAAGGGGCGTCGAACGAGACCCCAAGATTGGTAGCTTCGTACTAGAAACGAGCGGCGGTGTAGCGTATGAGTGGCGATGTACTATAGATGACGATACGGTTGCTAAATTTGGGAATGTTAAGAGCAGAAACCTAGATGCAAATAGCGACGGTGGGCGAATTGAGGAAGTGCATGAGGTTATTGCGCTCAAAAAAGGTAATGCAAAAATTCATTGCGATTACAGTAATATGGTTGAATATGATGGTAAGCCAACTGAGAATAGAGATTATTTAGTTAATGTTAATGACGATCTGGACATTAATATAACCGATATTACGGCCGAGTTCCACGAAGATGAATAAAAAAATCCCCTTTACGGGGATTTTTTGATGGCTATTCTTTAACCATAGATTGCGCGTTGTTTGGATAGGTTTTCGTCGGTTGCGGCGGCGGCTTTAATTTGCTCTTCGTTGTTGATTAGAGCTTTCTTGGCGTCGTCATCTTCCGCGCTCTTCTCTGTTATGTTTGCTAATGTATTCGGATCGATTGGCTCGGCGCTATTTAATAAAGCTTCGTTGACGGCGTTTGGAGTAGTTGCAGTTTGGCCAAAGACCATTTCTGCAATGGGGGCGCTGTCGTCTGTTTCTTGGTCGGCTGGATTACCTGAACTGTCTTGTTTTTCGTTGGCCTCAGATTCTTCGGTTGTAATCCGCTCCGCTTCGCTCAGTAAGTCTTTAGACTTTTCCAATTCGGCTGTAATATCGGAGGCTCCTTTTTGCATTTTTGCCATTAATTCAGGGTCTTGCACTTGTTGAGCTGCTTGGTCGAGACTGTCTCTTAGGCTGTCGGCTTTTTCGATAGATTCTTCAGCTTCGCTTTTGTCTATCGTGGCGTTTGGATGGTCGGTAGTCATTTCGATGGCGGCTTTTTCGGCCGCTACGCTGGCGCCAGCGGCGGAGACCATTGCGGCGTTAAGGATGTTTTCGCTTTCGGTCTTGCCATCAGACTCCCCGGCGGCAATTTTCGTAGAGAGGCCATCGGCGGCGCGTTGTGCCTGTTCTGCGTTAGTGGACGCAGTGTCAGCATCGCGAAGGATGGCTTCTTTGCCGCCAGGGGCGTCACTGGAGACGTCTTGCACTAAATTGCTGACGTCTACGTTATTATCATTGATTTGTTCTTCGGCGGCTCGTTCGGTGGCGTTCAGGGCAGTCCGCTGATTTTCGTTATCGGCATTAGGCGTACCGTCTATGGTTTTCTCAGTTGGTGCAATGGCGTCTACTATTCCGACCGTTGCGGCGGCGGCTACGGCGGCCTCTTGGCTGGCGACGCCAAATTCTGGTACGTCAGCCATCGCGGCGGCGAAATCTGGTTCCGCTTCTGGCTCTGCGCCGACTTTTTCTCGCCATTCGGCAGCGGCTTGTTCGCGCGCGGCGATTTCTTCTGCGCTTAATTCTTTTTCAACTCTCTTCCCTTCGAGTGATTCATGGTTTTCTAGTTGATTATCGCTTGTGTAGGCTGCATACATTCTCGTGTTCCTCCTTATTTTTTCCAGCTTACTCGGCCGCCGACGGTATTACTATAGATGCTTACCCAGGTGTGGCCACGGTTTAATTCGATTTCATTATTTTGACTATCAAAGAATTTTAGCTCATCGGTGACGTTAGCGCGTCGCCAAGTGGCGGGTTGCACGGTGCCATTTTGGAAGACATAAGCTTCGCCAGAGCCAGTAGTTTTATGATCGTAGTACTTTGGCTCACTTGCGCGAGGAGTAGTACTAACCTTCATGGCGACTAGTACGTCTGTAGTGATTTGGGATTGCTGATTATTCTTTTTGCGGTCCATATGTGCACCGCCATAGGCATGTGAGCGATAGTATTTATTCGTATTGGCGTCATACTTCCAAATCGTGTTGTAACTGTCGTCTCCTGACATGACAATCGTAATATTTGTAGCATTGCGCTCTTGTGGCTCGACAATAGTGTCTGGTTTTATACGTTTGAAGCCGGAAAATTTCGATTCACGATAGCCCTTTGCAATATTCCACTTGTCTATATCGGAGAAACTCGTATAGACATTGTGTGGCGCCCAGCGGTCGGCGGTACGAAATACATAGGTACCCTCGAACCATCCGCCATCAAGGTCGCGATAGCCACTTTGTTTTAGGGTATTAATAGCGTTGGTAGCTCCGCCCACGTGGATGTAGCCGCAGTTATATGGACGAGCGAGTTCGACGAAGGTTTGGCGTGCCGAGCGGATTGGACCAATCCAAGTTGGTTTTTCGTCTTGATAAAGCGCCATAAAGCGCGTAATGCCGCCTTCGGCAACGGCTTCATATACAACACCCGCTTCGCTGAGACCAGATTGTGGGCGCGCATCGACGCTATTTTCGATCATAATGCAAGTTACTTCGGCGATGGTAGCGTTTTTGTCCTTTGACTCTAGGCCAGTAAGAGTGGAATAGTATAGTTCGTCAGCAACGGCGTTTACTTGTTCAATGTCGCCGAGATTATTTGTAGTTAAAGATGGCTTGAAGAACCATAACCCACCAAAAACTACGACGGCCAGGATGATAATGGCGGCGAATATTTTAGCAGCAGTCCGCTTGATTGATTTATTGCGAACATCTCTTTCGTGTTCTTTTTTGCGTGCTTTTTGTACAGACTTTTTGACGGGTATTTTTTCTTCGTCAATACCTTCAGAATCGTTGATAAAGTCGTCAATATCTTGATTACTGGAGTCGTCATCATCAAGTGCGTCAGAAGCGGCGTCTTCTTTCGTAAACTCGCTTTGTTTGTAAAGCTTTACAAGCGTATCGTCTTCTTTGTCCTTTTTGCGAACGTAAATTTTTGAGCCACGATACGGCCGCTTATAACTGTCCATAGTTAAAGTTTAGCATAAGCTAGACAACTAGTCACGTGCGAAAGCAGTAATCACGGCGTTGAGGCGCGAAATACTGGTATTTTTGCCCAATACGGCAAGCGTATCGTGAAGGGTTGGGCTGAACGGTGCAAAGCTAATGCTAAGACGAATAAGACCAAATAGTACCATTGGTTTTTGCGAGTTTTCGGCAAGTAAATCATTTAATGCGTTTTGTAGGTTGTCGGCGGTCCAATCCTTAATATCGCTAAGTTTTGCGGTAGTCTTTCGGAGAAGATCACAGACTTCATGTTCGGATAGTTTCTTGAGGGCTTTATTTGTCGTAATCATATCCATGTTAACTTTGGGATCTTCGAAGAAATAAGTGGTCATGGTTTTGAGGTCGCCTAGCGTTTTGAGACGATCGTAGATAATGCTGAAGATTTTAAAGCGATAGTCTTCGTCGTAATTTGCAGCGGATGCTGGCCAAAAATCGGCGGTACGTTCAAATAATGCTTTGGCGTCTTCTTCGAATAAGCGACGTATCCATTGACCATTGAGCCAGAGAAGTTTTTGCTCATCGTAGCGGGCGCCGGCGCGTTGAATACGGTCAAGCCTGAATTTTTCGATTAAGTCTTGCTTGCTGTAAAGTTCCTGTTCGGTGCCGTCGTTCCAGCCGAGACAGGCGAGGAAGTTTAGCATGGCTTCTGGCAAAACGCCATCAAGGCGATAATCGTTGGCGGACTTGGCACCATCGCGTTTGCCGAGTTTCTTGTTCCCCGTTGGAGCTAGGATGTGTGGTAAGTGGACGAATTTTGGGCGCTCAAGGCCAAAAGCCTCGTAAAGCTCGAGATAATTGCCCATACTTGGCAGATATTCTTGACCACGCATGACGTGAGTAACGCCCATGGTGGCATCATCGATAATGTGTGCGAAATTGTAGGTTGGAAGACCATCGGCCTTGATTAGGATGATATCATCTTGAGTTTCTGGACCTAAATGTAGATCGCCATAAACTTCATCGTGATAATCGTAAGCCTTTGGCTCAGCCTTGAGGCGTAGCGGAAGGCCAACTTTCCACTCGGGCGTGTCTTCTGGGCGATAATTGCGATACAAGAAAGCCTGCTTGTTCTTATTGGCCTCTTCGCGATATTTTGCAACCTGTTCACTAGGAGTAGGGTCGGCGTAGGCGCGACCTTTCGCAATAAGCTTTTGCGCCCATTCGTAATAGATTTCTTTGCGTTGGGTCTGATAATATGGGCCATGTTCCCCGCCCCGATCTGGACCTTCGTCCCAATCTAAACCTAGCCAAAGAAGAGTGTCTTTTATTAAATCGGTAGCGCCCTCGACATAACGGGCTTGATCGGTATCCTCGATGCGCAAGATAAATGTGCCACTAGTTTGTTTGGCGATTAGGTATGGATAGATTGCCGAACGAACGTTCCCTATGTGTATATAGCCGGTCGGCGACGGCGCAAATCGAGTTACTGCTTTCATGATTTATACTATAACATTTTTTTGTCCGCATAGCTATAGAGCGCTTAGTATTGACAAAATTAGCGTTTGGTGGTATAATCTCATTTAGGAAGTGTTTCTCAAAAACACAAGACGGTATGAGAAATATATGGAGATTCTTGCAACTTTGCAGGAAGGACTCTTTTATATATAGTAAACATTACCTTGTTCTTTTAAAAAAGGAGATATCTTATGTATACTTGCTTAACAAGCTATCTGACGTATGAAAGAGAAATAGGCGCCTATTATGGCGATAGTAATACTGTCGTAATTACGCACGAGGGTAAGTGGGGTAAGTGGTCCGGGTGGACACCTTACTACACCATCGTTGAGGAGGGTGGAGTTACTATTATCAAAGGGAGCTGTGTGGGTGGCGGTGAGCTCTATGAATCATCCACGCGTCGTGATGACGCCGTGTGTCTCGTATTTATTGCGAGGCACAATGGTTTCAAAAAAGACCACATTTTCTTCGATAGCCTTGCTACATTTAAAGATCAGTCCTGCTTCAATTATCACGTCGGCAACTCCGTTGTTGATGTAGTAACTGTGTGGCTACAGCTGCCCGCGGCCGAGCCTATATCTTTTGTAGTAGATAGAATGGAGGGCGAGATTGAACTCTACGTTGTTAGTGACCATGTAGGGCGGCTGGAGGCGAGAGATGTCGAGGAGCTAGCGTCTAAGGCCGCATTAATCCCTGGCATCGGCGAGGGTGTGGCGACGGCTTTGAAAGATCGCGAAAGGTGGCACGAGCTCGCAACCGATGAGGTTCGCAAATATGTTTTTGCGGGAAGGTGGTCAAGTCGTGAGCACGAGCCTCCCAAGAAGCCGGAATTCGTCGCAATTCCGTTCAGTGAGCTGGTATGCGAAAATAATAATTAACGTTGGGGGGTTAATGGCAACGAATGTATTCCTCGCTATGGCGTGGACCACTCCGAGCCGGCAACCCCCAGATTCTTCTCCTAGAAAATGTAGCTCTCCGCACAGCAGTGCGGAGACTTTTTATTTTCTAACAACATTATCTGACGGCATTTTTGCGTTCGCTTTTAGTATACTTTAGGCCTTGCGATGAACGTCAATCTGTGGGTATGGAACGCTCACCTTGTGCTTTTCGAGGATTTCGAGTGTTTTGTGTAAGATGTTGCGTTTAGCGTCGATGCGCTTGCCTTTCTCGCTCTTAGCAAAGAGGCGATATTCTATGGCGGATTCAGCAAGGCTGTTTACGCCGCGATATTGACAATCGACTACAAAATCTAGCCCACGAGAAGCTTCGGCAATCTCGGTCATGATTTTTTCGGCATCGGAGAGCTTTAGTTCGTACGGAAGTGGAATGTTGAGATTGATAGTAGTGGCGGAAACTTCGGCTTTTTCAATATTTCGGTTGGCGATGGAAATAATATTGCCAGTGAGGCCATCTTTAAGCTTAGTAGAACGGATGCCAGAATAGACCACCGTGCCACTGTCGGAACCAATAGTGACATAATCGCCCATTTTGAAGTAGTCTTCTGAGATGATGGAAATGCCACGAATGATGTCCTTCAGGGTGTCTTGAACGGCAAGACCGATTGCGACGGAGGCTACTCCGACGCCTGCGAGGAGACCGTCTACGTTGACGCCGTTTATGCGTAAAATGAATAGTGCTACCAGTACAATGTAAGCCATGCGCGCAAAACTGCCAACCATAGCTGCATAGGTGTTGCGCTCTTTGTTCTTGTCGCGCTGAAAAGCCTTTTTGAAGGGTATCTTGATAATCTGATAAAAGATTATGGCGACGATGATTGTAACGCCGCTTGATATGATATTTTCCCAGTTAATATGCTTGATGATGTCACCCATTTTTTATCCTTTCTTGTGGTTAAGTGCAGTTTTGATGTCCTCAATTTGATCACGAAGCTCGGCGGCGCGTTCAAACTCGAGATTGGCGGCGGCAAGTTGCATTTGTGACGATAACTCTTTGATGATTTGCGGCAACTCTTCATGCGGGATTTTGCGCAGATCGAGTTTTTTGCTTTTTTCTTTTTCTGGAATGATAGCGCGGAGACCTTCGCTAATCTCCTTAGCTACAGAACGCGGCGTAATGTGATGCTCTTCGTTATATTTTTGCTGAATTTCGCGACGGCGATAGGTTTCTTCAATGGCGCGCTGCATACTGCCAGTCATATTGTCAGCATACATGATGACCTTCCCCTCAACATGACGAGCGGCGCGGCCGATAGTTTGGACAAGTGTGGATTCGGAGCGCAGAAAACCTTCTTTATCGGCATCAAGAATGGCCACGAGTGATACTTCTGGCAGATCGAGACCCTCGCGAAGCAGATTGATGCCGACTAGCACGTCGTAGGTGCCATTGCGAAGGTCGCGAAGGATATCGCCGCGCTCAAGTGTGTCAATGTCGCTGTGGATATAGGCGGTTTTGATGCCGAGTTCGAGGAGATGTTCGGACAAATCTTCGGCCATGCGTTTGGTGAGTGTCGTGACGAGCACGCGTTGTCGTTTGGCGATCCGTTGGTCAATTTCTTCTACTAAATCGTCAATCTGGTTGTCGCTGGGGCGAACTTCGATTTCTGGATCAAGCAAGCCGGTTGGACGGATGACCTGTTCGGCGGGTGTTGGTGAATGCTGAAGCTCATATTCGCCCGGCGTGGCGGAAACGTAGATTACTTGGTTGATATGGCGGTCAAACTCGGCAAAAGTAAGCGGGCGATTATCTAGAGCGCTAGGCAAACGGAAGCCGTATTCGACTAAGGTCTCTTTGCGCGCGCGATCGCCATTAAACATGCCGCGGACTTGTGGAAGGGTCATATGAGATTCGTCGATTAGCATAAGATAATCTTCTGGGAAGAAATCTAACAGAGTGGCCGGTGGCTGTCCTTGGACGCGACCATCAAGGTGTCGCGAATAATTTTCAATTCCCTTAACGAAGCCAGTAGTTTCGAGCATTTCTAGGTCGTATTTAATACGCTGGCTAAGGCGTTGTGCTTCTAGGTATTTATGCTCGGCGTTGAAGAATTTGAGTCGTTCCTCGTATTCGGCGCGAATTTTGCGAATAGCTAAGTCGAGTGATTCTTTTGGTGTAGCGTAGTGGGTGTTTGGGAAGATGCCAATTTCTTCTGGCTCGGCAAGCACTTCGGCTGTGAGCGGATCAATTACCTTGATGCGTTCTAGCTGGTCGAAGCCGAATTCGAGCCGATATGCGCGATCGCCGGATGCGGGAAAGACGTCGATGGTGTCACCGCGAACGCGGAAGTTGCCGCGCTCAAAGGCGATATCGTTGCGGTGATATTGGATTTCGCTGAGTAGCTTGATAAAAAGTGACATATCGCGTTGTTCGCCTTTAGCCAGTCGGATAGCCATCGCTTTGTAATGCTCTGGAGAACCGATGCCATAGATGCAGGATACTGAGGCAACAATTAAGGTATCACGACGCGTTAACAGTGCTTCAGTGGCGCCATGGCGAAGGCGATCGATTTCTTCATTAATAGCGGAGTCTTTTTCAATATAAGTGTCTGTACTGGCGATATAGGCTTCAGGCTGGTAGTAGTCAAAATAAGATACGAAATAATGAACTTCATTTTCTGGAAAGAATTCGCGGAATTCCGAGTAAAGCTGAGCGGCGAGAGTTTTATTATGCGCCAAAATCAGGGTTGGGCGATTGTATTTTTCAATAATGTTCGCCATCGTAAAAGTTTTGCCAGAACCCGTAACGCCAAGCAAGGTTTGTTCGCGTCTTCCCTGCTTTAAACCATTAAGCAAGGTTTCAATTGCTTGCGGTTGGTCGCCAGTGGGTTGGTATTTACTGTGTAATTTGAAATTCATCTGTTTTAGATTATATATCAAAAACCACCCTCATTGAGGGTGGTTTGGATGCTTACGCTGTTAGGACTGTGCTGGCGGAGTTTGGAAAGGATTCTCGCTTTCGGTGGTTGTTGGCGCTTCTGCTGCTGATGTTGTGCTATCGGTAGATGTCTCCGGCGTTGAGGCTGGATTATCGGTGGTTTGTGCGTCTTGATTCGGCTGAGTGTCGAACGGCGATTGCGTATTAGCAGCATTATCTAATAGATAGGTGTCGCTGCCAAAGCCGAGGATACAATAGAAGATTGGCGCGAGTAGAATGAGACCGATGGCGAATCCAGTGCTCTTACCAAAGGCTGGTGCAATTTTTAACGCTACCATTATTTGCCAAATAATGGCACCGACGCCTGGAATAAAAATGAGTAAAAAGAGGAGGCCTTCTTGTCCAGAAATTTCGGTTAGAACATATTGACTATAAAACGGAACAATCGCATTCCACCCTGGTCGTCCAGCTTTTTCAAACAGCTTCCACATACCGATTAAATATACGATTCCCAAGATAAGAACCGGTATCATTATGATGGCGAGCATGCCAAAAATGACACTCATGCCCGTTGCTACTTCCGCGTCGTAGACGCTTGTGGCTAGTAATTGACTTAACATATTAGTTATTCCTTATGTTTAAATTAATTATATTTTAGCGTGTTTTTTAATTAAAGTACAATAATCTTTGCCGCGTTCTTCGAAGTTTTTGTAGAATCCATAGCTGGCGGCAGCTGGCGATAATAAACAAATTCGCCCCTCGGCGGTCTTTTCGAAAGCGAGATCTACGGCGTCAGCCATATTTGCAGCTGGAATTAGTTTTTGAGAGTACGGTGCTTCTTCGAATAGTTTTTGAAATACTGTGGTAGTATTCGGCAGGAGGATAATGTTCCGTACGTCGCTATTGCGCAAGAAGTCTACCAATGGATGATAATTTAGACCGCGGTCCATCCCTCCCAGAATTAGGGTGTCTACATCTTCGAGGGCTTTGACAGCATTGATGACCGCTTCTTGAGCAGTTGCTATGGAATCGTTGTAGAATCTAATGTGATTATATTCGCCAACATATTCCATGCGGTGTGGTAAACCACGAAAGCTGTCCAGATGTTTGAGTGCCTCTTTGCGGTCGACGCCCATAGCTTCACAAGCGGCGATGGCGGCGTAAATATCGTGTAGATTATGATCGCCAACTAGATGCGTGTGGATTTCTTCTTTTGGAATATCGATGTCGTGGTAGATATCGATTTTATGCATAGGTAGATTTGCGATCTCTTCCCTACTAGCATGTTGGAAGATGTCGCCATAGATTAGCGTATCGTTTGTTCCCTGATACTTATAGATACTTTTCTTTGCGTTGTAGTAATCTTCGGCGCTCTTATAGTGGTCGAGATGTTCTTCGTAGAGATTGAGCAGTATGGCGACATGTGGGCTAGCCTGCACGAACTCTAATTGATGGCACGAGATTTCAAACACGATTATGGTGTTTTCTTTGATTAGGTCAATTGCATCAAAGCAAGCAATGCCAATATTGCCGACTAGTATTGCGTCGCGCCCGGCTTGTTTTAGGAGGTGGCAAGTTAATGACGAAGTGGTGCTTTTGCCTTTGGTGCCAGTGACGCCAATGACGGGGTTTTGGCAAAAACGAAGGAATAAGTCAGTTAAAGAAGTTATTTTAGATAGCTGATCGTCATTGACAAAGTCTCGCGTCGGAATGCCTGGCGACTTAATGATAATATCGAATTCTTTGACATGTTCGAGGTAATTTTCTCCCGAAAATGTTTTTACATCAACTAAGTCGAGCGCTTTTTGGTCGGCGATGGCAAGATTTGCGTCTGGCAGATTTTGCTGAATAAAGTTTAAGGCACTTTTGCCCTCGCGGCCATATCCTAATATGAGGATGCTTTTTCCGGTTAAATAATTTATGATGTCTTGTTTCATACTCTCGCCAACATATTTACGTATTCTTGTGGAATATTATGTTGCGGGTTGTAATAATTTTCAACGTTATATAGTGCTTGAGGGTTATAGAAGTGATCTTTGTAGTACTGTAGCAAAAACGGCAGATGGCCATTGGTATGCTCGACCGCGAGCTTTAGTGAGTAGTTTATTTCTTCGCGCGTGCCGACGCATTCAAAAGGTTTAGTGGTATCTGGATTGACTAGGCCGATGAATATTTGTAACAAGCTTCGGTCATTAAAAAGATTGTCGCCAAATATCAGCCCCAATCGCTCAAGAGGAACGAACGGGTATAACATAATGAAAACATAGAGACATTTGGCGCAATGGCTGCACCATTTATTTTCGTGCATACCAGCATTGCAACTGCGGAAAATGCTGAGATAGCGAGGATATTTGATGAACTTTTGAACGATTGTATATTCGTTTATGCAGCGTAATAGGCTAAAGTATTCAATTTTTGGTGTAAAGTAATCGTTGCAATAGCTACGAAAATCGTTTTCGAACTCAATACTTTTTGAATATTGATGATTGATGTTTGTGCCTGCAACGTTCCCTTCGTTGGCGGAGGCCTCGTTCGAGAGGACGATGTATTTTTTATTGTTTAGATATGCCATAATGTATGCCGCAAACGCTAAACAAGATGAGAATGGAATATGCCCATTAAGAAAGCCTTGCTTGTTTAGTTCGAGCATGTGTCCATCGAGGGTGAGATTGAAGTCGGCAATAGAATCCATTGAATAGCCGGCCTGCGTGATGCAGCTATGCGCGGCGAGGTTTTCTGGATAGATATTGCGATTATATTGAAGACAAATATTGTCGACATGCATATCGCGTAGCGCTTCTAGCGTAACAACAGAATCCTTTCCTCCGCCGACCGGGATTAGATTGCCGCTTGGTCTAAAATCTTCGAATTCATAATCGGGGCGATTGGGCGACGGCTCGTCGGCAATAATCTCCATAAAATCTTCATAGGGGATATTGAGTTTATTGACATACATGAATTCGCCGAGGCCGTTGTAGAACAATTTTTTAAAGAATTCTTTTTGCCTTTCGTCGAGCGGGCCGGCTTTTATCTCGAATTTTGGTGAACAAGTTAGCTTGTAGTAATTGATAGCATTGATGATGCCGAAGTTGAAAAACAAGTATTCTACGAATTGTATATTAAATACGGAGTTGCGAATATCTGAAACGGAAATATCGACAGTTGGCTCAAATGTATGCTTCCCTAGTTTGTAGACGAATTTGGCATGAATACCTTCGGCGTTGCGCTCTACGGTGTACGACTCGAAGATGAATTTAGGATATTGATTACGCAGTTGTGTGTTATCTTGCATATGATTCTATTATAGCTTATATGACAGTATTAAAACTGGAAGATTTGCATGCCCATCCAGCTATCGCGTACGCCTTTGCTGGACATGCAAGTGTCAAATAACTTATCGAGTGTATATTTGCCACTTTGGGAGATTGAATATCCGGAGCTGTCAATGAATTGGACATTGTTTTTGCTATCGTAACCTAGCAATAAGAGCGCGTGATGCGACCCAGCGAGCTTTGGGCACTGGCTATGCGCTACAAACATTGCCACTGGTTGACCATTATTAAGCGCAATTTTGGCGAGACGCTTTGACTCTTTTACGCTAGTTTCGCCAAAGTAGGCTTTGGCCTTGGCGTTGAAGTGCTTAATAGTTTCAGCGTAGCCGTCTTTTGCGCGAAGAGTCCCATTATATAACCCTTTCTTCTTGAGGTTATTCTGAATATCGATAGTAGAGTAAAATGTTCCGCTAGTGGCATTATGCGCCGCCATAAAGGCATGCGCGCGACAAGAACCCTTATTGAGGCCTGGATTATTCTGATAACCGATGTAATATTCAACAGTCCTCTTTGGATAATTTACTATTGCGAGGGTTTTGCAATAGCTGCCGTTTATAGTGCCGCAGCGGCCCTTGCTGTCCTTAACATTATGTTTGAAAGTGATATTGGTGGCTTTACAAAGTCCGCGTCCAGTTTCGGCGGTGCAATATTTGCCAGAGATTTTGGCGTTGGCGTTGTTTGAGACGGTTACTTTAGCGGTAGCGGTAATGTTGTTGGTGGTAGTGGCATATATGGTCGTAACACCCTCTTTTACACCGGTAACTCTGCCATTGTCGTCGACTGAGGCTATAGCTGAATTCGTGCTTACCCATTTGAGCGTTTTGTCATCGGTATTTGCTGGGGTAAAACGAGGGATAATATTTTTAGTGCCTTTCGGTGCAACGGTATAATTGTCGCTATCGAATGTAAGTGCAGTAGCTAAGATTGGTTTTGGGACAGTGATTGTTTTGCTGTCGCTTTTGTCGTCGGCGGTGACGGTTATAGTGGCGGAACCTGGCGAAACGCCAACAACGCGACCCTTATTATCGACGGTCACGACATTTTCGTCACTAGTCTTCCAAGTGAGCTGGCGATTGGTGGCGTAATCTGGGATTACCGTAGCGCGCATGGCGGCATTCTGACCGATTTTGAGAGTAGATACACCGCCGAGTACGACGGATTTTACGGGAATATTCTCGGACTGACCTCCGCTTCCGCCATTGCCGTTATTACCACCACTGCTAGATTGGCCGGCAGTCGGTTGCTTGCCATCGATTGAGTCGAGAATAAGGTTAGTGATTGCAAATGCCATTAGGGTGACGACTAATCCGATTAAGGAATACATAATGGTGCTTTTTGCGGTTCTAACTTTGTTGGAGTCGCCCATAGACGTCATGTAGGTAATGCCGCCAATGATGATAGTGACAACCGCCATAATACCTACCCAAAGATAGATTTGATTTAGAACGTTTTTGACGCGCTCTTGGAGTGCGGCTTCTTCGTTTTTGCCCTTTTCGCCACATAATCTAGGATCGTCTATTCCGGCCAATTCACAGGCGTCACTTGCATAGGATAGTTGTGGCGTAAAGATTGTTAGGCTGGTAGCCAGCAGAATGAGCGCAAAAAATCCGATAATAATCCTAGGTAGCGAAGGCGCTTTTTTCATTGGCTAATGCTCCCATGCATTGATTAATATAGGCTTCTGGCTTATGACGCATAATATCTGTCTCGCTATATTGTTGGCTAAGCTCGTGAAGCGCTTTCATGCCGACATTGAAGTAATCTTCTTCGCTGTGCTCTGGGTTATTGCGCGCGCGAATGCGAGCAATAACGCGAATATTATCGCCAAGGTCGCGGTAAACATCGTGTAGACTATTTTCGTAATAGGTTTCGAGTTCTTGATAAATCCCGCTAACGCGATCGAGATCTTCCGTATCGAATGGTGGTTGGATATTGTCGTGATTAAGGGTTATTTGAGCGTTATATTCCATGAGCCCTTTGATTTTGGTCGCATCGTCTGGATATCTATCAAAGGCAATGTCGCAAATTGCGATGTATTTGTTGATAGCTGTGCGTGCTAGCCAGCCGGGGTTGTGATCGATGAAGATGTTATAATCTGGATTATTTTGTTGCTGTTCGGCGATATCTTCGACGAGGGCTGCTTTTGCGATCGAAAACAAATCATCTTCTTCGTACGAAGAGTTTTCGTATTCGGGGACGATGGTATTGATTAGGCGATCTAGATCGTTCATACTTGTGCTTATTATAACATTACGGCCTATTTCTGAGTATGTTATTCGTGGATAAGCTTGACTATTTTGCTATTTTATGCTATTATATACAAGATATAGTAATTCGTTTACTTTTTGCTCTTTGGGAGGTCATAATGAAAACTATAGACAGAAAGGCGTTGAGGCTACTTGTCATTACGGCAGTATTAAGCATCCTGGGCCATTTTCGCATTCAGGGCGGCTTCTTTATTGGTGGCATATGGATAGAATATGTGGCAATCGCGGTATTCTTCATACTGACCGTCGCAACGGTTGGTCTGTTGCTGTGTGTGTCTACCGAGCACCGTGCGAGAGGTTGGATGGAACTGCTGTTTTGCGCAACTTGCGGCAAGATCATCGGCGAGTCGTTGGCGATGTATTACGACTGCGGTCGCCTTGCGGTATATGCATTGATGCTGCTCTATGTGTCTGCATCTTGCACAGCTCTGATTGGTTTTTGTGGTGGCAAGGTAAAGACGATGATTCCGCAGATCCTATTTGTCGCTGGTCTATCTCTGGTGTGCGATTATGTTCTTTACGGCATAATGGGACTTAGGGTCGGCGCCAAGTGGCTCTATTTTGTACATTCTCGTCCCGCCGTGGATTATAGCGTGATCCTGGTGGCGCAGTTGACTGTGCTCGCTGCCCTACTGGCCGAGAATCAAGTCATGTCTATGTCAATAGATAAAATTGGCATGTGTGGCGCTGTAGCCGTTGACGTTGTCTCAATACTGGCATCGCTGGATGAATTTGCATCTGGGAGTATGACAGGTCTGGCTTGGCGTACGGCGCGTCTGATTGCGCTATTGTTCTTGGTACTGTTAGCATTCTTGTGTCCGGACAAAAACAAGTAGTGCGACTCCTCCTCCAAAAAAATAATTATGCCCCCGGCGAAGAGCTGGGGGCACTTTCGTTGTAGAAAAAAGAGGATAAGCTTGATTTTGTCTTCGCTTTGTGTTATAATATACTGATATAGCGTTTTTTTTGAAATGTTTGTACATTAAAAAGGAGGTGGACGATGTTGAATAAAAATAAAAGTGCGCAAATGGCAATGCTGTTTGTCCTTGTTGCCGTATTCACGGTAATCGGGCACTATCGTGACCGCATGCCCGTGCCTAATATGTATGTTTTCGGAATGTACATATATGGGGTCGCGGCTGTTGTTGCTGCTGTCATAGCGGTATTGTTCATGATGACCCTGCTCTGGAGGCGCTTTGGATGGCCGATGAAAGAAACGATCGACTTGGCTCTCTATGCTGCTTGCGGAAAGGCGCTTGGGGAGACTGCTGCATTTTTTTCTCAACGCCCCTTTGGGTTTTTGCAGCCATACATCGTGGCACTGATTGGACTAGTCGTGCTGGTCGGCTATGTGGCAGCTAAAATATTTGGCGGCGGCAGATATGTCCCGTCTTATATCGTAGTCGCGACGGCCTATTGCCTTTTTTGCGACTATGTCCTACTGGGGGTGTGGGGCATAAAACATGGCCAGGGGTTGAGGTTCTTCGCCAATAGCTACCCCGAAGCGTTGTTTATTTATAGTGCAGAGAGTACCTTTTTGTTAATGGGTATATTGCTCTTGAATAACGACATTGCAACAGTGGTACGGCTTTCTATCATTGGCATGTTAATGTATGTTAGCAATGGCGTTTTATTCATTGCGTCTTGTCATGGAGGTAATCGCATCCCGCCAATGATGCACATAACAGTGATTTTTTTTGGTTATCTATACCTTACTATACGCGTTTGAGCTCTGTTTAGCTTTAATCAGAGAGAGGATCAGGCGCAAGAATGAGGAGGCGGCTCACTGATAATAATGGTGGCCCGGATGACGATTGAGAAAGATGTATGTGCGGCATTTCGGTTTTCCACTCCTGCGCGCCCCCAACGAAGAGTTGGGGGCGCTTTTATTGCATTAGCAAAGGCGTAAGCAAATTGACTTTTTGGGCAAAATTTGGTATAATTATGAAATGGCAAATAAATCTTCGATAGATGATCAGAATGTGATTAGAATTCGTGGCGCACGGGCTAATAATCTCAAGAATATCGATATTGATATTCCGCGCGACAAGCTAGTCGTAATAACAGGGCTTTCCGGCTCTGGTAAGTCTTCCCTGGCCTTCGATACGATTTATGCCGAAGGGCAACGTCGCTATGTTGAGTCGTTGTCTTCTTATGCGCGCATGTTTTTGGGCGTAATGGATAAGCCGGACGTAGATATGATTACGGGTCTTTCGCCGGCGATTTCGATTGACCAGAAGTCTACTTCTCGCAACCCGCGCTCGACCGTAGCTACGGTGACTGAGATTTATGATTACTTGCGTCTGCTGTTTGCACGTATTGGTGTGCCGCATTGTCCAATTTGTCACTCGGAAGTGGCGCGTCGGACAGTGCAGGATATTATTGACCAGGTAATGGCTTGGCCAACCGCATCGAAGCTAATGGTGTTGGCGCCGATAGTTTCGCAAAAGAAAGGCTCTTTTTCGCATATTGGCGAGCAGTATTTGGCTAAGGGCTTTGCGCGAGCGCGTGTGGATGGTGTGATTTATGCTCTCGATGAATGGCCAGAACTAGACAAGAATCTGCGTCATGACATTGAGATTATTGTGGATCGTTTCGTAATGGCGCCAGATTTGGAAAGTCGTGTCTCGCAGTCGGTTGAGCAGGCTTTGGATTTGGGTGATGGCATTATGCAAGTTTTATGTATTAAAGATAACTCGACGGCGATTGGTCAGAATAATATCAATACTAACGGTGCGGAGATTGTTACCTATTCGCAACGTTATGCCTGCCCAAATCACCCAGATGAATTGATCCCGGAATTAGAGCCGCGCCTCTTCTCTTTTAACGCACCACAAGGCGCCTGTCCGACCTGTACCGGTCTTGGTACGCGGATGGAAATCGATCCGTCACTAGTTTTGAACCCGAATCTGACGATCGCTGAGGGTGGAATCCGTCCATATAACCGTATTAACCAGGATTCTTGGTGGCTAAAACGCCTAACGGCCGTGGGCGAAAAACATGGTTTTTCTACGCGCGTACCGATTCGTGAATTATCTGAGGATGCGATTCATAAGATTCTTTATGGCACAGGTGACGATAAGTATCACGTAAAGTTAGGCAATGGTTATGAATACGATTCGGTTTACGAAGGGGTTATTCCGAACCTCGAAAAACGCCATCGCGAAACAGAATCGGATTTTGTACGCAAGGATATTGAACGTTTTATGCGCGAGCGGGTTTGTCAGACTTGCCATGGAGCGCGCTTAAAGCCAGTGGTGCTAGCGATTACGATTCATGATTTGAACATCATGGATATGTGCGCGATGGATGTGGATCAGACTTTGGATGTGCTAAATTCGGATTTGGGCTTGACTGAAAATGAAGAAATGATTGCGCGACCAATCTTGAAGGAAATTAAGGCGCGCGTAGGGTTTATGAAAGATGTTGGCTTGAACTATCTTGAGCTTGGGCGTTCGGCGGCAACGTTGTCGGGTGGTGAGGCACAGCGCATTCGCTTGGCGACACAGATCGGTTCTGGCCTGCAGGGGGTGCTTTATGTACTAGATGAGCCGTCGATTGGTTTACACCAGCGCGACAACGACCGTCTGATTGCGACATTAAAGCATTTGCGCGACCTGAAGAATACTGTAATAGTAGTTGAGCACGATACGGATACGATAAAGCAGGCAGATTATTTGATAGATATTGGCCCAGGTGCCGGCGTGCATGGCGGCAAAGTAGTTTCGGCCGGTACGCCTGATGAGGTGGCGAAAGATCCAAATTCTGTGACGGGAAAGTATCTTTGCGGTAAAGCAAAGATAGAGGTGCCCAAGAAACGCCGCAAGCCGTCTGGGAAGTTCTTGGAAGTAATCGGTGCGCATGAAAATAATCTCAAAAATATCGACGTGAAGTTTCCGTTGGGCGTACTAACTGTTGTTTCTGGCGTGTCTGGCTCTGGTAAATCTACCTTGGTAAATGAGATTTTGGCAAATGAATTACTGGCACGATTAAATCGCGCGCAGACTGTGCCGGGTGCACATGAGCGAATTGACGGCATTGAGTATCTTAATAAGGCAATTGTGATTGACCAATCGCCGATTGGTCGTACGCCACGCTCAAATGCGGCTACTTATACAGGAGTCTTTAATTATATTCGTGATTTATTTGCCGAGCAGCCAGAGGCGCAAGTGCGTGGCTACAAGCCTGGCCGCTTCTCTTTCAATGTTAAAGGTGGGCGTTGTGAGAACTGTCAGGGCGACGGTGTAATAAAGATTGAAATGCATTTCTTGCCAGATGTATTTGTGACCTGCGACGCTTGTCATGGTAAACGCTACAATCGTGAAGCGTTGGAAGTTAAGTTTAAAGGCAAAACGATTGCGGATGTGCTTGAAATGACAGTAGATGAGGCGGTAGATTTCTTCAAGAATTTGCCGTCAATTGCGGGAAAATTGCAAACACTACAAGAAGTTGGCTTGGGTTATATTCGCCTTGGTCAGCCGGCGACAACCTTCTCAGGTGGTGAGGCGCAGCGCATTAAGCTTGCGACGGAATTGAGTCGCCGATCGACTGGTAGGACCTTGTATATCTTGGATGAGCCGACTACGGGTCTGCACTCGGATGACGTTAAAAGATTGTTGTCTATTTTACAACGTTTAGTATCTGGTGGTAATTCGATGATAGTGATTGAGCATAATCTAGATGTAATAAAAAGTGCGGATTGGATTATTGATATGGGGCCTGAGGGTGGTCAAGGCGGCGGTAAAGTGGTAGCTACGGGTACGCCGGAAGACGTTGCGCGTAACTCGAAGTCTGAAACTGGTAAGTATTTGAAGAATATCCTATAAACGAGACATATCTAGAGGTGCTTACGCTTGTCATCCCCTGTTATTTAGGGTAAAATATGCACAAGGATAAAATAGGAAAAATTTTATGAGCGAAGATAAATTGTCTCTCGCAAAACGCGAGTTGACTGGTAAAAAAGTTAAAGGTTTGCGCGAACAAGGATTAATCCCTTCTGTTGTGTTTGGTGGCGGTAATGACCCTATTTTGACGCAATCACCTTACAATGAGACCGAGAAAGTTCTTTTGAACGCTGGCTATCACTCGCCAATTGATTTGGATATTGCTGGTAAAAAACAGATGGCGCTAGTAAAGGTCGTTCATCTTGATCCTGTGAAAGGGACGATTCAGAACGTTGAATTTCAGGCAATCTCCGCAAATCAGGTCGTGGAGGCGACTACTCCGATTGAAATCGTGGACTTTGAAAAGTCTGACGCAAGCAAGGCTCACTTGACGATTCTTCAGGTTATGGAGGAAATTGACGTCAAGGCTAAGCCAGCTGATCTTCCAGAGGCTATTATCGTTGACGCTTCCGGTTTAAAGACCGTTGAAGATGGCATTACGATTGCCGATCTTAAGCTTCCGAAGGGTGTTGAATTGGCCGACAAAGAGCTCGATCCAGAAACCGCCATTGCGAATGTCTATGATCCAGCACAAGAAGCCGCCGACCGCGAGGCTGAGGCGGAAGCTGACAAGGCTGCCGAAGAAGCTCGCGCTGCAGAAGCGGAAGCTGCCGCAAGCGAAAAAGCCGAATAAGACTATTCTAGTTTTAGCAAAGCAGGACATCAAACGTCCTGCTTTTTGTTATAACGTAAAACCACCAGCCTAGATGGTGGTTTTACGTTATAAAAATGCCTGGCGTCTCTCCGCCAGGCATTTGGTTTCCACTGAAAGGATCGGCAATATTACGCGTTCTACAGGATGTCGCGCCAGTTACCTTTCGGTAAAAACTCAGATACGTCCTCGCCGGCTTCGCGTCTCCGCTCAAACTCATCCCACTGTTCATTGGTTAACGCATGCATAAAGTGATCGTCGTAGAATTTGTACCAGGTCATAAACGCTTTTCTGTCTGGCCGAATGTGCTTACCGGGTGCTGGTTCGTTAACTTCGATATCGTTGCGTTTCGATATGACGTAGAGTAGATATTCAACCGGGTACTGTAGTTTTCTTACTTGTTCTTGTATGCCGTCATAGTCCTTTTCCGGTAGACGCTTTCGACTGAAGTCTCTGCAGCTATCGTGATTGAGGCGCCATTGTATCTTCGTGATGGAATAATAATCCATAAACAGCTCCCAATCCGACATCTTGGCAATCTCGTCAGGGTCTAGATTGCCAGTATCTTCTCCGAAGATGCGTTCCTTATCAGCAAGCCGTTTATAGGCGGCGACGATTCTTCGCGCATGCTCGGAAGGGGTCGCGTTAGAGCCGGTCGCGATTGCAAGCTCCCCGTTTGAGGCGAGCCGGCCTTGGATCAATACGTCGGTGCAACGTTTATAGCCGTCCTCGACTGTGACTATGGCGCAATCGACAAACGTGCGGTTTCTTCCAGTCGCAATGCGACGCAGATGTCTTCCCAGCTCGTACATGCAAATTGGCTGATCTGACTCTCCGGAGCAGAAATACATCGAGAAGATGTGGCATCTTTCGAGATATTTAAACTCCCATTCAATCTGTTCTTGGTTAGCGCTCGGGTCGTGGACTGGATAATAATCACGCCTCGGATTAAAGACTACGAGGCGTCGCTCCGCCCCGTCGATTGCCTTCATTTCATTCCGGAGTGTCTGGATTACTTCTTTTTGCCAGTTAGTGCAGTTCGTAATACCTCCTGCGAGAAATACGCAAACATCGCCAGACTGCGATACATATTTCTCGGGAGCTGTAATAACTATCATGTAACCTCCTTTTCCGACAGACAAATCTTTGCACGTCTATTCATGAATACTTGTCACTGTAAGTTTTGAGAAAATCTCACCTCCCTTTCAAATGTAAATGTTCTCACGCCAAAGCGACGTGGTAAATTGAAACATATTTTATCATAAAATACTATATAAGTCAATCAACTCCACAAACGCTCCCGACGCGGCAGCCTAAAGAGGTTCAGAATTAATACAATCGGCGATGCTCTTGAGGCTCTAAGGGACAGAGGTGGGATTCGAGGCATCAGCGATGTGGCTAATCGCGAACTCAAGCAAAAGCTTATTCGTGCCGGTTTCGAATTAAAATAATCTGCCCCCTCTCAGGCGCCAAGACGGTGCCAGCCCCCGGCTTTTTGGTTGAGGGCTTTTTGTGGTATCTGTATTGTAGGACATTTGTCCGTCGTATTTTTGTATTATAATGGTCAATTAGTTATAATAGCGTAAATAATGAGGACAAAGACAGATGAGGCACGAGGTTGCTAGCTATAATACCAGAAAACTTCTTTCCACTACCCTAAAGGTTATCATGAGAGATAAAGATCTTTCTAAGATATCCATAAGCGAAGTAGCCGAGGCGGCGAAGGTGAATCGAAAGACTTTTTATTATCATTTTAATGACATTTATGATTTGTTAGCTTGGACCTTGGAAACTGAATCAATAAACCTAGTACGCTCTTTCGACTTAACGGTTGATTATAAGAGAGCGATAAAAATTACGCTTGACTATATGGAGCAAAATTCGGAATTTATGGACAATGTGATGAAGTCGTATGCGCGAAACGAGGTACGACACTTCTTGTATAAAGATCTTCACGACATATTCCTCAAGATAATAAAGGATATTGCCAAGCGGAACAATGCCTTTATTGAAAAAGAATATGCTGATTTTATTTCTGGCTTCTCGACTGAGGCTATAGTGGGCATGATTATGCACTGGGTGAGCAATCCGGTTTCCTTTGAACGTGCGAAGGTCGAGAAATACTTGGCGCGCATATTCCGTGTCACGGTCGAGAATTTGATTGAAGAAGAAGCTAGGCGCTAAAATTCGCTTTTAACGGGGCGGTATTTTTGCTGGCGTATTGACTAATCACGAAAAGAGTTATATAATAGGCAGGTTATAAGGTACTCGTTGTATTTTTTGCTCTTTTCCAAGGAGGTAAAAAAGATGGAAAAAATAATTGTCAAACCCGTAGTTGAGGCTATTAAGGATGGCGACGTAGACAGGCTGAAGAGCGTCTTCTCCAAAGTCGGTATGCGGCCCGGAGGGGATGCGCGTATGATGTATACCGACATTTTTACGGCGTCAGCGTTCAGCAGCGCTGCGATCTTTGCGCAAGTGGGGAAAGTAAGTCCCGCCATGGCGGAGCTGCTGGTTGAATATCTTTGGGGGTGCGTGCGTCAGTCGATGGTATGGGATTATTACCTGATGGCCCGCGGGGCTGGTAACAATGCGGACCCTGAACTGATTCCCGAGAAAGTGCGTGAGGTGATCCAGCAGACTGCGTACGGCGATGAGGCAGTCAAGGTTATTGGCGAAATGGATGTAGCTTCCTTCGACAACGTGATCGCTTGCCTGTTGGAAAAGGATATCAGGCTGCCTGATCGTCGTTTCGTACGCGATACGTTCATGTATATCCTGAAGAAGGAGCCCATTCCGATGCCAATGTTCTTGATAATCCTTTCGATTGCGGTCGAGGATTCCGCGCAGAGCAGTCTGTTCCGTGTGCACATGTCGGCTTCGGACTTGGCGGAATTGATATCCTCATGGACCCGAGTATGTCGCTGATCGATCTGCTCCGCAGGATGAGCTGACCGCCTATTCGCCGCATTATTATCTCCAAAAAATGTCGCGCCTCCTTCGTGGAGGCGCTTTTTTGTTCTTTCATTAAGTAAGAAATATTGACAAGAAAAAGTCCCCCCTTCTTGGGGGGACTGCAAGTGGTCGGCATTAGGTCATTAGTGAATAATATGTCATACCCCGAAATAGTTCGGAGTACCTTCCTCGTTACCAAACGTCCGGATCTTCATCGTCGAAGTATTCCTCCTCTTCCTCTTCGCCGTCTTCGTAGTCGTCGTCTTCGTAGTCGTCGTCATAGTCATCATCGTCGTAGCTGCCATCGTTGTCGTAGTCATGGCCGTTGTTGCGGCCGGAAAGTTTATCCGCAATTTTGGCGGTAACAATTCCCGCGATGAAAGAACATGTGAGAGCGACTGCATACAAGAGAATATCTTTGCCCATATTTTTCCCTCCTTTAATATGAACCTCAGTTAAAAGTACCGTAGCTAAGAGACGCTACACCTTTTGTATATTACAATAGAATGGATATTCTGTCAAGAGTATTATATGGTTTATTCAAAGAAGTTGGAAAGTAATAAAAAACCGCATCTGTAAAGAATGCGGTTTTAAATGACACAAACTCTTATTGATTATTTGCGCTTTAGGGCTTCGCAGTTGGCGACGAGGCGTTCGCGAAAACCGGCACGAGCTGCATCGGCGTTCTCGTTATTTCCTTTCCAGGCGTTAAGTGCGGGATCTTGGAGTGCGCGCGCAAACGAGAAGGTGACTGGCCATGGGAATGGACCGTTATTAGTGACCTCCTGAAGATTGTCGGTAGCTTGTGTGACGCTTTGGCCGCCGCTAAGGAAGACTACGCCGGCAAGGTTGCTCGGAACGTGTGCCTTTAGCACGTCGGCAGTGGCTTTACCTACTTCGGCCGGGGTGGATTGTGTATGATAGCGCTTGCCTGCAAGCACCATGTTAACTTTTAGGATACAACCTGGCAGGCTGACGTTTTTATTCTTGAGCTCTTCAAACAAGGCATCAAGAATTTGCCCAGTAAATTCTATGTTCTTTTCGATTGGATAATCGCCATCGTAGACTAGCTCTGGTTCCACAATTGGCACAATGCCAGCGTTTTGACAGTCAAGTGCGTATTGGGCGAGAATTTCGGCATTTTTGCGAATTGCCATTTGACTAGGACTATGATCGGTTACTTCGAAAGCGGCGCGCCATTTTGCGAAGCGGGCGCCCATTTGATAATATTCGGCGAGGCGATCTGATAGACCATCGAGACCTTTGGTGTATTTTTCGTCAGTACCATCGATAGGTTCGAGGCCTTGGTCCACTTTGATGCCAGGCAGAATGCCCTTGTCGGCCAAGAATGTGACAAAATCGCGACCGTCATCGGATTGCTGACGGGCGGTTTCGTCGAAAAGAATAACGCCATTGACGAATTTCTCGAGATCTGGGGTAGTAAAGAAAAGATTTCGATAATCGCGACGATGTTGCTCGTCGTCTGGAATGCCCATACCTTCAAATTTCTTATGGATAGAACCGCCGGATTCGTCGGCGGCGAGGATGCCGCGGCCTTCGGAAACTAGTCTTTTTGCGTTAGATTCTACTTCAAGCATTTTATCCTCCTTTGGATTGTGTTTTTCGACGCGATAGAAATCGTCGGATATTTCTTCTTCGAGTGTTGAGATGTTAGAGCTAGAACTTAGGATTGAGCGTTCGATGTTGGCACGCGCTAGAAGTAAAGCTTCGTCAACATCTTTCCCAAGTACAAGTGCGCCGAAAACAGAGGCGCCAATGGTTAGATGCGAGCTAAGATGCGTCATGAGGTCTTGACGATCTTCGAGCTGCCAGCGAACGCGTTTGCCCATATATTCGATATGATGTGGTGTAATGACAACTAAGTTTTCGACATTTTGATTGAGCTTCGTGTCTGTGATAACGATACTGGCGCGATTGATGAGTTCGCGCATATGATTGGCGTTAACGTTGCTATATTTGCCGACGAATAATGCTAATTTGCTCTGGTGATTTAGGTCTAGATATTCGATGAGTTCTTCGGCAAGTTTTGGCGAGATGCTGGCGCTGCGGTCGGCGTAGATCCAGTCGACGCTTTCTTTGGGGATTTCCCAGGTGGTTTGTTTGTAGTCGCTAGGGCTAAGGTAGCTGACGTGGCGGTCTTGGCAAAGAATATATCGATAAACAATGTTGGCGTCTTTGACGATAAATTGCCCATCTAGGAACTTTGCTGAGGTATTTGCGATTTCGGCAGTTAGCCCAAAACGCGTCAATACTTCTAGGCTGATGCTAGCGCCGCCAAAAATGGAGACACGGTTGTAATATTTATGCGTAGAACCGTCAAAAGCGAAATCTAGCCATTTGATATCGTTCTGGTCGGTCTCGAATTTGTTTTGGCGATTATCGAGGCGCAGATAAACGTCTTTCGTGATATTGCCAACAATCAAAATGTTGCTCATGCTTTTATTGTAGCATAAGCATCTCTTATCCGTATCTAGTTGTCTAATATGCGGTAATAACGGTTGACCGTGTAGTCGATGGCTGGATATTTATCGCTGTAGCCAAGCATCTCGTTAATGGCGTGATCGACGTCATAGGCGATGTCGATTTGTTCGTATGAGACCTTGCTAGGTGATATTTCGAGAATGCCAACACTGGCAGCTTCAATACCGATAGGACACCCGACGCTGCCGGGGTTAATAAATAGTTTGCCGTCGTGCGTTTTAGTAGTGCAACGGATATGCGTGTGTCCAAAGAGGAAGATATCGGCATCAATGTTCTTGAAGATTAGTTTGCATTGGGTGCTATCGGGTCGGAAGTAAAACTTGCGATAGTTTCCGAGCTGATCGAGTGGGTAATGGCTGACGTAAATATTACTTCCCTCCACTTCTACGGTCTGTTGCTGCGAAAATTGGCGAAGAAAATTGATTGACGTGTTGCTGATTTGTTCATGATTCCATTTAAATAAATCTATGATTTCTGGAGGGAGCATTTCTTGGTTTTCGTCGTTGTGGTTATGGACGGGTAAGGCTTTCAATAAGTAATTTTCGTGATTTCCGTGAACCATTGCTAAGATTTGGTTTTGGTGCTCCATGATCAGCTGAACACATTCTTCTGGATGCGCGCCTAGACCGATTACGTCGCCAAGACAAATGAACTTATCGACGCCGCGTTCTTGGAATTCTTGAAAAACAGCACGCAATGCGTCGATATTACTATGCACGTCAGAAATAATCCCAATTCGCAAAACAGTTCTCCTCTCTTTAATGATTGTTTTATTATATCAAATTTTTATATTTTTGTCAAGATGCTAATGTTAGAGTTCGCCCCAATCTTGCCCCGTTGTGACATCTACGGCAAGCTTGACGGGTAACTCTGGCGCTACATTTTCCATGCAGGATTTTAGCGTCTTTGTTACTTCGTCGGCAATTCCCTTTTCGCACTCGATAATCATAGAGTCGTGAACTTGTAAAATGAGCTTTGCGCCACTTGGGAGCCGTTTATCTACGGCGAGCATAGCTTTCTTCATTAGGTCGGCCTCTGTGCCTTGAATTGGCATATTGCCAGCAGCGCGTTCGGCGGCGGCACGGACTAGATGGTTTGGCGCTCCGAGATCAGGAGTGGGGCGGCGACGGCCGAACATGGTCTCGACATACCCGTGCGTGCGGCCAAAATCTAGCGTGTCGTCGAGATATTTGCGCATCGGCGCGCGGAGCTTAAAGTAGCTGTCAATAAATTGCTTTGCTTCATAAAATGTCATACCGGCGGCGTCAGACAACCCTTTAGGGCTCATGCCATACAGAACACCGAAGTTGATGACTTTGGCGGCGCGACGTTGTGCTTTTGTGACCTGCTCCATTGGAATATGAAAAGCGTCGGCGGCGGTCTTGGTATGAATATCGAGGCCGGCATTAAAATCGTCGATTAGTTTTTGATCTCCAGATAAGGCTGCGGCTAGGCGTAGCTCGAATTGGGCATAATCAGCGGAAATGAAAACTTTGCCAGCTTCGGCCGTAAAACAGCCACGAATTCGTTTGCCATCATCGCTGCGTACGGGAATATTTTGCAGATTTGGATTGATACTGGAGAGGCGACCCGTAGCAGTAACATCTTGTGTGTAAGTGGTGTGAATGCGATGATTCTCATCGGCGAGGCTCGGGAGTGGATTTATGTAGGTGCTGAGAAGTTTGCCAACTTCGCGATAACGCTCGATAAGAGGAATTATTTCATGTTTGTCGCGAAGCTTATCGAGCTCCTTGGCGCCCGTAGAGTATGCGCGTTGAGTCTTCTTGATTCCCTGTGTTGGTAGACCGAGCTTTTCGAAGAGAATCTGCGAGAGTTGAATGGGCGAGTTGATATTGAAACTCTGGCCAGACATTGTGTAGATTTTTTGCTCGAGTTCGGCGATTTCGGCGGAGAATTCCTTTTTGAGTGCATCGAAACGATCGGATGCTATTGCGACACCCTCTTTCTCCATTTTGTAGAGTACAGGGATGAGTGGCATATCGAATTTGGTGGCTATTTCTTCAAGCTTGGGAATAACAGCCAGCTGTTGGCGCTGTTGAATATAGCGTGTTTGAGGGTCGACTGGCTTAATTAAGAGCATTTGCTCGGTCTTTCTAGCTAAGGGGTCGAGTAAGAAATCGACTTGCCCTAAGTCCCAAAATGGACGGCCTTTGAGGATTTCCTCGGCTAGTTCTGGTCGGTCGTGCATATCGGCTTTTACGTCGTAAGAGATGTATAAGTTATCGGGTATTTCTACTTCGATATCCGCGGGTGGTGGCAGAATATCAGTTGGAATCTTGCTCGGCGTCTGTGTTGTCTTTTTTACAACAGGGGCTTTTGTGGTTGGTGTTGTAATTTTTGCAACATTATCTAGCTTTGTGTTTGGGAAAAGTTTTACAAATTTGCGAATTAGGGAGTTAAATTGTAGTTTTTGAAGCTCGGAAACGACCTTTTCGGGCTTGAAATCTGCTAGTTTGGTGGATTCTGGGTCGAATTCAACTGGTGCATCAAACTGAATTTGAGCAAGTCGTTTACTAATAAATGCTAGCTCTTTGCCGTCGCGAAGTTTTGCGCCGGTGGCGCCGGGGATTTCGTCAATATGCGCATAAAGATTTTCGAGGGTTTCGTACTCTTGAAGTAATTTGATGGCGCCTTTTTCGCCAATACCAGGCACGCCAGGGATATTGTCCGAGGAGTCGCCTTTTAGCGATTTAAGATCGAGGAATTGTGATTTTTTGAGACCGTATTTTGCTTCGACGTCTGGAATGTTAAATTCCGCAACGTCCGAAAAGCCGCGCTTGAGTTGGTACATTTTAATGTGCTCGTCTACGATTTGGAGCATATCGAGATCGCCAGAAATGATTTCGACACGCTTATCTGCCGCTTGTGCTTTGCGAGCAAGCGTGCCAATTATGTCATCTGCTTCATAATCGTCAAATTCGTATAGCGGGATGTGGAAAGCCTCAAGCAATTCCATAAGATAAGGTATTTGGGCGTAAAAATCTGGCGGTGCCGGCTTGCGGTTTGCTTTGTAGTCGGCATAAATGGAGCGACGACTGCGAATATTGGTCTTGGATTTATCCCATGCGACGGCGATATATTCTGGTTCAAGTTTCTCAATGATTTCAATCAGCATGGTAGCAAAGCCAAATACGCCACCAGTCGGCGTGCCGTCCGGTAAAGATAGGTGTCCCATGGCGTAGTAGCCGCGATAGAATACGCTTTTGCCGTCAATAATAGTGAGATTTTCGCGTTCGTCCATGGTGCTCCTCGCTTGCTACTTTTTGTATCCTTTTTATTATATAACAGTTTAAGATAAAAACGCCGTCACGTGATTGAATGGTCGAGATAGCGAGTAGAGCCAAATGGAATTTTAGTTTTCACATGCTCGGTACCGTGCGAGGCGGCGGAATGGACTTTACGCGAGCCGAAGCGGTAATTAATCTTATCGATGGCAGCACAGACACTCTCGGCGCGGTCGATTTGTTTTTGATAGAGGGTTAGTTGCGCGTCGGCTTCTTTTTGTAGCTTATAGAGCGTAATACCAATAATACGGACGGGGCTGGGTAAGTTTAGAAAAAGTTGACTGGCGCAGTTGCAGATGTCTCGATCGGTGTTAATTGCGCGTTTTAAAATAGTGGATTTATGCGAGTAAATATCGTCGTAGCCATAAGTCCAGACGTAAACGCCGCGTGCATAGAGGTGCTTGCTGCGGAGGCGATAGCCAACGTCCTCGGATAGATGTAAAATGCGAGCGCGGGTCTCTTCTCTGGTGAGATGACGGCTCTCTAAGACGTATTGGCGACCAACGGATTTGATGTCGCTAATATAGTCGTCTACTTCGATGCCGCGTAGGCGCTGGTACCATTTGCTACCGTCAATGCTTTTACAAACGAGTTTAACGAGAGTATCCTCGTCGGCGTCAAGAAACTGAAGCGGCGTGTAAATGCTAACCGCGTTAAGGCGACGCTCCATACGCGTATTGATGCCGGGAAGGTCGGTTAGCTTGAGCTTGGCGAAGATGGCGCGTTGGTTGTCGGGGGTTATTTCGTCTAGACCGTCAGGTTTATGCAATTCGGCGGCGAGCTTGGCTAAGAAGCGATTACTACTAATACCAACATTACAGCGCATATAATCGCCAACTTCTGTTAGGAGGCGCTGTTTAATTTCTCGACCAATTTCGGCACGATTGCGAGTTTTGATGTGCGGTGGCGCGGCGGCGAGATTAATGACGCCTTCATCGATAGATTTCATAGTGACGTCGGCGGAATAATCCTGCATGATGTGCTTGAGTTTGTTGTGCACGAAAATATACTTGCTTGGCTCGGTCTCGGCAAAAATTAACTCTGGGCAAATTGCGTTGGCCTCCATGCGGCGCATACCAACTTTAATGCCGCGCGCTTTTGCTTCGTAACTAGCGGCAATAATACAGGCATTAGGAGTGATGCGATTAGTAATGGCAACAGGGCGCCCGCGCAGCATGGGGCGAGATTGTTGCTCAATGGTGGCAAAACAAGAATTGAGATCAATGTATATAGTATCATTCATAATGATCCCCCTCGAATTCTAGATACCAGTTGAGCGAATCGGTATCGAGCGTAATGCGGTAATCGGTAGCGCCGTCGGTGATGTCGAAGGCGTAAATAGTTTTGAGCCCGTCGTATTTGGGATGAACGAGGCCGACTTGAGCGATTTGCACTTCTCTGCCGGATTGAGTGCGAAAAGTGATGGGGCGGCAATGTCCAAGAATACTACGCGAGAAACTAGCATCGACGTCGATTGGTTCATGAAGGTTTGTTTGAAGAGAGTTTTGATTCATAAAAATCCTTTGCTGATTGCGTTTTTATAGATGTGGGTGACGCAATATTGGCGTCTGGAAATTTATGAATCTGAATCAGGGGCCGAAGCATGATTCGATTAGTATTATTATACAGGTTTTTATGAAAATAGGCCACCGCGAGGCGGTGGCCTTTTGTGAAAGCATGAGTGAGTTTTTACTTACTTAATATGTTCTCCAACGGACCGAGTCGGCATCCTTCGGAGCGTTCGCAGTTACCTGCGGTCCGTACAGACTCTGGCTGGCATTGGCTTCATATGTGGTTCCGGTCAAATGTGCGCCTTCAATGAGTCTGGCGAGCTCGACTCCGTCCTGTACGACTTTGCTGCCCATTCTGACGCCATTTCTATATTCTTCTACAGCAAAAGACATACTATCACCTCCCTGATAGATTGCTCAAACAAAATGCTTCATAGACACCGCGCGTTTGGGTGTCATTTAGAACGGCTCATGCTTTCTGGTTTTTCTAAAGAGCAGTCGCTAGCTTAAAAGCTATTTTTGCGATGTCTGGTAGAAATATATCACGAGACGAATAATCATGCAATAGTTTTTTGTGGTTTTTTGTCAAAATATGGCATTTTCTGCCCAAAACGGCGTGTAGATGATGGTGCGATATGCGCCTTGCGATGTTAGACAATGTTGTTTCATGAAAAAAACCACCGCATATTGACGGTGGCGTGGGGTGGTTTTAGTGAGAGATGCAATCAGTAAATAATGCGCCGTCGGCCGCCACAGAAAGGACATTCGCTTACAGTGGGAAACAATGTTGTATTGATCCGCTGTCCCGTCTCAGAGCAATAGGGGCACCTCATTGTCCTATGCTGTAACTGGCCTTCTGTCGACTTGAGCGTTGGCGGAAGCTTTTTCTTGTAGAACCCTGAGATTATGTGACTGCCAAAAAACAACATGTTTGTTTTTCACCTCCTTTTTGGGAAAAGAACACTTAAGGTTATCTAAAGCTACATAATTATAACATTTTATTGGGAATGCGGCAATAGTAGTGATCTACACTTCGGCAATTAGCTGGTCATAGAATGCTTTTGTTGGATTACTGCTCTCTAGAGCTGCAGTGGTGTCTGGGAGATCGAGGGTCTTGATGTGGCGGAATACGGCCTGGATAAGATGTTTTATATCTGCGGAGTCTTTCTCGTTAAACTCTAGCTCTAACGAAACGATATCGCCTTCGTCGTCTGGCGAGATATAGTCGATGCGTCCAGTTTTGACCTTATAGTTGCGAAAATCTTTAGAATTCTCGATTAGGAATTTATAAAAATACAATTGGATTTTATAGGCAAATGTCGTGTCGTAGGTGCTCCATTTATGCTTGGCGTTTCCGGTTTTGAAGTCTGCGACGGTTATGGTTTTAGTATCTTCATCGATTTCTACGCGATCGATTTTGCCAGTTAAAATAGCGTCGCCAAGTGTGATGGTTTCCGTAAAGAAGCCGCGTTCGGATTCGGCGTTGGTGTTGCGAATCAAGTCGCCGCGTTCGCTGAGGAATTTAGCTAGCTCTGCCTGGCCGCGCTTATGTAGGTCCTCTTTGGTTTTTTCGTCCGTGTCAGCCTCATCGATGCGTTTCTCGAACCGCTCGATAGCCTCCTCGTTGCTAATATTCTCCTTGTTAATCTCGTCCATTATTTCATGGATGAGGCTTCCATAGATGAGGGCGAAGTTGTTGGACTCATCGCTAGGCTCGCCAATGATGTAGTTGCGCAGAAATGTGATGGGGCCTTCTCCGTAGCGTAAGTCCAGGAAGGTATTGAGATGGGTAGGCGAAATGCGATATTTCTCGACATATGGCAAGAGTAGGTTTTTGCGGGTTTCGTCGTCGGGAATATAATTGTCGAGCCACTTATCTGGAGCGATGTCGCTTGGTTGTAATTCGTCGGCTTCGCTAGGGATAATTTCGGCAAACTCTTCTGGGGTAACCTTGCTAATTTGAGAATGATTTTCATTTTCGCGGATATCTAGATATTTCAGACGGTCGGCGGTGTGTCCGGCAAAGTCAGAGAGGCTGTAGGTAAGGTGCAAATATGCTTTTGCGCGAGTTAGCGCAACGAAGAATACGCGAATTTTCTCGTCGGCCGAGTCGCCAGTATGGCGGACATGCTCAAGGTTGCGCGGTAAGGTGATAAGATCAGTATTCCCTTTTGCTTCGCTCCAGTTTTTGTTATCGGCCGCAATCAAGAATACGTGTTCGTATTCTAGCCCCTTGGCGGAGTGTACGGTTTGTAGTTGTACGGCCGTGTCGGATTCGTGGTAAGGTGATTTATTTAAGATGGCCATTTCGGCGTTATTGTAGGCGTCTAGCATATGTATAAAATCGGCTAGCTTGAGTTTTTCGCTATTTCTAGTCTTTTTTGCCGAAAGCATGTCACGAAGCGTATTCAGGTTGCTAAATAGTTCGTAATTATCAAGTTCGTCATCAAAGAGTTTTTTACAGGCAATATTGATGATGTATTCGGCCGAATACGTTTCCGTTTGGGCGGAAAGTTCCGTGATAAAATTCGCGATTTCTTTCAACTGTTCATTATCCCCCTCAAGCATGTGCTCGAGGATGCTGCGCTTGCTGTATTTTGCTGATTGAATTAATTCGATGATGGTTCTTGGTTCGAGATTCCAACATGGCATGGATAATAATTGGAACCAGTATGTGTCGGCGTATTTTGGATTCTGCGCAATGGCGAGTAATGCGTGGCAGAAATTGAGTAGCTCGTTGATATTACTATCCTCAAGGATATTTTCGCGACGCGTGTATGAAACAGGAATGTCCAGCGCGTGAAGGTACGGCAAGATAGAAACCAGATATTTATGCTTTGGCGCGATAATAGCGATATTATTTCCCGCTGTGCCATTATCGAGTATTTTGCGTATTTCGCGAGCGATATATGAATATTCGGCTTGATAAGCTTTAAATTCGCGAATCTCGATATTTGTTTGGTCGGGTGCGTTTTCGGCTGAGATGTGCTTATCAATATTGACGTTTGGCGCCTTACAGAAACGGTCCGTCGCCTGTTCAATAATATTGTGCGATAGTTCAAGAATTGGCGCCGAGGAGCGGTAGTTCTTAGTAAGGAAGATTTGTTTTGGGTGATATTTGGCGTCAAAATCGAAGAAGTTAGACGTATTGGCGCCTTGAAAGCCGTAAATGGCCTGATCGTCATCGCCGACGGCCATGATATTTGGCTTACCTTCATTGCTAGGATTGTCGGTAAGTAGGCTAACTAACTGCGCTTGAGCATCATTGGTATCTTGAAACTCGTCGAGTAGAATATATTGGAAGCGTTCTTGGGCGTTATAGCGTTTTTCGTCATCATTCTTAAGCAAATCGATGGCATTTAGAATCATGTCGTCATAGTCGAAGAGCCCAGATGCGTTTAGTGCAGTGCTATACTTCTCCATAATATTGGCGAGGCTGAGTAATTTCTTATTAGCTATATCGTCGCCAAAAACGTAGTTGTCGTTTTTATCCTTCTTAAAATACTTATCTCGCCATTTCCCGGGCAGTTTTGAAGATGGTTTAGCGGAGTTTTCTTCTGCAAGTAGAGCTTCGGCGAGCGAGCGATAGTAAATATTTGCGATTGGTTCGACTTTTCCAACAATATATTCGGGCGAGCTTGGCGCATCGACAAAAGTTTTAATGGCGTCAAGAATACGTCCGTATACTTCGGCGGATTTCGGATAGCGCAAACCGCGCGTGCTTTGGATTTCTTCTGATATGGCAGAATAAATCTTAGCAGAATCAATCTGGTTGCGATTGACGATTTTGCGAATATCTTCTGGCGACAAGGCTGCGGATTTTAAGTCGGAAATAGCGGAAATGATAGAGCTAGTATAAAACTCTGGGCGCAGAATGTCAGTTGGGTCGAGTGACTCTTGAATGTCGCGAATCATAGTAAAACGTTCAAGCTCATCGATGGCGGCAGTTAAATCTGGGCGATGCTCTTGAAGAATGTAGGAGCCGAAAGCATGATAGGTTTGAATTTGGACTTTATAGGCCTCGGGGCCAATAAAATCGGCGAGACGTTTGCGCATATTACTAGCGCCGGTTTCGGTGAAAGTTAAACAAAGGATGTTTTCTGGTCCAACGTCGGTTTGTCTAAGAATATTAGCAACGCGAACGGAAAGAAGCTGGGTCTTACCGGTGCCTGGTCCCGCAATAACTAATAATGGTCCGTCGATATGGTCAACAGCGGCGCGCTGCTGGTCGTTAAGGTGTTGATAAGCGTTCTCGAATTCCATATAATAATTATATATGGCAAGAGGTGATGGCGCAAAGAATGGGGATGCTATTTTTAGCTTCGAAAAAGCTGGCGATTTCGAAAAAATATGTCGTCGGATTGTTTATTTTGAGACAATAATACCGCGCTATTCGTCTTTGCACGATGCGGTAATTCATTTTTATGCGTTGGATGGTCAAAAACTGAAGGAATACGAGTTGAAATATGCCGACAATCCAGATGCTTACAATGAGATTATTCGCGCATTGGATCACTATGAAGTAATTGATATGTTTCGTTCGTATCGGTTTCATATTATCTCGCGTTCGGTGCGCGTGTTGATGCGGAAGGGTATTTCGTTTGACGCAAATGGTGATTTGGGTGGATTTGTGTTTCAAAGTTATAAGACAAGTCATTTAGTTAGCCCAAAATATCGTGAGATATTCGATCGACTACGAAAAGATACTTACGGCCATATAGACGGCACGGCTCAACTCGTAAAAATGAGTCGTCTACTGAAAAACGAGCGCTTTTTAAAGATACATAATGAATATTTTGGTAAATTGGGCGTTGCGGCGTTGAATGATAGTGTCGTAATGAAATCACGCTACGCGGATTGTTTGACTAGTAATAGTATTGTGACTGATGCGGCACAGTTTAGAGAGTATCTAGATATTATTAATACGATTCCGATGTCGGATTTTGCCGAACCAAGTATTATTTCGCAGATGTCCGGCGATTCGCTCATGATCAAAAACATTTTGGAAGACAACTGTTGTAATTTTTTGTTTGTCGATGAAGATGAAATGGATTTTATGTGCGTCTTGCTAGCGCGCTTTCTGTGTCCAGATAATTTTATGATCAGCACCGAAGATTGGGTAAGAGCGGTCAGTTATGAGCGCTGCATTGGTGGGGATTCACATTTAAGATTTGATGAAGATAAATTGGATTTCGAACGCGAGCTATTAATCTTTCGTGCTTGTTATATTTTTGATAAAGTGGACATTGCAAAGTTGGTTCACTTCTTTTACGATTTCTTTGAATATAATAATTTGTCGCGAAATGTTGGTACGTTCTATGAGCGTTTGAATGACTTATTAGGCGAAGATATTCGGGAAAAGTTTTTACGTCTCGAAACTATAAATGTTAGCCTCAAAAGCTACACGGAAACGAACGATCCGTGCGTCTTTTTTAAGTATCCGCAACTTGTAAATTTCTCTACTGCCGCAGATAAGCAAATTCAAAAAGAAATAATTTCTGGAGAATATAACCGGAATTTTATTGCCTTTTATCTATGTAATTATATGCAGGTGGCAGATTACAAAAAATACAGCAATGTTTTGCCCGCGGTCGTGAGTATTCTTAAGAATTTAACTATTAAAAACGATGAAGATTATAACTTGTATTGGATGGCGTGCGATCTTTTGAATTATTTTTGGAAAACTTTGCCAGGCGAAGATGCCGGCTTAAATAATGCGATGGAAAAACTTGTATATGAGTTGTTTTGGCCGCGCGTTGGCGATGTTTGGCCAATAAAGAATCGTAATCGTATTAAATATGTGAATGAGTCCGAAAAAGATGAGTTTGAAGAGGCTCTGGGCTGGGTGTTATGTTTAGACGGGGTTAAGCGATACGATTCGAAATTAAAAGCTTTTCTGAACGGTTACGCGACGGATAAATATAAGGTTGCAGATGACGTTGAGAATAAATGTCATGATCTTTGGTTTGCTAAGCAAAAGAATAAGAGCATTGAAAAATATGTTCATTCTGCCGATGCAAAACTTAGTCGGGTTTATTATAGTGCGATCTTTTGCGATGATATTGATAAGGTTGATTTGTTTAAATATCTTCTGGCGCGGAAGAAGATAACTGACAATGAAGTTTATGCGATGGAGCAGCTATTTTTGCAGTTTAAGGATGCGAAAAATAGCAAAGCACTATATGGCGCTATTCTTGAAGAATATGATAAGCTGACGGCGTTTTATGAAAGTTATGACGACAAACCTGAGACGGCAAAGCGACGCCTTTTTGACGGTTTCGCCTCGTTGTGCGAGTCGGCTACGAATGATATTGAACAAGGCTATTTAAAGCAACTTTCGGAGAAATACAAAGAGTCCCTTGGTCAGGAATATGATGACAGAATTGCGCGAATGCTTTTGGTGGCCGATGCGCATATACGCCAAACGAACTTTCAGACAAAAGATGTTTCGGTGGGTTATATCGAAGGGCTACTTTAATCTATTTGGCCAACAAGGTCGTATATTTCGTCAAGAATCATATAATCTGCATGGTCAATTTTGCTGAGCGCAGATACACCTTCGACAGTCTTTAGTTCGTCGATTATTTCTGGCAAACTCTTTCCTTCGCGTAGGCGAACGCCGCACATGTAGTTGCGAGAAGTGTCATGAGTACAGGTGAGAATTAGGTCGCCAATGCCGCAGGCTAGTTCGGCCGTGTATGGCTGAGCGCCGTGATCTTTGAGGTATTTTTGCATTTCGGCATGAGCGTGTTGGATAAAAATGGCTGAATCGTTTTCGGAGTCGCCATGATAGCCAGCGCCGATAGCATAGATGTTCTTGAGCGAGCCGCAAAGTAGGATACCGAGTAAATCTTCTTGTAGCTCGATTTGGATTTGCTCGTTCTTAAGCAATCCCATAGCGAAGGGCGCGGAAGCGGTAAATGTGGCAGGTTTTCCGTCGATTATTTCTTGAGCAAAGCCTGGTCCGGAAATGGCTGAAAACTGTTCAAAATCGTCAAACATGCTGGGATCGCAGATGCCCTTTGTTGCCAAAATGGTTGGGAGCTTTTTTAGATGTGAAGGGTATGTTTCGAGAAATTCTGGCAGATTGGCAGATGGAATAACGATGGCGATGGCGTTGGCTTGGTAAGTGGCTCGCTCTAGCGGTATGTCTGGGTAAACATAGGGGTCATAATATTTCACTTCATGGTGATTGTCGGTGAGAATTTTGCCGAGCGCTTTTCCGAATACGCCAGCTCCAAGAATCGAGATAATCATAGGACTATTCTAGCATAAATAGAGCCATTAAGCTTTTTCGAGAATGGCGAGATTCTCAATATGTGGAGTGCGCGGGAAAAAGTTGTATGGCTGTAGTTTTGCTATACGATAACCATGTAGCGATGCAAGATCGCGCGCCTGTGTGATGGGATTGCAGCTAAGGTAGATAATTTTTTCTGGCTGAACTTCGTTTAGCTTCTCGATGAGTTTTTGATCGCATCCGGCACGTGGTGGGTCAAGAATGACAGTGCAATCCGGAGCAATATATTCTGTGACATCCTCGGATTTAGCGAGTACACAATTGGCGGTGGTTCCCTTAGCATTGTTTTGCATTTCGGCAAAAGCAGCGCCATTAACTTCAACGAGCGTGAGGTTTTTATTGCGGGCAACACTTAAGCCAATACTGCCAACGCCTGCGTAAAGGTCGAGGACTTTGTCGGTAGTGATATGTTTTGATATTTCTTTGAGAACTAATTCGTAGACGGGTAGATTTATTTGGAAAAACCCGTTCGGCGAGTAGGAGTATTTGTAATTACAGATAGAATCTTCAAGCAGACTCATGATCGGATGCGGTTTGCGATTCTCAAAGAGTGCCGAGGATACTTTGCCTTGTTGATCGCAGCGAATCAGGAGCGACTGATAGGCGCGCGCTTCGGCATGTTTAGCGTTAAGGCCGGCGATAATTCTTTGGGCTTCTGCGAAGATTTCTGGGCGTTCGATTGAGCTTTGCGCTATAGGCGATTTGCGATGCGTGCCGCGCGTATGGAAAGCTGGATAGATAAGATTATCTTCGTGGCTCCAGTAGAGAGAATACTCCATTTTGTTGCGGTAGTAAAAATCCTTACCGTCGGTAATAGTAGGCTCAACGGGGGCATCGATGTGCTGTTGACGAAGACATTCTTTGACGAGGGATTGTTTTTGAGACAATTCTTCCGCATAGTCAATAATTTGCCAGGGGCTAGTCGAGAGATAACATGCGTCTTTCGGCTCGATGCGAAGTGGTGATGATGAGATGACTTTTGTGGCGATACCCTCGCAATAACTATGCTTGTTTTTAGTAATTTCAAATTCGACTTCTTCCCCCGGTAATGCATTCCATAAAAAAGCTTTCTTGCCATCGGCAAGTGTGGCGATCCCCTGCCCGCCTGGAACGAGTTTGTCGATTTTTGCATTCATCTGTTAATTATAGCAAAAATATGCTTTGACAGCTAGATGCAAAAGTGTCATAATTGAGTCTGAACTGCTTACGAAAGTTGGTACCTTTAAGGAGGTGATGAGAATGTATTGGCTGCGCGCTTATCTCGCTATAGCGGTCGCGTTTTTTCTGTTTGCTACAATGATCGGTATTACGGCCATGGTGGTCGTTAGTAGCATTATCTATTGTATTATCAGCGCTATTCTGGGCATTTTTGGACTGAGGGGATTCACGAAATATGTGTTCGCTCTCGTCATGGTAGCGTATTTTCTGGGTTTTCTATAAACCTCCACATCAAAAACCACCGGCTAGGCCGGTGGTGCTTTTCTTGTGTGCCATCGTATCTGGGTTGTAACTTTGGAGTACTCAGTTATGCTATTAAAGCATATATCTTATGGTTAGCCAAGAGAGGTTTATTCGTAGCGTAATGCATCAATAGGGTTTTTGCTAGCGGCGCGTCTGGCTGGAAGCGTTCCGGCCAGGAACGATATAAACATGATCAGAGCAGTGACAATAATGATGTCTTTGATGGTGTAGGTCGCAAGGTTGAAAGATGGGAAGCTTTCGAGGAAACCGCCTTCGGCGTGGAAAATATTATTGGCAATGTTGCCGAGTATCATCGATACGGTAATGCCAAATACGGAGCCCCAAAAACCGAGCGAGATAGCTTCGATGCTAAAGCTAAGGAAGACACGTGCGGACGACATGCCTAATGCTTTGTCGAGGCCGATTTCGCGAGTGCGTTCTTGGACGGACATAAAGAGCGTATTAATGATGCCGATGGCGGCCGCCAGCAAGGCGATAAAGCCAAAGATCTTGAATACGGTCAATATGACATCAAAGAATGTTTTGATTGAGCCGATAATGTCGTCGATAGTCATGGCGGATAGGCCGATGTCTTCAAGCTTGTCTTTTATTTCCTTTGCTGAGTGATTTTTGTAGTCGTAATTTACAGCTATTGCAACGACGCGGTCTTTATATTCTGCTGGGTAGTATTTAGTATTTTCAGCATAGATGTCGTCGGCTGTTTTGTTATTCACGTAGGAATAGCCCATTGATACTACGCCAGGCGCAATTACGCCAACAACTTTTACGTTAAAAGTTTTCTGAGTATGCTTGAATTGGTCGACTACGACGAGCTGGATTTTTTCGCCAATTATGTTTTCTTCTGTATATCCGAGTACATCGACATATTTTTTCTCGAGCTGAATTTGATATTCATCACCCTGCAAGTCGAGTTGTCCGCCGGTGGTAGTTTCAACTTTGATGTTGCCTGGTGGCAAAGCTTCGGCACCGATAAGATATTTTTTGTCGGTCTTTTTACTGCTGACGTAGGATATGTTTAAAGATTTTTGCTCTACAAGGCTATCGCCATCGATGCCGTCGATTTTTTTGATTTTGTCGAGCTGCTCGTTAGTGATGGGGGTCATGCCGTCTTGAATCTTGTCTTCTTTATATTCAATGGGGGTATTATTGCCGCCACCCATGGCTCCGGTTAGGCCTTCGAGGGCGTCGAAAGAGTCTTTCGACACGACGGCGAGATAGCCTTCGCCGCCATAGCTGTCAACCTGTTGATCGATGAAATCATTGACGCCCGCCTGAATAGCGGAGGTTGAAATAATCGAGAAAGAGCCGATGAAAATGGCAAGGATAGTTAGGAAGCTGCGCAACTTATTGCGGAGTAGATTGGCGTTTGCGTCCCGAATGATATCTAAAAGTTTCATTATAGGTCCTCCTCGTCTTCTTCAATGTTTATATGGTGGACTGGGTGCTTTTGGTCGAGCATGCCGTCAATATTGTTATCGCCTTCGAACTTGTCTGGGGTCGCATCCTCGTCGTCGTCGTCTTCGCTTTCGGCGACGATTTCGCGAATTTCTTCGTCTCCGTCATCGTCCTGTTCCACGTCGGCAGAGGAGTCTGAGACGATACGGCCATCTTTGATGTTGATTTGGCGTTGACATTTGTTTGCTAAATCTTGGTCGTGAGTAACGATGATAAGAGTAATTCCCTTCTCGCGGTTAAGCTTGAATAGGAGGTTGATTATTTTGTCGCCAGTAGCAGAGTCGAGATTCCCGGTTGGCTCATCTGCGAAGATGACCTTAGGGCCATTAACGATAGCGCGCGCAATGCAGACGCGTTGTTTTTGGCCGCCAGACAGGTCGCTGGCTTTATTGTTGCGCTTGTCATCGAGATCGACGGTCTTGAGGGCGGAGACGGCGCGGCGGTGGCGTTCTCTATATCCAACACCGGCGATTTTTAGAGGAAGAATCACGTTATTTAAAACGGTGTCGTTAGCATTCATGAAGAAGCTCTGAAAAACGAAGCCAAACTTTTTATTGCGAATAGTATTGAGTTTGTGAGCGCGTAGCTTGGCAGTAGGATGACCGTTTAGGGTGATTTCGCCACGAGTTGGCTTGTCTAGGAGTGCGAGTAGGTGCATTAGCGTAGATTTTCCGGAACCTGACTTACCAATAATAGCTACCGATTCCCCCTCGTGAATATTCAACGTAACGCCGCGTAGTGCCTCAAATTTGCTATTGCGTTTGCCGTAAGACTTACGGAGACTGCGGGCGCTAATAAGTGTCTTGCTCATAATTATATTTTAGCAAGAAAGAGCTCGAGCTAAAAGGTTAAGAGTATAGATATATATTATATCACAGATTGCCGTTTTAGTCAAATGCTAATGCTTGCAGATTTTATATTTTTAGGATTATATATTTGTATATTTTGCACATTAATAACGGAGGTGAAGAGTATGGATGCTGATAGCCGAAATGACCTTTATAACGTGTTGGTAGCTTCAAAAGTTCATGCGGTAAGACCTGGTTTAATTAAAATTCCGTTAGCCGCATTGCGTGAGTTTCATGATAAAGCTGGTATGAAGCCTGACGATTTGGCACACTTCAATTTTGGACTATCGTCTGCCGGGTCGGGTATGCTGCATCAGTTTACGTATGGGCCAAATTCAAGCGAGACGATACCGCCTATGTTGAGCGAAGTATATTATTGTGATGTTACGACTGGAGACTGCGATCCTATTACCGCTAAAGCGGGAGGGGCTTTGTATAAAGCCATCGAGCGCGATTTTTATGCGCGTAAGTCTAAAATTTACGGTAGTATGTCGGTAAACCAAAACGGGCGGCTCTATGTTACGGTAGACCATTCAAAGGACATTATCGCTGATTATTATTTTGATTTGTTACCAGATAAAAGTGGGTGCCAGTTTGTTTCGCCTGGGAGTGGGTACGACTATGAAGCGTGGATTTGGCTAGAGAATGATGCTGTATATGTCTCGAATACTGTCATTTTTGTTGTGCCGCTGTAATTTTTCGTTATGTGTAGCTTCATAACACCTTCATGGTCTCCCTTTAGTGGGAGACCTTTTTTATGTAACCTTATTCGACAAAGATTTCTTTTTGTGATAGAATTTTGAAAGATTGGACCGTCGCCAAGTGGTAAGGCACTGGGTTTTGGTCCCAGCATTCGCAGGTTCGAATCCTGCCGGTCCAGCCAATCAAGAAAATGCCCTTTGGGCAGTTTTTTGTTGGCTGCAGCGCAGGATGAGAGCCCAAGGTTCGCCCAATGCCCGGTTTCGTTTTCGAAACGACGGCGCATTGTTTATATCCTGCCGGTCCAG
>JAEEGH010000908.1_pt1 | contig 90140 bp, 68 predicted proteins | sample 9134181 | NCBI WGS metagenome assembly JAEEGH01 (sample SAMN16246544, study PRJNA631951) | gut metagenome | biome: gut microbiome; feature: rumen; material: DP-attached | host: Bos | place: Iran: Karaj | collected 2018-10 | reverse complement strand
CTCCCTTCCGACGAAGGGGCTCAGGGAGTGACGCTGCGGGATTTGACCTTCTACGGCGAGTGGTTCGCGATGGATTTCCGCGCCAGGAGCGGCTGCGAGCAGATACTCTTTGAGAACTGCTACGGCTATCCCTACAGCGGGCAGTTCATAGCAATAGACCGCTGCTGGGATATCCCCCGCATATTGCATTGCCACGTAAATCCCGCCAATATGCGCGAATTCGGCCGGGGGCTGCCGCCGTCCATAATAGATTATGCCATCAACCAAGGTACTTTTACCTATTGGATTGACCACACCGACAATGCCGTAGTGATGGATATCTTCACCTTTGGCAGCCACGGCGGCATTTATCTGGGCGAGAACACCTACGGCCAGCTGACCAACTTCAATTTCGACTGCGTGAAGGTGGGCATTTACCGCTCGGGCAACGCCAACAAAAACCGCACTTGGGAGATAGCGCAGGGTTCCATCATTGCAAATGCGGGGACCGATCTGAGTGCCATCCATCCTATATATGTCACTGGTATTGGCGGCCACACATCTGTAACCAATGTAGAGAGTTTCTCCGGCGGCAACGGGGCGCTGACCAATTCCGGCGCCAGCTACGACTTCATTACCCTTGACGGGTCCGGCTATTATACCGTGAGCCTGACAAGCTGCCGTATGAGCGGCTATGAGGCAGACGATCCCATAACTGTTAGGAATGTCTTTGCGGCGCTGAGGGCCGTAAACTGCATTGACAAGAATGACATTTTCTTTGACCGTGCAATAGAGCCGAAAGATGATTATCCCTCTGGCGTCGTGACCGTTATGGACAATTGCGACAGCGCAAAAGGGTGGATTTCAGGCTTTGGCAGCGGAGCCGGGCTGGACACATCCAACCAGCGCGAAGGTGCCGGCTGCATTACCGCCACCGGCCACGAGGTGAATCTGTTCACCAAAAAGTTTGAGACACCCGTAGATGCCAGAGTCAGTTCAAGGCGCGGCCATTTCTGCCTGAAGCTCTACATCTCCGACATCAGCGCCATAGATTTGAGCAAAGAAGGGTCCATTGAGGTGACCAGCAGCGGCACCTGCGACGACCAGGAATACGCATGGTACATTGGGCGGCTGAATCTTAAGCAAGGATGGAACGACCTGGATCTCAGGCTCTCGGAGGCCGGCGTAAGCGGTGCAAATCCCGATTTGAGCCGGATGAACTACATACGCATCTATCACCTTGGCGTGACCAAAGATCTCACCATCAAGCTGGACGACATTAAGTTCTACCAGGAGTAACCTCTAGAAAAAAGCCTTAAGCACCGGCAGGATGTCGGCCGGGCGGCCGTTGGGGAAGAAGTGCAGCACCGGCACGCCGGCAGCTATGAGTTCGCGGCACTGTGTGGCGCACCACTCCAGACCGATAGTCCGCACAGCTGCGTGGTCGTCGGCGTGGGCGCGAGTCTTCTGCTCCAGCTCGGCGGGGATGCTGCAGGCAAAAGTGGCGGGCAGCAGGCTCAGCTGGCGGATGGTGGTGAGCGGTTTTATGCCGGGGATAATGGGCACAGAGATGCCTGCGGCGCGGCATTTATCCACAAAATCGAAAAACCGGCGGTTGTCGTAGAACAGCTGGGTCACGATATATTCGGCGCCGGCGTCGACTTTCTCTTTCAGTCGGATGATGTCGTCTTCTGGCGAAACGGCTTCAGCGTGGGTCTCGGGATAGCCGGCGACACCCACCGCGAAATCGGTCTTGCGGGCGGCGGGATTCTCGCTGTCACGGCCGGCAAGCAAGCCGCGGTTCATAGCCATAACCTGGCGCACCAGGTCCACGGCGTGGCTGTAGCCGTCGCGGCTGGGGCGGAAGGCCATCTCGCCGGGCAGCTTGTCGCCGCGCAGCACCAGTACGTTTTCCAAGCCCAGAAAATCCATATCAATCAGCTGATCTTCAGTGGAATACTTTGATTCGCCGGCGCAAATCAGATGGGGCACTGCTGCAATCCCGTATTTGTGCTCAATGGCGGCGGCGATGCCCACGGTGCCGGGGCGGCGCCTCTCCAGATGGATGTCGGCGGTGCCGTCGCTGCGCACGCTCTGCTTAAGGGTGTGGCGGTGGCAGGTGATGTTTATATAGGCCGGGTCAAACGGCAGCAACTCGTCTATGCTGTCGAATATGGGCTGGATGCCGTCCCCCTTCAGGGGCGGGAGTATCTCAAACGCAAAACGCGTTTTGCCGGCCGCCAGGGCCTCTTTTATCAGCTGGGGAACCTTCATAGTATGTTTCTGGGAATTAAGGTCTTGAGAGTGTCTTCGCTTATGTTGCGGCGGCGGGCGTAGTCGCTAAGCTGGTCGGCCCCGATATGGCCCACGGCAAAGTATCTGGCGCCGCGGATCACCATTCCGCAGATGGACTCGGCGGGGTCAATCATATAACTGTCGGTGAGGCGCAGGTCGCAGGCCTGCTCTACATTCAGCAGCCTGAACGCCTCGGCTTTGAGACTGTGGTCGGGGCAGGAAGGATACCCAAAGGCGTGGCGCTCGCCCTCCTTTGCCGGGACGACCTCGTCTGCCAGCGCCTCTGTGAGAGCATCCGCCAGGGTCTTTGCCATAAAGGCGCCGTATTCATCGCCCTCTGCTTTAAGGCGTTCTGCAAATTGCTTCAGGCCGATGCCCGCGCTGATTGCAAACAGGGTGACTTCTTCTGCCGCCGCCGCAAAATCGGCCACGGAGAGATTCTCCTCCCCGGCGGTCTGATTGCGGAGGGTGGGGAAGACTGCGCTGCCGACAAAGATGTCATCGCCTTCTACACGGACGGGGAAGGTGCCTATAACGCCCTGAAGGTCAAGAGCATCCTCGCGCTTGATGCGGGCGAGCATCTGCAGGGCTTCGGCCTTGAGCTCCCGCCGGGAAGCATCGTCTTTCACGCCCCACTCGGCGAAGAACATATCCCAGTCGAGGTGTTTTTCCACCGCATTGATGTCGTAACGGTGGAAGCTGAATACGCGCTGGCGGCAATCGTCCTGACCCGCGGTTTCCCGTTTGCCCCGTGCAGCCTCGGCCATAGCCAGACGCCGGTGATAGTCCTCCAAGGGGCGGCGGTCCTGTGCGGAGGCGTAAAGATCGCGCAGCCGCTGCTGTTCTGCCAGGATCCCGGCAATGTGAACACGAGCCAAGGGGCTCTGCAACTGGTTTATAATCTGTATGTTGCGGCTGGCGTCGGTAGAATGGACCACCAGTCCGTCATATTCGGGAGCCATCTTTACGGCGGTGTGCATCGGGCTCGTGGTGGCCCCGCCCACAATCACCGGAATGGTGATGCCGGCCTGCTTGAGGTGGCGCAGCACCACAATCATCTGCTCCAGCGACGGGGTGATGAGGCCGCTGAGACACACATAGTCGGCATTGTTGGCCTTCACCGCCTCTACAATGGCGCCTGGCTCTACCATCACGCCCAGGTCCACGATGTTGCACCCGCCCACCGACAGCACCACCGAAACGATATTCTTGCCGATGTCGTGGATGTCACCCTTCACGGTTGCGATCACAACGCAGGGAGAAGCGTTGGGGTGTGCTCCCGGCTCGCCCGGCGTAGAAAAACTTCGCGTAGGGAACGCGGGTTCTATGTTCTCCGCGGCTCGGAGCGAAGCTTTTTCGGAGCCAGAGCCGGGAGCGGCATCCCCCATAAGCGCACTCACGCCGCGCTTCATAACGCCGGCGGCCTTGACCACCTGCGGCAGGAACATCTTGCCCTCGCCAAATAGCGCCCCAACGCGCTCCATTGCCGGCATCATCATATTGTTAATGACCTCCAGCGGCGCTCCGGCGGCCTTAAGGGCCTCAAGACAGTCCTCTTCTATATGGTCGGCGATGCCGTGCAACATAGCGTAGCTTATGCGCTCCTGAGGTGAACCGGCCCGCCAGTCCTCTGCGGCAGATACCTGAGCGGCAGCACTTTCGCGCACCTGTGCGGCATAATCCGAGAGCCTCTCGCAGGCGTCGGCGCGACGGCACAGAATCACATCTTCTACACGCTCCAGCAACTCCTCGGGAATATCGTCATAAACCCTGAGCATCTGAGGATTGACTATACCCATATCCATCCCGGCCAGCCGTGCGTGATAAAGAAATGCCGAATGCATAGCCTCGCGCACCGCATTGTTGCCGCGAAAGGCAAAGGACAGGTTCGAAACCCCGCCCGAAACCTTTGCGAAAGGGAGATTCTCTTTGATCCAGCGGGTAGCCTCTATGAAATCCAGCGCGTAGCGGTCGTGATCTTTGATTCCGGTGGCAACTGCCAGAATATTGGGATCGAAAATGATATCTTCTGCGGGGAAACCGCTTTCAATCAAAAGGTCGTAGGCGCGCCGCGCCACTGCAATCTTACGTTCGAAACTTGTGGCCTGCCCCTCTTCGTCAAACAGCATCACCACCGCAGCCGCGCCGTAAGAACGTATCAGAGCGGCCCGCCGCAAGAACTCTTCGGGACCCTCCTTCAGCGAGATGGAGTTCACGATGGCTTTGCCCTGGCAGCACTCCAGCCCCGCCACTATGGTGTCCAGCGAAGAAGAATCTATCATAAACGGCACCCGGGCGATGTCTACCTCGCCCGCCGCCATATTCAAAAACGTGCGCATAGCCGCCGGGCCGTCTATCAGCCCATCGTCCATACATACGTCAATAATCTGCGCACCGGCGGCCACCTGAGTGCGGGCCACAGCAATGGCTCCGGCATAGTCGCCCTCGCGTATCATACGGGCAAACTTGGCGCTTCCGGCCACGTTGCACCGCTCGCCTATGTTTATAAAGTTGGCCTCTGGCACTATCCTGAGGGCCTCCAGGCCGCAAACCACTGTCTCCCGGGGCAAATCCGGCAAGCGGCGCGGCGCGAAAGAATCCACCAGGGGCCCCAGCGCCTTGATAAAGCTGGGAGTGGTGCCGCAGCAGCCGCCCATAATATTCACCAGACCGCGCTCTGCATAGGGCTTCATAGCGGCGGCAAAACTCTCTGGAGTCTCGTCGTAGCCGCCGGAGATGTTGGGCAGGCCGGCGTTGGGATGCACGCTTATATAACAGTCGGCCACCGCCGCCAGTCTTTCCAGATGAGGCAGCATCTCCCGTGCTCCGAAAGAGCAGTTGATGCCCACGCTAAGCGGACGGCCGTGCTTGACCGAGGTCCAGAAGGCCTCTATGGTCTGCCCGGAGAGGGTCCGGCCCGCCTTCTGCGACACGGTGACCGATATCATAAGCGGAATATCGCAGCCCGTATCCCGGCGCAGCCGCTCCAGTGCGAAAATGGCCGCCTTGGCGTTGAGGGTGTCGAACACCGTCTCCAGCAGAAAGGCGTCCACGCCGCCCTCTGCCAGCCCCGCCGCCTGCTCGTAGTAGGCCTCTGCAAGCTCTGCAAAGGTGACGTCGCGCGCTGCGCTGTCCTCTACGCTGGCGGCAATTGAAGCCGTCTTGGAGGTCGGCCCCATACTGCCCGCCACAAACCTGCCTTCAAACTTGTCGGCCTCTTCCCGGGCTATCCGGGCCGCCTCGCGGGCAATCCTGCGGGCATATTTTTCAAGTCCGTACTCCTTTAGGGAAATGGCGTTGGCGCTGAAAGAATTGGTGGTGACAATGTCGGCCCCGGCCTGCAGATAGGCGCGGTGAATGGCCCCGATAGAGCGGGGTGCGGTGAGGCAAAGCAGGTCCATACACCCCTTCAGGGGGCATTTCCACTTGAGGAACTCGCGGCCGCGAAAATCCCATTCCTCCAGCTGCAGCGCCTGTATCATAGTGCCCAGGCCGCCGTCCAGCCGCAGGATTCTGCTTTGCAGCAAAGTGTTCAGATCTGCCTTCATCACGGCCAAAGGTATGAAGATTTAAAGAAATATGTGCTAACTTCGCATTGTATATGCCCCTAAATGAAGGCTACGCTCAAATATCTGCTGTGTGCTGCGGTGCTTATGGCATCCGTGGCGTCCACGGTGCTCTCCTGCACCGACACCCGGGCGCAGCTGGACCGGATACACAGGCAGATAGAAGACCCGTCCCTGGCGGCCCTGGCTGCCGCAGTGGGGCAGAATGACCCTCTGACAGGCTTCGCGCCCGTGGCAGAAAACGGGGCAATCACCGCCTACAGAGTCACCTTCAAAAGTGCCGGGGATGTCACGGTATATAACGGCAGCCACATTGCGAGTGTCACCGAAGACGCTGCCAGAGTGGTCTTTACACTGTCCGACGGCTCACAAATCATAATCCCCAAACTGCAGGCGCTCACCATAGCCCTGCAGGGCGACCAGGCCACCATCAAGGCGGGGGAGACTGTCACTGTCGGTTATACGATAGAAGGTGCCGAAGATGCCACAGTCACAGTGCTTTGCGGCGATGGCTGGAGCGCGGCCGTCACCCCGTCGGGCAAGCAGACAGGCACCATAAAAGTCACCGCCCCGACGCCGGTGGAGCAGGACAAGGTGATAGTTTTTGCGGGTGACGGCACCGGCCGCCTGGTGGCCGTGGAGATGCGGCTTACGATAGATACTTCCGGCAATCCTGACCCTCCGACGCCACCCGACCCGCCGGATCCTCCGGTAGATCCCATCCTTGTCCCAGTAAAAACGGCCTACAGCGTGTTCAAGGCGGGCGGCCAGGTAGAGGCGGGCCTGATAGCCAATGTAGATTATACAGTGACCACCGACGCCGGCTGGCTGCATTACCTGGGCACCAAGGCGGTCCGGACAGACAACCTGCTGTTCGGCGTAGATGCCAACGATGGCCCGGCGCGCAGTGCCACAGCAACCATCTCCGCCGGCAATTACTCCACGCAAATCACCTTCCACCAGGAAGGAATATCCTACTATCTGCATCTTTCCGACGACAGTTTTGACATAAAGATAGACGGCGGCACCGCATCGCTGTGGGTTTCATCTAACACTGACTATACATATAGCTGCGTTTCCGACTGGGTCAGCATAGAACCGGCAGAGACTGTGGAAGATGAGGAAGGCTATATCATAACCGCCTCTGAAAACAAGACTTACGCCGCCCGCACGGCCACCATTGTCTTCTCCGGCCAAGGCATTTCCGACCGCGAAGTTACAGTGACCCAGAGGGGGAGAGTGACCCTTCCGGTGCCCCACTCCTGCATCCCCGTATGCCACATTATGCCCTGCTGCCGCACAAACAACACCGGCACAAGATTTTTATTGGGCGGCAAGTGGAACCCGGCCCACGACTATCAGAACATAGACGACACCAGGAATGTGCTGCAGCAGATAAAGGATGCAGGCATAAATGTAATAAGCATAGACTTTACCAACGCCAGCCAGTGGGACGATTTTGGCCAGAGCGCCCTGCACAACGGCGACGGCGGTGAATTCTGGTATAAATTCGGCCCGATGCTGGACAATATAGTTAAGGTGTGTGCAGAGAAGGATATGAAGTATTTCCTGTTCCTGGGCAACTCGCTGGCGCCTACCACCACGCTGGACTATTGGAACTTCATTGCCGGCGTGGTGCTGGAAAGATGGGCCTCCGACCCGCATTATCTCCGCTATGGATTTGGCGACGACAGGCCTATGCTGGTGATGTTCCTTCCCGGCAGCCGCTTTGCCAGCCAGCTGCGCAGCGCCCCCGCCTCCCAGAAGAACAATCTGCTGCAGTTTCATATCGGGACCTGCCAGGTAAACAGCGCCATAACGCCCACTGCTACAGACGGTTGGGGATACAGGAACTATTCTGCCAGCAGCGACGGGAAGGTCCGTTTCGCCTGCCCCAACGGCGGTGTACCGCCCCAGGACTGGTACCGTGTAGATGCCGGGGAATGGAAGAGGCGCGTCACCTGGGCGCTGGCCGCCAGCGAATATGCCGTACTGGGCTCATACGACGATACTTGCGACGCCATTTTCTGGGGAATTGCCGATGTGAGCCGGAGCACAACCGGCTATCACCGCAATTCTTCCACCGAAGAAGATCCCTACATATACTACAACATAGTGCACGATTCTTTGAAATAATTGTTTTCTTTGCACTGCTCAATAATGAAAAAACTGCTCTCATATCTGGCAATCGGGCTAGCCGCGGCAACTATGGCAGTTGCTTCCTGCTCTGATCCAAGTGCCTCTCTGGAGCAGCTTAAACAGCAGATTGACAGCCTCGCAGAGCAGGGCAGGGACCTTGGCAGCGATGCCGAGTCGCTGGGCAAACTGATAGAAGCAGTGCAGCGGCAGGATGCCCTGGTGAGCTTTGAACCCCTGGCAGAAAATGGCAGGATTGTTGGCTTCAAGGCGGTGTTCAAAGAGGCGGGAGAGGTCACCGTATATAACCGGAACTCAGCCGTCCAGGTGGGTGAAGACGGCGGCAAATATTACTGGATGTCGGGTGGCGAATGGCTCACCGGCGAAGACGGAAACCGGGTGGAAATCATCCCCGAAAACCCCGTTCCGCAATTCAGGACAAACGGCGGCTCTTTGGAGGTTTCTGTAGACGGAGGTAAAAGTTTTAAACCTGTTGGACAAATAGATAAATGCCTTATTACCAGTGTTACAGAAGATGCTGCAAGGGTCGTTTTTACCATAAACGGTGGCGCTCAGATTATAATTCATAAGCATCAAGCTCTTACACTATCCCTGAATGGCGATGATACAGTCATCGGAGCGGGGGGGAGCGTTACCGTTACTTACGAAATAGAAGGGGCCGAAAATGCCCAGATTACCGCCCTTTGCGGCGACGGATGGAGCGTTGAGGTCAAGGCGCAGTCGGCCACGGCCGGCACCATAGTGGTCACCGCCCCGACCCCCATCGCCCAGGATAAAGTGATAGTCTTTGCCAGCGACGGCAAGGGCCGTATGGTGGCGGTGGAAATGCGTCTGGAGATAGATGAGTCGGGCAATCCCGACGATCCGCCGGAGCCGCCGGTCCCGCCGGAGCAGCCCATACTGGTGCCTGTGAAGACCTCGTATAACGTCTCCATAGCGGGCGGCGAAGTGGTCGCCGGCCTCATCACCAACGTGGAATACGAAGTTTCCACCAGCGAAACCTGGATTCAATATGTTGGCACCAAAGCGGTGCGCACAGACAATCTTGCTTTCAATGTGGAAGCAAACGACAATGACCCCAGGTCTGCCACCGCCACAATCACATCCGGCAATTACTCCACTCAAATCGCCTTTTTGCAGGCGGGCATCAACCGGTATCTGAGCCTCTCGGAAAATAAACTGATTTTTGACTTTGAGGCCGACGACCAAGCCATTGTTGTGTATTCAAACGTAGATTATTCCTACGAAATTTCTGACAGCTGGGTCAGCATCACCAAGTTGCCGTCGTCTACGGAGGATATGTATGTCGTGGCTGTAGACGAGAATACTGTGGACGAGCCGCGCACGGCCACCGTGACATTCTCCGGAGCGGGAGTTGAGCCTCAGGTGCTCACTGTAGAGCAGGAGGCGATGAGCTACTATCTCTCTATCTCAAAGGAGAATATGATCTTCACCAACGCATACGGCACCGACGTGGTCAAGGTCCTGGCAAACACAAACTACACCTGCACTTCATCTTCTGAGTGGATTTCGGTGAGCGGCACCCCCGGCCCTGGCCGCCGGGACTTTGAGATTACCGTCACGGAAAACGACAGTTACGATGTGCGCACCGGAAGCGTGATTTTCAATTCGACGGAGGCCGGCAGCAAGATGCTCACGGTGACCCAGCGGGGCAGGTCATACCCGATTCCCCGCACCGACGGCGGCGCAAACCTCTATAACTATCCCGGTTCCGGCTACCATTACCGCTACGGCCCGTCGATAATCATCAACGACGACGGCTCGCTGGATGTCTGGACTTCGAAAGAAGGCGGTAATTACCTGTATTACGGCCTGTATGCATATCAGGAGACCGGCTCCAGACGGCAGATGTCCGCCGCCGGACATACTCTGGCCCAGTATTTCAACATCCAGCACAAGTTTGCCTCCATCCAGATGAGGATGTACGGCACTTCTTCTGACTCCGATGCCATCACTATAAAGCTCTATCAGTGGAAGGGCTCCTACAGCGCCACCGTGGCGTCGCAGCCCATCGCCACAAGATCCTTCACCAATATCACAGCTTCCGGCAACCGCTATCGCGTGTATCAGAGCAGCCAGGCAATGATGCCGGCGGGCGAATACTTGTGGACGGCCACCGAAGCTACACAGGGCGTGGGAATCTATTACTACACCGGTGCCGGATCTTCCAGCATCACCGACGCGGTGTCTTATCTGGACGGCACTTCTACCAACGCATACAATTTTGAAATGCGCCCCCGCGGACGTGCTACGGGCAATTATGCCAACGTAGACCGCTTTGCTTATTTCCACAGCGAAAACGGCGGCACCAGCTGGACGGCCGAGCGCGACGTGCTTTTCGGCACAGAAGGTTTTGAAGATGAGTGGAGCGTTTGCGACCCCGGCGCAGCCCATTTCGGCGGCTGGTATTATCTTGGCTACACCAGCGCTCCGGGCAAGTACAACGGCACTTTCAACCACTGCTATCTGGCGCGCAGCCGCACGCCGGTGGGCCCCTGGTACAAGTGGAACGGCAGCGGATGGGGCGGCGAACCCGCCAAAGTCATAGAATTCACCGGAGCTACCGGCGACTGGGGCATAGGCGAACCCAGCATCGTGGTCAAGGACAATACGGTTTTTCTCTACTATACCCTGACTGAAAATTCTGTAACAGTGACCAAGGTTAGGACGGCGCCGCTTTCCGAAAACTGGCCCGCACACCTGACCGACAGGGGAGTGGCTATGGACAAACGCGCCCTCTACAGCTGCGACAGCGCCGATGTCAAGTATGTGGAAGATTACGGCCTGTTCTATGCCTTCCACACTTACAACCGTATGACTTCTTCTTCAAAAATCGCCGTCTGGGTTTCTGAAGACGGCCTTCGCTTCAGCTACATAGGCGACATGACAGGCTCATTCCAGCCCGGAATGCACAATATGGGCGTCAGCGGAGACGGTGAGGGCCACATCAGGCTCAGCCAGCAGCAATACGTGTCCTACGCATATGTGGTCACGGGAGAATGGGGGCAGTGGAGTACCTGGTTCGGCCCCATCTATTTCGAGTAAAACCCGCATCTGGGAGCTGTTAATTATTTGTTAGTTTCTGAAAAATTGTTACCTTTGAACGATATATGCGTGCGCGTATATATGTCAATGATTTGTAAATATCATATAATCAATAACTTACTTAATTATTAACAATCTAAACGAGTATTAGAAAAATGAAAAAGCTCAAACTTACCGTTTTTCTCTCCGCTCTCTTGATGCTGGCTCCGCTGACGTCCAACGCACAATGGTTGGGTGTCGGCACCAACGTCCTCGGATGGGCTGCGGCAACTCCGAATCTCGGTCTGGACATCGGGCTGAGCAGGCATCTTGCTCTGACAGTTGATGCGGGCGTCAACCCCTTCACCTTCGGAGAAAAGAAGGCCAACTTCTGGGCTGTCCAGCCAGAGCTGAGAATTTATCCCCGGTACAGGTTTGCAGGCCATTACATCGGTATCGAAGGCCATTATGCCGAATACCACGATTTTGGTCTAAAGGACTATGCTTACAGGGGTAATCTCTACGGTGCGGGCCTCACTTACGGATACTCCTGGATGCTCAGCAAGAGCTGGAATCTGGAAGGTTTCGTAGGTCTCGGCTACACTTATCTCAATGACTCCAAGGTCATTTGCTACGACCCCAAGGACGAGCCTTACGGCGCCTCCCAGATCAACGACGAGTACCGTGTCTTTATGAATGAAGGCGCCAAGCTGGTTCGCAACGGCATCATGATTGGTGACGGCCTCAACCGCCAGAACATCGGTCTGACCCGCATTGGTCTCAAATTCACTTACTTCCTCTTCTAAACAAGCGCGAGATTATGAAAAAGTTCCAAATTGTATTGACATTGATCTTCGCAATAATCTTTTGCGATGCTTGTATTAATCTTCAGAAACTCACTACTTATCGTCCCGCAGAGGTTACTCTCAACCAGGTAGGCGTATCCAACGACCACGGCACCGTGGATATGGACATAACCTACACTCTTCCTGCGGAATATCTCAGCCGCCACACAGGCGTTCAGTTCCGTCCCTACATCCGCAGCGCACAGGGTGACACAAGCATCGCCCTTACCCCTGCAGTGATTGAGAGCCGCAACCACGACGTCTTCAACCAGCGTATGACCAAGTATGAGCCGCTCAAAGCCGACGGCATCTGCAAGCGCATCCGCTACAACAAGAACGGCGACACTGAATACACTTATACTCTCCACAGCAACTTTGAAGACTGGATGGACGGCGGCTGTCTGATGGTAGACGTTATCGGCAACGCATACACCAACGACCTCCTTCTGGAGACCGTTCCGGTTTACTGCGGCATCTACAGCCTCTCCGATATGGCGGAACTCGCCCCCATCATGCACTTGTTCTACATGACCAAGCGCTGCCCCGACGAGAACCTCTGCCTTACCACCCACATCCCTTTCAAGGTCAACAGTGCAGTTATCGAGCCCGAGTTCTACGAGAACGATTTCGTTCAGAACTACAAGAACATCGTGTTCAACAGCAATGTACCTTCCTATACCATGGATGTTGTCATCAGCGACTCTCCGGAGGCTCCGTACGACTATAACGTCAAGCTGGGTGAGAAACGTAAAACTGCAGTCCAAGCATACTTCGACAGCATCGGTATTCCTTACGACAACTGCAATTTCATCAACAACGTAGAGAACTGGGATGTGGTTTGCGAGTGCCTCGCTGCATCTTCCCTGCCTCACGCTGCAGAAATCATCAACATGATAGAGAACGGACGTGACGATTCCGACGCTCTCGAGCGCCAGATCCGCTCCAAGTATCCTTCTGAGTACAAGACCATTTTCAACAACTACTTCCCCAAGTGCCGCAGCGCACACATCGACCTCTGCCCCGTACTTACCGACGGCCGCGGCCTGGTGTACAACTATGTATGCGACCTTGACGACTGCACCACCGTTCACACCCTGGTGGAGAAGCCCAACGAAGAGGTATTCGACCTCAACGCCGAGATGCTCGCTGCAGCAGATGCAGAGGATTGGGCAAAGGCAGCCGAAGTAGCCGACAAGATCCCGTTCAAGGATGCAAACCAGTACGTTAACGCTAACCGCGCTCTCGTATACTTCATGAACGGTAACTACGAAATGGCCAAGGCTATTTACGAGAATATCGAAGGCAAGATCCCCGAGGCCGATTACAACCTTGGCCTGCTCTGCCTGATGAACGAAGAATATGACAAGGCAGACCGCCTGCTCAACGGCTATGCAGACTACAACACCGCCCTCTCCAAGATAGGTGCCGGTAAATACGCAGAAGCCGAGTCCATCCTCATTCTCCTTCCGGAGAGCGAGTATCGCAACAGGGCACTTGCCATTGCCAGAAAAAGCCAAAACAACAACTAATCAATAATATCTATGAAAAAACTTTTGAGAAACCTTTCGGTTCTTTGCTTTGTACTCGCAGCATTCCTCACCACAGGTTGCTACGAGGCGGAAGTTCCGTTCCTGACCGTCGACCACGAAGTCGTGCTTGTCGGCCCTCAGGCGGATAAAGGCACCGTTGTGGTTGAATCCAACCTTTATTGGGAAGCAACCAGTAAGGATGCTTGGATTACCCTCGACAACGGTTTTGGCAATCACAAGGGTACTTTCGAGTTCTTTGTGGCAGCTAATACTACACCCAACGAACGTACGGGTAAGATTGTTCTCACCGCCAAGGACAACGAGGATATCAAGGTTACTATCCTGGTTCGTCAGCAGTCAGAGGGAACTATTCTTAATCTCGCAACAGACGATGTATCCTTCACCAAGTATGCAGGCGACTATCTTATGAGCATCGCTTGCAACGGCGAATGGGAAGTTGCTTCATCTGCTGACTGGTGCAAGGTTGATCCTGCCAGCGGCACCGGCAACGGTTCGTTCAAGATTACTGTAGAAGAGAACAACACCGGCGCAGACCGCGTTGCCATCATCAGCGTCCTCACCGAGGCTGACGGCAAGACCGAGGTTCACCAGATCAAGGTGACCCAGTCCGCAAGCAATGCAGCCCTTGTTGTATCTCCCGAGAGCAAGACTCTTACTGCAGCTGCAGACGAGTTTGAACTCAATGTCATCACCGTCGGCAACTGGGCTGCAAGTGTAGACAGCGACTGGCTCACCCTGAGTGAGACAGAGGGCGAGGGTGACGCTATCATCACCGCATCCGCTACTGCCAATGACACTGGCAAGGAGCGTATCGCCATCGTTACTTTCGCAACCGGCGCAGAGAACGAGAATCGTATTGTACGCCAGATTGTCGTACGTCAGGCTGCAGTTGACTTCTATCTGGAAGTTCCCGTTACCGACTATCCTCTGAGCCTCGAAGAGCAGACCATCGATATCCCTTACGTACTCGAGGGCAGCAACGTAACCGTTACCGCTTCTTCCAGCTCCAAGTGGATGACCGTTGGCACCGTGGCTGACGGCGTAGCTACCGTCAATGTAGATGAGAACAAGACCGCTATCGCACGCGAAGGCGTCATCTCCTTCATCACCCACGGCCAGGCAGGCGATCCCATCATCCGTCAGGTACGCGTAGCACAGGCTCCCACCATCAACCTGCTGGATGTACTCGCAGACGAGTACGCAGTTGAATGGGTTGGCGAGACCTTCCGCATCCCCATCTACAGCAACACTCCCGTATCAGTACGCAGCAGCGAGACCTGGTGCGAAGCCAGGAATGAGGGACAGGAGATTGTTATCACTGTTGCCGAGAATGCAACTGCAGCTCCCCGCGTAGCAGTCGTTACCGTTTCCACCGATTCCGAATCCGGTGAGATCCTCTCCAGGACCACCATCATCCGTCAGGCAGCTGCTTACTCCGAATTGGTTGTTTCTCCTGCAGAGAAAGACATCTATGCTCTTGAGCAGAGCTTCGTAGCAAGCATCGTTACAAACAACAGCTGGACTGCCAGCAGCGACAGCGACTGGCTCACCATCGACAAGGCAGAGGGTACAGGTGACTTCATGCTCACCGTAACCGCAGCCAAGAACGAAACCGGCCAGGTTCGCGTTGCTACCATCACCGTTCAGACCGGTATCGAGAACAGCCAGCGCGAAAGTGCTACCGTAGTCGTTACCCAGCGTCCCGAGCAGTTCTACTTTGATGTTCCTACACGTGCTTATGCCCTTAGCAAAGAGGCACAGCCACATGTAATAGCTTACACTACTTCCGGCAACGAGAAGGAGATGTCCGCTTCTGTAAGTGCAGACTGGATGACCGTCAAGAGCGTTAAGGACGGCGAGGCTACATTGTTCATCAAGGAGAACGACACCGCAGAAGTCCGCACAGGTACCGTTACCATTACCTGCACTCCTGTATTCGGCGATCCTATCAGCATCACCGCAACCGTTACCCAGTCTCCTACCATCAACATCCTTGACGTATTCGTAGACGTTATCGATGCTATGGCACGTGGCGACGAATTTGCTCTTCCTTACTATGCCAACACACCTGTATCCATCTCTTCCAGCGAGGAGTGGTGCCATGCAGAAGTTACTGTAGACGAAGACAGCTTCGAGGGTGATCCCGAGCTTTGCTGCAGCTACACGGATCCTCAGAAGATCATCATGATCGAAGTTGATCCCAACCGCACGGGCGAAGCACGCGTTGCATTTGTAACCATCGCTACCGTAAATGACGCAGGCGAGAAGATCACCAAGGTGATCACCGTTCGCCAGGCAGCTCTCTATGCAGCCCTCAGTGTTACTCCCAAGGAGGTTGTCCTCCCTGCACACGAAGGTCACTTCAATATGACCATCAACTCCACCGGTACTTGGTACACCACCACTTCCTGCACTTGGCTGGATACAAATGACGATCTGGGTGGCTTCGGCGACTATGAGATCTTCTGGGAGGCAGGTGTCAACGACACCGGTATGGAGCGTGTAGCAGAAATCGTTGTTGCTACCGGTCCCGAGAACGGCGAGCGCGAAGAGCAGGTAGTTAAGGTTACCCAGCTTACCCGCAGCACCTATATTTATGTACCTGAAGAAGCTTACGCAATCACTAAAGAGCGGCAGGATCTTACTGTCGGCTACTTTGCAGCAGGCGACTTCAAGGATATGCAGGTTAACTGCAGCGAACCTTGGATCAGGTACAGCAACAGACTCAGCAACGACGAGCATCTTGGATTCGCAATTGAAGAAAACACCACTGCAGAGCCTCGTACCGCAGTTGTTACCGTAACCCTCGACCTGGTTACCGGCGAGCCTATCAGCGACACCTTCATTGTAACCCAGGCTCCTACCATCAACATCCTGGATGTTTATGTAGATGAATATGAGGCATCTCCTAACGGAGAAGTCATTATATTCCCGTTCTACGGCAATACCAGAGTCAGCACTTCCGTAAGCGCACAGATAGAGGGTTGGTGCCACGCTTCACGTAGAATCGACCAGAATTCTCATCCTCATGAGCTGACAGTAACTGTTGACCGAAACGAGAGCGCAGAGGCTCGCGTAGCATACGTAACTCTCACCACTATTACAGACAAGGGTGAGAAACTTGCTCACGTGATTACTATCCATCAGAATCCTCTGAATGCGACACTTATAGTTTCTCCCGAGACTATCGTTCTCCCTGCAAATAATGCAACGTTCGATATGACCATCGTCAGCACCGGTTCATGGGAAGTCGCTACCGATTGCACATGGCTCGAAACCATGACGGGCATGGGTGGCGGCGGTCTGGAACCCAGGCCTTGGGCTCCCAGAGATCCGGACATCTTTATTATCGGTGACGACGTGAATGCACTCAGTGGCTCAGGTGATGATGTAATTAGCTGGAGGGCAGGTGATAATGACACAGGCGCACAGCGTGAGGCCACCATTATCGTCTACACCGGCGCCGAGAACGAGAACCGCGTTATCAGGACGGTCAAGGTTGTACAGCTCACATTCGATACCTACGTGGACGTTCCTCAGGACGCATACCTCGTTGCCAAAGAAGGCTTCCTTGGCGACGACGATGACGATTTGTTCGACGTTCCTTGCCTGCTCGCAGGAAACATCAAGGGTGTAGTTGTTGAATGCAGCGAGCCTTGGATCCAGTACTACGATTCTGAGTTCAACCACCTCTACTTCATAATTGACGAGAACGTAACCGGCCAGCCTCGTACCGCTACCGTTACCGTCACTGTCGACAAGGTTCAGGGCGAACCTATCACCGACAGCTTCACTGTAACCCAGGCCGGCACATACAATATTCTGGAAGTCCTTGCAGACTACATCACAGTTTCACCTGCCGGTGACTCCGTTGTACTCCCTGCAATCACCAACGTAGAACAGCTGGGTGTGAACATCTCCGAGACCTGGCTCAAAGAAGAGTCTACAGTTGCAGAAGTTCTCATCCCTGCTGAGGCAGACGACGTCAACCCCAACAGCAATATGGCCAAAGTCACCATCGTTGCCAACCCCAACGACACCGGCCGCGACCGTCTTGCAAGCGTAACAGTCTACACAGTTACCAATAAGGGTGAGACCATCGCCAAGATGATCAAAGTCTTCCAGGCAGCAGAGCAGACCCACTTCGCAATCCTCTCCGGTGATAACGTCTATCTCCCTAAGAATGTCGATGCAAATTCACCTCTCGAGGTTGTTGCTTATGCTTCCATCAATGCAGACAAGGTACAGATGATTTCCAACAGCAGCTGGCTCACCGTAAATTCAGTCGGCCCTGCTTCAGGTGAGGTCATTGATGATCCCAATGCTGGTTCTATCGCAGAAGACACCGATTCTGAAGACGGTAATATCGTTATCGGCAGCGTTACTGCAGAAGTCAACAACACCGGCGAAGTTCGTACAGGCGTTATCACCGTCAGCTTCTTCGACTACAACGGTACAGTAGTACAAAAGACCGTGACCGTTACCCAGGCAGCTAACGACGGCGGCGCTCTCGAGGCGCTGTTGGACTACATCGTAGTTCAGCCGGAGGGCGAAGAACTTGATCTGACTTTCGAGACAGACGAACTGCTCACCGCTACTTCTACCGCAGACTGGCTCAATGGTACCCAGTTTGTTGATCCTGCAACCAATCCACAGACTCTGCACATCGTTGCCGCACCCAACGAGACCGGTCGTGACCGCACAGCGTACATCACCGTCTCCAACGGCAGCCAGAGCAAGATGCTCACTGTCTTCCAGCCCGCAGCCAAGACTGTATTCAGCCTTATCAGCCCCAATGTCATCAACCTGACAAATGAAAGGCAGGAGTACACACTTACTGCTTACCTGAGCACAGGTGCAGGTGAACCGGATGCTCCCAAGATCACCTTCCAGCCTGCAGAGGATTGGATGGAGATGGCAGAACACCGTCTGCCTGAAATCACAGATGAGACTATTCTCAGCCACATCTTGAAGATTTCTGCCAACAACACAGGCAAAGCCCGCAGCGCGATTGTCAAGGTTACTGCTGTTGGCCAGGACGGTACTGTTTACACAGAGAACATTCAGGTTAACCAGGCTTCCACCGAGTTCGTGCTCGATGCTATGACCGACTATGTCACCGTTGCTTCCGAAGGCGAAGATTTCGTGATGACATTTGTTGCTGAAGACCGCATCAGGTCTGCTGTTGCCTCTGCATCTTGGATTACAATCCGTTCTGACTTCAGAAACGACCAGTTCACCATCAGGGCAGCCAAGAACACCACCGGCAAGGACCGCACAGCCTATGTGACTGTGAAGAACTCCCAGCTGACCAAGGTCATCACAGTGTTCCAGCCCGCAGCATCTACCGTATTCTCTATTCTGAGTCCCAAGAATATGGCTGTTAGCAGCGTAAGAGATGAATACACTCTGGCTGCATACCTGAGCACCGGCATATACCCGGATGACGAGCGGAAGGTCTTCTTCGAACCTGCAGCAGACTGGATATCTTTAAACGGTTGGGACGTAGAAGGTACAATCATAGAGCAGTATATCGTAGTTGCTGCTAACCCTACCGGTCAATCCCGCAGTGGTGCAGTTAAGGTTACTGCTATCAAAGAGGACGGTACCACTCTCACAGACGAGATTGTAATTACCCAGTCTCCTACCGAGAACGTTCTTGATGTATACGTAAGCACCGTAGTAGTTCCTCACATGGCATCTGTCGAATTGATTCCGATGTACGACAATGCAGAGTACTCATTCCCGAGGTCATCCAACAGCAACAGGGTTGCTGTATCGATGGTTGAAGGTGATGGTATCAAGGATATCAGGATGGCGATTAACGAGAATACTTCAGGCGAAGTTCTTGTTACTTATGTCACAGTAACTGCCGAATTCGATGATAATTCTACTCAGGAGAAGGTTATCAAGGTTGTCCAGCTGCCTAATGAGAGCGGCACAGTGGCGAACTATGTCTTACTGGCTTTGGACGATGTTTATCTCTCTGCAAGAGGTAACTCTTGTGAGGTCGACGTATTCACCAATGCAGTTAGCTACACGGTTTCTTCTTCTGCAGAATGGCTGCACGCTTCCATCGGTAGTGTCATTGTTTCTGCAGATGCTAACGAAGGAGACGAAGATCGCACGGCTACCGTTACTGTAACGGCAAGGTTTGCTGACATGAGTACTAAGACCGCAACTTTGACGGTTACCCAGGGTCATGCCGAAGTAGTAGAGGAAGATCCTAATGGACCTCGTTAACAGATAAGTTCATATCATCAAGGGGTTGTCCGAAAAGGACAACCCCTTTTTGTTTTATAGCCCCGCGGTTTTTCTCAAACTTTTCGTATCTTCACACAGATAAACGTGAGGATTGCTTATGGACAGAATTTCCAGTTTTATTGCGACGGACGATGCGGCTACGGCGCTTCACCTGCACGATAATCCCCTTGTAGATGCGGTGTATTACCGAGCCGACGTGCGCAGCAGCGAGGCGGTACGCTATATGGCCGCCACCGCCACCGGCGCTTATACGATGGTCTATACCAAGCCCACGCGGCTGCGCTGGGTGCATTACGCCCTGCACCGGCTGCTCCAGATTGCCGGCGATACCGGCGCCGCCCTTATCTACAGCGACCATTTCAAGCTGGTGGACGGCGTTGAGACACCCTCGCCCGTGATTGACTATCAGGCCGGTTCGTTGCGCGACGACTTTGACTTCGGCAGCGTGATGGTGTTCCGGACCTCAGTGCTGAAGCAGGCGGTGGCCGAGATGGACGTAGACTACCGCTTTGCGGGCTTGTATGACTTGCGGCTGCGGGTTTCGCGGCAGGGGCCGGTGGTCCACGTAAATGAATTCCTGTATTACGATATAGAGCTTGATTCGCGCAAATTCGGCGAGAAGCTCTTTGACTATGTCAACCCGCGCAACCGAGAGATCCAGATAGAGATGGAGCAGGCCTGCACCGCCCACCTGAAGGCTATCGGCGGCTATCTGAAGCCTGTCTTCAAGGAGGTCGATCTGAACTGCGAACAGTTCGAATACGAGGCATCGGTGGTGATTCCGTGCCGCAACCGTGCACGCACAATTGCCGACGCCGTCCGCAGCGCGCTGGATCAGCAGACGAGCTTCAAATACAACGTGATTGTGGTGGACGACAATTCCACCGACGGCGCCGCGGAAATTATTCAGCAGCTGGCGGCGGAGAACCCCGACAAGCTGGTCTACATAGCCCAGGACAAGACCTACCACGCCATTGGCGGAAACTGGAACGCCGCGCTGCATCATCCTAAATGCGGCAAGTTTGCGCTGCAGCTGGACTCCGACGACGTGTACAGCGGCCCCGATACCGTCCAGAAGTTTGTAGATGCCTTCTATGCGCAGAAATGCGCCATGTTGATAGGGTCGTACCAAATCACCGATATCGCTCTTAAACCGGCCGATATGGCTCCTATTGAGCATCGCGAGTGGACGCCCGAAAACGGCCGCAACAACGCGCTGCGTATCAACGGCCTCGGAGCGCCGCGTGGCTTCTTTACGCCGCTGGTGCGCGAGATGACCTTCCCGACCACCAAATACGGCGAGGACTACGCCGTGGCGCTGCGCATCAGCCGCGACTACCGGATAGGCCGCATCTACGACGTGATGTATTTCTGCCGCCGCTGGGAGGGCAATTCCGACGCGTCGCTGGACGTGGACACCGCCAATCGATACAACACCTATAAAGACCGCATACGCACGTGGGAACTCGAGGCACGCATAGCCGCCAACAAACGATAAATGTTGGCATTGCAGAGGGCGGGCGCATTGAGTTTGCGCTTGGCGACGGGGTGGTCCGCGTGGCGACGGTCGCCGGTAGCGGCGTTGCCATAGACGGCGAAGTCCGCGAGGAGTGGGTGTTTACGCCAGGCGAGATTGCCGGTCAAGCCGGCAATGACGAAGCCGCACGCGTCATGCCCGGCTCGACTGCACCCGTCATGCCCGGCTCGACCGGGCATCCCTATTTCACCCTCAAGGGCGTCGAAATCGGCAAGGGATTCCACTGGCAGCGTCGTCAGGACCAGAGTTTCCGCGGCAGCCTCCGTCTGATAGCCCGCGAGGGTCGTGTAATCGCCATAAACGTCATCGGCATAGAAGATTACCTGCAATGCGTCATCGCCTCCGAGATGTCGCCGACGGCCGGTTTTGAGTTCCTCAAGGCGCACGCCGTGATTTCCCGTTCGTGGCTGTTGGCGCAGCTGGACAAGCGCGATGAGGTCCGCGAGGGTTATTCTTCCGTGGTGTGTGACACGCCTGACGAGCTGATCCGCTGGCAGGACCGCGAAGACCATCTTTACTACGATTTCTGCGCCGACGACCATTGCCAGCGGTATCAGGGAATTCCGATGGCCGGGATTGCCGGTCAAGCCGGCAATGACGAAGCCCTCCCCGTCATGCCCGGCTTGACCGGGCATCTCCCCACCGTCGACCCGGCGATGATTCGCAAGACCGCGCGCGTGATAGAGGCGACCTGGGGACAGGTGCTTTGGTATGATGGTCATGTGTGCGACGCCCGCTTTTCCAAGTGCTGCGGCGGGGCGCTGGAAGAGTTCAAATACTGCTGGGAAGACAAAGAGGTTCCATACCTGAAATATGCGCGGGACTACGCCTCGGAGTTCCCCGATGGCGAGCGCAAACCCGATGGTTTGTTTGTGGCGAGTGGTGCAGAGAGCGCTTTAGAGCATCCCGACCTGCGCGACGAGCAGGCGGCCCGCCGCTGGATACTCTCCAGTCCGCGCGCTTTTTGCAACACCCGCAGTCAGAGGCTCCTGGGGCAGGTTCTTAAAGACTACGACAGCGAGACCAAAGACTTCTACCGATGGAAGGTGGAATACACGCAGCAGGAGCTGCACGACATAATTCTGGAGCGCACAGGAGAGGATTACGGCGTAATCCTGGACCTGATTCCGCTGGAGAGGGGCGTCTCCGGCCGCATCTGCCGTCTGAAGATTGTCGGCAGCAAGAAGACCAAAATCATCGGCAAGGAGCTCGAAATCCGCAAGACCCTCTCCCGCAGCCACCTGTATAGCTCCGCCTTCGTCGTGGAGATTGCCGGTCAAGCCGGCAATGACGAAGCCGCCCCCGCCGTCATGCCCGGCGACACCACCGTCATGCCCGGCGCCCCCGCCGTCATGCCCGGCTCGACCGGGCATCTCCCCGCATCCTTCATCCTCCGCGGTGCCGGCTGGGGTCACGGCGTTGGCTTGTGCCAGATTGGCGCCGCCGCCATGGGTGCCCGCGGCTACGACTACCGCACCATCCTCCAGCACTATTATCCGAATTCACAACTGAAAAACATATATTAGATGAACGCCATACAAAAGAAACGCAATCCGTGGGCGTGGATCCCGACCCTTTATTTTGCGGAAGGACTGCCGTACGTGGCGGTGATGACCGTCGCCGTGATTATGTACAAGAAGATGGGGCTGACCAACACCCAGATAGCCCTCTACACCAGCTGGCTCTACCTGCCGTGGGTCATCAAGCCGCTCTGGAGCCCTTTCATTGACCTCATCAAGACCAAGCGCTGGTGGATAAACGCCATGCAGACGCTTATCGCGGCGGCTTTTGCCGGGGTGGCGTTCTTTATCCCGACCAGCCACTTCGTGCAGGTTTCGCTGGCCTTTTTCTGGCTGCTGGCCTTTGCCTCCGCCACCCATGACATCGCCGCCGACGGCTTCTACATGCACGGTCTGGAAGAGCAGCAGCAAAGTTTCTTCGTGGGCATCCGCAACATCTTCTACCGCGTGGCAATGATATTCGGACAGGGCCTGCTGGTGATGTTTGCCGGTTGGATAGAGGAGGGGAAGATTTTTGCCTCCGCCGCCTCTGACAACCGCATCGCCCTCTCGTGGTCGCTGGCGTTCTATCTGTTGGCGGGCATCTTCCTGGCTATCACCATCTGGCATCGGTTCATCCTCCCCAAGCCTGTCAGCGATTCGCCCCGCAAAGACATCAACGCCCGTACCATCTGGAAGCAATTCGGCTTGACGTTCGCCACCTTCTTTAAAAAGCCGCATCTGGGTCTGATGCTCCTCTTCCTTCTGACTTACCGGTTGGGAGAGAGCCAGCTGGTGAAGATAGCGCAGCCGTTTATGCTGGACACGCCTGAAGCCGGCGGCCTGTCGCTCTCGACAGCGGCGGTGGGCGGCATCTACGGCACCCTGGGCGTGATTGCGCTGCTGCTGGGCGGCATCCTGAGCGGAATTGTAATTTCGCGCGGCGGTTTCAAACGGTGGATTATCCCCATGGCGCTGGCTATCAACGTCCCCGACCTGCTGTATGTGCTCATGGCGGCCCTCAAGGTGAGCAGCGTGCCGCTGGTATCTGCATGCGTGGCGCTGGAGCAGTTCGGCTACGGATTCGGCTTTACCGCATACACGATGTACCTGATTTACATTGCGCAGGGCGAGCATATGACGGCGCACTACGCCATCGGCACCGCTTTCATGGCGGCCGGAATGATGTTCCCCGGAATGATAGCGGGCTGGATTTCCGACCACATCGGCTACACTATGTTCTTCGTGTGGGCTTGCCTGTGCACCATCCCTGGCATAATCGCTGCACTTCTGGTGAGGAAATATATCCCCGCCGACTTCGGTACCAAGAAGGGGGAGGAGTAACCGTTTTTAAACGCTTATAAACGTGATGAAACGAATAATAATCATATGCGCGCTGATGCTTCTGGCCAGTTGCGGCGCCCGAGGAAATGCCCCGCAGAACTATTTCGATGAGGAGGCTCCTGTTGAGAATAGCAATCGCCATCAGGCGATAGCGAAGGGCGTGCGGGGTGGTAATCAGAATAGCCAGCCCGGAGCGACAGGGTTTGGGGCAGAGCCCCAGTATATAGTCAAAACTGGACTGGAAGTGCTGGTGGAAAGTGGGTTTGCTCCGCTGCAGGGCAAGCGCGTGGGCTTGGTGACGAACCCCAGCGGCGTGGACCGCAATCTGGTCAGCACCATTGATATACTGGCTAATGCCCCCGGCGTTGAACTGGTGGCCCTCTACGGTCCGGAACACGGCGTACGCGGTAGCGAGCATGCTGGCGACAAGGTTACCAGCGAGCCGCGCGACCCCGCCACCGGCTTGCCTGTGTATTCGCTATACGGAGCCACCCGCAAGCCCACTCCGGAGATGCTGGAGGGTATCGACGTGATGGTCTACGACATCCAGGACAACGGCTGCCGCTCCTATACCTTTATCAGCACTCTCGGCCTGGTGATGAGCGCTTGCGGAGAGGCGGGCATCGAGGTTATGGTGCTGGACCGCCCCAACCCGCTGGGCGGCATCCAAATGGACGGCCCGCTGGTGAATGACGGCTACTTCTCCTTTGTGGGAATGTACCGCATCCCGTATGTCTACGGCCTTACCGTGGGCGAGCTGGCTACAATGATAAACGAGGAGGGGATGAACCGCGGCCAGAAGGGGACCGACAAGTTTGTCAAGTGCAACCTCACCGTTATCGAAATGGATGGCTGGAAGCGCGATATGCTGTTTCAGGATACCGGCCTGCCGTGGGTGATGCCGTCACCGCACATTCCTCAGGCATCGTCGGCCATGGCCTATCCCTGTTCCGGCATCGCCGGCGATATGGGTAATTATGTCAATATCGGCGTGGGTTATACGCTGCCGTTCGAGACTTTCGGCGCCGAGTGGATTGATAATCCGGAAGAGCTGGCATCACGCCTCAACGGCATCGGTCTGGAGGGCGTCCGCTTCCGTCCTATATATTACAAGCCTTTCTACGGCGGCGCAGCCGGCAAACTGGTAAAGGGGGTGCAGTTCTACTTTACCGACTATCACCGCGCACCCACCGCGCTGTTGCAATTCTATGTGTTGCAGGAAATTACCGCGATGTACCCGGGTCACAAACTCTCGCTCTCAGACGATTCCAAGTTCGCTATGCTGGACAAAATCACGGGCGGCCCGCAAGTCCGCCGCCTCTTTGCGAAGCGCTATCGCGTAGAGGACCTTCTGGATTACTGGAACAAGGACCGGGAGTCCTACAGGGCTTTAGCAGAGAAGTACTTTAGATACTAAAAAAAACCGAGGGAAAGACCCTCGGTTTTTTCGCTACTATTTCTTAGTGATGTACTGCTGCCACTTCCAGGCGCTCCGGAGCGTCTCGTCCAGCGGACGGACGGCCTTCCAGCCGAGCTCCTCATTGGCGTAAGTGGTGTCTGCCCACACCGCCTCAATATCGCCTTCGCGGCGGTCAGCATACTTCCAGTTGAGTTTCAGGTTATTGACCTTCTCGAAAGTCTGGACTACTTCCAGCGTAGAAACGCCGCGGCCGGTGCCCACGTTGAACACCTCGTAGTTGGCCTTGCTCTTGCCCTCTATCATGCGGTTCACGGCGCATACGTGCGCCTTTGCCAGGTCGGTTACATCAATGTAATCGCGGATGCAGGTGCCGTCGGGGGTGTTGTAGTCGTTGCCGAAAATGCTCAGGCACTCGCGGATGCCCGCTGCGGTCTGTGTTACGAACGGAATCAGGTTGTTGGGCACGCCGCGAGGCAGTTCTCCGATCAGTGCAGAAGGGTGGGCGCCTATGGGGTTGAAGTAGCGCAGCGCTATCACGTTGATCCCGGGATAGGCTATCGAGCAGCTGTGCAGGATATCCTCGCACATTTGTTTTGTGCTGCCATAGGGAGATGTGGCCTCCTTGCGGGGTGTGCGCTCGGTAACCGGTAATACGTCGGCCTGGCCATATACCGTTGCAGAAGAGCTGAATACGATGTTGGGTACGTTGTGCTTACGCATCAGCGAAAGCATATTGATAAGTGAACCCAGATTGTTGCGATAGTACTCCAGCGGCATGCTGACGCTTTCTCCCACGGCTTTGAAGGCGGCAAAATGTATTATCGAACTGAAATCGTATTTTTTGAAGATTTCTTCCATCGCCGTTTTGTCGCAGCAGTCGGCCTGTATGAATTCGATTTTGCGGCCAAGGATTTTCTCTACGCCCTCGAGCGCAATCTTCTCGGAGTTTGACAAATTGTCTACGATAATCGGTTCATAGCCGGCTTCGGCCAGTTCTACGCAGGTGTGCGATCCGATGTAGCCGCATCCGCCTGTCACGAGTACTCTTTTATTCATTATCTGGTGAGTTTTATTTTGTACAAATTTAGAAAGCAGTTTCGAAATGGTCAACTGTAGACCGCACGAAATGTTTCGTCTGGTTTTGAAAAGTTACAACTGAAGGGTATGGGTTACGATGCCGGGGATTTCTTCTATGTAGTGCGTCACGAAAATCAGCGTCTTGTTGGGCCGCTTGCAGAACGATTCGATTACGGTGCCGGCGCGGTGGCGCTTTTCCGGATCGAGTCCCTGGAAAGGTTCGTCCAGGATCAGCAGGTCGGGGTCTTTTACGAACGACCGTATCAGCAGCACATAGCGCTGTTCGCCGCTGGAGAGGGTGTTGTAGCTGCGCTGTGCAAGGTGCTCCGCCCCGAACAGTTCCAGCCACCGCATCAGCAGGGCGTCTTCTTGCCGGTCAAGCCGGCAATGACGGTTGGGGACGGCGGCCATCACGCGAGGGGGATGCTGTGGCAGCACGCCGCGATAGCCGTCTTCCAGGCCGCTGCGGACAATCTCCAGCACGGTGTCGGAGGTGATGAAGCCGCTGTGCATCTCGCTGGAGAGGTAGCCGATGTGCCGTTTGATGTCCCAGATGCTCTCGCCGGTGCCGCGCTTGCGGTCGAACAGGGTGATGTCCAACGAGTAGGCGCGGGGGTTGTCGGCATTCACCAGGCTCAGCAGGGTGCTCTTGCCGCTGCCGTTGGGTCCGGTCACGTTCCATTTTTCGCCGCTGCGCACCGTCCAGTTGAGGTCGCGGAATATCTGCCGTGGGCCGTAGCTGATGTTCACATGCCGCATCTCCACCACCTTGTCGAAAAGCGGCGTGTCGTGCAATTTCGGAAGTGACGGAAGATACTCTTTTGGGCGAATGCTCTGCCTGGCGTCGAAGACACTAGCTGCGGACATCTTCTCGGAAACGACACCGTTTTCCATGAAGTAGACGTGCGTAACCACCGCGGGAATCTGGTCGGGAGCGGGGAGGGTCATTATGACGCTCACGCCCAGCCGCGTGCGTACCTGTAGCAGCAAGTCGCTGAGCAGCTGCCGTGTAGGAGGATCCAGACCGATGTACGGGCTCTCCAGAATCAGTACCTGCGGCCGTTGCAACAGACCCCTCGCAATGGAGAACCGCCGCAACTCGCCGCTGGAAAGCGTGATGATTCCCTTGGAGAGTAGCGGCCGGATGTTCAGCAGGTCGAACAGTTGCTCCCGCCACTCGCTTTCTTCGGCCCCCAGCAGTTCCCCCGCCAGCGGCGAGGCTTCGCGCTCGAAGGCCTGCCAGCGCTGCTGGTAGTAGTACTGCGTCTCGGTGGTGGAGTAGGCATTGTCGAATTCCACGGTGCGGATGGCCCGGTAACTCTCGTCGCGCAAATCCAGCCGCAAAGTCCCTTCTCGCAGGTAAAATCCGCCCCGGATCATCTCCAGCAGGGTGCTCTTGCCGCATCCGTTTGGGCCGACAATGGCGATGCATTCTCCCTCGCGAAGTTCGAACGACGCCGGCGCGGGAAGCCGCCGCAGCGGATTGGAAATCACGCCGCCGGTAAGCGAAATGAGAGTTTTGGGATTCATCGGCGTAAAATTACTATTTTTGTCGCGCTCAAACAACCGCGTCCCTATGAAGAAACTCATCATATTCGACCTCGACGGCACCGTGCTCAACACCATCGGCGGCATCGGCAGCGCATGCAACGAAATGCTGGACTACTACGGCCTCCCCACCTGGGAACTAAAGGATTACGAAAAGTTTGTCGGCGACGGCAGCCGGATGCTGATAAAGCGCGCCCTTCCCGCGGAGAAAGCGGCCGATGAGGCGTTTGTAGATGCAGCCAGGGACGTCTATCTGAAGTTCTACCGCGCCAATCTGGCCCGCGAGACGCACCCTTACGAGGGGATGCCGGAACTGTTGGCGGAGCTGCAGGCCAAAGGTTTTACTCTTGCGGTCGCTTCCAACAAGTTCGACGATGGCGCCAAGTTTCTGGTCCCTCACTTCTATCCCCAAATAAAATGGGCGGCCGTAGAAGGCCAGAAGCCCGGCGGCCCGCTGAAGCCCGCTCCCGGAATTATCGATGATGCCATAGCTAACAGCCTGCCCAACATAGATCGTTCCGAAATCCTCTATGTCGGTGATTGTGAGGTGGATATACAATCCGCCGAGCGCGCCAACCTGGACTACGTCCTCTGCACCTGGGGCTTCCGCCGCCGCGCCGACCTCGAAGCTGCCGGTGCCAAAGCCCTCATCGACACCCCGCAGGAGCTGCTCCAATACCTGAAATAAGGCCCCAAAACATTTGATAACTTGTTGATATCCTAATTCTAAAACACAATTAGGGGTTGTTGTTATTGCATAAATTTGCATAACATCACACACACGTTTAATTTTTAATGAAACAATCCTTAATTGCGTTCGCCGTAACGGTGGCGCTTGCTCTTGGTGCATTGGCCTTGGCGCATACTGCCACGGGCTGTTCTCACAACACATCAACAAAAGAATATTACGACCCCTCCGCCTTTGGTCCCAATGAATCTTTCAAGGTCATTGAGAAGGGGTTCCACAGCCCCGACAAGCAGAAGCTGGCGGTGTACTGGTACTGGGTCAACGACAATATCAGCTGCGAAGGTGTGGTAAAGGACCTCAAGGCGATGAAGTCGGTGGGCATCAACCGTGCTTTCATAGGCAATGTCACTGCCGACCTGCCCTGGGGCGACATCAAGATTTTCACCCCCGAATGGTGGGAGGTGATGCACACCGCGCTCAAGACCGCATCCGACCTCGGCATCGAGATAGGTATCTTCAACTGCCCCGGCTGGAGCCAGTCGGGCGGCCCGTGGGTAAGGCCGGAGCAGAGCATGCGCTACCTGGCCAGTGTCGACAAGACCATAGAGGCCGACGGCAGTGAAATGAAGATAACCCTTGACAAGGTCGCTCCGGACGCCATGGCCGATGTCAAGGTGATAGCATATCCGGCCGACGAGGTCAAGACCAGCGGCACCACAATCGTTAAGCATATCGGCGAAAGGTCAGAAACCCTGCTGGAAGGCGAATCGGGCGAGACATACCGCTCCCTTATCCTGACCCCCTCCGCCGGCACAAGCATCATCACCCGCGGCACGCTGCTGGCCAAAATCGGCGATTCGTGGCAGAAGGTCCAGGAGTTTGACATAGACCGCAGCAACGCCAACGTGAATGTGGGCTATATGCCTTATGCGCCGGTAGTTATTGCCATTCCAGAATCCACGGCAAAAGATTTCAGACTTGTGTTGGACGAAAGGGGCGCTGGCACCCTGAAGGCCGAAATTACCACCAAGGCGATGGTAGAGCGCTATGCAGAGAAGACGCTGGGCAAGATGTTCCAGACACCGCTGCCGATGTGGGACGCCTATATGTGGCCCGCGCAGCCGGCAACCGACCCCGCGGCCTGCATCGATCCCGCCAAGGTCATCGACCTGACCGACAAGATGGATGGCGATGTCCTGACCTGGGAGGCTCCGGCCGGCCGCTGGACTATCAAGCGCCTGGCGATGCGCACCACCGGCCAGACCAACGCTCCCGCATCGCCCGAAGGGACCGGCCTGGAAATTGACAAACTCAGCGAGGAGCACATCCGCTATCATTTCGACAATTTCATCGGCGAGATCCTGCGCCGCATCCCCGCCGACGACCGCCGCACATTCAAGGTCGTGGTAGAGGACAGCTACGAGACGGGCGGCCTGGACTGGACCGACGATATGGCCGACAATTTCCAGGAAAAATACGGCTACGACCCGACTCCGTATCTTCCCGCACTCAGTGGTGATGTGGTTGGCAGCCGCGATGTCAGCGACCGCTTCCTGTGGGATCTGCGCCGCCTGATTGCCGACCGCGTGGCCTATGACTATGTCGGCGGACTGCGCGAGATAAGCCATCGCAACGGCCTGAGTACCTGGCTGGAATGCTACGGACACTGGGGATTTCCCAGCGAGTTCCTGATGTACGGCGGCCAGACCGACGAGGTGGCGGGCGAATTCTGGAGCGAAGGTACCCTGGGCGACATCGAGAACCGCGCCGCATCGTCCTGCGCGCACATCTATGGCAAACGCAAGGTGTGGGCGGAGAGCTGTACCAGCGGCGGCCCGGTGTTCAGCCGCTATCCCCGCATAATGAAGCAGCGTCTGGACCGCTTCTTCACTGAGGGCATCAACAGCACCCTGCTGCACCTATATATCCAGCAGCCCTATGAGGACAAGAACCCCGGCGTGGATGCCTGGTTCGGCAACGAATTCAACCGCAAGAACATCTGGTTCAGCCACATGGACGTGTTTGGCCGCTACCTGAAGCGCTGCAACCTGATGCTTCAGCAGGGCCTCTACGTGGCCGATGCGGCATATTTCATTGGCGAGGATACTCCCAAGATGACGGGTGTCACCGACCCGGCGCTGCTGCAGGGCTATTCGTTTGACTATATCAACGCAGAAGTGCTGATGCGCGACGCCACTATGAAGGACGGTCGCCTGACGCTGCCCGACGGTATGAGCTATGCCGTTCTGGTGCTGCCCCGTCAGACCACGATGCGCCCCGAACTGCTGGCCAGGATCAAGCAGCTGGTATCCGACGGCCTCTACGTGCTGGGCCCCGCGCCGCTCACTTCTCCCAGTCTGGCCGGCTATCCCGATGCCGATGCCACCGTCAAACAGCTCTCCAATGACCTCTGGGGTACCACCGACCGCCTCGCTGCTGCATACGGCTACGGCAAGGTGTTCGCCGACGGCGTCCCTGTAGAGAAAGTCCTCGAAGAGAAGGGGATTACCCCCGATTTCCTGGTAGACGATTCCGGCGCACAGATTAAATTCATCCACCGTTCGCTGGAGAAGGGCGACATTTATTTCGTGTCCAACCAGGCGGACGCTTCCGTGGAATTCAATGCGATATTCCGTATAACCGGCCGCGCCCCTCAGCTTTGGAATCCCCTTACCGGCGAGATCCGCGCCCTGCCGGAATATCACGACAACGGCCGCAATATCACGGTTCCCATGCGCCTAAATGCTCTGGAGAGCTCTTTCATAGTCTTTAACGACCAGAAGCCGGAGGGCCGCCATTACAAGAAGAATTATCCTTCAGAAACTACTCTGGCGGAACTCTCAGAGGGCTGGACAATTTCCTTTGATGCATCCCGCCGCGGTCCCGAGGGTAAGATCAATGCCGACAACCTGTTTGACTGGGCCACATCCGCCAACAATGATATCAAGTACTATTCCGGCGCAGCCAACTACCGCAACCAGTTCACCCTGGACCGCCTGCCCGACGGTGACATCTACATAGACCTGGGCCTGGTGATGGTGATGGCCAAGGTAAAGGTCAACGGCAGGGAGATGGGCGGTGCCTGGACCGCGCCCTACCGCGTGAATATCACCAACGGCCTCAAGCGCGGCATCAATACCGTGGAGGTTGAGGTGGTCAACAACTGGCAGAACCGCATCATTGGCGATATGCGCCTGCCGGAGAAGGAGCGCAAGGTTTGGATGACGGTGAATCCGTGGACGGCCGACAGCCCGCTGCAGCCTTCAGGTCTGCTGGGTCCGGTAAAAATTGTCGCTTACGATTTGTAATTGTGAAAAACGTTTATACCTTTGTGGGCACAAAGCGTTTTAAAATGAGTTTTTCGTTTGTACATACCCATCACCATCATCTCTTAATGCAAGAGGTCTAGGTGAGTGTGTGCAAATTTGTAAGCAAAATAGGACTTGCCCGGACATTTACCGTGCAAGTCTTTTTTTTAAAAGGTAAAATTGAACGATATGATACGAATTGCAATTCAATCTAAAGGAAGACTAAGCGAAGATTCGCTGGCGCTGATGCGCGAGGCAGGCATCAAGATAGACGAGGTTAAACGCAAATTCCTGGCGCGGGCGGTCGATTTTCCGTTGGAGGTGCTCTACCTTCGCGACGACGATATCCCCGGCGTAGTGGAGCAGGGCAGTGCCGACCTGGGCATTGTCGGCTATAACGAGGTCGCCGAGACAGGCGCCGATGTGAAAGTAGTGCGCAAGATGGGCTTTGGCGCATGCCGCCTGTCGCTGGCCATACCCAAGGACCAGGAGTACACCGGCCCCAAGTTCTTCGAGGGGAAACGCATCGCAACATCCTATCCCAACGTTCTTCAGGGCTGGCTCAAAGCAAACGGAGTCAACGCCAAGATCCAGAAGATAATGGGTTCCGTGGAGATTTCTCCCGCCGCCGGCCTTGCCGATGCCATTTTCGATATCGTCTCTTCCGGAGGTACGCTGGTTTCCAACGGCTTGAAAGAGGTTGAGGCGGTGCTCACAAGCGAGGCTGTGCTGGTTGCCCGCAAGGGGTTGGAGCCCGAGAAACAGGCCATTCTGGACAAGATCCTGTTCCGTCTGGACGCTGTGATGGAGAGCGGTGGCAAGAAGTATATTCTGATGAACATCCCCAATGACAAGCTTCCTGAAGCTGTGAAGATACTGCCTGCGATGCGTTCTCCTACAGTAATGCCGTTGGCTGCAGAAGGTTGGTGTTCTCTGCACAGCGTAGTGGAAGAGCGTGAGCTTTGGGACAAGATTGAGAAGCTCAAAGCGCTTGGCGCCGAGGGCATTCTGGTACTGCACCTGGATAAAGTCATAGACTGATGGAGATTATTGTAAATCCCGGCAGAGAGCTTTGGAAGAGGCTTTGCAAGCGCGCCGAAAGTGACGACAGCGTGATTGAGGGCCGCGTGCGCGCCATCGTGGAGCGGGTGCGCGCAGGTGGCGACGCCGCGCTGGCCGATATTACCCGCGAGGTGGAAGGGCGGGATGTTAAGTCTTTCGCCGTGTCTGCGTCAGAGATAGCTTCTGCGGAGGCTGAGGTAAGCGATGCCGTAAAGGAGGCCATCGCCCGGGCTGCGGCCAATATCCGCGCCTTTCACTCTGCACAGAAGCCCGCTACGGTTGAGGTAGAGACCATTCCCGGCGTTCGTTGTGTGCGCCGCAGCCTGCCGATAGAGCGAGTGGGGCTGTACATCCCCGGCGGCAGCGCCCCGCTGTTCTCCACACTGCTTATGCTGGCCATCCCGGCCAAGATTGCAGGCTGCCGCGAGATTGTGCTCTGTACCCCCGCCGGCCGTGACGGCAAAATAGCCCCGGCAGTGCTCTACGCGGCATCTTTCTGCGGAATCGACACCATCTATTCACTGGGCGGGGCCCAGGCTATCGCCGCAATGGCGTTCGGCACCGAGACCATCGCTCCTGTGAGCAAGATATTCGGCCCCGGCAACCGTTACGTGACCAAGGCCAAGCAGATGGTGACCGCGATGGGCGTCGCCATAGATATGCCCGCCGGACCCTCCGAGGTGATGGTTCTGGCAGATGACAGCGCCAAGGTGAGTTTCGTCGCCGCCGATCTGCTTTCGCAGGCAGAGCACGGCCCGGACAGTCAGGCGATTCTGGTTTGCCAGAGCGAGCAGTTCGCTACTGACGTGGCCGCTGAGGTGGCCCGCCAGCTGGCGCTGCTTCCCCGCAGTGAAATCGCCGCCAAGGCTTTGGAAAACAGCCGCATCGTGGTGTTTACGGGCTGTGGAGGCAAACGTACTGAAACACAGCACGCCCAAATAGCGTTCGCCAACGCCTATGCCTCCGAGCACCTGATAATCTCGATGCGGGAGCCGTGGAAGGTGGCGGAGCAGATTACCGCCGCCGGCAGCGTTTTCATAGGCAACTATTCCCCCGAAAGCGCCGGTGACTACGCCTCCGGCACCAATCACACGCTGCCCACCATGGGGCTTGCGCGCGTATGGAGCGGCATCGGTCTGGACAGCTTCATGCACTCGATAACCTATCAGGAACTCACCCGCAAAGGACTTGAGTCACTTGGAGATACAATAACCACGATGGCACAGGCGGAGGGGCTGGACGCTCACGCCGCCGCCGTCAAGTACAGGCTTGAGAAATGAAAGATATAAAACGACTGGTCCGCCCGAACATCGCCGCCCTGACGCCATATTCCACCGCCCGCGACGAGTACAAGGGTTCGCTTGGCATTCTGATGGACGCCAACGAGAATCCTTATGACAACAGCGTGAACCGCTATCCGTCCACATCTCAGAAAGAGGCGGTACGGGCACGGGTTGCTGCACTCAAGGGGGTTGTACCGGAGAAATTGTTCCTGGGCAACGGCAGCGACGAGGCCATCGACCTCTGCTACCGAGTGTTCTGTGAGCCTGGCCGCGACAATGCCGTGATAATTGCCCCCAGCTACGGAATGTACGGCGTCTGCGCCGACATCAACAATGTGGAGCGAAGGATGGTGTTGCTGGAGCCCGAGACCTTTGCCCTGCCGGTGGAGAAACTGCTGGCGGCGGTGGATTCCAACACCCGCCTGATGTTCGTCTGCTCGCCCAACAACCCGACCGGCAACGCCTTCGCAGCCACCGATATAGAGCGTTTGGCGGCTGAATTCGACGGCATTCTGGTGGTGGACGAGGCCTACATCGACTTTTCCGGCAAGAGAGGCGCGCTGTCGCTGATTGATAAATACGAAAACGTCATCGTGCTGCAGACCCTCTCTAAAGCGTGGGGTCTGGCGGGGCTGAGAATCGGCCTGGCGATGTCCAATCCATATATCATCTCGCTCTTCCGGCAGGTGAAATATCCCTACAATATCGGCACCGATACCCTGGCGCTGGCCCTGGAAAAGTTGCAGGGCGACATAGCTCCGCAGGTGGCGGAGATTATTGCCGAGCGCGACCGGCTGGCCAGCCTGCTGCCCGCCTACAAGTGCGTGCAGAAGGTCTATCCTTCCGACGCCAACTTCCTGCTGGTCAAGGTCTCCGAGCCGCGCGGACTGTACAACGCATTGCTGACAGCCGGGTTGATTGTCCGCGACCGCAGCACCGTAGCGTTGTGCGAAGGCTGCCTGCGAATAACCGTCGGCACCCCGGATGAAAACGAAAAACTGCTAAAAGCCATAGAAGAATATGAGTCTTAAGAAAGCATTGTTCATAGACCGCGACGGCACCATAATAGTGGAGCCGATGCCCAGCGAGCAGGTAGACAGCTTCGAGAAGTTTGAATTCATTCCCGGAGCGATTTCGGCGCTGAAAAGCATCGCCGGCCTGGACTACGAGCTGGTTCTGGCCAGCAATCAGGACGGACTCGGCACCCCGTCGTTCCCCTACGAGGACTTTATTGGGCCGCAGGAGCTGATGCTGCGCACGCTGCGTGGCGAAGGGGTTGAGTTCAGCGACATACTTATCGACCGAAGCTTCCCCGCCGACAACCTGCCCACCCGCAAGCCCGGAATAGGGATGTTCGGCAAGTACCTTTCTGGCGAGTATGATATGGCCGCCAGCTATGTGATCGGCGACCGCGAAACGGACGCGCAACTGGCCGCCAACCTCGGCTGCAAGGGCATCCTGCTGGGCGAAAACAATACCTGGGCCGACATCGCTGAGTTCCTGCGCAAGGGCGAGCGCCGTGCAACCATCAGCCGCAACACCAAGGAAACTCAGATTACCGTTACGGTAGATCTGGACGGCGGCCTTCAGAGCAGCATCTCCACCGGCCTGAACTTCTTCGATCACATGCTGGACCAGATTGCCCACCACTCAGGCATTGGCCTTCAGATAGAGGCTAAAGGAGATTTGAAGGTGGACGAGCACCACACCATGGAAGATGTCGCCATCGCCCTGGGAGAGGCTTTGAAGCAGGCACTGGGTAACAAGCGCGGCATTGGCCGTTACGGCTTTGCCCTGCCGATGGACGAATGCGAGGCTATGGTTTTGATGGATCTCGGCGGCCGAATCGATTTCGGCTGGGAGGTACCCTTCACCCGCGAATACGTTGGCGACACACCCACCGAGATGTTCCGCCACTTCTATAAGTCGCTGTGCGAGGCGCTGCAGTGCAACCTGCACGTCCGCGCCCGCGGCGAGAACAATCACCACCTGGCGGAGGCGGTTTTCAAGGCATTTGCCCGCGCATTGCGTCAGGCTGTAGCCTGCAACCCCTTCGACTACGAAATCCCCACCAGCAAAGGCCTGCTATGATCGCACTTGAGCACGAAGTGCGATGGTAAGTCCCTTCCCGGGGGAAGGGGTTTGGGGATGGGGTAGCGTTATAAAAAGAATGTGCGGTAGGAAGACGTTTCGCAAGTTTCCTAACGTACAAAAGAGCAAAAACAGTAAATTGCGAAACTTGTGTATGATAGCGATTGTCGATTATGATGCCGGGAACATCCGGTCGGTACTCAATGCGCTGCGTCGCGTCGGGGCGTCAGATTATGTTCTGACGGCGGACCGCGGGCAGCTCCGGGCAGCGTCGCACGTAATCCTGCCGGGCGTGGGAGAGGCCTCCACCGCCATGCAGAATCTGCGCGATGCCGGCCTGGCCGACTTTATCCCGACGCTGACACAGCCGGTGCTGGGCATCTGCGTAGGGGCACAGCTGATGTGCGCCGGCAGCGAAGAGGGCGATACCCGCTGCATGGGAATCTTCCCTGCAGAAGTGCGTCGTTTCAAAGAGACTCCATCCGAGAAGGTCCCTCACATGGGCTGGAACAGTCTATGGGAGCCTTCCGCTGACGCTACGGGCTTCTCCTCGCCGCTATTCGCAGGCCTGAAACAGGGCGAGTACGTTTACTTTGTCCACTCGTACTACCCCGAAGTTTGCGCCAACACCATCGCCGTCAGCAATCACGGCATCGACTTCAGCGCCGCCCTCAACAAAAACAACTTCTTCGCATGCCAGTTCCATCCGGAAAAGAGCGGCACCGCCGGCGAACAAATCCTTAAGAATTTCCTCGCGCTATGATTCAGATAATTCCAGCTATAGATATCATCGAAGGCCGCTGCGTGCGCCTCTCGGAGGGCGATTACGACCGCCGGAAGGTGTATGACGCCCAGCCGCTGGACATGGCCAAGGCCTACGAAGATGCCGGAGTGAAGCGTTTGCACCTGGTGGATCTTGACGGAGCAAAGGCGGCCGGTCCGCAGAATCTCGCAACCCTGGAGCAGATTGCCACCCGCACCGGCCTGGAAATAGAGTTCGGCGGTGGCATCAAGAGCACTGACGCCCTTCAGGCGGTCTTTGACTACGGCGCGACCTACGCCATTGCCGGCAGCGTCGCAGCCCGCGAGCCGGAACTCTTCGACCTTTGGTTGGCAAGCTACGGCCCGGAGAAGATGATTCTTGGAGCCGATCTCAAGGACGGCAAAGTGGCCGTAAACGGCTGGAAAGAGGCGGTGGATATGACCATAGACGATATCATAGAGCGCTTTGTCGGGATCACCCAGATAATCTGCACCGACATCTCCAAGGACGGGATGCTGCAGGGGCCGTCATTCGAGCTGTACAAGGACCTGCAAAGCCGCTATCCGACGATAGACTTCACAGTCTCCGGCGGCATCAGTTCCATGGCCGATATCGAACGCCTGAATAGCGAAGGCCTGCGCAAGGTAATTGTCGGCAAGGCGATTTACGAAAAACGAATCACACTCAAAGAGATAGCACGATGGTTGCAAAACGCATAATACCCTGCCTGGACGTCAAGGACGGCCGCACCGTAAAGGGAATCCACTTTGTGGGGCTCCGCGATATGGGTGATGCCGTGGAACTGGGCGCCCGCTATGCCGCTGAGGGGGCTGACGAGCTGGTCTATCTGGACATCAGCGCCTCCGCGGAGGGCCGCAAGACCTTCTGCGACCTGGTCAGCAGGGTGGCGGAGAAGATAAACATACCATTCACCGTGGGCGGCGGAATATCCACTCTGGACGATGCGGCGCGCCTGCTGGACGCCGGAGCCGATAAGATCAGCGTCAACACTTCCGCCATCAAGAATCCGGGCCTGATAGACGCCATTGCCGGCAAGTACGGCAGCCAGTTCGTTGTGATTGCCATAGATGCCCGGGTGGTTGACGGCCGCTGGATGTGTACCACCCATGGCGGGCGAAACGCCACCGACATGGAGCTCTTTGGCTGGGCCCGCGAGGCGGCCGACCGCGGGGCGGGGGAGTTGCTCTTTACTTCGATGGACCACGACGGCACCCGCGACGGCTATCCGTGCGATACCTACGCCGCTTTGGCCGAGGAACTTTCCATCCCGATTATCGCCTCTGGCGGGGCGGGATGCATACAGCATATAGCCGATGTGCTGACCGTAGGCCGTGCCGACGCCGCCCTGGCCGCATCTATCTTCCATAGCGGCGAGATACCCATCCCCACTCTTAAACAAGAATTAAGAAAACAAAATATACCTGTAAGATTATGAAATTCAGTGATTTCAAGTTAGAGAATTGCGCAGACGGCTTGCTGCCGGCAATAATCCAGGACGCCGACACCCTCAAGGTGCTGATGCTGGGATATATGAATGAAGAGTCATTCAACAAAACCATTGAAACTGGCCTTGTGACCTTTTTCAGCCGCACCAGGCAGTGCCTGTGGACCAAGGGAGAAACCAGCGGCAACTATCTTCACGTAGTGGATATGTTTGCCGACTGCGACGCAGATACCGTCCTCATCAAGGCTCATCCCGACGGCCCGACTTGCCACCGCGGCACCACGGCGTGCTTTGACACCCGCGAGAACGAGGGGTTCCTGGGCACTCTGCAGGCCTGCATCCAGCAGCGTCACCGCGATATGCCGGAGGGTAGCTACACTACCCACCTGTTCACCAAGGGCGTCAACAAGATTGCCCAGAAAGTGGGCGAGGAGGCTGTGGAGACGGTAATCGAGGCCATTGACGGCAACAAGGAGCGCTTCCTCTACGAGACGGGCGACCTGGTGTATCACCTTCTTGTGCTCTGCGAGCAGATGGGCTTTTCCATCAAGGATCTGGAAGAGGAGTTGGCTATAAGGCACAAATAGATGAAATTCAACCTTAAGGATTCTGTTAAGGCCGCCCTGCCCGGCGCCGCCAAGATATGCGTGTGGATGATCGAGGTCACCGCAGGGGTGTCGTTCGCCATCTTCCTGCTCAAGTATTTCGGGGTGCTGCAGTGGCTGTCGGTATATCTGGAGCCGCTTTTCAAACACTTCGGACTGCCGGGCGCCGCGTCGCTGGCGTGGGTGTCGGGCTACTTTGTGAACTGCTACAGCGCCATCGCGGCGGGCGTCACAATGGGTCTGGATGTGCGTCAGATGACAATTCTGGCGGTGATGGTCCTGTGCGCCCACAATATGCCTATAGAAGTGACGGTACAGAAAAAGACCGGCACCAGCGCCATACTGATGATAGTGGTGCGCACCGTTTCTTCGATAATTATGGGCCTGCTGCTGAACCTGGTGCTGCCCGCCTGGGGCACCGCCGCCGCAGTGGAAGAGGCAACCGTCTGCACCGATCCGTTCTGGACGCAGTTCCTCGCATGGCTGGTGAGCATGCTTAAGTTGGCGCTCAAGATGACCTGCATCATCTTCACTCTGAATATCCTGCAGCAGATAATTGCCGATTCGGGCGCTGTGGAGCCGATGTCCCGCTTCCTGGCGCCGTTGATGAAGGTATTCGGTCTGCCGACTTCCACCGCCTTCTTCTGGGTGGTGGCAAATATAATTGGCCTGGCCTATGGCGGTGCGGCAATGATGAAGGAAGCCGAGAGCGGCAAACTATCTCAGCGCGATATAGATTTGATAAACCTGCACGTGGGCGTTTCCCACAGCAATCTGGAAGATTTGATACTGTTCACGCTCGCCGGCGGCGTCTGGTGGGTAATCCTGTTTTCCCGGTGGATATTATCCGCGGTTATAGTCTGGACCGCCCGGGGCGTGCTGGCGCTCAGAAGGGCCTAAAGGTTCTTTTTGATAATTTCCAGATGGGTGTTGAAATTGCTCTTGAGACGTTCCACGGCCTCGTGGAAAGGGAGTTCTTCGTCGCCGTTGATAATCTGGCCGCCGTTCTGGCTACGGTCTTCGGCGGGGTTCCACATCTCAAAGTTCAGTGCCGCTGACTTTTCCAGTAGAATCTCGCAATCCTCCATATAGCCGGGAATCATCTGCAGCCGGGGAAGCAGTTCGTAAAAGCGCGTCTTGACCTTCTCTTTGAAGGCAGGGTCCTGAAACAGTCGGTCGTACCAGATAGCGTGGCCGTTGATGAGCCGCCTGTCGCCCGGAGTGGTCTTGAAAGAGAGTACCCCCCAGTCAAAGTCCCAGCACGGGCCGGCAGTCAGTCTCCCGCCGCGGTCTTTGTGCAGGAAGACGCTGCCGGGGTTGCCCAGTTCGTGGTTGCACATTACCTCGAACACAATCCAGTAATCTACAAAAGAGTCCACGTCCAGATATTTGGCATAGCCGTTGGCCGGGTCGGCATAGTTGCTGCCGTAGATTGTGTTGGACACCTCTTTGATATAGTTCTTGATGTAGTTCTTCTGGGCGTCGGTGAGTTGGTCGGGGTCTGGATCCTTTACAGCGAAGGGGATATTCCGCTCCTTCCACTGGAAAGTGTTGTCGTAGTGGAAGTCCAGCTCCAGCAGCCAGCCGCCGGTGAGGGCATCGCCGCTGTTGTCTTCCGGCGTCATCTCGATTATATTGACGCGGTCGTTGTCCACACGCACCTGCTCTATCAGCAGGTAGGTTCCCTGATGCACACCGTTGAGCACCAGTTCCACCGGTACGCAGTGCGGCGTCCAGTCCAGCCGGGTCATCTGGGCGACGTGCATCGACACCATATTGCGCATCAGCGTCCGGTCCATGAAGTTGGCCAGCAGCACCCATCGCTTGTGCTTTGGCATGCCGAAGATCGCCCGCTGCTCGTCCAGTTTCAACAGATATGGCTTCTTGGGCCAGGTCCAGGTGGTGTTGCCGCGGCCGCGGATGTTGCAGGACACCGGAGTCAATCCTTCATGGCCGCCGGCGCCGCGGATGCTCATATTGGCAGTAATGAAAGTGGTTTTGGAGGTGATGGCTTTCCCTCCGTCGGTATTGACATAAACCACCGGCAGTCCGGTCTTCATGTAGTCCGGTGCCGTGGGGTCGATGTTTTTTGTGACGGTAAACGGCGACGAAAGCACCGTGGAACCGCCCTCCAGCGAGACGGCCAGCTGCAGTTTCTCTTTGTACGTGATGTCGGCGCTCTGGTCGGCCAGTTTTACCAGATAGCGTCCGGAGATGGCGTTGTCACGGCTGATGCCCGCCAGCGATACGTTGGAAGAAGATTTGCCGTCGGTGCGCAGCAGTGCCACCGGCCGGGCGAGCAAATCGAAGCCGTTGTCCTTGACGGTGATGTACAGATCGGCCTTTTCGCCGCCCTCGATCTCCAGGGAGACGGAGGCGGGAATGATGCTCCTCAGCTGCGCCGGCTCGCCTACCGGGATGATTTCATCCTTGTGGCAGGCGGCCGCCGCAAACAGAAGGACCGTCACGGCCAGTATCCGTGTCAGAAGTTTCACGAAAGGCTACTTCTGGAATACCCTCACGTAATCGATTTCAAATATGGCAGGAAGCATCTCTTCGTTTGTCGTTCCGCCCATACTGCCACCCCATGCGAGGTTCAGCTTCAGGTAGAACGGATTGGAGAACGGCCAGGTCTTGTAGTCGTTCTTGCCGTCGTTTGCAAAGGAGTGATGCTGCTTGCCGTCTATATAGAACTTGAACCCGTCCTTGGTCCATTCGCAGGCATACACGTGGAACTCTCCGGCAGCGTTGGCAACGGGCTGCACGTGTGTCTTGCCCGTACCTGCCGTGTGGTTGTAGGCCTTGCAGTGGATGCTGGAAGAGGATCTGTCCTTGCCCTGTGTGGATATGGCGTATTCCATGATGTCCACCTCGCCGTCGTCGGGCCAGGCTTTGAAGTTCTGTGGCATCATCCAGAAAGCGGGCCATGATCCGGGCACGTCGGTCAGCTTGATGCGGGCTTCGAACCAGCCGTAGGTCCACGCCTTCTTGGTATTCATACGGATGGAGTAGACCTTGCCGCCAATCTTCTGCGCCTTGATCTTGAGGGTGCCGTCGGAAAGGTAGGCGAGGTCGGTTCCGCCCTGGTTCTGGCTTACATAGGTCTGCAGTTCGCCATTGCCCCAGCCGCCGTCGCCGGTTTCGTACCACCATTCGCTGGAAGGTTTGTCGCCCTTGTCAAACTCGTCGTTCCACACCAGGGTGTATCCTTCCGGAATGTCGATGTCGGTGCTGCCGGTCTGCGTCAGGGGTATTTTGTGGCGGGTGCTTCCGCATTTGACCACCACCTCGCAGGTGCGGTTCTTGTTGGAGATAATCTTGTCTACTTTTACGGTGAGATTGCCGGTCTTCTCTGCACAGTATGCGGGATCCACGCGGACCCAGTCGATCTCTTCGCCGCCCACATAGGCCTGCCATGCGTCGGAGGCGGTGACGGCAACGGTAAGTTCGCCCCCCTCGGGACCGATTGTCAGCGAGGTGGGGTTGGTGCTCACGCTTCCTGCGTCAATAGGGTCCGGAGTCACCTTGCCGCCGCAGCCGCAGGCCGCGACGACAAGGATTGCCGGTATTAAAAGTTTCAGTTTCATACTATTTGTGTTCGCGCAGGATAATGTCCTTGACGGTGATTGTGGTGTTGTCGGGGCATCCTCCAAAATCGAATACCATCTTAACCTTGGGGGCGGTGATGCCCGCAAGGTTCGTCAATGTGAATGTAAACTCCTCGTAGGCGGTTATGTTGCGCCGCTCGGTGAACAGGAAGTTGCCGTCATCGGTGGTGTCGGTGAGTTTGAAGGTGACGCCATTGATATCCTTGCTGGTTTCAACCTTGCACTGGAAGTCGTAGAACTTTTCTGCACTGAGGGCGATGGCTGCGTCGGGAATCAGGTGCAACTGGTTCTGCCACTGTAGGTTGGTCGCCTTGGGTGCGGTAAAGCTGTATTTGTTGCCATCCTGAGTCAGTTCGGGAGAGTCAATCTGTGACCAGTCCGGAGCGTAGTACTGGCTGACAGTATGTGCTTCGTCGGCCGGTTTCCAGAGGTTGAGGTCGGAATCGTAGGGGATGCTCAGGGGACCGCTGGGGCCCGAAGGAGTCCCGCCTCCCTGTCCGTCGGCAGGTACGAATATGAACTGCCAGGAGATGCTTGAGGTTACGCTCACAAGCACCAGTTTGTCTTCGGAGACTTCCTTGACCTTGAAGGTGGGGTTGGCGTAGCAGTCGTCGTTGGGGATATAGCCCACGGTGAAGTGCTCCGGCAGAACCAGATCGATGCCGTCGTAGCTGTATGTGCCCGTCTGCTTTTCCCATGCATAGGTGAAGTCGGGTTCGCTGTGGCTCTGTCCGTCTACGGTAGAGCAGCCCCAGTTGACATAGATGAGGCCGTCCTCGCCCGGGTCGAATACGTATGTGCCGTCCTTGGAGAAGGTGAGCACGTTGTCGTACACACCCATGCCGTCCTTTTCGTTGGGTGATGCGCTCCACCAGCCGGTGGGATTGCTTTCGCTTTCACCGCAACCCATATGCTGGGCCAAATCCTTTGCCATCACCCACGACTTGCTGCCTTCGCCGTAGAGCGGATCGCTGCTGCTGCCGCCACCGCCGCCGGTGGTGTTGGTAAGGATAAACTGCCATGCGATGGGACCGCCGCCGTTGCCGGTAGCGGTGTAGGCCACCAGTACGATCTGCTTGCCTGAGAGTTCCTTTACAAGCAGGCGGGTGTCCTTTACAAAGTCATCGTTGGGAATGTAGGGGAAGTATGTGCCCGGTTCCAGAACCAGATAAACGTCCTCTCCCTCTACCTTGAAGGAGAATTCCGATGTCTTCAGGGTTGCCGGTGCGCAATAGTCGGCGGTGGCGTCGCCTTTGGCATCCACATAGGGAGAAAGGGTCACGCCGATGTTGACATATACGGTGCCGGCGGTGCCGGGATCAAAGGTGTACTGGCCGTCGGAAGAGAAGGTCAGGCGGTTGTCGTATACGCCAAATGAGGCTTTCTCGCCGGCAGCGGCACTCCACCAGCCGATGGGGTTGTCCACGGATTCACCGCAGCCCATGTGAGCGGCGGTGTCGCCATCGATGTGCCAGGGACCGCGGGCGAACAGGGTGTAATAACGGCTAAAGTCTACCAGCGTATTTACAATGGTGAACCTGCCGGTGACGTAGTCGGGCGAGATGCCGTTGGCGTTGAGCACGTACATGCGGACCTCATATTCTCCGGCTGTCGGATATATCTTGTTGAAGCCCTGCTGCGCCTGCCAGAGAGTCCATTCGCCGCTCTTGTCCTGGAAGTTCCATACCGGAATCATCCCTTCTGCGGCGTCGCCGGGAAGTGCAAAGTTCACCTGGTTGGTCTCGTTGTCTACCGAGATGATGGGCATCAGGCCTGCCGCGCTGGGGATGCCGGACTCGTAGGGATGATTGTAATCTTCCTTGGGAGCGCAGGCGGTAACTGCCAGGACTGCGGCCAGTAATATATAAACTAATCTTTTCATAATCAGTGCATTAATATTCGTTCTGGGTCAGAGGGTTGGCGGTGCCTTCGGCTGCAGCCATCTCTTTTCTCGGAATGGGAAGATACTTCTTGCTGGGAGTCCAGGCATTGGTCCTTTCGCCGCGAGGCTTGAGCACGTTGGCGGCGTCGCCCCAGCGGATAAGGTCCCAGTAGCGGCGGCCTTCGCCCACGAACTCGAGTTCGCGCTCGTGCTTGATGTTGTCCAGAGTGAGACTCACCGTCTCGCCCGGAATAGCACGGCTGTGGACGCGGTTCAGGTAGTCGGCAGCGTTGGCGTCGCCATATTTAAGTCCCAGTTCGGCTGCGTTAAGCAATGTCTCTGCAAAGCGGTATACGCGCAGGTTGTTGTTGAAGTTGAGCTGGTTGTCGCCGCCTATTTTGCTGGAGAAATTGCTCTCGCGGGGAGAATATTTTTCCAGGAAGAGGCCGGTGTCCTGGTAGCGGGCTTCGTAGGTGCCGTGTGCGGCGGCGTTCCATACGGTGGCGTCGCGGCGGGTATCGTTGTCCTCAAAGAGTTCCAGAGTCTCCGTGTAGACGGGGCCGAATCCGTAACCTTCGAAGCTGCCGCGTCCGTCGTCGCCGCTATAGCTGTGGGGGCCGATGAAGCAGGGGTAGATTGTGCCGCCTTCGTTCCAGATGCCGCCGTTCCAAGCCCTGTGGATGGATGCATAGTTGATTTCAAAAATGCTCTCCTTGCTCCATTCGCCGTTCTCGTTCCAGATGTCGGCAAAATTGGACATCAGGTCAAAGCTGCTGTCGCCTATGATGGCCTTCATATAGCCCAGCGCGGTCTGCATGCGGGCGTCGTCGTTCTGATACATCGCCATCTCTGCATAGAGCATGTAGGCGGTGGACAGGGTTACGTGACCCAGACGGTCTTCACTCTCCCTCATGGGGAGTGCGTTCAGGTCAATCGCCCCCTGGAGGTCGGTGATGACCTTGTTGTAGACCTCGTCGGCCTTCAGCTGAGGGCAGGAGAAGTCGCCGGCAAGGTTCTCTTCATAGTAGGGGATGTTGCCCCAGAACTTCCAGATCCAGTTGTAGTACATGGCGCGGAGGACGCGGGCCTCGGCTTCGTAATACTTGGCCTCGTCGGCAGAAATGTCGGTGGTCCAGCCAATGTATTTTAGGACGTCGTTGCACCGTTTGATACCCATATAGCAGACGGACCAGAGGCCCATCATCACCTGGTCGGCGGTGGCCTCGTAGTTCATCATATAGAAGTAGACGCCCGCGTCGGCCTTGTCGGCACCGCCGGCACCTATCTGGTCGGCCATGCAGTCGCTGCAATAGAATACGGGGGAGTATGCACCGCCGGCAACGCCATATTCACTGCCGTTCCAGTCGTTCATCGCCAGCATCTTGTAGGCTGCGCCAACGGCTTCGTCAAGATGGGCCTTGGTGGTGAAATATTCCTCGATTGGCTGTGCGGTTGGATTCTCCACGGTAAGGAAGTCGCTTGTACAAGCCTGTGCAAACATTGCTGCAAAGGCAATCGCGATTATATAAAGCTTATTGTGTTTCATGATACCGTCCTCCTTTAGAATGAAAGATTAACACCGAAAGAGAATGTACGTGCCTGCGGATACTGGCCGTAGTCGATGCCGATGGAGGTACTTCCGTCGCCGGCGGCGATTTCGGGGTCATATCCGTGGTAGCTCGTGAATGTCAGGAGGTTCTCTGCCGATACAAACAGACGCAGGGTCGATATGAAGGCCTTGTGGGTGAGTTTCTCCGGCAGCGTGTAGCCCAACTGGATGTTTTTCAGGCGGGCATAGGTGCCGTCGTAGATATAGAGGTCGCTGGAGAGCCAGTTGCGGCCGTCACCCACCACGAAGCGGGGAATGCGGTCGGATGTGCCTTCGCCGGTCCAGCGGTCCAGCATGTAGCTGGGCAGGTTGGTGCGGCTAACGTCGATACGGCGGGTGGCATCGAAGATATTGTTGCCGATGGTGCCCTGCCAGAGCATCGAAAGGTCGAATCCCTTGTAGGCCATGTTGAGGTTCACACCCCATACCCAGTCGGGAGTGCCCTTGCCTATGCAGGTCATATCCTCGTCGTTGAGGATGTCGTCGCCGTTGGTGTTTACGAACCTTACGTCACCGGGAACGGCGTCGGGCTGAAGCATTTCACCCTTGCTGTTTACATAGGCGTTGATTTCTTCCCAGTTCTGGAATATGCCGTCGGTCTTGTAGCCGTAGAAGTAGGGGAAAGGCATTCCGTTCTGGGCGCGGGTGATGGTGCCGGTGCCCTGGTAGCTGTCCAGGTTGGCGAATCCGCTTTCGTTGCCGTATTCAATGAGTTTGTTCTTCAAATAGGTCAGGTTGCCGTTTGCGCGGAAATCGAAGTCGCCCCAGCTGTGCTTGTAGCCGAGTTCCATCTCCACGCCGGAGTTGCTCATGATACCGACGTTGCCCCAGGGCTTGGTCTCGCCCACATAAGAGGGAACCACCATCTCCATCAGCATGCCGGTGGTAATCTTCCGGTACCAGTCAACGGTGAATGTGAGCTGATTGTTGAAGAAGCCCAGGTCGAGGCCGGCGTCGGTCTGTGTGGAAGTCTCCCACTTGAGACCCGGGTTGGCCAGGCCGCTGGACTTGGAGCCGATTTGTACGGTGTTCTCCCTGCCGAACAGGTAGTTCTGATTGCCGGCGGTGAGCACGGTGTACTTGAAGTCGCCGATGTTCTCGTTACCGTTCATACCCCAGGACACGCGGGCCTTGGCCATCGAGAGCCATTCGGGAAGGTTTGCCCAGGGTTCCTTATGAATGTTCCAGCCGAGTGAGAACGAAGGGAAGGTCGCCCACTTGTTGTTCTCTCCGAAGCGGGAAGAACCGTCGCGGCGGATAGTGAACTGAGCCATGTAGCGCTCGTCGTAATTGTAACTTGCGCGGAAGAAGTAGGATGCCAGTCGGGCGCTGGTGTAAGGGCCGCCGTAAACGGTCTGCTTGCCGTCGGCTGCCAGGCCGTCCGCATAGTTGATATAAGGCTTGCCATAGTCCTTCAGGTCCCATTTGCTGCCGCCCATCTCGCTGCCGCTCGAGGCCTTGGCACTCTGTCCCAACAGGACATTGAAGCTGTGCAGGCCGATGGTCTTGTCGTATGTCAGCACATTCTCTACTTGCCATACCAGGCTGCTGCCGCGGTACATGCTGGCGTCGGAATGGTCCAGATTGACGGAGGAACTCAGATAGTAGGGACGTGCCCAGCCGTCGCTGCCGTAGACGCTAAGGTCAAGGCCCAGGCTGCTGCGGAAGCGGAGATTGTCCCAGATCTGCAGTTCGCCGGCAAAGTTGCCCATGAATTTGTGGCCGAAGCCTTGGCCTCCGGGGAGGGAGAGCGATGCGACGGGGTTCACCATATCGTTGTACTGTCCGCCGGGAATCATATACATCTTACCTTCGGGGCTGTAGAGCATGGTGCCGGAGGAGTAGGTGGCTGCCTGTGCCTCCGGGTCGGTTGCGTATACGCCCAGGATGGGGCTCAGCGCCAGAGCGGAGCCCAGGAAGGAATTCCACTGGGTGTTCTCTGCGATGCCCTTGGACTTGATGTGGGAGTATCCCAGGTTGCTGGTCAGTGTAAAGTTGTTCAAGAAGTCACGCTCCTTGCTGCGGTCCATCAGTATGTAGCTGGTGTTGGATCGCAGAGAGAGGCGGCTGAAGTTGGAACGGTCCCAGTTGCCTCCCACGATACCCTCCTGATTGTTGTAACCCAGGGAGAGGTAGTAATTGACTTTCTCCGTAGCGCCGCTCACGCTCAGCTCGTGGCTCTGCTGGGGTGCGTTGCGGTTGAAGACCTCTTTCTGCCAGTTTGTACCCTCGCCGTACTGGTAAGGATCGGCGTAGATGGGTGCCATTCCGGCATTCACGAAGCCTTCGTTAATCATTACAGCATATTCGCTGGCACTGAGCACACTGCGCATCCGCCAGGGATTGGAAATACCGTAGGTAAAGTTGTAGTTGACCTTGGCGTCGCCGCTGCGACCTTTCTTGGTGGTCACCAGAATGACACCGTTGGCTGCACGGGCACCGTAAACTGCTCCGGATGCGGCATCCTTGAGCACTTCAATGCTCTCGATGTCGTTGGGATTGATGTAGTCGATGCCTCCTTCCAGGGGCATGCCGTCAACGATGTAGAGCGGGTCGGAGTTGTTGATGGTACCGGTACCGCGTACGCGGATGCGGCTGCCGGTGCCTGGCTGGCCGGAGTTCGTAGTGACGTTGACACCTGCTGCCAGGCCCTTGAGGGCATTATCCATACGAAGCGGGGCGGTGGTGCCAAGTTCATCGGCGGTGACTTTTGCAATGGCTGCCGTCACAACCGATTTCTTCTGCACGCCGTAGCCTATGACCACGGTCTCTTCAAGCATCTGGGTGTCGTCGGCCAGGCTGACCGAGACATCCTGCGCTCCGTTGTTGACGATTGTCCGGGTTTCGTAGCCGATGCAGGAAATCTCCACGGTGGCACCTTCTATCGTCGTAATGGCGAATGCGCCGTCGGCGTCGGTCATAGTGCCGTTCTGTGTTCCCTGTTCAACCACAAACGCACCCACAATCGGCTCGCCGGCCGAGTCGCGTACCACACCCCTGAGGGTAGGATTTTGCGCCATCGCCGTCAAGGCTAATCCTAACGAAAGGATTAGTAGTGCGATTCTTTTCATAAAAAAGTTGGAAAATAAAAGGTTGGTTATAAAAATGAATTAGTAATATGTGCGAACATAAGGTTTTTAACAAATATAAGAATTTTTACGAAAAACTACAGTGAGGCTGCAAGTTCTTCCGGGGTGGCGAAGACGTTGAGGTGGTTCATGTCGCAACTGTCCATGAAACCCTCATTTATCATTTTGTCGAATTGGGCAAGGAGGCCGTCGTAGTAGCCGTCGGTGTTCAGGATGAATGCCGGTTTGTCGTGGTAGCCCAATTGCCACTCCTCCATCCAGCTGAAGGCCTCGGTCATGGTGCCGAAGCTGCCGGGCAGGAATATCATGGCGCTGGCGAGGCGCTCCATGGTGACGATACGTTCCGCAATGTCCTTTACGATGATGGTTTGGGTGAGATTTACGCCGCCGGGACCCACGTCGATGCCGGCCTCGGCATTGTCCTTCTTGCCCTTGAATCCTTCAGGAAAGACGCCCGTGATGTATCCGCCGGCAGCCGCGGCGCCGTCTGCCAGCGCCTTCATCGTACCCACCGACGCCCCACCGTAGATTATCCCGATGCCGTTTTCCGCCAGCAGCTGCCCAAGCCGGTATGCATTCTCCACATACTTCTTCCCGGCCCCCGTCCTGGACCCCAGATACACCGCCACGGTTTTGATTTTACTCATAAATCAAAGATAATCATTAAATTTGTAATTAACTATGAAACACATCGGAATAGATATCGGGACGAGCAGCATCTGCGGGGTGGTGTATGACGAGTCGGCGGGGCAGGTGCGCTCTGTGACAAAGGCGAATGACGCCGCTATCGGCGGCTGGCAAGATAAAGACATCCCCGCCTGGGCTTTCCGGCAGGAAGCGAGCCGCATATTGCAGGTAGTCAGGCAGTTGCTGGACGAATTGATGTGGCCGGACGTGGCTTCGATAGGCTTTTCCGGGCAGATGCACGGAATGCTTTATATAGACGCCGCCGGTAAACCCGTGAGCCCGCTGTTCACCTGGCAGGACGGCAGTGCGGCACCGGCCCCGGGCCTTGGATAGCCGAAGGCGTAATCGCGGTCCACAAGCCGGGAGTCGATATACATTTCCCAGGCAACTCCAGTAAACTGCAGCACCATCCTGTGCTTGCCCCACGGTTCGGGTAGGAGCCCCAGCGGCACACCAACCGTCATGTCGCGCGCCCCCTCCGGCGGATACAGCGTCAAAGCGGCCTCCAGCACCGGAACGCGGCCGTCAGGCATAGGCCCGGCGGGATAGTTCTGCTTTGCAATGTCATGCGGATTGTGCTGACGCAGGCATACCGACAGCACGCCGGGGATTCCCATAATCTCGGCATCGGTGTCAAAATCGGCCAGGGTTATGTCACAGACAATTGTGAATCCGCTTTCGGCATCAATGGAATCGGCAGTTGCCGTTTCATTCAAGGAAAAATGTACGATTGTTGCGTAAAGGTAATCATTTATTAAATTTGTAATCTATGAACTACATCAAAACAGATATAGAGGGCCCCGTGATTATCGAACCCAGGGTGTTCGGAGATGAGAGGGGCTACTTCTTTGAGAGTTTCCGGGAAGATGACTTCAAGGCCAATGTGGCCGAAATCCATTTCGTACAGGACAACGAGTCGTGGTCACAACGGCGGGGCGTGCTTCGCGGGCTTCATTTCCAGAAGGGCGACGCAGCCCAGGCCAAACTGGTCCGGGTGGTTCGCGGCGCAGTACAAGACGTGGCGGTTGATATACGGGAAGGGTCTCCGACCTACGGGCAATACATTTCAGTGCTTCTGGATTCGAATTCACACCGCATGCTCTACATTCCGCGCGGATTCGCTCACGGCTATGCCGTTCTGGAAGATGACACAGTGTTCCAATACAAGTGCGACAATTATTACGCTCCACAAACTGAGGGCTCGTACCGATGGAACGATCCCTCCTTCGGCATCGACTGGATGCTGGAGCCGGATGAGATAATCCTTTCCAAAAAGGACGCCGCCGCTCCGTTTCTAAAAGACTGATATGTACAGGGCGCTCGCCTGGCTGATAGCCGCTCCGCTGTATCTGTGCTCGCTGCTGCCGCTGCGGGTGCACTACCTTTTCGGGCGGATCATCACCTGGCTGCTGCGCGACGTTTTCAAGTACCGCCGCGAGGTGATAGAGACCAATCTCAAAGGCGCTTTTCCCAACCTCGATAATGCCGCCCGCCGCCAGATTGCCAGCAGCTATTACCGCCATCTTGGCGAAATCATTGTAGAGACAATCTGGGCGATGACCCGCAGTGGACGCCATATTCGCAACAAGGGTTTCTACAGCGTCGATCCGGAGGGTGAAAAGATACTCAACGATGCCTGGCGCAGTCATGCGCCGCTGGTGGTGCTGCTTTCGCATACCGGCAACTGGGAGATAGCCAGCGACCTTACCGCCTACATGCAGAATCCAGCCTTCGGTCCGGAGGATATGACGGTGGCCTACCAGACGCTGCATAGTCCGCTGTCGGAACAACTTTTCAAGGTGCTCCGTCACCATCGTCTCAAAACCAGGGACAGCCTGGTGCCTTCGCACAAGATTCTGAGGATGATGCTGGAGCGTCGCAGCGAGCCGCGGGCCTATTTCTTCATCGCCGACCAATATCCCTACGGCGGTGTATCTCAGACAAATACCTTCTTCGGCCTGGAGACGGAATGGTTCACCGGCGGCGAGTCCATCTCTCGCAAACTGCACATGCCGGTGCTATATATTTATCTGGACCGGGAAAGAAGAGGTAAATATGTCGTTAAAATTTCGCAAATTTGTCCTGATGCTTCGCAGACTTTGGCGGGGTATGTGACTGACACCTACGCCGCTCTGCTGGAAAAGGACCTTTCCGCCCGCAAGGAAAACTGGCTGTGGAGCCATCGCCGCTGGAAAAACCTGTGGCCCTACAATTGCAAGGAAGAAAAGAAATAAATATTCACTATATGAAGACTACTATCAAGATTATGCTTGCGGCCGTGCTGATCCTGGCCGCCCAGAGTGCCCCGGCACAGATTCTCAAGGCGGGTGGCAGCGCCCCCTCCGGCAGCGTGGTATATTCCCTGCCGGTGACCTCCATAACCTTCTGTGTGGATGCCGTCCGGGAAGATTTCATCGCCGGCCCTTACGCATCCTACGCCAAAAAATATATGGGCAGCGAGGCCAAGACGGCAAACGAAGTCAACTATTATCTGAAATCGATAAAGCTGGTGCCCTATCTCGAAGCCGATCCGGCTGTCCGTTATGCCGTGAACCTCAAGGGCAAGGCGGCCGACTTCCTTACCCTCTGCTCGCAGGGCCTGGTAGTGGCCTCCGACAGCTACACCGGCAAGGAAGAGATGTGGCGCTTCCCCTCTCTGGCTGGCAATGACCGCTTTGCCGGAAAGGATGCGCAGGACAATCTTTCCACCGCCACCACAACCCTCTACAAGAGCGTGAAAACCGCCAACGGATATGAGCAGGTGGCCGTATCGCAAAGCCAGGTGGTAGAGAAATCGGCAGAGAAGAAGGCGGCCGAAACCGCCGCCACCATCTTCAAGCTGCGCAGCATGCGTATGGCCATCGTGACGGGTGACACCGACGCCACCTACAGCGGCGAGGCCATGGAATCGGCCATCAAGGAGCTTCTCCGCATGGAAAATGAGTACATGAGCCTGTTCTACGGTACCACCGTCGAATCGATTCAGACCATGAATTTTGACGTCGTTCCGCAAGCCGACCGCAAGGAGCAGAAATATGTGGCATTCCGCCTTTCCGACACGGAAGGACTGTTGCCGCCCAGCGACCTCTCCGGCCGTCCGATAGTACTGGACCTGGAACTTGACGAACTGGTGGCGACTTCCGACAGCCGCGGAGACGGCATCTTCTACCGCATTCCCCGCACAGCCACCGCCCGCGTCCTGGATGGCGGCAACATGCTGCTCCAGACCCGCATCCCCATCTATCAACTGGGCCAGACACTGACTTTCCCGATTAAATAACCATACGATATGAGCATAGCTAATTTGAAACCGGAGCGCGTCTGGAAAAACTTCTATGCGCTCACTCAGATTCCCCGCCCCAGCAAGAAAGAACTCAAAGCGGTGGAATTCGCAGAGAAGTTTGGTCGCAATCTGGGTCTTGAGACCTATCGCGACAAACTGGGTAATATAATAATCCGCAAACCCGCCACCCCGGGGATGGAAGACCGCAAGGGCATCATCCTGCAGGGCCACCTGGATATGGTGCCGCAGAACAATGCCGACACTCCCCACGATTGGGAGAAGGATCCCGTGGAGGCTTATGAATATGAGATTGACGGTCAGAAGTGGGTCAAGGCCCGCGGCACCACCCTGGGCGCCGACGACGGCATGGGCGTGGCCACCGCAATGGCAATTCTGGAGGCCAAGGATCTCAAGCACGGCCCCATAGAGGCTCTGTTCACAATAGACGAAGAGACCGGCATGACCGGCGCCTTCGGCCTTGAAAAGGGCAAACTGAAAGGCCAGATACTGCTGAATCTCGACTCAGAGACTGAAGGTGAGATATATGTCGGCTGCGCCGGCGGACTGGACGCCAAGTTCAGTTTCCCCTACCGCACCGAGGCGGCGCCGGAAGGCTACAAGTTCTTCCGCATCACCGTCAAAGGTATGCGCGGTGGCCACTCCGGCATGGAGATCAATGAGGGTCGCGGCAACGCCAACAAGACCATGGCCCGCACCCTGCTGCCCATCCTGCGCGATATGGAGGGCCGTCTGGCCAGCATCGCCGGCGGCAACCTGCGCAACGCCATTCCGCGTGAGGCTGAAGCGGTTTTGGCAGTACCCGCTGCAAAGGCATCGGCTCTCAAGAAGCTGGTGGCAGAAACTTTCGAGGCTGTCAAGGCAGAGATTGGCAGCATAGATCCCGCCGTGGATATGTTTGTAAAAACCTGCCCGGCAGAGCGCGTGATGAAGGGCTCAGTGGCCTTGAGAATGGTCAAGGCCGTTCTGGCTTGCCCCAACAATGTAGTTCGCATGAGCGCCGACGTTCCCGGTCTGGTAGAGACCTCCACCAACCTGGCGATTGTCCGTTCCAACGGCCATGAAATCAATATAGAATGCCTGCTGCGCAGCAGTGTGGATTCGGCAAAGAACGACCTGGCCGAGTCGATGCGCGCAGTGATGGAGCTTGCAGGTGCCAAGGTAGAGTTCTCCGGCGGCTATTCCGGCTGGGCTCCCGACATGCGCTCGCCCATCCTGGCCACAATGAAGAAGGTTTACAAGGATATGTACGGCAAGGAGCCGCTGGTTATGGCAATCCACGCCGGACTGGAGTGCGGCATCATCGGTGCTACATACAAAGGCCTCGACATGGTTTCCATCGGCCCGACCCTGTGCTCGCCCCATTCTCCCGACGAGCGCGTCAACGTGGCTTCCGTAGGCAAGTTCTGGGACTTTGTGGTCAAGGTTCTGGAGAACGCACCCAAGAAATAACAGATAATCTTAAAATACTATGTTTAAAAATCAACCGAAAGGTTTGTTTGCCCTTGCGCTGGCCAATACAGGCGAGCGCTTTGGCTACTACACGATGATTGCCGTGTTCGCCCTGTTCCTGAGGGCCAACTTCGGCCTGTCGGCAAGTACTGCCGGCCTCATATACAGTTCGTTTTTAATGTTCGTGTACTTCTTCCCCCTCGTTGGAGGCATCCTTGCCGACAAGTTCGGTTTCGGGAAGATGGTTACTACCGGTATAATCGTGATGTTCCTCGGCTATCTGCTGCTCTCCGTACCTCTTGGAAGCGGCACCGTGGCCCTTGTCGGAATGCTGGCAGCCCTGCTGCTGATAGGCTTCGGTACGGGATTGTTCAAAGGCAACCTCCAGGTTATGGTGGGTGACCTGTACAACGACCCGCAGTACGCTTCCAAGCGCGATTCCGGCTTCTCGCTGTTTTATATGGCCATCAACGTAGGCGCCCTGTTTGCTCCTACCGCCGCCATCAAGATCCGCGAGTGGGCAATGACACTTGGTTTTGACGGCAACGCCGCATATCACTTCTCGTTTGCCGTGGCCTGCTTATCGCTGATAGTTTCCATCATCATTTATTACGCATTCCGCAGCTGGTTCCGTCACGTAGAGGGCGGCCACGCAAAAGGGGAGAAGGCACAGGTAGTGGACACCCTCACCCCGGAGCAGACCAAAAAGCGCATGGTCGCACTGTTCCTGGTGTTCGCAGTCGTTATCTTCTTCTGGATGAGTTTCCACCAGAACGGCCTTACCCTCACATACTTTGCCGATGAATTCACCCAGCGCAGTGCAGAGGGCATCGCCTCCATGCCGTTCAACGTATGGAACCTGGTGGCAGTAATCGCTATCGTGTACGCCCTGTTCTCTATCTTTGACAAAGAGGCTACCGGCCGTGGCAAACTGATTGGTGTAGGTGTAGTGGTAGTGGCCTGCGCATATCTCGTTTGGCAGTACAGCCGCCTGAGCGGTTCCATCGAGATCAGCGCCCCCATCTTCCAGCACTTCAATCCCTTCTACGTGGTTGCCCTGACGCCAGTGTCTCTGGCAATTTTCGGCGCCCTTGCAAAGAAGGGCAAAGAACCTTCTGCACCGCGCAAGATTGCCTACGGTATGCTTGTGGCCGCCATCGCATTCGGCCTGATGGTCTTCGCATCTATCGGCCTGAATACTCCCGAAACACAGGCCGCAGCCCGCGCCGCCGGTATGCCGGAGACACTGGTATCGCCCTATTGGCTCATCACCGTTTATCTGGTGCTCACCTTCGGCGAGCTTCTCCTGAGCCCGATGGGTATCTCCTTCGTCTCCAAGGTCGCTCCTCCCAAGTACAAAGGTATGATGATGGGTATGTGGTTCGTGGCCACCGCGCTGGGTAACTTCCTGGTGCAAGTGGGCGGCCACCTCTGGGGCAACCTTCCCCTGTGGGTAGTGTGGGCCGTATTCCTTGGCGTCTGCGTGGTATCTGCCATCTTTATGTTCATTATGATGAAGAAACTGGAGGCGGCTACTGCCGACAGTTAATCTATGGACATTGCCATAGTCATACTCAACTGGAACGGCCGCGCCCTTTTGGAGCGGTTCGTTCCGGTTTTGCTTGACAACATTCCCAAAGAAAACTGTTTCGTGGTGGTGGCCGACAACGCCTCCACCGACGACTCCTTGCAATGGCTTCAGGCCAACTGTCCGCAGGTTGAGGTGATAGCCCTGGAAGAGAATTACGGCTTTGCCGGCGGCTACAACAGGGCCCTCAAGATGATAGAAGCCGACTATTACGTGCTTCTAAACTCCGACGTGGAGGTCTCGCCTCACTGGCTGGAGACCCTCACTGCCTTTATGGAAGACAATCCCGACGTCGGAATATGCCAGCCAAAGATCCGCTCCCTGACCCGGCGGGATTATTTTGAATATGCCGGTGCGGCGGGCGGTTATATCGACCGTTTCGGCTATCCGTTCTGCCGAGGCCGCATCCTCTCAAATATAGAGAAGGACCATGGCCAGTATGACGAACCCGAGCAGTGCTTCTGGGCCAGCGGCGCCTGCCTTATGGTGCGCAGCGATCTGTATCATTATCTGGGCGGCCTGGATGAATCTTTCTTCTGCCACATGGAGGAGATAGATTTCTGCTGGCGCGCCAAGCTTGCCGGACATCAGGTGTGGTCCGTGCCGGAGGCTGTGGTATATCACGTGGGTGGCGGCAGCCTGGATGCTGCCAGTCCGCGCAAATTATACCTGAATTACCGCAACAGCATGCTGATGCTGCAGAAGAACCTGCCGACTCACGAGCGCCGCAAGGTCATGCGCAGGCGCCGTTTCATGGACTTCTGCGCTTCTCTGGCCTATCTGTTTACCGGTCGGTGGAGCTATTTCAAGGCGGTATGGAAGGCCAAGCGCGACTTCCGCAAGATGGCGCCCGATGTAGAGGTGTCATCGTTCAGCGACGACGGCAACGATATCGGCATCTACTACGGCAGCATAGTCTGGCGATACCTGCGGTCGTTCGGCCGGCTGACATTCGACAAGCTGAGGCTATAACAAAAAAGAGCGTCCGTTTTTTCGGGCGCTCTTTTTACTGTGTGTATGGCGGGTTATTTTTTCCAGCGGAAGATAACGCAGTCACCGGCTTCGAGGGTGCTGTCGTTGGTGTTGCCCATATCTATTATGGATCCGTCGCGCTCTATCAGCTGTACGTCCTTCTTGAATTCGATATAATAGTCAAAGGGGGCAATGCAACTGCGGTTTAAAATCATAAGGTATTTCCAGTTGCCATTTTCAAAGAATGACGTTACAGCTCCCGCTCCTTCTGTCTTGATGTTGAGCCTTGCCAGAGGGTCATGGTCGCCAGTCAGGGGATATGTACCAACAGGCTGGCTTTCAGTAGAGCCGGTCTGATATACACCGGTAACCTTCATTCCCACGAATACGCCCGCACGGGCCTGGAGCTCCGTGTTCATCTGCTTGACCAGGGTCCACGTACTGGTTTTGGTGCCATCAAGGGCTATGGGTGCATTGTGGAAGTCCCATGTGCCGGGTGTAGGACACCAGTATGTGAAGTATTGCAGGCACGTTGCACCGTATGCCAGGTTGGTGTACATCTGCAGACGCAGATGAGCAAGTTCGGGTTCGGGATAGGGGCTGTGGGGAGTGGAGAGTGCGAAAGCCCAGAAAGGCAGCCCTGCTTCATCGCTGTATTTCTTGATAATCTCCAGGTTTTGCCACCAGGTAGGAACAATGTAGACACCGTCGGCATTCTCGCGGATAGGGTAGAAGTCAAATGATACCTGGTTGGGCTTGACAGTCTTGATGGCCTCTTTGACGTGCTCTTCATAGTCACCGCCCAGGGTAGCCTCATCTACATAATTGGGGAAGAGGTTGAAGTAGATGGGGTGATTGCTGTCGGCTGCACGGACGCGGTCGGCCCACTGAGCCAAAGCCGGGAGATCTGCATTGGTGGGTTCGTCACGCAGGAAATAGCCGTACAGTGCAGGGGAATCCTTTACCTGATTGACGGTCTCTGCAGTATTGGTGTTTAGCTCCGAGCAGGTTAACATAATCTTTACCCCTGTCTTGTTGCCAAGTTCCAGAGCCTGCTGAGCCTCTGCCAGAGTGCTTGTATGGGAGAAACTGATGTTGAATCCGCACTCCTTCAGTTCCTGATATTTCTCTTCTGTGGCCTTGTCGGCGGGGATACTGTACCAGGCGAGTATCGGAAGTTCTGCCTTGGGGAGGGTGTAATCGTCTTCCTTGGGGACGACCGGCGTGTCCAATCCAAGATCCTCATCTTCCGGAATAATGAAGTTGCGGACGTGGAATCCATTGTCTGCAATGGTTATCAAATGCGGATGCTCCGCCTTCTCATAATTCTCTATGTCAAAGGCCACATCCTTGTCGTTGTATTTGAGGGATGCGGTATAGTCGCCCGCCGGGATATTCCTGAAGTAATAATATCCGTCGGTCAGCGTAGAGAACGAATAAGAATTACTCTCTGAAGTGATTGTGACTACAACATCGGCAATGGGACGGTCACGGTAAGTTGCGGTTCCGTGAACTTCTCCGGGACGGGGATCCCGTTTGCAAGAGATTACCGCAAATGCGGATACAAGAATAACGAATAATAGCAGAATCTTTTTCATACTGCAAACTTAACAAATTTTAGAATTCAATACCCATAGCCTCGCATATTTTGCGGGGAATATCGGTATTGTCTATCTCTCCGGCAAACTTTTCGCTGCCGCAGCCTATTGCATATACCGGTACACGGTCGCCAGTGTGGCTGCCGGTAGTCCAGCCTATGTGGGCTGCCTTGGACAGTTCTTCACGACTTATGTGGCCGTCCATATAGTTGTCCACCGTGCTCTCTCCAACAGGGGTGCACATCTCCTTGACCTTGGCAAGGTCGCAATGCTTGTTGCATGAGGGGCCGCCGGTCTCGTGGTCGGCTGTCACCACAATGAGGGTGTTTTTTGGGTGCTTGCCATAGAACTCTTTTGCAACCTCAATGGCGTCGCTCATGTCTATGGTTTCGAAAATGAGGCCGGGCACGTCGTTGCTGTGGGCCGCGAAATCTATCATGGAGCCCTCCGCCATCATAAAGAAGCCCTTGCCGCCGTCCAGATGTTCGATGCCCCGTGCCACCATCTCCTTGAGGGAGATGTCATCGGGGTTGTTCCGTGCAATGCGCTCCAGCCGGGTAGGAAGCTGTGTCATGGCATGGGTGGTGTCCCTCTTCTGGAAGAAGACAATCTTGTCGGAATCTTTCTTTGCCTCGAAATCGTCACGACCGTATGCAATCGCATAGCCGGCTGCCTCTGCCTTGGCATAGCAGCTGGGTTCATTCTCGTCCGGACGGTTGAAATCGCCGCCGGCAAAGTACTCGAAACCGGAATCGGCCAGGCGGCTGCCAATCTCATAATAGTAGCCGCGATGCAGGCTGCGCCCGTAGAAGGCGGCGGGAGTGGCGTGGTCTATGCACACGGTGGCGGTGATGCCCACCTTGTATCCGGCGTCGTGAATCTTATAGGCGATACCGACAAGCGTGTCTCCGTCGGGGCCGATGCAGATGCTGTCGTTGTCCACCTTCTCGCCGGTGGAGAGGGCGCTACCGCTTGCAGCGGAGTCGGTTACCTGGGCATTGGCGGAGTAAGTGGAAGCGGCGCCCATCACGGGGAAATCAGAAAAGGCCAGCTGACCCATCCCCTGGGCCGAACCGGCTTCGCCCTGCGCCAGATACGCCTCGGTTACGGACACGGCGCCAAAGCCCATCCCGTCACCTATAAAGAGGAATACATATTTAGCCTTCTGTTTGCACCCTGTGGCACATATCAGCGTCAGGGTCAGGAGAATATATGTTACGATGCGTTTCATTTTGAATTTTTTAAAAAGAAATGGGCAACAATAATCTGCCACCCATTTCTTCTAAGTTATCGAATAGAAGCCTATTCAACTGCATTTGCGCCGTAGAGAATCTTGAGCGCGTTGCAGCGGCGAAGCTCCTGTTTGATGTCGGTTATTATACCCATGCGGGTATCCTTGTCAGCCTTGATGTTGACGGTCATGAACGGACGGTCCTGCTCGCTGAGGTTCTCGCGTTCCGCAGCCACGAAATCACGGATTTCGTCTACTGTGCGGAAAGAATCGTTGAGCTGGATGCGGCTGTCGGTACCGTACTTGCCCTGGTACTTCTTCAGAGGAGTGCCGACATAGATGTAAGACGACAGGTCCTTGCGCTCCAGTTTGGAGATTTCGCTGGCGGCAGGCAGATTTACCATAACCATGTGTTCTGTCTGGCGCATGGTGGTGGTCACCATGAAGAACAGCAGAATCATGAACACGATGTCAGGCAGTGAGCCGGTCGAGATGGCGGGCATTGTCTTTTTACCGCTTTTCTTGAATGTAGCCATACTGTAAACCTCCTATTGCTGTAGTTTGGTATCCTTGGGTTCTGCCTCGGAAATCTGCTGCGGGATACATTTGCGCACGATTTTCTGCTTGGTGTCGTCCAGCTCGGCGTATGCCTTGCCGTAGTGGGCTCTTGAGAAGTCGTCGCGGATGATGTTGATGGCCTTTACAAGTTCGTTCTGAACTGCGATGTATTGGCTGTATGTAGTACCGCGGTCGTTCTGCAGGGAGATCACACCCTTGGATACGGGGTAGGGACCGAATCCCTCGATATCCTTGACAACCTTCTCCGGAAGGTTGGGATTGTCAGTGGGGTTGGTGAGGAATTCAACGATCTTATCTTTAAGTTGACTGACATCTATGGGTTCATCCCCGGCAAACACGCGGTCGTTGACGTTGATCTTAACCACGACGATATTACGACGGTTGACCTTCTCGTTCTCCAGCTTCATGTTCTCATCGGGCATGGGGGGAAGACGACGTGGGAGACCCTTCTCCTGGTCCATAGTCGTAACCATCAGGAAGAATATCAACGCAATGAAAGCGATGTCGGCCATTGAGCTTCCATTAATTTCGGGAGTCTTTTTTGATGCCATATCCTTTCTTATTAACGATTCTTAATAGCGTTGCTTATGGCGGACCACAAGATCGCCAGGATGGAAGCAGCCACCATTGCGTAGGTTACGTAGAGGGCTGCATCCGAGAATTTAGATACCTTGGGGGTATAAGCTGCGTTGGTAGCAACTTCTCCGCCGGGAGCCAGCAGCCAGCAAACGGCTACCAGTGCGATAGCTCCTACAATCAGCGCCAGGAACGTGAACAGGCTCTTCTTGGACTTGCTCACGCCAATCAGCAGGAATGCCAGTACCAGTATCAGCGCAATGGCTACGAGGATGTAAGCCCAGATGATGTAGGTATCCACCATCGGGTCGCTCACGGTACTGTGCGGCAGGAGGAAGAAGACAACCAGCAATATCGCAGAGACACCCAGGAGTATCCATTTTAAATATTTAGCCAGTTTCATTGTTTTCTGTTTTATTTCTGATTAGCAACAAGCAGGTCTACGAAGCTGATGGAAGCGTCTTCCATCTGAGCCACGATGGTGTCGATCTTGGAAATGAGGTAGTTATAGAACAACTGAAGGATGATGGCGACAACCAGACCGCCGACGGTGGTGATCAGGGCGACTTTCATACCGCCTGCAACCAGGTTCGGGGAGATATCGCCGGCAACCTCGATGGCGTCGAATGCCTGAATCAGACCAATCACAGTACCAAGGAATCCGAGCATAGGAGCGATACCGATGAAGAGGGAAATCCAGCTCAGACCTTTCTCCAGCTGGGCCATCTGTACTGAACCGTAGCTAGTAACGGCTTTCTCTACGTTCTCAACGCCCTGATCCATACGGATGAGGCCCTGGTAGAAAATGCTTGCCACGGGACCGCGGGTGTTACGGCATACTTCCTTTGCCTTCTCGACATTACCAGCCTTGAGGGCCTCTTCTACTTTGCCCAGAAGCTTGTTGGTATTGGTCTGTGCGAGGTTGAGGGTGATGATACGCTCGATAGCGATAGCCAGACCCAGGATAAGGCAGATGAGTACCAGTGCCATGAAGCCTGCACCACCTTCGATGAATTTAGCTTTGAGCTGCTGGTGAAGAGGTTTGTCGCTGCCGGTAGCCTCGAACGGGTTGACGGGAGCTGCCTCAGGTGCGGGAGCTGCGACTTCGTCCTCGGTTGCTGCGCTTGCAGTCTCCTCGGTTGCAGCCGGTTCATCTTGAGCCCTAACTGATTGGAAAGCAGAGAAAGTCAGAAGACCTGCTACTGCCAAAAACATGAAAACTTTTTTCATAGGTTTTTAATTAATGATAATATAGATTTTGCGTTGTTTGCAATATTGTGGTGCAAGTTAAGAATTATTTTTTGAAAACTGAAATAAAATCTCGGCGTTGTTTGTGGTGGCGGCATCTACAGCCCCGAATCCCACACCCTTGATCTGCGCAATTTTTTCCGCTACGAACCGGACGTAGGCGCTCTCGTTCCGCCGGCCGCGGTAGGGCGCGGGTGTCAGGTATGGAGCGTCGGTTTCGAGCAGGATATCTTCCAGCGGGATGCGTTCCACCGCCGTGGCAATGTGTGCATTCTTGAAGGTCACAACGCCGCCGATGCCCACGCGGAAGTCGCCGGCGGCCTTGATGCGGCAATAGGTCTCATAGCTGCCGGTAAAGGCGTGGAACACCCCCCGGAGCGGTTTGGCCACCTTCTTTATGCATCCGAAAATCTCTTCCGTGGCGTCGCGGGCGTGGATGATTACCGGCAGGTCCCTTTCATACGCCAGGCCCAGCTGGGCGCAGAAGACCTCCTTCTGCTCTTCCAAGTACTCCTTGCTCCAGTACAGGTCCATGCCGATTTCGCCAATGGCAATCCACGGCCGGTCACCGGCATGGTCAAATACGAACTGCAGCTCTTCGCGCCAGTTTTCCCTGATTTCGGTGGGGTGCAGGCCGATGGCGGGGTAGGCGAAGCCAGGCAGCGCATCGGCCGCCGACACCATCGCTTCGTGGCAGGAAGAATCGATGCCGGGCATCACGATTTTCATGACACCCGCCTCGCGGGCGCGTGCAACCACGGCCTCAAAATCATCGGCATAAGCCTCGTCGTAAATATGCGAATGGGTATCGATCATAACCAGTCGCGAATGTAGTCATTTTATGCGATACTTATTCCCGGAGACGATGGCGATGCGGCCGGAGAGCTCGAGCTCGAGCAGCGGCAGGGCGAGTTTCTGCGGATTGGAGTTGAGGGCGAAAGCAATGCTTAGCAGGTCCGATTCGGGGTTTTCCATAAGGAACCGGAGGATTCCCCCCTTTACCGGATCTTCCCCGGCGTCGTTGAAAACGAGCGGCAGGGCGGCGTCGGAAATGTCCCATCCCATCGCCTTGATTATGCTGCCGGCGCCGGAGACGATGGCGGCCACATTGTCTTCGATAAGTTGGTTGCAGCCGCGAAAGGTGACGTCGTCAATGCGGCCCGGGACGGCAAAGACACTGCGGTTGTAATCCTGGGCCATCTGAGCCGTGATAAGGCCGCCGCCACGCGCCTTGGACTCCACCACCAGCGTGCAGTCGCTCAGGCCGGCTATGATGCGGTTGCGCCGAACGAAATTGATGGGGAATGACGGTACGAACGGCGAAAATTCGGTCACCAGCGCCCCGTGTTCCAGAATTTCGGCGGCAAGATGATCGTTGCTGGGGGGATAGAGCGTGTCGAATCCGGTTGCCATTACAGCTACTGTGTCCAGTCCGTATTTCAGGGCGAAGGTGTGGGCGTGGGTGTCGATGCCCAGTGCCAGGCCGCTGACTATCACCGGTTTGACGGCCATGGACGAGAGCCCCTCGACGATGCGTTCCGTGTATCGCCGGCCGTACTGGGTGCTGGCCCGGGTGCCGACGATTGCGGTAAACCGCGGCCGGGAAAAGTCTATTCGCCCTTTCTTGTAGAGCAGCAGCGGCGGATCAGGGCACTGCAGCAACCGCCCGGGGTAGTCGCTGTCGGTGGCGGCAATCATCTCCACGCCGTGCTCCAGGGCCCAGTCTACTTCGCGGGCGGCGGCATCCATCCGTTCGCGGCTGAACAGTTTGTGGGCAATCCGCTCCAGCGGCGGACACATCCGCACCGCTTCCCGGCGTCCGGCCTCGAATATGGCAGTTGCGCTGCCAAAAATGTCAAGTATCTCTTTTGCAGGGGTGCTGTTCCCCTCGAAGCAACCCGCCAGGGCGGCGGTGTGAATAAGAAAATCCCGTCTCATCTGTTTGCACTTTTTTGTGGTGCAATTTAGAAGGACGGGGTTTTCAAAACGGAAAATATCCGGATTTTCCGCCGTAAATATCTGTTTTTAAAATCAGATAATCAACATTGCGTCGCCGTAAGTGCCAAATTTATAGCCCTCTTGCAGCGCTACTTCGTATGCGTGCATCACGTTTCGGTAACCGCCGAATGCAGCTACGTTCATAAGCATTGTTGATTTTGGAAGATGGAAATTTGAAATCAGCGCGTCGGGAATCGAAACTTTGTAGGGCGGGAAAATGAACTTGTTGGTCCAGCCTTCGAACTCCTCTATCTCGCGGGTGGTGGTCACAAAGGTTTCCAGGCCGCGGAGCACTGTGATGCCCACTGCGACAACCTTGTGGCCGGCACGCTTGGTGGCATTGACCTTGGCTGCGGTTTCGGCAGAAATGAAGAGCGGCTCGCTGTCCATCTTGTGCTTGGAGAGATCTTCGACATCCACGGTGTGGAAGTGGGCGTTGCCCATGTGAAGGGTGATGTAGGCCTGGTCCACGCCCTTGATCTCCAGCCTCTTGAACAGGATTTTGCTGAAGTGCAGGCCGGCTGCGGGAGAGGAAATTGCGCCCTCGTTCTTGGCGTATATGGTCTGGAAGCGCTCCTTGTCTATATCCTCTGCCTTGGGACGGATCCACTTGGGAATAGGAAGCGAACCTATGGAGTAGAGGGCTTTCTTGAACTCTTCGTAGGGACCGTCATAGAGGAAACGCAGGGTGCGGCCGCGGGAAGTGGTGTTGTCTATCACCTCGGCTACCAGGCTGTTGTCGTCGCCAAAGTAGAGCTTGTTGCCTATGCGGATCTTTCGGGCGGGGTCTACCAGTACGTCCCACAGGTGCTGCTCACGGTTGAGTTCGCGCAGCAGGAGTACCTCGATTTCGGCGCCGGTTTTCTCTTTATTGCCATAGAGACGTGCCGGGAACACCTTGGTGTCGTTGAACACGCAAAGGTCGCCGTCTTCTACATATTCTATGAAATCCTTGAAAAGTCTGTGCTCGATTTCGCCGGTGTCCTTGTGCAGAACCATCAACTTGCACTCGTCCCTCTCTTCTGAAGGGTACTTGGCAATTTGTTCAAGCGTGAGCGGGAATTCGAATTCTTTTTGTTTCATGCGCTATATCCGGTAATCAAACCGCGAATATATTCGATGAAACTAAATATTCCAAGGAAATTGCGTCTTTAATTTCAAAATCGCCGCTCAGCGTGCGTCTGAGCGCGGTCAGATGGGCACCGCTGCCCACGGCGATGCCAAGGTCGCGGGCAAAGGAGCGGATGTAGGTCCCCTTGCTGCACCGGATGGTCACAGTGGCCCGCGGACGGCCTTCGGGCCCCGTTTCGAACTTGTCCAGAGTGACCTTTTCTATGGTGATAAGGGACGATTTAAGCTCCACCTCCTGCCCCGTGCGGGCATATTCGTATGCGCGCGTGCCGCCTATCAGTTTGGCGGAATATACTGGCGGAACCTGCTCCTGGGGGCCGACAAACCCCTTCAGAGCCTCTTCCAACATGCTTTGCGTGATGTGTTCGAAAGGATAGTATGCATCTATCGGCTTCTCCAGGTCGTAACCGGGAGTGGTGGCGCCGAACTCAATCTCCGCAACATATTCCTTGGTGTGGGCCTGAAGCTGCTCCACCAGTTTGGTGGCCCTGCCGACGCAGATAAGCAGCATGCCGGTGGCCAGCGGGTCCAGCGTGCCGGCGTGTCCTACCTTTATCTTGCGGCAGTGGAAGTGCCTCTGCAGGGCGAATTTGAGCTTGCGCACCGCGTCAGCGCTGGTCCAGCGGTAGGGCTTGTCCAGCGGAAATATCAGGCCGTTGGGATAGTCTTCCAGATTGCCGGAGAGCGGTCCGGCAAAATTGCGGTCGACTATGACTGCATTAATCACGGCGCTACTTGCAGGGGATCTTTTCTATGCGGCGCTGATGGCGACCCCCTTCGAATTTGGCGTTCAGATATGCGTCAAGTATCCTGACGGCCATGCGGCGGCTGATGAACCGGGCCGGCATGGAGAGGATGTTGGCATTGTTGTGCTGCTTGGCCAGCGCGGCTATCTCCGGCTTCCAGCAGAGGGCGGCGCGTACCTTCTGATGTTTGTTGAGCGTCATGGTGATGCCGTTGCCGCTGCCGCACATCGATATACCGAAATCTACCTTGCCTGCCTCCACTGCCTCTGCCAGGGGGTGGGCGGTGTCGGGATAGTCCATACTTTCGGGGGAATTGGTGCCGAAATCGACAACTTCGTTGCCCCGCTTTGCCAATAATTTCTTGAGATATTCTTTCAACTCGTAACCGGCGTGGTCACAAGCCATTCCTATTTTTGCCATAATTTACTGTTCTATATTCTGCATTATCTGTTCCTTGCGCTGTTTGCGCAACATCCGGTCGCGGCGGTCAAAGGCGGTTTCGCTCTCTTTCTGCTGCAAATCCTCTGAGTTGTCCACTATCAGAGCGGGTTTGCCGGCGTAGCGGTCCCTCTTGGTAATGGAGCCCATGTCGCCGGTATTCAGCGGCAGTCCGTGGCGGACATAAGAAAGATCCTCGTCGCTGACGTCCACCGTAATAATCTTGTCGCGGTTTATCTGGTCGATATCCACCTGCGGCAGGTCGGTCATCTCGTATCCGGTGGCCACGATGGTGACGCTGATGGCCTCTCCCAGGGTGTCGTCGCGCACCACGCCGCACTTGAAGTTGCTGGCGCCGCCGGTGGCGCTGTTCACGTAGTCCATAATCTGCTGCTTCTCCTCTACGCGAAGTTCGCTGGCGGTGATGTTGACCAGCGCCTTGTTGGCCTTGGTGATGTCGCAGTTGCTCATCAGAGGCGATGTGAGGGCCGCCTCCACCGCATCGTGGGCGCGGTCGGTGCCAGTGCCGTTACCGATACCCATGAAGGCCATTCCGCTGTCCTTCATAATGCGCCTTACGTCGGCAAAATCGACGTTGATGATGCCGCGGCAGGTGATTATGTCGGTGATGCTCTTGACGGCCGTGGCCAGCACTTCATTGGCCTTGTTGAGGGCGTCGAAAAACTTGAGGTCGGGATAAACGTCGTAGAGGCGCTGATTGTCTATGATAAGCAGCGAATCGACGTGACGGCTAAGTTCGCGGATGCCTTCGGTGGCGCGGTACATGGCGTCGGGGCCCTCGTCGCGGAAGGGGATGGTGACCACCGCCACGGTGAGCAGGCCCATCGACTTGGCCGCCTCCGCAATAACGGGTGCCGCTCCGGTGCCGGTGCCGCCGCCCATGCCGCAGGTGATGAATACCATCTCGTTGCGGCCCCTGAGCATATTGTTGATGTCGTCTATCGACTCGGTTGCAGCCTTCTTGCCTATCAGGTAGTCGGTGCCGGCGCCCAGACCTTTGGTGATGACGCCGCCCAGCTGCAGTTTCTGCGGTACGGGGCTGGTGCTCAGGTGCTGGAAGTCGGTGTTGCACACCACGTAGTCGATGTGCTCCATGTTCTGTTCGTACATGTAGGAGACAGCGTTAGTGCCTCCGCCACCTACACCGATGACCTTGATAATGTTACTCTTCTCAATCCAGTCGTCGGGGATGATGTCTACTTGTTGCTTTTTCATATCACTAATTGTCTCCTGATAAGTCAAACAAATTGCCTATGATGGTGGTTAATCTCTTCTCTGCGCGACTCGGCTGGCGGGGAGGTTCGGGTTCGGGCTCTTCCTCCTCTTCAATCTCGTCTTCCTCTTCATCTTCGAGTTCTTCGGCCAGTTTGGCCTTCCGCTCCTCCTCTTTGCGGCGGGCCTTTTCCTCGGCCTCCTGCTGCTTGAGCTTGCGCTTGGCCTCCTTCTCCAGACGGGCCTTCTCGCGGCGGCTCAGTTTGGTGATGATCTGCCCCTTGAACATGTCGTTCTCCCGTGTTGGCTTGGCGTCGATGGTGGTGAAGCGGCTGCCATCTATCTCGCTCTCGTGGTTGAAACTGTCTATAAGCGCACCTACGATAGAGCTGGCATTGGTGTCAAAGCAGCTGATCTTTGAAGATTCGCTTATGTTGCCCTGGGCGTTGGCAAGGCGCACCCGCATGCCGGTGATAGCGCGGGCCAGTTCCTTGATGTGCTCCAGATATGCTGTGCCGCCGGTGATTACCAGGCCGGTGGGGATCTTGTTGATATAGCCCGATTTCTCTATGAGATAGTAGGCGGCCTCCAGTATTTCGCTGGCGCGGGCCTCCACAATCTGCTCCAGGAAGTCCAGAGGAACGTCCTTGGTCTCGCCCTGGCCGGTTCCCTGGATCACTAGTTTCTTATTCTCCGTGAGCCCCTCGTCTATGCAGGTGCCGTATTTCATCTTGATGATTTCGGCTACGTCGGTGGTCAGGCAGGTGTGAAAGCGGATGTCGCTGGTGATGGTATTGCCGGCGAACGGAATGACGCCGACGGCGCGTACGATGCGCTCCTTGACAACTACCACGTCGGTGGTGCCGGCGCCGATATCCAGCAGGGCTGCGCCGTTTTCCCACTCATTCTCGTTGAGGGTGGCGATGGCGCTGCCGATTGGCGAAAGCACGGTGCGGACAACCCGCATGCCACATTTCTCCACCACGTCGCGCTTGTTGCGGTCGGCGGCGACCTTGCCCAGTATCAGGCGGTATTTGGCCTCGACATAGCGGCCGGTCATACCCTCCACGGCGTCGGGCGGGTTGCCTATCGAATCGTCGATGTCATAGGACTGCGGAATAGCGTCCAGAACCATCTCGCCCGCAACCATATCGGCATTGAAGGCCTCGGCGCGCCATCTGGCAATCTCCTCTGCACTGATGTATTCGCTGCCGGAACGCTTGGTCTTGTAAACATACTCCACGGTGCGCAGTCCCTGGCTGCCGGCGCAAAGGATGACTTCGTCTATACTTTCACCGAACTCCGACTCGATTTCGCGCTTGCAGCGGCCCAGGGCCTCAATGATGCGCTGGGAGTTCTGCACGTCGCCGCGGGACATGCCCCTGGAAACGGGCACAACCTTGTGGTGAATCACCTTGATGCCGCTGTTGGCGGTTTCGGCAATCGCCATTGCGACTTTGGACGTACACAATTCAACGGCTACTAAATAATCGTTCATATCTATTTGCAAATAATTTGATCTTTGAATTTCAGGTTCACTGTCTTGAAGCTCTTGCCCTTGGCTTTGGCTTCGGGGCGGATGGTGCGGTAATAGCCCGCCATACGGGTCATTTTGCTGTCTACATTGTCCAGCCCGCCGAAGATGAATTTCTCGTCGCAGCTGCGGGTGTAGAGCACCACGTCGGAGTTGTCATCCACCCATATCTGCTCTATCTCGCGGCTCCAGTAGGAGTTGTTGCGGATGGTCTCGGTCAGGCGGATCATATCTTCCAGCCATTGTTTTCCGCGGGTGGGATAGCCGCTCAGATTGTCGGGAACATCAAACATCATCTTTCCGCTGACCACCGGCAAATCCAGCGTCACCTTACCCAGCAGGGGCAGGATAAAACCGGAACTGTCGCAGTAAAAGCCGCCGCGGGCGGTCTGGAAACGGACCACCGGGTTGCGCTGCGTAACCTCCAGCACCAGGGTGGAGGGGGCGCGCATGTAGGCCTCTGCCTTGCAGATTGCGCTGGAGTTGCACAGGCGCTGCTCCAGACTGTGGATGTTGACTTCATCCGGTCTCTTGCCTATTGCGGAGCGGCGTACCATGTCGGCCACTTCGCCCTCGGAAATAAAGTTCTGCTGGTGGCTGTTGGTGATGATGACATCGATCTTGTCGCACTTAAGCGACGCTGTCTGCGAAGCCGCATAGCGGTCTGCGCAGTAGAAGTAGCCGCTCAGCATGGTGCAAATCACCACGAATCCCAGTATGACGAGTATCTTGCGAATCATTCTTTAAAGTCCTTTCAGGTATTCTTCTATCTTGGGAATGAACCGGTCTATGTCGCCCGCCCCGAAAGTCACGAGGCAGTCTATCTTTCTGTTCTTGAGGGTCTCCATCAGGTCGGCCTTCTCTACCAGCATCTTGTCGGCAATGGTCACTTTGTCCAGTATCATCTCGGAGTTGACGCCTTCGATGGGCAGTTCGCGAGCGGGGTAGATAGGGAGCATTATGAGGCTGTCCAGGCCGCTGAGCGCAGCCGCGAAGTCGTCTGCGAAGTCGCGGGTGCGGGTGTACAGGTGAGGCTGGAAAATGCCGCACAGATGGCGTCCGGAGAATATTTCGCGCATGGAACTGATGGCCGACGCAATCTCGCGCGGATGGTGCGCGTAGTCGTCGATATAGGCCACCTTGGGAGTGTTCACGTGGATGTCGAACCGACGCTCCACGCCGCTGAATGTGGCCAGAGCCTGGCGGATCTGCTCCGGATTGACTCCGTAGAGCAGTGCTGCCGCCGATGCTGCAACCGCATTTTCTACATTTACCCAGCCCGGCACGCCCACGGTGCAGCCGGTCAGCTTGCCGCCGGGGTGGTTCAGTGTAAACGAGAAGTAGCCCCCTTCGAGCAGTTTGATGTCGGAGGCGTAAAAGTCGCACGGCTTGTCAAACGAATAGCGCAGGATGCGGGCCTTGATCCCCTCTGTATGCAGGTCGGCGCCGATTTTGGCCACGACAAAACCGTCCGCGGCAACCTGGCCGGCAAAGAGCCGGAAGGCCTCCTTGACTTCTTCGTGGGTGCCGTAGATGTCCAGATGGTCGGCATCGATGGAGGTTACCACTGCTATCTGCGGATGCAGCTGGAGGAAAGAGCGGTCAAACTCATCTGCCTCCGCCACCAGCACGCTGGAGCGGCTCATCAGCAGGTTGGTATGATAGTTCTTGGAGATGCCGCCCAGAAATGCGGTGCAACCCTCTTCCGTGGCAGATCTGAAGATGTGGGCCAGCAGGGTGGAGGTGGTGGTCTTGCCGTGGGTGCCGCTTATTGCCAAGCACTCCTTGCCGTCGGCAATCTCGCCCAGCGCGCGGGAGCGCTTGCACATGCTGTAGCCCTTTTCGCGTACATATTCCATCTCGCCCAGGCTGGCGGGGATGGCGGGGGTGTATATCACGAAAGTCTTCTCTACATTGATGGGGACCAGGTCGGGACGGTCTTCGTAGTGGACCTGAATTCCCTCGCTCTCCAGTTCGGCGGTCAGGTGCGACGGGGTGCGGTCGTAGCCCGACACGTTCTTGCCGATATACTTGAAGTAACGGGCGAGCGCGCTCATCCCGATACCGCCAATGCCTATGAAATAATAATTGTCGTACATGTTACTTGCAAAGTTTCAAAACCTCGTCTGCTATATCTTTCGCAGCACTCTTCTTGCCCAACTTCAATATTTCTCGTTCCATTGAGGCGATCTTTTCCGGATCAGCGAGCAGCGCTTCTGCGGTATCCATCAACTTTTCGCGGGCATCTGCGTCCAGTACCATCATGGCTGCATCCTTCTCTACCAGGGCCATGGCGTTGTGGCGCTGGTGGTCTTCGGCCACGATGGGCGACGGCACAAAGATGGTTGCCTTGCCCTCTACGCACAGCTCGGAGATGGTTCCGGCGCCGGCGCGGGAGATTATGACGTCGGCCACTGCGTAGGCCAGGTCCATGCGGTCGATGAACGTCAGGTTCTTGACATTCGGGCACGGATGCTCCCTGATAAATGCCTCAATCTCGTCCTTATAATATTTACCGCTCTGCCAGAGAATCTGTATGTCGCTGTCTGCACTTTTTTCGATTATCCATTTCTGGACGCTCTCGTTCAGGGTGCGGGCACCCAGGCTGCCGCCTACCACGAAAAGGGTCTTTTTCTGTGGATCCAATCCGTAGTATTCATAGCCCTCCTTGCGCTGTTCCGCGGTCGGCGGGTTGATGCCGCCGCGCAGGGGGTTGCCGGTAAAGATTATCTTCTCTGCCGGGAAAAACTTTTCCATGCCGTCGTAGGCCACGCAGATCTTCTGGACCTTGCTGCCCAGCTTGCGGTTGGTCAGTCCGGCAAAAGAGTTCTGCTCCTGAATCAGGCAGGGAATCTTCATCCGCGAAGCGGCCCACAGCAGCGGTGCGCTGGCATATCCGCCTACGCCAACGGCCACGTCGGGCTTGAATTCACGCAGTATCCGGCGTGCCTTGGCAATGCTGGCGAGAACCTTGAAAGGGAGGGCGAGATTTTTGAGCGACAGCTTGCGCTGCAGCCCCGCTACCGGCAGGCCGATAATCTTGTAGCCCGCCTTGGGCACCCGCTCCATCTCCATCTTGCCCTGTGCGCCCACGAACAAAATCTCGCACTCGGTGCCGCTGGCCTTGAGCGCGTCCGCGATGGAAATTGCGGGGAAGATGTGTCCCCCGGTGCCGCCTCCGCTTATGATGATCCTTTTCATTGCCAGTTATGCGTTAAGTTCAGTAGTGTCTTCGGTAGTAACTGCTTCTCCGTTTTCTTCCGCAGCAGCCGCCTCGGCAGCCTTGCGTTCCTCTTCCATCTTGCTCACGGTGCGGCTTACGGAGAGTATTATGCCAAAGGCGGCGCTGAGCACCAGATAGGCGGTGCCGCCGTGGCTGATAAGGGGCAGCGTGTGCCCCGTTATGGGTATCAGGCGTACATTCACAAGTATGTGAAGGAATGCCTGAGTGGTTATCAAGAAGGCAAGGCCCAGGACCAGCGCCTGCGAGAAGGCGTCGGGACACTTGAACGAGAGGCTGATGCACCGGAACAGGAATATCAGGTACAGCAGCACTATCACAATTCCGCCAATCAGGCCGGTCTCCTCTACTATGGCGGCGAAGATAAAGTCGGAGAATGCCATAGAGAGCGAGTAGCGGGCGGTGCCGTTGCCCACCCCCTTGCCAAGGATACCGCCCTCCTTGATGGCGATTTTTGCACTCTCGCTCTGGCGTTCGTCGCGGTCCAGCTGCTCCAGTTGCTCGCGGGAGAGTTTGGTCAGGTCTATAGTGGTGTCCTTCTCCTTGCCGGCGAAGTTCTTGACGCGGTTTTCCACAGTGCCGATACGGTTGAAGATGGCTGCGTCGGCCGCCTTGGGGCTGATGGCAAGCGCCAGGTGATAAATGCCGAACAGGGCAATTATCAGCACTACGGCGCCGCCGACGGTCAAGGCCAGGAACTTGAACTTGACGTCCATGAAGTAGAACACCATCATGCTCACGATGCCCAGCAGCAGTGCCGACGAGAAACTGTTTACCATGATGCAGGCGCACACGGCAATCACCCATACCAGCAACTTGAGGAAGAACCCCTTGAAAGTGCGGATATCCTTGCTGTATTTCTCGAGACCCCAGCTGATGAACAGTATCAGGCCGACCTTCACGAATTCGAACACCTGCAGGGTGTGGCCGAACAGTTTGAGGCCGCGCACTGCGCCGTTGCGCTCGTCTTGGAAGGCGGGCACGAACAGCATCAGCAACATCAGCAGGGAGGCTCCGAATACGTAAGGGGCTATTTTCCGGTAAAAGTTATAGTTGAAGGCGTAGCAAAGGAACAGCGCCGCGAATCCCAGCGCCACGCTGCCGAACTGCTCGAGATAAATGGAGGTCTTGCTCATTATCTCGGGGTTGTTCTTGGTAAGGAAAGAACCCACGGAGAAGACGGCGATGATGGATATCATCGCGAATATGGCCACTATGAACCATATCACCCGGTCTCCTCTGAGTCTTATCTTTGCCATCGTCTTACAGGTTTCTTACAGCCTCCTTGAACTGGCGGCCGCGGTCTTCGTAGCTCTTGAACAGGTCAAAACTTGCACAGCAGGGACTCAGCAGCACGGTGTCGCCCTCCACGGCCAGGCGGCTGGCAGCTTTTACAGCCTCCGGAGCTGACATGGTATCGACTATAACGTCCACCTTGTCTTCGAAAGCCGCATGAATCTTGGCGTTGTCCACACCCATGCAAACTATGGCGCGCACCTTTTCGCGTACCAGGTCGAACAGGGGAGCGTAGTCGTTGCCCTTGTCCTTGCCGCCCAGAATCAGCACCACGGGGGTGGTCATGCACTCCAGGGCATACCAGGTGGAGTTCACGTTGGTCGCCTTGGAATCGTTAATATAAAGCACTCCGCCCACGCTGAGCACCTTCTCCATACGGTGTTCCACCGGCATGAAGCTGGTCAGCGCCTTGCGGATGTTGTCGTTCTTGATATTCATCAACTTGCCGGTGAGGGCAGCCGCCATGGAGTTGTACACGTTGTGGCGCCCCTGGATGGTCAGGTCGCCGATCTCCATTTCGTAGGGGTCGCTGCCGTAGTTCACGCGCATGTGTCCGTCCAGGGCGTATGCACCTACCGACACCTCTCGTTCCTGGGTGATGGGGAGCATCTGGGCCTTGATCACTATCTGGTTGAGGTTCTTGATGGTGATTTCGTCGTCGGAACAGAATATGAAGCAGTCCTCCGCCGCCATGTTCTGGGTGATGCGGAACTTGGCGTTTACATAGTTCTGCAGGTCATAGCCGTAGCGGTCCAGATGGTCGGGGGTGATGTTGAGCAGGATGGCGATGTCGGCCTTGAAGTCGTACATATTGTCCAGCTGGAAGCTGCTCAGCTCCAGCACGTAGATGTCATAATGCTCGGTGGCTACCTGGAAGGCGTAGCTGCGGCCGATATTGCCGCCCAGACCGACGTTGAGGCCGACGTTCTTCAGCATATAATATATAAGTGAAGTAGTGGTGGTCTTGCCGTTGCTGCCGGTGATGCATATCTTTTTGGCTTTGTCGTAGCGCCCTGCGAATTCTATCTCCGAAATGATGGGGATGCCCGCCTCGATGGCCTTTGCCACCAGCGGTGCCGTGTCGGGGATGCCGGGGCTCTTGATTATCTCCGCCGCATTCAAAATCTTCTCCGGAGTGTGGCCGCCCTCTTCATAGGCAATTCCGTACTTGTCCAGCATCTGCTTGTGGTCGGTGCGCAGGGTGGACATATCCGAGAGGAATACGTCAAACCCTTTGACCTTAGCAAGGACGGCTGCGCCTACACCGCTCTCTCCACCCCCTAATACTACAATTCTTTCCATCAATATTATCGTATCTTAAGTGTTACTATTGTTAGTACGGCCAGGATGATGCACACGATCCAGAAGCGGGAGACGATGCGTGCCTCGGGCTGGATCTCGCCAGGCTTCTGAATGAGAGCCTTGGGCTCCTCTTTCTGGAAATGATGGTGCAGGGGAGCCATACGGAATACCCTCACACCCTCGCCGTATTTCTTTTTGGTATATTTGAAGTAAAATCTCTGAATGATAACCGACAGGCTCTCTGCCAGATATACGCCGCACAGTATGGGGAGCAGCAGCTCCTTGCGGATAAGCACAGCACACACGCCAATAACGCCGCCCAGCATCAGGCTTCCGGTGTCGCCCATGAATACCTTGGCGGGGAATGAATTGTACCAGAGGAAGCCCAGCAGTGCACCTACCAGCGCGGCCATATACACGGCAATCTCGCCGCTGGCTGGTATGTACATGATATTCAAGTAGTTGGCATACCCGACGTGGCCGGAAAGGTAGGCCAGGATACCCAGCGTCGTGCCCACTATGGCCGCGACGCCAGCCGACAGGCCATCCATGCCGTCGGTGAGGTTGGCGCCGTTGGAGCAGGCGGTTATGATGAATATGATGACCAGGATATAGAGGATCCAGGTCCACCACTGGCCCGCCTTGCCCTTGAGGGGCGAGAGCCAGGAATAGTCAAATTCGTTGTTCTTTATAAACGGAATGGTGGTCTTGGCATTGTTCTCTACCACCACGGAATGTACCTGCTGCTCTTCAGTTGTCTGTCCGTTGCTGCCGACGCGAAAGCCCAGCTGGCTGCTGAAGCACAAGGTGAGACCCACAACCAGGCCCAGAACCACCTGTGCCAGGATTTTCTTCTTGCCGGAGAGTCCGTCCTTGTTGTGCTTCACTATCTTGGCGTGGTCGTCCAGATAACCTATGAAGCCCATCCAGACGGTGGCTATGATAAGCAGGATATTGTTCAGGTTGGTCAGGTCGCCGAACAGAAGAATCGGCACCAGAATGGAGAGGGCTATTATCATGCCGCCCATGGTGGGGGTTCCCTTCTTGCTGAGCTGTCCCTCGAGTCCAAGGTCGCGGATCTCTTCTCCTATCTGTTTCTTCCTGAGCTTGGCGATTATTGTCTTGCCCGACCAGAGAGCGGTGACAATCGCAATCAGCGCGCAGCAAACCACGCGGAACGATATGTAATGCATCAGGCCGCTTCCCGCAAAGGAAATACCCTGTGAATGCAGATAGTTGAAAAGATGGTACAGCATAACCTTTATTTCTTAATGGAGTCAAACGCCGCGGCGATGACCTCCTTGTCATCAAAATGATGTTTTACGGTTCCGATAATCTGATAGTCTTCGTGGCCTTTGCCGGCTACCAGTATCACTGCGCCCGCCGGGGCAAACATTATCGCGCTGCGGATGGCCTCTGCACGGTCGGTGATGAAGACCGATTTGGCACGGTCGGCGGTGCTCATGCCCGCCTTGATGTCGGCGATGATGTCTTCCGGCTGCTCTGTGCGGGGGTTGTCGGAGGTGACAATCACGCGGTCGGCATATTTAGCGGCAATCTGGCCCATCTCGGGGCGCTTGGTCTTGTCGCGGTCGCCGCCGCATCCGAACACGCAAATCAGGTATTCGCCCTTGGCAGCCTCCTTGAGTGTCTTGAGCACATTCTCAAGCGCGTCTGGGGTGTGTGCGTAGTCTACAACTGCTGTGATGTTATCGCCGCCCTTGATATATTCCAGACGGCCGTCCACCGCATTCATCGCGCTCAGCAGCGTCAGGGTCTCCTCCTTATCCGCGCCCAGCAGTATGGAGGTGGAATAAACCGCCAGCAGGTTGTAGGCGTTGTGGGCGCCTATGAAGCGGGTCCACACCTGTACGCCGTCCATGACCAGCTGCATGCCGTCCATGGTCTCCTCCAGCAGGCGGCAGCGGAAATCGGCCATCTTCTTGCATGAGTAGCGGTAGATGTGTGCCTTGCAGTTCTGCACCATCACCTCGCCGTTGGCGTCGTCTATATTAACAAGTGCGAAAGCGTCCTTGGGCAGTCCGTCGAAGAAAGCCTTCTTGCAGTCGCGGTAGTTGTCGAATGTCTTATGGTAGTCCAGGTGGTCGTGCGTCAGGTTGGAGAAGATGCCCCCCTTGAATGTCAGGCCGGCGATGCGGTCCTGGCTCACGGCGTGGCTGCTGACCTCCATGAAGCAGTAGGCGCACCCGGCATCCACCATCTGTGAGAGCAGGGCGTTGAGTTCCAGCGGGTCGGGGGTGGTGTGCTCCGTATGATAGCGGTTGCCGCCGACATAGTTGGCAATGGTGGAAATCAGTCCGCAGGCATAGCCCATCGATGTAAACAGGCGATAGAGCAGGGTGGCGGTGGTGGTTTTGCCGTTGGTACCGGTCACACCCACCAGATGCAGCTTGGAGGAAGGATTGTCGTAATATTCCGATGCCAGGTATGCCAGCGCCTTGCGGCTGGAGCTGACTTTGATGTAGGTGATGCCCTCCTGTTTCTCGAAAGCCCCTTCGTTTTGATAGACGACGGTGCGGGCGCCGCCCTCTATGGCCTTGGGTATGAATTTATGACCATCCACGGCATTGCCCTCTACCGCCACGAACAGGCAGCCGGGGGTGCATTTGCGCGAATCGGTCTCAATGGCGCTTATCTTTTTCAGATTCAGTTCTTCCAGTTTCATGACTTGTCTGCCAAAAGAAGGGTTACACACTTGTCATCTACGGCGACGTCGGATATTTTTCCGTGACCCCTGACTTCTACTTTATATCCTTGTGATTCAAGAAGATATATTGCGTCGCGCAGGCCCATGCCCACCACATTGGGGGTCTTGCCGGTGGAATCGCTGCCCGCCTTGCCCTTGATGTCGGCAATCTGCGGCATTGCACCGGAAGATATTATGGGGGCGTTCCATTCGGGGGACTTGGCGTAGATGTTGTTTATGATTTCGCACGCCACGGGACCGCCCCAGGTACCTCCGTAGAAGTTCTTTGCGGCCAGGCGGGAGTAAACCACCACGATAATTGAGTACTTGGGGTTCTCGTAAGGGAAGAACCCTACGAACGAACCCTGGTGTTTCTTGCGGCCGGAGCCGTCCATGTAGCCGCCGCGCGGCAGGGCGATACGGGCGGTGCCGGTCTTGCCTGCCACATGCACCTTGCAGTCTGCAAAGGCGCGGCGGGCGGTACCGTTTTCGCCGATCACGACTCCGCGGAGCGCCTCCTTTGCCTTGGCTGCGGTCTCTTTGGAACATACCCGGCCGACGGTTTCGACGGGATAGGTATATTCTACCGTGCCGCCCCGCTGCAGATTGACAAACAGGTGCGGCTTTACCATTATGCCGTCGTTTGCAATTGCGTTGTAGAAGCTCAGAATGTGCAGCGGAGTGAGCTGTACGGCATATCCCATGCCTATCTGGGGCAGGTCGGCAGGGCTCCATAGCTTGTCCTTGGGGTCGCGTATGCGGGCCTTGCCCATGCCGGGCAGGTCAAAGTCGTAGTTATAGCTGATACGGCGCTCGTTGTTGAGCTTGTCCACGAAATCCTGCGGATTGCGGCCGTACTTCTCGCCGGCGATGCGGCGGAATACGTTATTGGAAGATATCTCCAGACCCTTGCGGACGGAGATGGTGCTGTAGTTGCGCAGGTAGGAGTCTTCGAAAGCGGTTTTGCCGTAGTGCCAAACGACGTCGGCCCGCTGGGTGGTCTCCAGCGTCACCTTCTTGTCTTCCAGGGCAGTGACCAGCGTGGCCAGCTTGAACACGCTGCCCGGCTCTCCGAGGCGGCCGATGGCGTAGTTGTACTGCTCGGTGAAGCGGCCGTGCTCGTCCTTCTCCATATTGACCATGGCGCGTATTTCGCCGGTGGCCACCTCCATCACAATCACGGTGCCTGCCTCGAGGTCGGCCTCGTTCTCTATCTTGTGCAGGAGCGCCTTCTGGGCGATATCCTGCATATCTATGTCAATCGAAATCTGGACATCCTGGCCGTTGATGGCGGGAATCTCCTGCCGCTCGGCGTCGGGAATCCAGATGCCCTTGTCTATGAGTCGCATTGGGCGCATGCCCGGAGTGCCGCGAAGGGTGGAGTCCAGGGCGCCTTCAACGCCGATACGGGGGCGGTCTTCGCTGCTGCGCAGGTAACCCAGCGCGCGGTAGGCCAGTTTGTCGTAGGGATATTCGCGGTGGTCGATCTGCTCTATCAGCAGGCCGCCGCGGTTGCGGCCCAGGTTCAGCAGCGGATACTGGCTGATGGTCTTCATCTCGTCGTATCCCACGTGCTGGCGGAGCAGGCGGGTGTAACCCTTGCCCTCGGCGCGGCGCCTGGTCAGCAGGGCGACATATTCGTCGGCGCTCTTCTCCTTGTAGTTCTTTGCCAGTGCCTCGGCCAGGGGACGCACGTTGGCTTCGAATACAGAATCTACGGCCACGGTGCAGTCAATCGCTATGAAATATTCCGGAGTAGAAAATGCCAGATGCCGTCCGTCCACGGCCAGAATACTGCCGCGCATGGGGTAGATGGGATCTTCGCGGGTAGTCTTCTTTCCGTAGATGTCGTCCTTTATCTCCTTGTCAAAGAATTGCAGATGCACCATCCTGCCCACAGCCAGGCCGGCTATCAGCAGGAAGATCACATACACAAGGGCGACCTTTATGGCGTTCTGCTTCATTCTATCACAATCCGTTTAGGCGGGTCGACAGGGGCGTGCAGGGTGGTGTTGCCGCTGCCGATCAGCATCTTCTCTATGCGGGTGCGCTGGTCCAGTCCGGTAAGCTTGAGGTTCTTCTCGTGATACTCTATCTTGAGCTCCTCAAGTACCTTTTCGTTCTTGTTGATAGCCGCCATACGGTCCTCTACCCAGAGGCCCCAGATCAGGTAAAGGCTTATGAGCATAAAACAGAAAAAGATGAACAGAAGTTGTCTGTCAACACCTTTTTTTGTTATATACTCGCCACCGAACAATCCGGTGAACCAGCTCTTCATCCTTTGTCCGAATCCCATACGGCTACCTGTGTCCCATTGCAGTTCTTTTTGCCACGCGCAGTTTCGCGCTGCGGGCGCGCGTGTTACCCTCTATCTCGCTTTCGGCCGGCAGTATCGGCTTTGCCGTCACTTTATCCAGCAGTCCGTCGCGGATGGCGTCGCGGATGGCGTTCTTCACTATCCGGTCTTCCAGCGAGTGATATGTTATCACTGCCAGACGTCCGCCTTCGGAGAGCGATTTGACCGCCATCGGCATAAAGCGCTCCAGCGCAGTCATCTCGTCGTTGACCTCTATGCGCAGCGCCTGGTAGACCTTTGCCAGATACTTGTGCTGCCCGAATGCGGGTGTCGCCTTTTCCAGGGCGGCATTCAGTTCTGTAGTGGTCTCTATAGGCCTCACGGCCCGGGCCTCACATATAAGTTTTGCGGCAAAGCGGCTGTTCGCCACCTCTCCGTATTCTCTCAGTATCTTCTCCAGCGCCTCTTCGCTGTAGCTGTTCACCACCTCTTTGGCGCTCTTTGCGGCGGCGTCGCTCATGCGCATGTCCAGCTCGCTGTCAAAGCGGAAAGAGAAGCCCCGCTCCTCGGTGTCGAACTGGTGCGACGATACGCCCAAATCGGCCAGGATGCCGTCCACCGTCTCGAATCCGTGGTAGCGGATCCAGTTGTGGACAAACCTGAAATTGGCGCGCACCGGTATCAGCCTCTTGTCCTGCGGCGCATTGGCCAGTGCATCGCTGTCCTGGTCAATGGCAATAATACGCCCCTTCGCCGACAACTGCTCCAGTATTGCTTTGCTGTGGCCGCCGCCGCCGAATGTTGCATCTACATAAACGCCGCCTGGCTTGATTGCGAGGGCCGACACACTCTCCTTTAAAAGAACAGGTGTATGATACTCTGACATATCGTCTCAGCCTCCCTATCCAAGCGTCTTTTCTGCAAGTGCTACATATTCGTCTTCGGATAATGTGGTGCTTTCCAGGCTATCCTTGGCCCATATCTCTATCTTGAAGTCCCGTCCGCAGAAGACGGCTTCCTTCTCGATACCAACCGATTCCAGAAGGGCCTTCGGGATGGAAATTCTGCCGACTTTTTCGTCTGGAACGACCCAGGTACGGTTGCTGGTGTATGCGCGCCAGAACCGCTCGTCGTCCCTGTTGAAAAGATTCAACCTTGATCGCACTGCCTCGGATTCTTTTTCCCACGATTCGTACGTGTACATCTCGAGGCAGTTCGCGAACAAAGTTTTTTTAACGACGAAACCCTGCTTGATGCTATCTCCGCAGATGGCCTTGAAGGCGGCGGGGAAGACCAGTCTCCCCTTGTCGTCAACCTTCGCCTTGTATTCGCCGATAAAATTGATCATATAAATAGAGTGATGTGTGCAGACAAAGGTATAATACTTTTTTCAAACTTTTTACATTTTTTTACAAAAATTTCCAAAATTTTACATTATGCCCTAAATTTGTGTACGACAAACACTTCGGACATGAGATTAAAAAATATTGTTCTGGTAGTTGCAGCGGCTTTCCTGGCGTTCGGCTGCACCCCCGCCAAAGAGATTCCGGGGCAGGACGGGACCTCGGAGAAGACGGTCCGCAAGCATACCCGCGCCAAGAAGGCAGAGGTAGATACCACGGCGCTGACCTACGAGCACGGCATCCCTGTAGATCTTTATTCTGTTGATGACGGCGTGGTGGAAGAGGGCGACTACTTCTCCGTGCTGATGGAGAAGCTGGGAGTGGGGCAGGCCACCGCGAACGAGCTGATTGAGGCTTCGCGCAAAGTGTTCAACGTGAAGGACATACGTGTCGGTAACCACTACCATGCATACTATTCCCCCGACACCACCGGAGACGACAACCTGGCCTACTTCGTGTACGACCGCGACCGCCGCAGCGTGGTGGTTTTTGCGCTGGAAGACGGGCCAAAGGTTTATATAGATGAGGAAGAAACGATAGAGCGGCTGCATTACGACGAAGTCACCATAAACAACTCCCTCTGGTACGACACCCAGAAGGCGGGCTGCTCGCCGCTGCTGGCCATCAAGCTCTCCGACATCTTTGCCTGGACCATCGACTTCTTCGGCCTTCAGAAGGGCGATTCATATAAAGCCGTGTATGTGACAGAAGAGTGCGACGGGCAGGTGATGGAGGTTAGCAAGGTACTCTACGCGTCATTCATCCACGCCGGCAAGGAATATCAGGCTTACTTTTTTGACGAAGGCAAGGCAGGTGGCAACAAATACTGGAACGAGAAGGGCGAAGGGTCTCGCAAGGCCTTCCTCAAGGCGCCGCTCAAGTACTCCCGCATCAGTTCCGGCTTCTCATACGCCAGGCGCCATCCCGTGACCCGCCGCGTGCAGCCGCATACCGGTGTCGACTATGCAGCGCCAAAGGGGACTCCTGTGGTCAGCATCGGCGACGGTGTCGTGACGCGCGTGGGCTATGCCGGGGCGGGCGGCAACACCGTGCACATCCAGCACACCAGAAACTATCGTACTGCATATCTGCATCTTTCAAAATACGGGAAGGGGATCCGCCCCGGCGTGCGTGTGAGCCAAGGCCAGGTCATCGGCTACGTGGGCGCCACCGGCCGCTGCACCGGCCCGCACCTGGACTTCCGCATCTGGGAAAACGACAAGCCCATCAACCCGCTGAAGATGATTACCCCGCCCGCCGACCCCATCTCCAAAGAGAAGATGCCCGCCTTTGAAAAGGCCAAGGCACATGCCTTTGAAATAAGAGACAGCCTGCAGGTAGTCTCTTACTACCGGCAGGCTGTCCTCGATCCCCTGGGGGAATAGATTACTCTTTCTCGCCCAGGAGCTTCATGATTTCGATGACGCACTTGGCGATGCGGGTACCGGGGCCGAAGATGGCTGCTGCGCCCGCCTTGTAAAGGAAGTCGTAGTCCTGAGGAGGGATCACACCGCCCACAACCACGATGATATCTTCGCGGCCGTACTTCTTAAGCTCGGCGATAACCTGAGGCACGAGGGTCTTGTGACCTGCCGCCAGGGAGGATACGCCCAGCACGTGAACGTCGTTTTCTACAGCCTCTTTCACAGCCTCTTCTGGAGTCTGGAACAGAGGACCCATATCGACGTCGAAGCCGCAGTCGGCATAGCCGGTAGCTACCACCTTGGCGCCGCGGTCGTGACCGTCCTGGCCCAGCTTGGCAACCATGATACGGGGCTGACGGCCCTCTTTCTTTGCGAAAGATGCCACCATCTCCTTGGCCTTCTCGAATTCTGCGTCCTTCTTGATTTCAGAAGAATAAACACCTGTATTCATACGGATTACGGCTTTATAACGTCCAACAACTTTTTCGCAGGCGTCGCTGATCTCACCCAGAGTGGCGCGCAGCTTGGCTGCCTCCACTGCGAGTGCCAGCAGGTTGCCCTCGCCGGTCTCTACGCACTTGGTGATAGCATTCAGGGCAGCCTCCACAGCGGCGTTGTCGCGCTTTGCGCGAAGCTCTTTGAGGCGTGCCACCTGGCTCTCGCGAACCTTGGTGTTGTCCACGTCCAGAATCTCGATGGGATCCTCGTGGTCAAGCACGTACTCGTTGATACCGATAATCTTCTCCAGTCCGGAGTCGATGCGGGCCTGCTTGCGTGCAGCGGCCTCCTCGATGCGGAGTTTGGGGATACCGGTCTCGATGGCCTTGGCCATACCGCCAAGCTCCTCCACCTCCTGGATGTGCTTCCAGGCAGAGTGTGCCATCTCGTTGGTGAGGGACTCGATGTAATAAGAACCTGCCCAAGGGTCCACGCTCTTGCAGATGTTGGTCTCTTCCTGAATGTAGATCTGGGTGTTACGTGCGATACGTGCACTGAAGTCGGTGGGCAGCGCGATGGCCTCGTCCAGCGCGTTGGTGTGCAAGCTCTGGGTGTGTCCCAGGGCGGCGCCCATAGCCTCGATGCAGGTACGTGCCACGTTGTTGAACGGATCCTGTGCGGTCAGGCTCCAGCCGGAAGTCTGGCTGTGGGTACGCAGCGCAAGACTCTTAGGGTTCTTGGGGTTGAACTGCTTTACGATCTTGGCCCAGAGCATACGTGCTGCACGCATCTTGGCAATCTCCATAAAGTGGTTCATACCGATGGCCCAGAAGAATGACAGACGCGGTGCGAAAGCATCCACCTCTATGCCGGCCTTGATGCCGGTGCGCAAGTATTCCAGACCGTCGGCCAGGGTGTAGGCGATTTCGATGTCGTTGGTGGCACCGGCCTCCTGCATATGGTAACCCGAAATGGAAATCGAGTTGAACTTGGGCATATACTTGGAGGTGTAGGCAAAGATGTCACCGATGATACGCATAGAGAATGCCGGCGGGTAGATGTAGGTGTTGCGCACCATAAACTCCTTGAGGATATCGTTCTGGATGGTACCGGCCATTTCTTCCAGGGCCACGCCCTGTTCCATACCGGCCACGATGTAGAAGGCCATGATGGGGAGCACGGCGCCGTTCATTGTCATGGAGACGGACATCTTGCCCAGAGGAATCTGGTCGAAAAGCACCTTCATATCCTCTACGGAGCAGATGGATACACCGGCTTTGCCGACGTCACCGACTACGCGCGGGTGGTCTGCGTCATATCCGCGGTGGGTTGCCAGGTCAAATGCGACCGACAGACCTTTCTGGCCGGAAGCCAGGTTGCGGCGGTAAAATGCGTTGGATTCCTCTGCCGTGGAGAAACCTGCGTACTGACGGATGGTCCAGGGACGCATCACGTACATTGTGGAGTAAGGTCCGCGGAGGTTGGGGGCGATACCTGCTGCATAGTTCAGGTGCTCCATATCCTCGAGATCCTTTGCGGTATACAGACTTTTGACGTCTATCTTTTCGGGGGTGTGCCAGAGTTCTTCCTGGCCTTTGCCGCAGTCACAAGCCGCAGCCTTGCCGCCCTTGAATTCTATATCTTTGAAATTCGGTCTCATAGTGATGATGATTTAGAGCTCCTTGATACCCATTTTAGCCTGATACTCTTTGAGAGTGTCAAGGACGTTGCACCTGATGTTAATGTAGTTCATAATGCCCTTGGCCTCGAGGTCGGGACGGCATTCGGGATCGCCGGCCACAACTACCACAGCCTTGTCACCGATAGCCTCGGCAATCTGGGGAACAGCCTCGGCATATTCATCGTCGGCAGAGCAGGCCACCACGATGTCGGCCTTGGCCTCCAGAGCGGCCTTGACGCCCTCTTCGATAGAAGAGAAGCGGTTGTTGTCCACCACCTTGAAACCGGCCACTGCAAAGAAGTTGCAGCTGAACTGGGCGCGTGCACGGCACATCGCCAGGTTGCCGAAGGTGAGCATGAATGCCATGGGCTGCTTGCCGCTGCGGTCGGTTGCAAGACGCAGCGCCTCGAAAGCCTGTGCGCCGCGGTAAGCCTCCAGGGGCTCTGCCTCGGGGGTGCAGCTGCATTCGGGCTTGGAAGCGCCCCTCTTCACGATTTCGGGAGTGATTTCGTCAGAAGCCTTCTCCAGGAAGTTAGGATACTGGTTGGTACCCAGGATGGTCTCCCTGCGGCGGGCGATGTTCAAATCGCGCTTTGCAGAAACCTCCTTGATGGCCTTCTGCACGCTGCCGGCCTTGAAAGCTGCCACGTAGCCGCCTTCTGCCTCAACAGCCTTGAAGATGTCCCAGGCCGACTTCATAATGGAAGCGGTGAGGTTCTCGATGTAGTAGCTGCCGCCTGCGGGGTCAACCACCTTGTTGAAGTGAGCCTCTTCCTTGAGGATGCTCTGCACGTTGCGGGCCATACGGTTAGAGAACTCGTTGGGTTTGCGGTATGCGTAGTCAAAAGGAAGAACCTCTATGGAGTGAACGCCTGCGATGGCCGCCGACATAGTCTCGGTGGTGTCGCGGAGCATATTCACATATGAGTCGTATACTGTCTGGTTCCATTCGCTGGTCACTGCGTGGCTCTGGATCTTCTGGGCCTCGGGGCACTCAACGCCAAAGGCCTTTACGATGTTGGCCCACATCACGCGGGCGGCGCGGAACTTGGCAATCTCGAAGAAATAGTTGCCGCTGATGGCAAAGGTGAATTTGATGCGCTTTGCAACCTCTTCTGCCTCCAGGCCGCGGTCGGTGAGGGCGGCCATATACTCGCTGGCAACGGCCATTCCGTAGCCCAGCTCCTGGCTGATGCTGCTGCCGGCGTTGTTGAAGTCATAGGCCTCTACGTTGATCACGCGGATGTTGGGGTAATCCTTGACAGCCTTGACGCAGTTAGCGAGCTTGTCAAAGGCGTCGTCGCAGATGTGACCCTTCACGGTGAGGTTGTGCAGCGGGCTGAAGTCGAAAGAAGCGCGGATGTCCTCTTTCTTCACGCCCTGGGCGGCTGCGACCTTGAGGAAACTCTCAATCAGAGGGAAGGTCTTGCCGGGGCAGCAACCGCAGAAGTTGATTTCCACTGCGCTGATGGCGATGCCCTTAAGCAGGGTCTCCATCTCGGCGTCGGTGAGGCCTTTTTTGCCGTCAACCCAGAAACCGAGGGAATTGACACCCTTCATAAGGCCGTCCAGCGCCAGTTCGTTGGCCTTGGCGGGACCTTCGCACAGGCAGTAGTCCTGGCGGATCAGCCACTCGTTGTCGTTCTTGGTGCCGCGCACAAACGGGAACTGGCCCGGCTCGGAGTCCAGGAACGGAATTTCAGACAGGTTCTCCGCACGGTAGTACGGACGAACCGAAAAGCCCTCTTGGGTTTTCCAGACCAGCTTTTTATCGTAGTCTGCGCCCTTGAGGTCTTTGTTTATCACCTCTTCCCACTGCTCGGTGGTCACCGGGGGGAATTCGGTAAACAGTTTTTCGGACATAGTAATGGTTTGATTTTATTAGTTTGTTTTGAACTTATATTCAATTTTGGATAGATCCAGGTTGGCCTTGGCGACCTTGTCTTTAAGCGAAGCCTTGAAGGCGGCCATCTTCTGTGCCATTGCGGGGTCGGCGGTGGCCAGGATCTGCAGTGCGAAAATGGCTGCGTTTTTGGCGCCGTCCAGCGCCATGGTGGCCACCGGAATGCCGCTAGGCATCTGGAGTATCGACAGCACCGAATCCCAGCCGTCCATTGAGTTGGACGATTTTACCGGGACGCCTATTACCGGCAGGGTAGTTGAGGCCGCAATCACGCCAGGAAGGTGCGCTGCGCCGCCGGCAGCGGCAATTATCACCTTCACGCCACGGCCAGCCGCGCCCTGCGCAAAGGCTGCGACCTGCTCCGGAGTGCGGTGTGCGCTGAGGGCGTTGATCTCGAACGGAATCTGCATTTCATCCAGGAAATCGGCCGCCGGCTTGAGTACGGGCATATCTGAAATACTGCCCATTATGATGCTGACAAGAGGAGTCATAACCCGTTATTTTTAAGATTACAAAAATAGTCTTAAATTCGCACATTAACAAACAGAAATTGCCCCGCGAAAATGGAATCCATCAGAATCAACGGAAAGGACTTTGTTCCCTACATTCCCAACGAAAGAATCATCGCTGCGGTAGATAAAGTAGCAGCCCAGCTAAACCAGGATTTCTTTGGCAGCGGCGTAACTCCGGTGATGCTGTGCGTGCTCAACGGCTCCATCATTTTCTGCGGGCATCTGCTCCCCAGGCTCAAGTTCTCCTGCGAAGTGGCATCCATCCGCCTCAAATCTTATGAGGGTACCAAGTCCACGGGCGACGTCAAGGAGGTGATTGGGCTGGATGTGGACCTTACCGGCCGCACCGTGGTTATAGTGGAGGATATCGTGGACACCGGCGCCACCATTGCGCAGCTGGTGGGCCAGCTTAAGGAAAAGGGTGCCTCCGACGTGCGCGTGTGCACATTCTCCCTCAAGACGGATGTTTACAAGCGCGACATTAAAATTGACTATGTGGGGCTGGAAATCGCCAACAAGTTCATTGTCGGCTGGGGACTGGACTACGACCAGATGGGCCGCCAGCTCGCCGATATCTACATCCTGAAAGATCAAATCGAATAAATATGAAATACTACGTTCTCTTTGGCCCTCCCGGAGCAGGCAAGGGCACCTTTGCAAAACTTCTGGTAGAAACCCGCGGATATTATCACATCTCCACAGGCGACATGCTGCGCAAGGAGATTGCCGCCGGCACCCCTCTCGGACTTGAGGCCAAAAGCCTGATAGAGAAGGGCAACCTGGTGCCTGACGATGTGGTTTGCGGAATGATTAAGGGCGAGTTCGCCGCCAATCCGGGCGTGCGAGGCTTCCTGTTGGACGGCTTTCCCCGCACCGTGGCTCAGGCTGAGGCGCTGGATCGCATGCTCGCAGAAATCGGCTGCAGCGTAGACCGCGTCGTATCTATTCACATTACGGACGAAGTGGTTCGCCAACGCATTAAGGGTCGCGCCCTTGTAGAGAACCGCGCCGACGATGCCGACGACGAAATCATCTCCACCCGCATCCGCAACTACCACGAAAAGACCGAGCCCGTAATCAACTACTACAAGGCTCAGGACAAGTACGTTGAGGTCGAGGCCGACGGCACCATAGAAGAGAACTTCAAGAAGGTCGCCGCATTGGTAGATTAATGGGTAAGGGTCCTTATTAGGGTGTTATCCTTGAAAACCGGACGGGCAATATTTCCGTCGGAGGATTGGCCTTCGAATTTGGTTTTGGACTGGAGCTTGTTCAGGCGGAACGTTAGCGTGAGCAGGTAAAAGCGGCCGTAGGTCGGGCTCCAGGTCTGGACCGTGTGGTCGTCTTTTGTCGCAATCGAATAATTTGCCCCCGAATTGAGCAGATCGTAGCCGCTCAAAGTGAGTTTCATGCGGCCGTTCATTAATTTTGCTCCGACGCTTGCGCAGAGGTTGTGATGAGTCACAGCCGGAAGATTTCCGTAGAGGAATGTATGGTTGCTTATACCGTATCTGGAACTTACGAAAAGGTACTTGCCGGCATTGTATGTCAGCGAGGCAGTTACAGCGCTATTCACAGCCTGGGTAAGCATTTCTCCCAAACTGTTTGTTGATTGCAGATAAGTTATATTGGAAGATATGACGCCGGACAGGCTCTTTGTCGGGCGGAAGCGTGCCGTGATTCTAACGTTTGGGGTCAGATCACGGCCGAACAGTTTTTCGTCTCCCTGGAAGTACGGCCGCTGACTGTATGAACAGCTCAGGTCGGTCATCAGGGACAGCCCTATCTTCTGTATTCTGGAAGACATTGTTACACCTCCGAAAAAACGCCAGTTCCCGTTGCTGTTCTCGTATGTAGAGAGTGTGGAACCGGGCAGTGCGGTGTAGTTGAAATGCTCTAAATACGTTCCCTCGGGATAGTAGTATATCCTGTTCACGACGGCGTCAGTTGTAAAGTCGCCATCGACTAAAAAAGAGAGTTGGGACGCTATTTTTGGCAGAGTAATGGAGTAGCCGGTCTGTAAGTAGGTGGTGATGGATTTTTTCA
>JAEEGH010000907.1_pt1 | contig 90256 bp, 71 predicted proteins | sample 9134181 | NCBI WGS metagenome assembly JAEEGH01 (sample SAMN16246544, study PRJNA631951) | gut metagenome | biome: gut microbiome; feature: rumen; material: DP-attached | host: Bos | place: Iran: Karaj | collected 2018-10 | reverse complement strand
GGCTCGTCACATCCTGGGGCTGGAGAAGGTCCCAAGGGTTGGGCTGTTCGCCCATTAAAGTGGCACGCGAGCTGGGTTCAGAACGTCGTGAGACAGTTCGGTCTCTATCTATCGTGGGCGCATGAGATTTGCGCGGCTCTGGCACTAGTACGAGAGGACCGTGCCGGACAGACCACTGGTTTACCTGTTGTGCCGCCAGGTGCACCGCAGGGTATCTACGTCTGGATCGGATAAGCGCTGAATGCATCTAAGCGCGAAGCCGGCCGCAAGATTAGATCTCTCAGGGTCGTCGTAGACTACGACGTCGATAGGCTTCAGGTGTAAAGACGGCGACGTCAAAGCCGAGAAGTACTAATTGCCCGTCAGCTTTGCCATGCTATGGCATTTATCTTGAGCTTTCGTGAGTTGCTTGCAGGTGGTCATATGAAAGTATCCGTCCTGTGTGCGGTCATGTAATGTTTTTTCTTTTCCTTCCGGTAGTCAATCGTCATACGGTTCCCGTGGGGTATGTCAGAAGAGTATATTCCAGTAGAGGGGACATGAAAGAGACAATCAGGTGGCTATAGCCCTGGGGTTCCACCTCTTCCCATCCCGAACAGAGAAGTTAAGCCCAGGCGCGCCGATGGTACTGCACCGCAATGCGGGAGAGTAGGTCGCCGCCTTTTTAGTACAGCAGTCTTTCAGGGGAAATCCTGGGAGACTGTTTTTTTGTATGTATATACAGCACTTTTTCTGCCTTTGTTGACAGTCCTGATAAGCCTAATTGGGTAACAAGCCGTTACTATTGTGATAAATGGTTTTAGCGGACAGTAGTAATGTGAGTATTTAAGAGGACAAAGAAAAAAGGCTAGCAGTGAAGCTAGCCTTTTTGGTTCATATGTATTGCAGTTATTTTATATTGAGCTTCTTGAGGATGTCTTTAGGAATGGCATTTTTGTTGACGAGGAAGTCCATACATTTGGCAACGATGAAGTTTTCGGTCATGTACCATGTTCCTTTGTATTCGCCAGTTACACCCCATGAGTTCTTTACCATATACCACTTGCGTCCGTTCTGATCTTTTGCGATTCCATAGATGAGCATTCCGTGGTCATCTGTGAGTTCCCAGTTGTCGAACTCTTTCTGACGCTGTTCCTGTGTTGGGGTCATCTCGGGTGCTTCAAAGCCTTTTCCGATTACTTCGCTACGGCGCTGAGCGGTTGAGAGTCCTAACCAACGTGCCATATCGGAACCTTCGAGACCCTGCTCTGGGTTTTCGTCGTAGAGGATTGCAAGGCCGTTGCGAGTAAATCCATCTTCAGAGACATCTCCACCCCAAGCTACGGTGTAGCCGTTCATAATGGCGTTCTCAATGACACGAGCCATTTCGTCGATAGGAAGGTTCCATGAACCTGGCTGGCGCCAGTTGTCCTGTACTTCTACAGGGAATTCCTCATAGAATGGATGATGCGTATATGAGGTGATAGATACGTAGTCGTCCCAATTCAGTCCGAGGCTTGCTGCGAATGTTTTTGGTGTGTACTTCTTTCCTTCGTAAGTGAACTCCTCTGGACACTTGCCGAGATAGGCATCAAGGATACCTTGCAGACCGTTCCTCCATGTGGTGCCAATCGTTTTAGCTTTTGATTTTGCTACAGCATCAACGTATGGTTCCATCACTTCGAAAAACTCATTGAAGTTGTTAAGTGTATCTCCATAGAGAGTGCCTGGAAGAGGCATAGCTTCTTCTGGACAGATGCCGTAGTATTTTAGTACATAGAGTACGTCGTAGGCTGAGCCGCCTTGTGAGAACTGTGCATCTCCATGCATACGAACCTTACAGATGGCACGATCCATGTAGTTCTTGTTGCAGACAAACATCTCGCAAAGGTCGTAAGTCTTGCCTGATTTCTTCAGGATTTCTGACTCGAAGAACGAGAGGGTAGAGTAGTTCCAACAGGTACCAGAACGTGCTTGGTTCTTCACGCTGGTGATTGGAATCTCCTTGATGACGGTGAACTCGGGTTTCTTGGGTGCTTGACGCTCTGCAATCTGTGCGAAGAGCGATGAGCTGAGAGCAACGAATGCTCCGAAAAGAATGATTTTTCTCATTGTTATGTTATTTGTTTTTAGGGTTTAGCTATTGATGAATGCCTCGACATCATCGATGTGATATGGAATCGTTTTCTCGCCGAGTACCTTACAGCCTGTTTCTGTGATGAGGATATCGTCCTCAAGACGAATGCCTCCGAAGTCGCGGTAGGTATCGAGGAGGTCGTAGTTGATGAAGTCACGATGGAGTCCTTCTGCCTTCCATTTGTCGATGAGGGCAGGGATGAAGTAGATGCCTGGTTCATCGGTAAGTACCCATCCGGGTTGGATGCGACGTCCGCAACGAAGGCAGTTGGTACCGAACTGGGTAGAAGGACGTACTTCGTCGTCGAAACCTACGTAAACTTGTCCCAGTCCTTCCATATCGTGAACATCCATACCCATCATGTGACCAAGTCCATGTTGGAGGAACATTGCATGTGCTCCTGCCTGTACGGCATCTTCGGTGTTACCTTTCATCAGTCCGAGGTCTTTAAGGCGATCGGTCATGAGTCGGCATACGTCGAGATGCATGTCCATCCACTTGATGCCTGGGCGTGCTTTCTCTATGACGAGGTCGTGACATGCTTCAACGATACTGTAGATGTCGCGCTGTTTCTGTGTGAACTTTCCGCTGATGGGGGTCACGCGTGTGTTGTCGGAACAATAGTTATTGATGGTCTCGGCACCTGCGTCGCAAAGTAACAGCCGGCCTGCTTCAAGTGGGCGGAGCGATGGATCGCCGTGGAATATTTCTCCATGCATGGTGACGATGGAGAGGAACGACACCTTGCTGCCTTTGCTGGCTACGATACCTTCCATGATGCCGGCAATCTCTTTTTCTGTAACGCCAGGACGGCAGGCTTTCATGGCTGCGGTATGCATTTCGTAGCCGATAGCCATTGCACGCTGGATTTCTGCAATTTCCTCGTCTGTCTTTACTGCTCGCATGTCGACAACTGCTTTGATGAGCCTTACGGAAGCAGCTTCGCGTACCTTAAGTGGATGGATGCCGAGCAGGTCGCCTATCTGAATCATCAAGTCGTGACGGCAGGGGGGAAGGAAAAGGATTTCCTGACCTTTTGCCTTGGCTGTGTTCACCATCTGCTGGAGTTGTGCAAGTGGTGCTGAGTTGGTGATACCCACTTCTTCTGCTAAGTCGTGAATGGAGGGGACAAATCCTGTCCAGATGATGTCCTCAATGTCGATATCGTTACCAAGCAGGTATTCTTGATCGTTATCTACATCGATTACACCAACCAGTCCTTCTTGTTGCTGTCCGAAGTAGTAGAGAAACGAGCTGTCCTGACGGAATGTATAAGCATTTGCCGGATAGTTTGCGGGCGCTTGGTTGTGCCCGAAGATAAGAATCAGTCCGTTGCCGATTCGCTGCTTGAGTTCGGCTCGACGGCTGATGTATGTGGTTTTGTTGAATGCAATCATTTTTATGTTAGTTAGTTTTCAAGCACAAAGATACAATTATTATTTGTAATGACAAAGTAAAAAGGAGGAAACTAACGTTTTAGCGCCCTCCTTCAGTGTTTTTTTTACCAAACTACACATTATAACATCTGCGAGAAAGGCTCGAGTTATAGTGCGTCATCTGGGTTGTTTCGAAAAGACTTGTATGCTTGCCATGCTTCCCTGATGTCTTCGGTATGAAAATCATCAGAGAAGAACGAAGTCTGGCAGTCATCCTTAAAGGGTGACCAATTGCCACATATCGTGCCGCCATAAGCAATAACAGGTTGAAAAATTCCGCTGTTATTGTGGGCGTGATGCTTGTGTTCTGGAGGGAGCACGACGTCGCGTGACTTGTAGCTGATGAGGTATTCGTCGTAGGGAGGAATCAAGAGAAACTTACCCTTTCTGAATCCTCGTATGCGGCATGTTTCTGTCAGATAGAAGTCCCTGCCGCGCCATCTCTCTACACGGATGCTGTTGCCCAGAAGTGCAATACCCTTACGACAGTCGCTGATGTTCAATCCCGACCACCACACGAAATCCTCGAGTGTGGCAGGTTGGCGGCTTTGGAAGTATTTGCGTGTGAAAAGCATCAAGGCTTCATCTCTGTCTGTCTTCTCTTTTGTTTTTACTTTGTTGGCTGTAAGTGCATAGGTGGCTTTCATAGGCAGCAAGTTTCCGCTACAGAGTGTGCCAGACATCTCTGCCATGCGAATATGGTACGACAATCGATGGTCGTCCATCCTGATATCCTTTTCAGCCAACGCACTTACAAAATCCTCCTTTGTCGCGCTTCCTAAGTCAGCTGCTGTCTGGGCGAGGATGTCCCTCACTTTCGTCAGTTCTTCGTCGGGGATGGATATCTTGTTGCTGCTCATCCATCCTTTCGTGACAGCAATGGCTTTGTTTGCACAGAGATCAATCATCATCCAGTAGTCCTCTGCCGCCACTAACTGCCAAGTACCTCGCATCAGGTGCAGACGGATGATAAGTCCGCTATCGAAAGCTTGTTTGAAAGCCTTTGCAGACGGTTTCCGTGTCCGCATAGCCACAGCCCAGCGCATCATGCGGTATTCTTGTGCCTGCATAGCACCCATATAGCCAACCAACTCAGCTGGGTCGCTGAACTGAGGAGCCACAAGCTGCTGGTTAAGTAATCTGATGGTTGCCGGGTTGTTCATCTGTTGGCAGTTGCTATTACACCTTATTTATTATAATTCTTCAACCTCGCAATGTAAGAAACCCATTTCCTTGGCTTTCTCTTGATTCATCAGGAAATAGATTGCTTCGCCCTCGTTGCAGACTTCTCCCTTGGAATTGGTTATTTCTGCACTTATATATACTAGGTTTCGAACTTGCTTCGTTACTTTTGCCCGTATGGTCAGTTGGGGTTCGGTCGTTGGGACAGCCTTTCTAAACTTCACGTTCAGTTGAACAGTGTAACCACTTGTTTGCAACTTGCGGGTAACCACCCATCCGCACACTTCATCAATCAGAGTACTCAGTATGCCGCCATGCATGGTGTCTATCCAGCCCTGATAGTTCTTTTCTGGATGCCAGGTGCTAACAATCGAGTCGCCATCCTCATAGAATTCCATGTGAAGCCCGATGGGGTTGTCGGGGCAACAGCCGAAGCAGTTATATCCTGCATGGTTGCGCCAAGGATTTATTATTCTCTTCATCATTGCTTTTTTGTTTGTTTGCTTTTTCCGACCGCAAAAGTACAAAAAGTTGCAGAATCCACCAAATAAATCTTCACGATCAGCGTATTTTTCAAATAACTTTTTCCTTTTTTTATTTGGTCGTTTAAAAGAAAAGCAGTAATTTTGTGCCCGATAACTTATAACATGTCATTTCCACACAATAGATTATGGCAAAATCAGTAGGACCTAATTATCAGGATATCATCAAAGAGGTGGAGCAGCGGCGGTTTGTTCCTGTCTACCTGTTGATGGGAGAGGAGTCGTATTACATTGATATGATATCAGATACGATTGCCGCGACTGTGCTTACAGAGGAGGAACAGGGTTTCAATCAGATGGTGATGTATTGTACGCGCGAAACAGATGTAACAAATATCATCACGGCAGCGAAACGCTATCCGATGATGGCAGAGTATCAAGTCGTAATTGTTAAAGAAGCACAGAATCTGTTAAGAATCGATGAACTGACAGATTATGTATTAAATCCATTACGTTCTACTATTTTGGTGATATGTTACAAAAATGGAACTGTCGATAAACGCAAAAAACTGGTAGCTGCCATCCAGAAAAACGGGGTAGTGTACGAGAGTCAGAAGCTGAATGAAAGAGCATTACCGATATTTATCAGTGATTACCTGAAGGCGAAACAAAAGACCATTGATACGAACGCCAGCATGATGATGGCCGACCATATTGGAGCCGACCTTAACCGACTGGCAAGCGAACTCGACAAATTGGTCATTGCGCTGCCGAAAGGGGAGAGCAAGATAACTGCAGATCTCGTAGAAGAGAATGTTGGTATCAGCAAGGAGTTCAACAACTGGGAACTGAGAAATGCCCTCATGGTGAAAGATGTATTCAAGGCAAATAGAATACTGAGTTACTTCGAATCGAATCCGAAAGCCAATCCTGCCATTCCGACTTTAGCTGTCTTATTCAGTTTGTTTGCTTCGATGATGCAAGGATATTACGCCCCCGAAAAAACAGAGTTCGGACTGGCGAACCATCTTGGAATCAGTCCGTACCAGGCGAAAGAGCTCCTTGCAACAATGAAGCTTTATTCTGCAAGAAAGACGATGGATATCATCGCCAAAATCAGAGAAACGGATGCAAAACTAAAGGGAATAGAGAAGGGGAATGCAACTGATGGAGAAATTATGCGAGAGTTGCTTTTCTTTATTCTCCACTGATTTTCTGTCCATATCTTAGTATTTAGGAGCTAATAACGCTAATTTTTTGTATGGGAAAAAGTGGCTAAAAAATGTAAAAACCGTGAAAACTGGGTGGTTTGAGAGGGAAATAAACTCCAAATTACCCTTTTTTCATGGCAAAAATCTGTAAATATAGGTCGCTGCTGATTTTTTAGCTTCTTTTTCCAATACAAGATTTTTTGTCAATAACCGCCACTGAGAATATCTACAAAGCACTTTTTCCCAAAAATTGGAGCTCTCATACATGTTCCATCAGTCGATTGTCCGAAAAATGAGGCTTTTCCGGGATTTTTTGTACTGTTACGACATCAGCATACATTTTTAAATACTATCGTAAAAGAGTATACAACAGCAAATCGCACAATATTTGTAAAACCGAGTACTTTTTGATATACCGTTCTAAAGAATAGAAAGATGATTACAAACGGAATCAATGCCAAAGATACCCGTAAAATCACGGTAATAGAATTGTAAACAAAAGAATATGCATACAATAATATTTTGTGTTAACTGACTAAATATCAGCTAAATACACACATGTTGTTAAAGTGTAAAACGAACAAATATATGCATTTCTTCATAAAACGACGAACAAATGTAAATTATTCAATCCACAGCCCTATGTAGCTATTGTATCTCAGCTAATTACCCCTTTTGTTTTAGAATGTAACGTAAACAGATATTTCAAGGTCTCATATAACATAATATTTTGCTTCATTGTCCTCAATGATAGTTGTAAAATGATGCAAAATACAAAAATTAATTGATTTTTATAATTTTATTGTAAAAAAATTTGGTGGATTCAAAAAAATTGTCTACTTTTGTAAACGATTTCAAAATGGAGCTTTTCACGCCACTTTTGTAAATCATCATTGAATAGTAAGAATTGATAACTAATATTATGGTACTTGACGATAAAGATCGAATAATATTCCTGATCCACGAGAAAGGACTGACCAACGTAGAGTTCTCAGCTCTCACAGGAGTTGCACCTGCGACGATATCGCATATCACCAGTGGGCGAAGCAAACCTACCCTTCAAGTTTTCAAAGGAATACTGAACGGTTTCCCTGATTTGAATTCAGAATGGGTTTTCCTGGGAACAGGTCCGATGTATAAAAATAATAAGGTGAATGGCGAAGCTGGAGAGTCAGCTGCTCAAAGTTCGAGTGATACACCAGATCTCTTTTCGGGTCTTCAGTCAGATGACAGTTCCAATTCGGCAAATGGACGTTATAATCATATTTCGCCGCGAATGCTTGGGTACGAGTTGCGTGATGCTATCAAAGAATCGATGACTGCAGTGATGAGCCAGCAGAAACGCCAGATTACCGAGGTGAGAATCTTCTTCGACGATGGAACCTATGAAGCGTTCAGCACGCCGAAGCCAAAACCATAATCGTCCAAGAAGGAATTAAGATGTGCAATCAAAAGCTGATTCATATATCAAGAAGGAATTAAGATGTGCAATCAAAGGTGAATGAATTCAATCAAGAAGTAATTAAGATGTGTGAATTGTGAATTGAATGAAATGCCAAAAAGAAACAAGATGTGCGCGTGATGCGTACGAGGATTATTAACTCAATTTAAACAATTTTTAACAAAGTACGAAAATGTTAATTTTTTAACGTATGAGTACGGAAGACTTGGCAAAATCGAGATTTCGAAATTGCCAAGTTTTTTTATGCTCTTATGCAAAACGGCCCTCCCCCTATCGCAGGAGAAGAGCCGTCTGCAGCATTGTCAGAACAATGTGTTGGAATCGTTATGTGGTTTATTCAAAAAGAGGCGTTGAGAGGTATCGTTCGCCTGTGTCGGGTAGCAGGGCAACGATGGTCTTTCCTGCGTTCTCAGGCTTGCGAGCCAGCTCGAGTGCTGCATGGAACGATGCACCTGATGAGATACCCACGAGCAGACCTTCCTTTTGTGCCAACAGGCGTGAAGCTGCGAAGGCATCCTCGTTTGTTACACGTACGATGCTGTCGACATATTCCTTGCGGAAGTTTTGGGGTACAAAGCCTGCGCCGATACCTTGAATCTTATGAGGACCAGGATTTCCACCAGAGAGGACCGGTGATGAGTCGGGTTCGACAGCCACGATCTGTATTTCCGGGTTATGCTCTTTCAGTCCTTGTCCCGTACCGCTTACCGTACCTCCTGTACCAACGCCTGCAACGAAGATGTCGACCTTTCCGTCTGTTCCTTCCCATATCTCCTGAGCGGTTGAGAAGAGGTGGATTGCTGGATTTGCAGGATTGTCGAACTGTTGCAGGATGATTGATCCTGGTATGTTGGCATTGAGTTCGTTTGCCTTTGCGATGGCGCCCTTCATGCCCTCCGTTCCTGGAGTGAGCACCAGTTCTGCACCGTATGCTTTCAGCAGCTTTCTGCGTTCGATACTCATGGTTTCGGGCATTGTGAGGATGAGGTGGTAGCCTTTAATGGCGCTTACCCATGCCAGGCCTACACCTGTGTTGCCGCTCGTAGGTTCGATGATGGTTGCGCCGGGAGTGAGTTTGCCCTCCTTCTCAGCAACGGTTATCATCGACAAGGCGATACGGTCTTTCACGCTGCCGCCGGGATTGAACAGTTCGGGTTTAACGATTAAGTGGGCTTTCAGGCCTTCTTCCTTTTCTATGTTTGATACCTCGAGCAGAGGTGTGTTGCCGATCAGTTCGGCAAGACTTTTATGAATTTTTCCCATAATACACAATATTTCTTATTTGACGTTTGGTTGTTTGAATGGTTTAAGTTTTGTTGGATTTATACCTTTTGCAGTGCCTGGTCGAGGTCGGCAATGATGTCGTCTATATGTTCCACACCGATAGACAGGCGTACCGTTGATGGGGTGATGTGCTGTTCCGCCAATTCCTCTTCGCTGAGCTGTGAGTGGGTGGTGGTGTAGGGGTGAATTACCAGGCTCTTCACGTCGGCTACATTAGCCAGCAGTGAGAATATCTTGAGCGAGTCGATGAAACGCCATGCGTCCTCCTGAGTGCCGTTGATTTCGAAGGTGAAGATTGACCCTCCACCCTGTGGGAAGTACTTCTTGTACAGCTCGTGCGAGCGGTGGGTGATGAGTGTTGGGTGGCTGACGCTCTTTACCTTTGGATGGAGAGTCAGGTAATCAATGACTTTCTGCGCATTTTCCACATGGCGTTCGATTCTCAGCGGAAGCGACTCCACGCCTTGCAGTAGTATCCATGCGTTGAAGGGTGAGATGGTAGCACCCGTGTCTCTCAGGATGACGGCACGTATGCGGGTAACGAAAGCAGCAGCTCCGGCTACGTCAGCAAATACAGCACCGTGATACGATGGGTCGGGCTTTGCAAGGGTAGGATACTTGTCGGCATTCGCCTTGAAGTCGAACTTACCGGCATCTACAATCACGCCTCCAAGACTGCTTCCGTGTCCGCCGATGAACTTTGTGGCAGAATGCACCACGATGTCGGCTCCATGTTCGATTGGACGAATCAGCAACGGTGCGAAAGTGTTGTCCACAATGAACAGAATGTTATGACGGTGAGCAATCTCAGCGATGGTGTCGAAGTCGGCTACGTCAGAGTTTGGGTTGCCGAATGTCTCGGCATAGATCACCTTTGTGTTTGGGCGAATCGCAGCCTCAAGCGCCTTTGCGTCGTTCACGTCCAGAATGGTGTGACTGATGCCCTGGGTAGAGAGTGTGTGGGTAATCAGGTTGTATGAGCCACCGTAGAGGTTGTCCGCAGCGATGAGGTGATCGCCGTTCTGCAATACGTTTTGCAGGGCATAGGTGATAGCAGCAGCGCCCGAAGCGACAGCCAGGGCAGCTACGCCTCCTTCAAGAGCCGCAATGCGCTGTTCGAACACATCCTGTGTCGTGTTGGTCAGACGTCCGTAGATATTACCGGCATCGCGAAGGCCGAAGCGGTCGGCTGCATGTTGCGAGTTGTGGAACACATACGACGTAGTCTGATAAATAGGAACCGCGCGTGAATCGGTTGTCGGGTCGGCCTGTTCTTGTCCTGCATGAAGTGCAATGGTCTCGAGATGTAGATTGTTAGTTGCCATAATTTGTTTCTCCTTTCTTTTAATTTGTTTGATTATTTTTATTCGATTTTTTCTTAATTGCGCTGCAAAGTTACGATTGTTTGAAGATATTTTCCAAACAATTTTGAAAGTTCAGAAAAAATAACTAATTTTGTGCACGAATTGCAGAAGACATTTCTGCCGACAACCGAAAATAACCCATTTGACAGAACGAACATTATGACTGGATTAGACGAAACCGATTTGCAGATCATGCGAGTATTGCAAAGGAATGCCAGGCTGACCATCAAGGAATTGGCCGGCGAAGTACATCTTTCTTCATCGCCCGTGTACGAGCGCATGAAGCGGCTTGAACGCGAAGGGTATATCAAGAAATACACCGCCGTGCTCGATGTCGATAAGCTCAATCAAGGCTTTATCGTTTATTGCAACGTGAAGTTGAAACGTATCAACCGTGATATCGTCAACGATTTCATCACCCAGATCGAAGCCATTCCACAAGTCACCGAGTGCTATAATATCTCAGGTAGTTTCGACTATCTGCTGAAGATACAGGTGCACGATATGAAAAGCTATCAGGATTTTGTGTTCAACACCCTCGGCACCATCGAGTGCCTTGCTTCGTGGGAGAGTACCTTTGTGATGTCGGAAGTGAAAAACGAATACGGCATTCGGATTTAATCCAAATCTGTCATTTGCGATTAATGCGCATCCGATTCGCTCCCTTTCTGCTTCTTCTGCTTGCGAATGATGCCATAGACACTCACGCCGATAGCGATGAGAAGAAGCACGGTGAATACGATGTGATGGACGAGGGGAGTGGAGCGTATGAAGAAATAGATCTGCGGCATACCGAAAAACCTGAAGATGAAGCACACGAAGAAGAGCGCCAATTGACCGATGGTCTCAATCAAGAAAAAGTTGATGAGAAACTGCAGGATTTCGTTATCGCTCTTGAACCACTTCATACTGACGGAATAGCGTTATATGTCAAACACACATCGATATTTGAGCACAAATGTAAGGAAAAAAGATGAAAACGCCAATTTTTTAAAGAAAATGTTTGGCATTGTTAACAATTTGTTATATCTTTGCCATCGAATTATAGTTTATTATTGTATTATTAACATTTAAAACTTTTATTATCATGACATTTGGTCAGTCAGTCAAGTCTTGTTTCAACAAGTTCGTAACTTATCAGGGACGTGCATCACGTTCAGAGTTTTGGTGGTTTGCACTGTTCAACCTTATTACATGTGGATGTTTCTGCATAGGTTCAATTCCTTCGTTCTTTGTTACCATTCGTCGTCTTCACGACACAGGTCGCTCAGGATGGTGGGTTCTTTGCCCAATCGTACCAATCATCTTCATGTTCATGAAATCGCAGGAAGGTGACAACAAGTGGGGTCCTCAGCCAGTAGACTAATTTGAAAACAGAACAAAAAGAGAAGGTGTTGTACAAAGCAATATGTACAGCACCTTTTTGGTTATGAACGAACTGGTCCTCTTTTGGCCATTTGCACAATAATTAATATCGATTATAGTCCTACAAAAGTGTATGATTTCGTGTACACAATAATTCCCGCCTATTGTAAACTCTACTTGGCAAATCAGCCTTAATTGTACAAGAGCGAGAACAGCTCGAAGAAACAATGCCGTATCTTCTACAACACGCTGCATTGCGGAACACCTGCCGAGTACAGGAAGCTGTATAAGAACGTGGAGGACGGAACTGTGACTCGTATCACTTTCGCCACCCTGCCTGATCAGGCGTACAAGAAGCTGCCTGTATTCAAGGAACTGACCGACAGGCAGCAGAAAGCAGTCGATACGGCTGTAGCGAGAATCAGCGGTGTGTCGGTCGTGAAGGGAAAGGTGCAGCCTGAGCATATGATGGAACTGCCGTTCCTCAACGAGTGGGCTGCGAAGTGGCTGGAGGATATGCGAAAGCTGGCTGCAAGGTTCGACAACAGAAGCCTCGACACATTCCGCAGACGGAGTGCAGTAGTCGGTTTCCGTGCCGGAATGATTGCCTACTACCTCTATGGCAAGCAGGACAAGAAAACGCAGGCTAACACATGTGCGTTTGCGCAGTTGGTTGCCGAGCAGATGGTGATTGCACTCCTACGACGATACAACGTGAGCGAGGTGAGCAACGTGGTGCACTATCAGAACATCTGGAACAGGCTTGAAGATGAATTCACAGTAGATGAAGTGGAGGCGGTTGCATCGAGCATAGGTGTGAGCTCTCCTGCAAGGACAATTGTCTTCAGGTGGAAACACAACGGTCTGTTGGACTATGACAAAAAAACAAAAGTGTATTCAAAACGTAAAATTCAGTAAGTATGTCAACAAAGAAGAAATCTTCTACTGAAAATGCATCAGTGAAATCACGAAGGAAATGGTTCAAAAATACGGTCTTGTATTTATGGCTGATTTTGATAAGTTAAAAAAGAACAGACCGCTTTATGTGGGGCTTTGCGAGTATTTAGGAGCTACCAAGATAACTCCATTATTCTCCGATGCTCATATCGCTGAGGGTTTCGTGGAGTTAAGCCGAAAGTACATACCCGAACTAAAGGATGTTAATGTAAAAATCTGTAAACTGACATTAGTATGAAAATCAACGTAAAAATCAAGAAAGTGGTCGCTCAGCGTGAATGGAGCGACAAGCAGACAGGCGAAAACCGCAAGGTGGTTGAGGTGATTGCAGAGGAAATCACAAACGAGGCATACAAAGACCAGTACTTGGTCAGCCTGTTCGACTCAAAGGCAGATGCCTTCAACGACAATTTCAAGGAAGGTGATACAGTCGTTATGAATGTGGGCTTCACGGTAACTGAAAGGTGGTACACCAACAAGCAAGGCAAACAGGCCGTGGAGCTGAGGCAAAGAGTAGCAGGTTATTCAATCTCTAAACTTTAGCGGTATGAAATGCTTTGATTGCAAATACTATAAAGAGGTGGCCTATAAGTGGGGGGAGTGCTTGCACTACCCCTGCATGGTCGAGCCGACCGACCCAGCGTGTAACGACTTTCAAAAGAAAGTAGAGTAAAATGGAAAAGAGGTGCGGAGATTGTAAATTTTTTGGTCCATTCAACAAGCAAGAGGGTACGTGCGCGTTATATCCTGGCGACATTGAAATAAAGATATCGTTTGCATGTCAACATTTTAAAAATAAACGAGCGAAAAATGGAAAAACAAGAATTGAGCGCAATGAGACTCAGCAAGAATTTCGAGCTGAGCGAGTTTGAGGTCAGTAAGACCGCAAGGGAATTAGGAATAGATAATCGGGTACCTGCCGACCTCGTGCCGAGGGTGAAGGCACTTGTGGACGAGATTCTACAGCCTATGCGTACCAGAATAGAGATACCTATCCACATCAGCAGCGGGTATCGGTGTCCGAAAGTGAACAGGGTGAATCACGGAGCGAAGTTGTCGCAGCACATGAAGGGAGAAGCGGCTGATTTCTACATCAAGCCCGAAGATTCGCTCGGATGGTCATTGTGGGATGTAGCAACGCTCATCGTGCGCTTCTTGGACTTCGACCAGCTGATATGGGAAGAACGTCCGAACGGCTCGAGGGGGATTCACGTCAGCTATACGACTCGAAGGCCGAACCGTAGGCAAGCCCTGAGAACGAAGGACGGGAAGCACTACAAGCCTTTAGAGTTTTGAGCGTTATTTTGCTTTCATATATTATGGTTATTTTTGTTTGTTTAACAATCCGAATCAGCTGCCTGAGAAGGTGGCTGATTTTTTGTTACTTTGTTACTTTGTTACTTTGTTACTTTGTTACTTGGTCATTTGGTCATTTGGACTTGCTGCTAAGTGTGGTTGCAAAGTTGGATGAAGGGGCAGTAGGTGCATGATGCCTTCTCCGTGGTTTGGCAGAAAGGTATGTCGGGGTCGAATATCTCTTCCAGGAGGTTTAGAAGCAGGTTGCTGAACTTGGCGTGGCATTGTTGCTGGTAGTCTGTAACCGGCTCTTTGCCGAGCATGATGGCAGGCATCTCTGTTTTCATGGCTCGCTTGATATATACCAGTGTGGGCATGATGGGTGGAATAGGCTTTCCTTCCTTTTGTTCAGATGCGAGACGTGCTTCGCAGTAGTAGAACGCCTGGAAGATGTAGCTTGCTCGATTCTTGGCGGGGATGAAGAGCTCATCGATGGTCGTGGCTGTCTGTGGCTCTTTCGAGGTTTTGTAGTCAACGATTCGGTATTGGGGTAGGCTGTCGATGGTGATGTTGTCTTCGCGGTCAATGATGCCTCCTATGAGAATCTCTCGTGGAATGCCTGCTGAGGTGAACTGGATGTTGTGCCAATAGGGCCGCTCTGTGGTAATGATAGTGAGGGGGGTGAGCTGGTAGTCGTTCTTGATTTGTTTCTCTACATAGCGGGCTATGACTTCGTGGTTGAGCAGTTGGGTGCCGTTGAGTTCGAGTGTGAACTGGTCGGAGTCTATCAGTGGTTCGCTGATGTGGAACATCTCTTTTGCAAAGGCTTTGTCGACACAACGGCGGATGATGTGCTGCCCCTCTTTGGTGATGGAGAGCTGGTCGCCGTTCTTGCTGACATAGTGCTGGTAGAACTGTTGGTCGAGTTGCTTGCCTTTATGGTTGCTGTAGAACCGTTCCATAGCGTTGTGGAAGATGCTGCCGAAGACATTGTCGCCCACATCCTCGCTGACGGTGTCTTCATTGCGGAATCCGCATACATATTGCAGATAGAATTTGAACTGGCAGCTGAGATAGGTGTTGAGGGCTGTAGGCGAGAGATGCGTGATGGCATTGAGGGCCTCCTGCACGTGAGGGTGGCTTTTTTCGATGGTGAAGTCGGGCGAAGTCGGCTGTGAGGGAGCAGTGGCTGGCTGGAGGGGTGCGGAGATGGCTTCGTGGGTGATGATGGTGGCTGGCGAGAGGATATTGTTTTTCTCGTATTTGAGCTGCAACATAAACCGGCTCATCTCGCCACGATGAATGCCTTCAGTGGAATTGTTGTAGACAAGGGTGATGTGCTGTGCGCGTTGTAGCAGGCGATAGAAGTAGTAGGCATAGAGTCCCAGCTGCCGTTTGGCTGTACTCATGCCGTTTGCCTCACGAAGGAAATGGAGGATGAACGAGGTGTTGGGCGTGCTCTTGGGCAGGATGCCTTCGTTGACGGATAGGAGGATGACGTTGTCGAAATCGAGGTTTCGCGTCTCGAGGATGCCCATGAGTTGCAGGCCGACAGCCGGTTCTCCATGAAATGCGATGCTCTTGCTGTTGATGGCTTGGCGCAGCAGACGGATGATTGTATCGGACGATGTGAACTCAAGACCATGATGCTCCATCAGGTCGCAATAGTTGTTGAGCATTGTCCATGCGGTGTAGATCGACTCAGCATAGAGGGCTGCCGACGATGTAGAGGATGTTTCTTCGCCGGAGAACTTAATGGCTACTGACTGGAGGATAGAAGCCACAAGCCGCAGGACGGAGAGGTGGTCGGCAGGGGGTGCGGCAAAGAGGTCGGTGATGAAGTCGCCCGTGAAATCGCTGACACGAGGGTAGGTGGTGTTGTCGCGACGAAACTTGGTGATGAGCGTGAGTGCTTCTTGTTTGTTCATGAGAAGGGTGTAGGGGTGTCGCAACACTTTCTCGGCATAGATATACCGCCATTTACCCTCGGGTGATTTTTCTGAAGGTCCCATCCATCCGCGGAAATAGAGGTCGAGCAAAGCCATCGTGAAACTGGCAACAGGGGTTCCCTGCATCGGGTAGCCCATCGTGATGTTGAGGACGGTAGGCTGCGATTTGTCGCCATAGGTGGGAGGAATGGCGTAGAGGGTAGGCATGAGCAGATGTTCGTCACAGAGCACGACAGCCGTCCTGTTGAGGGGCTGGTTGTCCTTGAGGGTTTGCTGGAGCCATTCGCCTGCATACTGGCTCTGTGCGCTATCTGTGGCAGCAGCCACGAATCGGATGTCTTTGGGTTGCTGGAGTCCGCGATAGAGGTCGTGGCAGTCGGAGAGGCTGTTGCCGAAGAGTTTGATGTTGTCGCTGATGAATTGCCCGGCTTCGAAAGCAGGGTTGTCTTTATAGACTTCATCGTAATCCCAATAGAAGCATACTTCGCAATTATCGCGCAGATAGAGGAACAACACCCTGTCGGTAGCGTTGAGTACGTTGAATCCAACGATAGAAAGATGAAGGTAATGGGTGGTGATGAACTGATGAGCGGTATCGTCGGCTTGTTCCAGTTTCAGTTGTTCGGCGACCATGCGTTTCATCATTCCCGAGTATGCCAGTCCTGCTTCTTGCAAGAGGTTGCGGAATCGCTGGTAGATATCGGGCATCGCTTGCCACATGTGTAGGTAGCGCTTGTGGAGCTCTGTGATAGCTTCTGTGCTGAAGTTTGCGAACAGTTTGCGGATGACCGCTTCCTGTTCTTCGTCGATAAAGTCGAACGATGTGAGTTGTTCGATGTCTGTGATGTTGATGAATAGCTTGGCAGCATCGACCATGTTGTTGTCGATATCGTCGAAATCATTGAGCAGCACTTCGCCCCACGAATAGAACTGATCGAACGACTCGGAGGTATGGGTGACTTCGCGGTATGCCTTGTAGAGGTAGAATACCAGAAGTGCCTTGTCGGCTACCACGAGGGTGCTGAGGGCTTGATAGATTTCGTCGATAGTGGTGTAGCGGGGTGCCCAGAAGGGCGGGGTGAGGTAGTCGGTCAGCTGTTGGTTGAAAAACAGGCTGGCACGCTTGTTGGGAAACACCACCGTATGTTCTTGGAGGGGTGTCTCGGGCTGACGCTTGACTCTGTCGACCAGATGCTGTGCTACTCGATTGAGAAAGGAATTCATCATACTCACTTATACTGGTTTTACCTTATTGTCTTTTATATACCATAGGAAGCCCTGCACTTGAGGCATTCCCATCTCGCGCAGAAGATAGACATATTGGCGCACCTGGCTCTTATGTCCATCAGTTTCCTGTCCCGTCTTATAGTCGATAACGATGGTCTCTGTACCGTTGCTGATGACTCTGTCGGGACGTTTCGATACAGCAACCCCGTTCTCGAGCGTGATGATGTTGCATTCGTTCATCACATGCCATCCGGGTGCGAACCACGAGCGAACCGTTGGGTTTGTCATCAGACGCTCAATCATATCGTTTATCTCAACGGCAAACGCATGGTCTTTCAAAACACCTTCCTGTTGTAGCTGGCGCATGACTTTGGGGATGTCGCTCGTGTCGTGAATCATCTCGAACACCTTATGTATTATCAGTCCCTTGCTGATGTATGAAAGTTCGTGGCTTTCGGATGTGTCGGCTACAAAGTCCTTCGACTTGTTTGACTGACGGAATGAAAGCCTCAAGTTGGAGTGTTTGTAGTTGATAGGGATGCTGTTCAACTGCTCTGTAGGCTTGTCGGTATGCGGCACTATCGTGCCAGCAGGGAGTTCCATTCCCTTCGTAGCATTGAGGATGACATCGTATGCCGTAAAGGTGTCCTGTTCCTTGCCCGTGAGGATAAAGAGGTTGTGTGATGCACGCGTGAAGGCGACATACAGCATGTTGAGATTATCGACATAGTTGCGCATTTCCTCCTCTTCGTATTGTGCGCTGAATGCTGAGTTATGGAGCTCTTTGTTGAACTGAACAGGAATGACGGGCAGCTGTTGGGAGTCGTCGGATTCGCACCATAAGACTGTTGTCTTTCCACCCATATTCCAATTGCAATAAGGAATGATGACTGTGTGGAACTCCAGTCCTTTGGACTTGTGAATCGTTGTCAGCTGGATGCCATTGATGCTCGATGCAGGCACGGTTTCCTTGTAGAGTGATTCGTCCCAGTATTCGATGAACGCATTGAGGTCGGTACCCTTATCGTCGACAAATGCTGTGACCTTGTCCATGAAAAACTGAATATAAGGAGCTTGCCCCTCCAACTGATTGAGTTGGAAGAGCGCATGAATCTCGACGCATAGTTCGTAGAGCGACAGCACTTGCAACTCATCGATGCGACTTAGGAAACCTTGCGGAAGGAGTGTGCCCAATTGCTCCTCAGTGGCTTGCAGGAAGAGGTCGGGCGCAATCATGTTTCCCTTCATGGATTGAAATTGCCACGCTAAGGTGGTGCAGAGAAACATGTTGAACGGTTTCTTTTCACTCAGGTACTCCTGCTGATTGTAACTTGCGATGACCCGCAACGCCAGCATGATCATATTGAGGGCAGGAGAGGCATCGAGCTGGTAGGCATCGTTGCTCACGATGTTGATTCCTGGGAGCGTCGTTTTCAGGTGGTTGGAAATCTGTTTGACGTTGTCGTTAGTGCGTGCCAGGATGGCGATGTCTTCGGGCTGGACATGCTGGCAGTCAATCAAGTCGCGGACGATATCACTTACCTGCTGCAGCATGGCTTCATCGAACGATTGAACCTCATTATCTGCTGCAGGTTCTTGGGGCATCTCACTCAGATCCACTACGCTGACAAATCCTGACTTGGCATGTCGGGGGGCGATTTGCTGAACCACTTCGTGATAGGCGGTTTCGATGTCTTTCGTTTCTTTCGACTCAGGAAACGCCTGTCGGTAGTGCTCGGCTACTTGCTTAGCTGCATTGGTGAAAAACGTGTTGTTGAACGTCACAATCTGTTCATCGCTTCGATGGTTTGTACCCAATGCTTTTTGCAGTTCTTTCTCATCGATGACATCCTTGAAGATGAGGTTGTGACGGATGTTGTTCAGAATGCCCCAGTCGCTGTTGCGCCATCGATAGATGCTTTGTTTCACGTCGCCTACGATGAGACACATACACCCTCTGTCGATACACTCCTTGATGAGCGGAATGAAGTTTTTCCACTGTAATTCGCTAGTATCCTGGAACTCGTCAATCATGATGAATTTGAACGAAGCAGCTGCTTTCTCGTAGATGAACGGGATGTCGTTTCCGTTGATGATTTCGTTGAGTTTATAAGCAGTGTCGGCAAGGATGAAGCGGTTGGTGTCGTTGTTGATTTTGCGAAGGGTTGCATCAACCATTCCCAATAGGCTCATTTGGCTGATATGTCGCAGGATGGCTTTGAAGGTGTTCTCTTGCTTTCGCAAATCGAGCTCGCGATGCATCATTTGCTGGAACTGCGGTTTGTGAGTGGCGTTCAACTCCCCGTCCTTCAACCAATCGGCATCAGGATCTGCTACCAGAGCGGCAGGAATGCGAGGTGTCAGGCCTTTTGCGATTTTGGGAAAGAACGCATAGACACCCGTGCCTCCTTTTATAAAGTAGGATGACTCGAGGCCGTATCGCTCACAATAGTCGAGAAATGCCTGAGCATTCTGAATATGCTCTGTCTGGATGTTGGTGAGCGCCTGCTGCAAATCGCGTTTGTATTTAGTATAGAAACCTTTTACAGCCGTTTTTTCATTGATGGCTTTCTCATGCTGCAGATACTTCTCGTTGAAGATGTTACGACTGAAACTGGTGACTTCTTTATCAATCTTCCAGTTCTTTTCGTTCGTATTGAGTTTGTCTTGGATATATGCCAAAACGGCGTTGTACACATTGTCGCCAATCTTCATTCGTTCAATCATCTGGTGGACAGCATCAGCAAGTGCTTCCTCTTGGTTGAGATCGATGCGCAGGTTGGCTGTCAGATTCAGCTCGCGTGCCAAGTCGCGGATGATACTCTGGAAGAACGAATCGATGGTTTCGATGCGGAAATGGCTGTAGTCGTGGAGAATGAGCGAAAGAGCTGTCTGACAGGTCTCTCGAATTGTTTTCTCCGTCTTAGTATTCTTGAATCGTTCGGTCAGCACTTGCAGGTAGCCGTCTGCACGATGATTACTGGTGGCGATTCCGTAAAGCGTCTCAATAATACGAGTTTTCATCTCGTTGGTAGCCTTGTTGGTAAACGTCACAGCTAGAATATGCCGATAGTTATCTGGATTTTGGATGAGCAGGCTGATATATTCAATGGTCAACGTAAAAGTCTTGCCGCTTCCTGCTGATGCACGTCCCACTTTCAGTTTTCCGATGCTATTCATGATTCAAGTTCAGATAATATAGGAGTTTATAGAGATTGAACAATTGCAGGCAGGGATGGTTGCCGCAGAGATTCTTCCTTATCAGTTCCATAAATGGGGTGCCGCACCGTTTGATGAGTGGTATCACCCCTCTTTTTTTCAACTTTTCGACTTTTTGTAACAGCGAGACTCCTTCTGCCAGCTCAACCCTGAATCTGCTCAGTGTTTGCATAGCAGTTTCTGTTTTCTCCACAAATGTCTCATTATCCTCTAACTCATTGTTCAATAAAGGATTATTGATGTGATAGATTGTAAAGCCGTGAGCTTCCAGATCCAACCCATATTTGACGTCCTCATATCCATATTGACAGAATCGTTCGTCCATTAAGACCACATCTGCTACTCTTTTGTTGATCATGAAGCAGAACGAACGGAAAGGCCATCCTGTCGGTCTGTTGTCAATCGCTTTCAGAAATGCCTTTTCGTAGCGCTTCTCGTAGTAGTACCGTAGATGATATTTGGGGGCAGGCACCTGTTCACTTTGAATCATGTTGCCACATACTACATCATGGGTTTTGCCAGCATCGACAAATTTCTGAACGAAATCATCATTCACCACAATTCCGTCTTGATCCATAAACAGCAAAAGATCGCCTTTAGCAATTTGTACAAGAAGATTACGGATGCGGCTTCTTCCAACGTTTTGTTCTTGTCTGGCAAAGGTACAATGACTGAGTGATTGCATGGTCTGTTGCACCGTTTTCCACACAGGATGATGCGAGCCGTCATCTGCCACAATAATCTCGTAGTCGAGCCTTTTTGACATGGCCATCGTTTCACATTGTTGATGTAAAGCCGTAACCAAGTTACTACAATCATATTCAAAAGTAGGAATCAAAATTGACAACATGGCATATCTTTTTTACTTGTAAATATGGGTTACGGCTACGAAGTTAGTATATTTTTTTGAAAAGTAAGACGAAAAAATGAAAAAAACGCATATAATGTATTAAATATCACACAACAATATCATTTTTTCTTAATTCTTAACGATTAATTCTTAACTATTTCGTACCTTTGCATCGTACTCAATGAGTATTAAGTGCGAGTTAGGTAATTAAAACTATTTATAACCCTTAAAACAAATTAAGAAATGATTCACATTGGACAAGCAATTGAAGCAGAACTCAGAGAACAGGAGCGTACCGTTTCTTGGCTGTCTCGTCGTTTGGACTGCGACCGTACGAAAATCTATCAGATTTTTCATAAGTCTGCAATAAAGACTGATATGCTGATGAAGATAAGCCTTGTGTTAAACAAAAACTTCTTCAAATTGTTGGAGGATGACTATAAGTTACAACTGAAGGCAAAGAAATAAAAAGTCTTTGATGACTTAACAATGACCTACTGTTGTTCAGACGTAAGTGTTGGGCAAGGTAGGTTTTTGTGTGTAATAAAACGAACAAAAAAAATGCAACAACCGCTAGCAGAGCGAATGCGTCCTCAGACGCTTGACGACTATATCGGACAAAGTCACCTGGTGGGTGAAGGTGCAGTGATACGCCGTATGATTGAACAGAAGCGTATTGCATCGTTCATCCTTTGGGGACCACCTGGAGTAGGCAAGACCACTTTGGCCAATATCATTGCCAAGACACTCGAGGTGCCTTTCTTCACACTCAGTGCTGTCACAAGTGGTGTGAAGGATGTGCGTGAGGTCATCGAGCGTGCCAGGTCGTCACGTTTCTTCGGCACAGGTAATCCTATCCTGTTTATTGATGAGATTCATCGTTTCTCGAAGAGTCAGCAAGACTCGCTGCTGGGGGCTGTAGAGCAAGGTGTGGTGACATTGATTGGTGCAACCACGGAGAATCCGTCGTTCGAAGTGATTCGTCCGCTGTTGAGTCGTTGTCAGGTGTATGTACTGAATCCTCTCGACAAAGACGATTTGCTTTGTCTCATGGAGCAAGCCTTGCAGAAAGACGTCTTGTTGCGAGAGCGCAAGATTGAAGTTAAGGAGACGGATGCGTTGCTGCGTTATTCTGGCGGTGATGCTCGCAAACTGTTGAATATCCTGGAGCTGACTACTCAGGAGTCGGATGTCATCACAGATGAGTTGGTGACAAATTGCCTGCAGCAGAATCCGCTTGCTTACGATAAAGACGGTGAGATGCATTACGACCTCATATCCGCCTTCATCAAGAGTATTCGAGGTAGTAACCCCGATGCGGCTATCTATTATCTTGCACGAATGATAGAAGGAGGAGAGCAACCTGAGTTTATTGCCCGCCGTCTAGTCATTTCTGCCAGTGAGGACATAGGGCTTGCCAATCCAAATGCCCTTCTTTTGGCCAATGCTGCTTTTGATGCCGTACATAAATTGGGTTGGCCAGAAGGTCGTATTCCGTTAGCAGAGGCGACTGTGTATCTGGCTACAAGTCCGAAGAGCAATTCGGCCTATATGGCGATCAATGATGCTTTGCGATATGTGGAGCAGTCGGGTAATCTGCCTGTACCTTTGCATTTGCGAAATGCACCCACTAAACTGATGGAACAGTTGGGCTATGGCAAGGATTATAAGTATGCCCATGATTACGAAGGCCATTTCGTCCGTCAGCAGTTTCTGCCCGACGAAGCTCAGGGGCATCAATTCTGGCATCCGCAGGAGAATCCGCAAGAAGCAAAACTTAAGGAGCGGATGGATGCTTTGTGGAAAGGAAAAGTTGAATAAGTAAAAGTAAAAAGAAGGTTAAAGTGATATATCCAGAGAATTTTGAGGCGAAGATAGGGTTCGATGTGATTCGAAAGATGTTGAAGGAGGCATGTCTGTGTCCCCAAGGAGAGGAACGTGTTGATGCGATGGCTTTCTCTTCACAATACGAGCAGATCCAGACAGCATTGCTGCAGACGGCTGAGTTTGTGAAAGTGTTGCGCGAGGAGGAATTTCCTGATCAGCATTTCTTCGATGTACGTCCAGCTCTTCGTCGAATCAAGATTCCAAATACGTATTTGCTGGTTGAAGAGATGTTCGACCTTCAGCGTTCGCTGGATTCCATTGACCAGATTGTGAGGTTCTTTGCTCGCCGTATGGAGGGCGATGAACAGCCCGTTTATCCTGAACTTTCAGCCTTGACTCAAAACATCAAGACTTATCCGAATCTTGTCAGACGTATCAGTCAGATTTTGGATAAGTATGGAGAAGTAAAAGACTCGGCTACCGTCGAACTGATGCGTATCCGTCAGGAGAAGCAGCATACGTCCAACAGCATCTCAGGAATGCTTCATCGTATTCTTCGTGAGGCGAAAGGGGAGGGTGTTGTTGAGCGTGATGCGGCTCCTACGATGCGTGACGGACGATTGGTCATCCCTGTAGCACCTGCGATGAAACGCAAAATCAACGGAATTGTCCACGATGAGTCTGATTCTGGTCGTACAGTCTATATCGAGCCAGCCGAAGTGGTAGAGGCAAACAACCGTATTCGTGAGTTGGAGAGTGAGGAGCGGCGTGAGATTGTCCGCATCCTTATGGTCTTTTCCGATTCCGTTCGTCCTTATGTGCTTGATATGATTCAGTCTTACGAATTCCTAGGCGATATCGATTTCATTCGTGCGAAGGCTAAGTTTGCCATCAATACCAATTCCGTTCTTCCTACTATAGAACCACGTCAGCAACTCGATTTGGAAATGGCCATTCATCCCTTGTTGCAGATGTCGTTAGCAAAACACGGCCGTAAGGTTGTACCGCTCAATATCCGTCTGGACAGCAAACAGCGCATCCTGCTCATCTCTGGACCTAATGCTGGAGGAAAGTCTGTCTGCCTTAAGACCGTCGGACTGCTACAATATATGCTTCAGTGTGGTTTGCTCCTTCCTGCCGCAGAGAGTTCCAATGTTGGCATTTTCCAGAACATCTTTATCGATATTGGTGATGAACAGAGTTTGGAGAACGACCTCTCAACCTATTCGTCTCATCTGCTCAATATGAAGATGATGATGAAACAAGCCAACTATGCAACCCTCATTCTTATCGATGAGTTTGGTGGAGGGACTGAGCCGCAGATTGGTGGAGCTATTGCGCAGGCGGTGTTGAAACGTTTCAACGACAAGAAGGCGTTTGGCGTTATTACCACACATTATCAGAATCTTAAGGAGTTTGCCCAGGACACAGCTGGCATCGTTAATGGAGCAATGCTTTACGACCGTCAGCAGATGCAACCTCTTTTCCAACTGCGTATCGGCAATCCCGGCAGTTCGTTTGCTGTCGAGATTGCACGCAAGATAGGTATCCCCGAAGATGTCATCGCTGAGGCGTCAGAGTTGGTGGGTCAGAACTATATCTCTGCTGATAAGTATTTGCAGGATATATCGCGTGACAAACGATATTGGGAAAACAAACGTCAGGAGATACATCATAAGGAGAAGAAACTAGAATCGACGATCCAGCGCTACGAAGACGAGTTTGATCGCATCCATGCCCAAAAACACGAAATCATAGCAAAAGCAAAAGCTGAGGCACAGCAGTTGCTGGACAGCTCGAACGCAAAGATTGAGCGTACCATCCGCGACATCAAGGAAGCGCAGGCCGAGCGTGAGAGAACCAAGCAGGTGCGTGAGAAGCTCACTCGTTTCAAGGAGCATGTTGACACGTTCCACGCAGCAGGACCTTCAAAATCTTCCATTAAGGAGGGTGGGGAAAGGACTGCTAAAGGGGACAGAAAAGGGTCTTCTGCTCTTCATCCTTCGTCCACAATACCAAAACCTGTAACATTGGCCGAAGGCAGTTATGTCAAGATGAAGGGGCAGACCACCATCGGACGTGTTCTCAAACTCAATGGACGTGAGGCTCTTGTGGCTTTCGGCGCGATTCAGACGAACGTAAAACTCAATCGGCTCGAACCCTCGGAGGTTCCTAAAGCAGAAAACAGAACAGTGAACATAGTGCGGTCTACCACTCAGGATCAGATACGCGAGACGACCCTGCGTTTTACGGGCGAAATCGATGTGCGTGGATTGCGAGGTGATGAATGCCTGCAGACAATCGGGCTTTTTATCGATGATGCTTTGGTGGCAAATGCCTCGCGAGTTCGCATTCTTCACGGAACGGGTAACGGTATCCTTCGACAGTTGATTCGCCAGTATCTCAACACAATCCCTGATGTCACATCCTATCGTGACGAGAATCCCCAGTTTGGCGGAACAGGCATCACCGTGGTTGACCTGCAGTAAAACGAGGATTTTTTCAGTATGATGTATAATAACTTTGCTATCAATTTTACAAAAGATAAGAGAAATGAAAAATGAATTATTGAGAAAGATTATGATGAGAGGCCGACAGCTGTCTGTCATCTTGGTCGTACTTGTTAGCGGATTGGCTGTCACGTCCTGTTCAGAAGACGAAAAGCCCGATATCCCATCGATTGACGATGTCGAATCACAACTTCAGAAGATGACCCTTCGGGAGAAAGTGGGACAGTTGTTCTATGTACGCCCTGAGGTGCTTGACACCACCATTCATTATGGGCAAACTGGCGGCATTGATGCTAGTACGGATGACCTCACCAAAATTAAGTTGCAGGCGGTCAACGCTACAATGAAAGGTGTGAATGAGAAATATCCTGTAGGTGGCGTCATCCTCTATGCTCACAATATCGACTATGAGGCTCAGCTCACAGCCTTCATCTCTCAGATTCGTGCATTGAAAGGTTCTCCGTTGCTCTGTATCGACGAGGAGGGAGGTCGCGTGGCGCGCATCGGGAATAACGCTAATTTCCACGTGGAGAAATTCGAATCGATGGATGCTATCGGTAAGACGGGCGATGCAAAAAATGCATACTATTGTGGCAACACGATTGGTACTTATCTGAAGAAATACGGATTTGATATTGATTTCGCACCTGTGGCTGATGTGAACACAAATCCAGAGAACATTGTGATCGGCAAACGTGCCTTTAGCGACGATCCAGCTGTTGCGGCTCAAATGGTTGTCAGCTATCTTCAAGGACTGAAAGATGCCAATATTATTGGTTGTATCAAGCATTTCCCTGGTCACGGTGATACAAAGGCCGATACTCACTACGGCTACGCTCAGAGTTTAAAAACGTGGAATGAAATGGTGGATTGCGAGATGGTGACTTTCAAGGCAGGAATCCAGTGGGGATGTCAGCTTATTATGACCGCACACATCGGTGCGCCCAAGGTGACAGGTTCCGATATTCCTGCTACTATGTCTTCACTCATTCTGCAGGATAAGCTACGCAAAGAATTAGGCTATCAGAATATCATTATTACTGATGCTATGGAGATGGGAGCTATTACTCAGCAGTATACCTCAGCAGAAGCCACTGTGGGTAGCATCAAGGCTGGTGTTGATATTGTGTTGGGACCTCAAAACTTCATTGAAGCCTTCGATGCTGTAGTCAAGGCGGTAGAAGACGGAACACTTACCGAACAGCGTATTGACGAGAGTGTTCGCCGTATCTTGAAACTTAAGAAGCAAATATCAATGCAGCGATAATACATCTTACAAAGCAAAAGAATATGAAACAGATGAAATTCTGGATGTGGACGTGTCTCCTTACAGTTAGCAGTCTTTCCTTGCTGAATTCCTGCAGCGAGGAAGATGATATGGAAATGCCGGCTCCAAATGTACCGGTTGAAATAAAATGTGTAAAGCCCGACTATTTGAAGCCTGGTGACAAGGTGGCAATGATATCGCCATCGTACTATACCCCAATGGAAAATGTGGAGAAAACAGCTGAAGTGCTGCGCAGTTGGGGTCTTGAGCCTGTTATAGGCCCGAATGTCGGAAAGATACAAGACGGCAAGTATGCAGGTACCGTGGCAGAGCGCATTAGTGACATTCGTTGGGCATTGAACGACCCTGACATCAAGGCTATCCTTTGTAATCGTGGGGGATATGGCACCATTCAACTCATCGATCTCTTGTCGCTGGAACAGATTAAAGCATCACAAAAATGGATTGTGGGCTTCAGTGATATCTCAACAATCCATGGATTATGGAATCGTGCTGGCGTGATGAGTGTTCATGGTACGATGAGTTCGTTTTTGGCTAAGGGTGGAACAGATGAAACCAGTACCTTGATGCGTGATTTACTGCTGGGTAGTATGCCTCGCTATGTTGTACCGGCTCATAAGCAGAGTATCATAGGCAAGGCGACCGGCGTGTTGGTGGGCGGAAACATCTGTACTTTTGCTCCGAACGTTGGTTCACAGGCTGATGCCACAATGGGCAACGACCTCATTCTTTTTATAGAGGAGGTAGAGGAGTCAATGCACAACATTGACCGCCAAATGCGTCTCCTTCAGCTCAATGGCGTGCTCAACCGCTGCAAAGGTATCATCCTAGGTGAGTTTGTTGATTGCGGTTCGGAATTTACCTTCGAGAGTGTCGAAGCTATGCTCTGCGACATGCTTGCTCCCTATCACATCCCTGTGCTCTGCGGATTCCCTGCAGGTCACGGTGATGTCAACCTTCCGCTCGTTATGGGTGCTCCTGTTACCATCGATGTCCGCAATGATGGTGCTACACTGCAATTCAATATTGATGGTACGCAACACGATGTCTTCACTTCTAACATTTCCGCACAGCCAACTCCTGCAGCCGCTCGCCTGATGATGGCAGGAAAGAGTACTCGTGTCCAATAACAAGAAGAAAGGGGGATTGGCTTATTACTCCCTTTTAGAGAGGGGTAGTCAATGTACAACTGTGTATACCCTAATTCCCAGCATTGAAGTTTGCTTTTGACCGTAATCGTAAAAGGTAGTTGGGTCGAGTACTACTTTCTTGTTGAGGGATGAGGCGTGCATCAGGTGCAATTTGCCTTGCTGCCATACTGCAATCCCTACATGACTGGTGTCCAGACCTTCCTTTTTGGTAATCAGCGACACGATATCGCCTGTGTGTACACTCTGCAGTTCGCTCTCAGAGCGGTTTAGAAGCGATTTGGGAATATATCGGTATGTTTTGCCATTGCTGGCCTTCTCTTGTGCAGCAATGACTTTCACAAACTGTGGATTGGCTTTTAGATGCTTGTAAAGGGTAGGGTGAGTCGACATATAGTTGATATTGAGTTTTTGTGTTGACGTGAAGGGGAACTTACCCGTATCCACAGTTTTCACGATTCCTTTCGCCTCATTGTCCTCGCCCCACCAGGTGAAATAATGCAAACGTGAAGTGTAGTCGGTCAGTTTTCCTCCTCGATAGCGTATCGTGCGCAGTTGGTCGCAGAATGCTTGAAAGCTGGATGCCTTAGCGTGATAACATAAGTATAGTGCCAACACGTTCTCCACGAAAGTGGTACAATCTAATCCGCGTGTATTAATAATAAGGTGTTCTTTGTCGCCTTCTTCCAATGTGTGTCCCACATATGGCACACCCAGGAACTGCTTGCCGAAATACATCATTACATTCTCCGGTTTCTCCCTTTGAGCCTGCTTTAATAACTGTTCGATACGAATACTGTCGGCAGCGGTGTACTCTGCCGATTGTGCATGGATGCCCACGAGTGAACAAATCCATATCAAGAAACCAATGATGAATATTCGACAACCAATATCCATTTACTGTTATCCATTACTTATACAAAATTTCACTTAATGTATGCCTTCCAACAAACCTGCTTTGATCTACATCACCACGAATACCATCGATGCGTCCCTTGCTCGAATACTGCCAAATCACATAGTCCTCACCATTGTCTAGATAAGGTTGCTCGGCAGTGTTGTACATAGCAATCATGAAAAGGTAGGGCTTGTAGAAATCATAGTCAGCAAAGTATTTGTTGTAGAAGTTACGGCCCGTATAGATGACGGGACGTCGGCCGTATTCCTCAGTTACCAGTTTTAAGAACTCCTGCAGACGACTGTGGAGGGTTGCTATTGATACACCGCCTGTCACTTCTACATCGATAAGAGGCAACAAATCCTGTTTGCGTTTATCGATGACTCGCTTGAAGAGTGCGAACTGTCCTGCGGCCGATACACCAGGTCGGAAGAAGTGGTAACTACCTGCTTTGATACCGTTTCGACGAGCCTCCGTCAGGTTGTATTCGTAGGTGTCGTCCACCATATAATTCGACTCCGTTGCCTTGATGTACACATATCCAACTTCCTTGCTCTTTGCTACCGTACGCCAGTCAATTCGTCCCTGATAGTGGCTTACATCGATACCATGCAGGTGATTTCCTTCTGCACCAAGCAGTCCGATTACAGGTTGCGTACGCTTATTTGGAGCGGTGTCAGGTGTTGCCTTGAATGTGCTTGCAGGAGCATCAGGTTCAGGTGCCGTCACAACAGTCACCTCACCTTTCTTTACCTTTTTCTTCTTGATGGCAAAGGTGGGTGAGACGATGCAAAGTGACATCAAAATGATAATCAAACGGAACGTCCTCATGAACCTTTAACTAAATACGTTATTACCTTTTTTTCACAGGATCGCACGTCAGACCTACTCCTAACTTCTTGAAAATCTTGCGGTCAATCTCGCTCAGCATCACTGTGCAGTGAGCTTGACAGCCACGCAATTGGGGCAGACTTTCGAGTGCCATACGGCAGTTCTCGTCATGCGGACTTAATACAGACAAGGCTACAAGTACCTCGTCGGTATGTAGTCGAGGATTGTTTCCTCCAAGATACTCCGTCTTCGTCTTCTGTATTGGCTCTATCAAGTCTTGCGGAATCAACTTGAGGGTATGGTCGATTCCTGCGAGATGTTTAGTGGCATTAAGTATTAGGGCAGCACTTGGACCTAGCAATTCGCTCTCTTCTGAGGTGATGATTGTACCATCGGCCAATTCTATAGCTGCGCACGCCTTTCCTAGTGACTGCTCCTTCCGTTCCTTGGCGGCTACGGTGGTCTTGCGGTAAGCACTGTTGATATTTGCCTGTTTGAACAATAGGGCAATTTTGCTTACTTCATTGTCATTTCCTTCACCGTTCGCAAGATGGTTCAGGGCAGTGTAATAGCGACGGATAATTTCGTTTTTGGACGCATCCTGACACACCTCATCATCTGAGATACAGAATCCTACCATATTCACCCCCATATCTGTTGGTGACTTATAGGGATTCTTGCCATAGATACCTTCGAACAAGGCGTCGAGCACAGGGAATATCTCAATGTCGCGATTGTAGTTGATAGCAATCTTTCCGTAAGCCTCGTAGTGGAAGGGATCAATCATATTCACATCGTTTAGGTCTGCAGTTGCTGCCTCGTAGGCGATGTTCACAGGATGCTTCAGCGGCAGGTTCCATACTGGGAACGTCTCGAACTTGGCATAGCCTGCTTCGATGCCACGTTGGTGTTCTTGGTATAGTTGGCTCAGACATACCGCCATTTTCCCGCTACCTGGACCTGGGGCGGTAACGATGACCAGCGGACGTGTTGTTTCTACATAATCATTGCGGCCAAAACCTTCGTCAGAGTCAATCAGGGCAACGTTCGACGGGTATCCATCGATGGTGTAGTGATAATATGAACGGATGCCCATACGTGTCAGTTTATGGCTAAAAGCGTCGGCCGAACCCTGACCGTTGTAGTGGGTAATGACTACGCTGCTGACCAGAAAGCCGCGCTTTTGGAATTCCTCGCGTAGGCGTAGCACGTCCATGTCGTAAGTTATTCCTAAGTCGCCGCGCACCTTTTGCTTCTCGATGTCCACAGCACTGATAGCAATTACAATTTCAGCACTGTCGTTCAGTTGCTGCAACATCTTCAGCTTTGAGTCGGGTTGGAATCCTGGCAACACACGGCTTGCATGATGATCGTCGAACAATTTGCCACCCAATTCCAGATATAGTTTGTTACCAAACTGAGCTATGCGCTCCTTGATGTGTTCCGATTGTATTTTAACGTATTTCTCGTTATCAAACCCGTATTTCATTTCTGTTTTTCCTTTCTTATGAAGATAATATGAATACGGGTTACAAAGTTAGCAAAAAAAACAATATGCAGAATCTCTAATTCACAATTTCCGTCAAATAAAACGTTTTTTTTTGCAATTCTTCCTCGTTTTGAGAAATTTGTCTATCTTTGCAACAGAAACGACAAATGAATAATGTTACGTCTTGCTGCAAATAAAGTAGTCATCGATGGAGAGCGGTTTACCAACCATGTTGTGGAACTGGTAGACGGACTTCTTGTGTGCCATTATCCCCTCATTTATGAACTGCCACAAACTCAATGGCTACGTACCCTTGTCATCGAAGAGGGTAGGGTCGTTTATTCCGAACATTGTTGAAGTATTGTGTGTGAGAGGGTCTCTCAGGCGCAACAGGTAGCAAGAGAACGGTTTACTTCAGTAAATCGGGACGTAGTCGCTTGGTGCGTTCGAGTGATTGCTGGAGTTCCCATTCTTCAATTTTGGCTTGGTTGCCTGATAGGAGAATTTCGGGAACTTTCCACCCTTTGTAGTCGGCAGGACGAGTATAGATGGGAGCGGCGAGGAGGTTATCCTGGAAGGAGTCGGAGAGTGCACTTTGTTCGTCGCCAATAACACCTGGGATAACACGAACGATGGCATCAGCCATACAAGCGGCTACGAGTTCTCCACCTGTTAGAACGAAGTCTCCGAGGCTGACTTCTTTTGTTATAAGATGTTCGCGAATGCGGTAGTCGATACCCTTGTAGTGACCACAGAGGATGATGATGTTGCCTTTGAGTGAGAGCTCGTTGGCCATCGTCTGGTCGAACTGCTGTCCGTCGGGTGTGACAAAAATGATTTCGTCGTATTCGCGTTCCGCTTTCAAGGCTGAGATGCATGCATCAATGGGTTGGCATTGCATCACCATACCAGGGAATCCCCCGAAAGGATAGTCGTCCAAACGACGATGCTTGTCCTCCGTGTAGTCGCGAAGGTTGTGTACATGTATTTCTGCCAGACCTTTTCGTTGTGCCCGGCCAAGGATGGACTTGTCGAAGAATCCCTCGAGGAGTTCTGGGACGGCGGATAATATATCTATTCTAATCATGATAATGCAGACCCCCTCTGTCCTTCGAACATCTCCCCCTCTATGGGGAGAAGGCCAGTCACCCCCGCCATAGAGGGAGGGGGATTGGGGGGAGGGTCTTTATTCTACTGTTACTGACTTTGCGAGGTTACGTGGTTGGTCCACATCTTTGCCCTTGCAGATGGCAATATGATAGGCGAGCATCTGGAGAGGAATGGTGGCGAGTAGCGGCTCAAGGCATTCAAGGGTGCGAGGCAACTCAATATATTCGTCAGCAAGCGCTTTAACGCTAGTGTCGCCTTCTGTGACGATAGCTATGACCCGGCCACGTCGTGCCTTGATTTCTTGAATATTGCTCATGAGTTTGTCATAGAGCACATTCTGTGTAGCGATGACGACTACAGGCATCTCATCATCGATGAGGGCGATAGGACCGTGTTTCATCTCGGCAGCAGGATAACCTTCTGCATGGATGTAGCTGATTTCTTTCAACTTCAATGCTCCTTCAAGGGCTACAGGGTAGTTGAATCCTCGGCCAAGATAAAGGAAATTATGGGCGTAGGTAAAGATGCGGCTGATGTCGCGGATGTGGTCGTTAGCTTTCAGCACCTGATTCATTTTATTTGGAATCTCGTTCAACTCGTTTACCATCATCGCATACTCGTCGGCGCTGATAAGCATTTTCTCTTTAGCAAGTGCTAGGGCTAGCATGGTGAGCACGGTGACTTGTCCGGTAAATGCCTTCGTGGAAGCTACTCCAATTTCTGGCCCAACGTGAATGTACGAACCTGTGTCAGTCGCGCGTGCGATAGATGAGCCTACGGCGTTGCAGATGCCGTATATGAATGCTCCTTTCTGCTTGGCTAATTGGATGGCTGCCAACGTGTCGGCAGTCTCCCCTGATTGAGAGATGGCAATTACGACGTCTTGGTTGTTGATGACAGGATTGCTGTAGCGGAACTCTGAGGCGTATTCAACCTCAACAGGGATGCTGCAGATGCTTTCGATGAGCTGTTTGCCGATGAGACCAGCGTGCCAACTGGTTCCACATGCCACAATGATGAAACGGCGAGCAGTCAGCAGGCGTTCTTTATGGTCGATAATAGCTGAAAGCTTCACAAGGTTTTGATCTATATTGATTCTGCCGCGCATACAGTCCTTGAGGCATTCGGGCTGTTCGAATATCTCCTTGAGCATGAAATGTGGAAATCCACCTTTCTCAATCTGCCCAAGTTTCAGGTCAACGGTCTTAATTTCGTGCTCAAGCGGAATGTTGTTGAAGTCAACGATTTCCAATTCCTTACCCTTTCGGATAACGGCAATATCGCCATCGTTCAGGTAGATGACTTTATCTGTATATTCGATGATAGGGGAGGCATCTGACCCCAGGAAGAACTCTTGCTCGCCAATTCCCACCACGAGCGGGCTGCTCTTACGGGCAGCGATGATTTGGTTGGGGTCGTTTTTGTCAAGAATGGCGATTGCGTATGCGCCGATTACGCGTTGCAGCGATAGGCGAACAGCAGTGAGTAGGTCAACGTTTCTGGATTTTTGGATGAATTCAATCAATTGTACCAACACCTCTGTATCGGTTGTGCTGCGGAACTTCACCCCTTCTTCTTCCAGCTGCTTCTTCAGCGTGAGGTAGTTCTCAATAATACCGTTGTGAATCAGTGCCAGGTTGTTCGATTCCGAGTAATGGGGGTGTGCATTGGTCGAATTTGGTTCTCCGTGTGTTGCCCAACGTGTGTGGGCAATACCTACACAGCCGGTTATATCTTTATCGCTGGTGTATGCTTCAAGATCTGCCACCTTACCTTTTGTCTTGTAAACCTGTAAATCTCCGCAGTCGGTGATGAGTGCTACACCTGCACTATCATATCCGCGATATTCCAAGCGTTTCAGTCCCTTAATCAGTACGGGATATGCACGCCGTGTTCCTAAATAACCTACGATTCCACACATAGTCGTTTTTTTATTTTGTATTTATGTTGTTTGTCCTAAAAAGCGAAAGACTCTGTGTCAAAACGCTATGTTTCGATTGGCAGAGTCTTTGTTGCTTGTTCTTGTGTCGCTTACTTTCTAAAGCAGCCCTAATTCTTTGAATGAATCCACGAGTGCCGAAACACAACGGTCAACTTGTTCCTTTGTATGAGTAGCCATAAGGGCAACGCGAACAAGTGTGTCTTGTGGTGCACAAGCTGGAGGGATGACGGGGTTGATGAATACACCTTTCTCGAATGCTGTCTTAGTCACTTCGAAGGTCTTCTCAACATTGCGTACATACAACGGGATAATAGGACTCTCGGTATCTCCGATTTCGAATCCTGCATCGCGGAACTGCTTCAGTGCGTAGTTGGTAATCTTCCAAAGATTCTCTATACGCTCTGGCTCAGTCTTCAGGATGTGAAGAGCTTCCCTTGCAGCAGCAGTAGCTGCAGGTGTGTTACTTGCACTGAAGATGTATGTGCGTGAATTATGACGCAACCAGTTAATAGTGTCGCTATCAGCAGCAATGAATCCGCCGATTGAAGCAAGCGACTTCGAGAATGTACCCATGATGAGGTCTACGTCGTCGGTTACGCCGAAATGGTCGCACGTACCTCGGCCGTTACGCCCGAACACACCAAGACCATGAGCTTCATCCACCATAATGCTTGCGTTATACTTCTTCTTCAGTTCAACGATTTCAGGAAGCTTTGCTAAGTCACCTTCCATTGAGAAGAGACCGTCTGTAACAATCAACTTGATGGCCTCTGGGCGACAGCGCTTCAGCTGCGCTTCAAGGTCGGCCATATCGTTGTGCTTGTAATGATAGAAGGTTGAGAATGCGAGTCGACGTCCATCTACGATTGATGCGTGGTCGCGGTCGTCGCCAAGAATGTAGTCGTTGCGACCTGTCAAGGCAGAAACTACTCCGGAGTTGACGGTAAAACCGGTAGAATAAACCAGAGCTTCATCTTTACCGACAAATTCTGCCAGTTCGTGTTCCAATTGAATATGGAGGTCGAGAGTTCCGTTGAGGAAACGTGATCCGGCGCATCCTGTGCCGTATTTCTTCAAGGCTGCAACAGCTGCATCAACGATTCTCTTGTCGTAAGTGAGTCCCATGTAAGAGTTGGAACCAAACATAAGAACCTTCTTGCCATCCATGATCACTTCCGTGTCCTGATGACTGTCGATTTCTCTAAAATAAGGGTATATACCAGCCTCCATATATTTCTGAGGCTCTCTATAGTCCTTAAATCTGTCTTGTAACAAACCCATAATTTTCATTGAGTGTGAAGCCAAATCATTAAATATTTCACCAATATATAATATAAGGTGTCATGATTCACCTTTTTTTGGCAACACTCGTTTTATATTATTATTTATTCGATTATTCTTAATATATCGTCATACGGGCTGCAAAGTTACGAAAAAAGTAGCAGACTCCACTCTTTTTTTCAAAAAAAATGCCGTTTCTGTTAAAAATCATATTCAAAAGGACTGATAACTCGTTCTTTTTTTCTACTTTTGCAAGCCGAATTTAGCAAAAGGCATGTAAATTAAACATTGACCATTGAAGAAAATAGTATTCATATACAATCCAATCTCAGGAGTTTCGGGTAAGCGCATGATTGTCAGCCAGATTGAGAGCCGACTCGATCGAACGCTCTATTCCTACCACATCCGCAAGACTGAGTATGCCGGTCATGCGACTGAATTGGCGCGTGAGGCCGTCAGCGAGGGTGCAGATGTGGTGTGTGCTATTGGGGGCGACGGAACTGTGAACGAAGTGGGGCGTGCGCTCATCGATACCAATACAGCATTGGCCATTATTCCGTCAGGCTCCGGAAATGGATTGGCTCGCCATCTTCATATTCCGCTCGACCCTATCAGTGCCATCCAACTAATCAACGAAGGGACGGTACGTAAGATGGATTACGGTGTTATCAACCTCCATCCGTTCTTCTGCACATGTGGAGTGGGTTTTGATGCATTTATATCCGAGAAATTTGCTAAATCTAAGATACGCGGCCCGATTGCTTACATTGAGAACGTGCTGCGTAACGGGCTGATTTACAACCCTGAGACCTACGATATCGATATGGTGAGCGAGGAGGAGGAACATATCGTACAGAAGGCGTTCCTTATTGCTTGCGGCAATGCTTCTCAATACGGCAACAACTTCTATATCACTCCCCAGGCATCTGTACGCGACGGCTTGCTCGATGTGACAATCATTAAGCCGTTCACGCTGATCGACATCCCTCAGATGGCCATTCACTTGATGGGCGGCACCCTCGATGATGACAGCCACATGAGCACCTATCGATGCAAGAGCCTCTCGATTTATCGTCAGCAGCCAGGTGCTATCCACTACGACGGCGATCCGGCTGAGGCTGCGAGCGAAATAGAAATCGCTATTGTGCCAAAGGGCCTCTTATGTGTATGTCCTAAGGAAGAAGGAATGCTTGATGTGGCAGAAACTGTCCAGAATGCCATCGTGGAGCAGTTGCGCTTGGCTCAGATGCGCTCTGAGGAACTGATTAAGCTCAACCGCCGCAACAATAGGCTCATACGCGAGCAGACGCAACGAAACACGAAGAAACTTCGCGAAGAGACGAAGAAACTGTTGAGTAAAATCAAAAAATAAGCAAGGACCGATGCCCTTGCTTATTTCCTTTATTTACTTGTGTCGTCTGGCGGCTTTTTTCTTTACTTTACCGCTCGTAACCTTGTCCTCGACGACAGTACTCTCAACCTTGTCTTTGACGACTGTACTCTCAGCCTTTCCGTTCATTTTCTCAATCTTGAAGTCGGTGGCTGAGAACCATCCCGTGGTTGGCTCCATGCCAGTGTATTCTTCGAGGGTGGTGACACCGTAGGTGATGCTGCAAGGCTGCTTTACCACAAGGTCGTCGATGACTACGTAGCTCCATCCATAGCCGTTACCCCAGTTGGCATCAGCAATTTTCTGCAATGTGGTCTGAGTCTTCGATTTCAGCATCTCGAAGGCGAGAAATTCGTCTGGGTTGCTCACTTCGATGTCGAAACTGTCTTGTAGCATCACGCTTGCAACATGGTGGATCGGGCCACCTTCTGCTTCGTAGACAGGAATCTCAGCCAGACGAATCTTATTGTCGCTACCGAGGATGGCGAAGACACATTTGTGCTCGTCGTTGGCTTTCACAACAGCCGAGAGTCGATAAGTACCAGGCTGGAGCGAGTCGTAGCGTTGGATAAGTACCTTGGCTGGCGTATCGTCGCAATAGACATCGAGGTAGCGCTTGTCTACGTTGCCGTCCATATACTCGCCAGAATAGGTGCAGCGCTGGCCGTCGCCCCATCCTTCGTCAACGACTACGTTCCATCGGCCGTCTTGCAGGAAGTTCCAGTCTGTGTTGTTGTGGTAGAAGCCGTCATCGCGGATATATTGCTGGCGCTGAGTTTCCCTTTCCGCTTCGATAGCCTCGCGTTGCATGTCTTCCAAACGTTCGTATTGTGTTGTGGAGAGGATGATAAATACGATGCTGACGGTAAGGGCAGCAACCCATCCAAGTGCCCACAGAATGCGCTGCAAATTGCTCATCGGCTTGGCTTTCTTGAACGAACTCAGCGACGAATGGATGCTGCAGTAGAGCACAATGCCGACCGAGATAATCATGGTGACGCAGGCGATGAGTAGGTAGAAGAAGAAAGTTGTACGTTCTGATGTCCAACCTAGGACGACATCGCCGTCTAAGAATTCTGGGATTTCACGAGATAAGACCGTGAATAGGATGGAAGCTGTGATGATACAACCTATGAAACTGATACCTGTACAGATAGCGATGATGATTGACATGATACCCGTGAAGATGTTCCATCCGCTCAGGTCGTTCTTCTTCGTATAGGGCATGTTTTGCTGCTTCACCTCGCTCGTCAGGTTCTCAGGCGTGACGGGCACACCTTTCATCTTCAGGCTTTCCTCAGGCGTGCTGGCTGCCGGGATGCAAAGGCCAAGAATGAAATAAGCGATTTCTGGAACGAGTGCCACAGGAATAAAGATAAAGAAGAAAGGTCCCCAGAATACTGCTGAGACGACAGTCACGAAGATTCCCCACCCAATGCACAGCAGGACGAACAGCCAGCGTAATGTGTTGGCACCAGTCCCAAAATAGTGGGCTGCTCCCGAGAGTACACCGAAGAACACACTATGGAATGTGTCACGATAGTATTTCTTCTTGTTGAGCATTTCGTGCAGATGGGTAGCCTTTTGTGTCTGCTGATTGGTCGAGTTTTTCTCTTTAGCGTCTTGCTCGTCGCCTTCAGTGATGTCCTTCAGGTCACCAATCTGGCTGATGATGCTCTGTACGTTCTCAATCGTGATGGCCTGAGTACCGTTTCCCATCAGTTCGTCGAAGAGTTCTGCGATACGCTGCTCGATATCGTCAGCAATCTCACTGCCACCTTCCTGTTTCATGAAATAGTTGCGGAGCGTCTCCGTATAGTGGCTCAGGAGTTCGTATGCGTCCTCATCAATCTGATAAAGACGTCCGCAGAGGTTGATTTGTATATTCTTTTTCATTGTTCTTGAGTATTTGTTTTTGTTGAAGTCATATAAGTTCTATAGGACTTAGGATTATTAGCCGGTTATGGTGATAAACTTTTCGAAGTTCTTCCGCTTGGTAGCATCCATAATAAGAAAGATATCAATGAGCCACCAAACACCACATCCGCCACCTGTGAGCAGTTTGCCTATACCAATCCCGATGTCGCCGATGAGGAAACGGTCGATTCCATATCCTCCTAATACGACCGAAAGCACAATCGAAAGGATTGGATTCGTATAGTCGGCAGCCATGATGGCCATTTCGTTGTCTGACGCTAAGTACGTCATGCGTTCCTTAATCATAGGAATCGTTTCTGCTGGGAAGTAATCCCCCTTTGTTGCGATGAACAGGTTAATTTTCTCTGCTTCCATTTTCTTGATGCTTAAAATTGGTTAATAGTTACGGAGGTGCCTTTGATGTTGTGCACCGTGTTTTCTAATTCGTTCCAGGCAAGGTCCATTTGCTGCAAAGCTTCGCGGCCCTCCTCGGTCAGCACGTAATACTTACGTGGAGGTCCCTGCGTACTTTCCTGCCATTCGTAAGAGAGAATCCCGTCGTTCTTCAGTCGCGTAAGAAGAGGGTAGAGCGTGCCTTCCACCACCAGCAGGTTGGCTTCCTTCAGGCGCCTGATGATGTCGGTGGTGTAGTAAGGCTTTTCTTTGAGAAGGAGCATGATGCAATAGTCGAGCATCCCCTTCCTCATCTGTGATTTTGCATTGTCTACATTCATCTTTTTTACATTAAATTAGTGATTCTTGCTTTAGCCAGTACTGTTTTACGCCACAAAATTATGCAAAATAATAATACCTTGCAATACATAGTACTAAAAATCTTTCAAATCTTAACCTTTTTTAACTAAATGAGCCCCGTTTTGCATTATTTCTCTGCTATTTTACACCCCAAAGCGATGTTTCTGTAGTGAGCATTAAACCCAAATTGGGTTAACGTTAGGAGTCAGCATTAAGAATTAAGAGTTAGCCATAAAGGATTAGGAGTAAACGAATTTAGAGTTAGGGTTAAGAAATCGCAATCTCTTAACCATTCAAAATTAGCAAAATGTCCTACAAAAGTGTGTGTATTTCAACACACTTTAAATTTCGTGCATTGTAAACTCCACTTAGCAAATCGGCATTTATGAAACGAAAAGTCAAAAAAATGAAAAAAAGATGCAATTTTACGTGTGTTTTTTAGTGATCTGACATCAAGGATAATACGAATGACCGGTTGCGTAAAAATTCTGCTTTTGCTGCCCAAAAGTGCTGTTTTTTTAGTGGCAAATCATCGGTTCTGACCAGTATTCTACCAGTGGCTTTGTTAAGGAGAAATCCATCAAAACACCTTCCTAGGGTACTACAGGGCATTCTTGAACTTACCACCGTTGCAGTTGTTGCAATTGTTGCAGTTCGTTTTGAATGATGAACATTGAAAAATAGGTTTATTTATATATATTATATATATAATATATATAAATAAAAATTTCTTTTTGATTTTCGGTAACCAAGAAATCAACTGCAACAACTGCAACACTGCAACGCATCAACCGACGATTTAAATCAACCGACGTTTTAATAATAAGGTACGCGAAATGCTATCTCCGACTTTACAAACGTATAGGATATTTACAAAAATTCGTTGAATTTACAAAAATATTTCGATTTTTACATTGTGCATTCAGATTTTTTTCGTAACTTTGTAGTGTCAATAAGGAAAAGGCGCGCGAGTGCCGAGTACCTACCTAATACCTGGCGAGGTGTACAACCTCTTTCTGACTCCCAGCCTAACCCCAGCCTTCAATGGTCTTTGCACCCCCTTTGATTCCACCGTTATCGGGGGACAGAAGCCCTCAAGGGAAGGGAGCAGTAGGGAAGATGTAGGAGGAAGTGAAAAGGTCAAAGCTCCAAAGTCAAGGTTCGAAGGTCGAAATGCGAGAGTACGACTTGTGATTAGTGGGTCATGATGTAGTCGTAGATGCGGAGCACGTCTTGTGTATCGACCACACCGTCACCGTTTACATCGGGCCCCTCTCCGTCTCCCCCGAGGGGGAGGGCGCCATTCTGGATGTATTCATAGATGCAGAGAACATCCTGAGTGTCGACTATACCATCGCCGTTCACGTCTTCGCTGACGGCCGTTTGCCGTAGGGTCGATAGGCATATCCATCCGAAGCGGTCTGCGCTGGAGAGGTCGTTCTTGTAGTTGCCTGCCGAGGTGTCGACATTGCGGATGATACGTGTGCCATAGATGAGCGCCTTGCCTGTTTCGTCCATCACTGTGATGTCGATAGAGCGACGCAGTACGGTGGCTGCGGGATAGTTGAAGGTTTGTAGTCCTCCAAATACCAATGGGTCTTCAAGAGCCAGCGAGTCGGCATTCTCGGGGATGGTGCCATCGAGGTTGTTGCGCTGGAATACGGCTCGGCGTTGTGACTTGTTGCCATAGATAGGTTCGCTGCTGAAGCCTGCGCTGATGAGCATATTGTCCGTAATCTTTGCTTGTCCGACGGTGCATGCCAGGTAATAGACGTTCTGATTTACGGCAATACTTTTGCCGAGACCGCCTTCGTAAAGCAGTATGATCTTAAAGCCTGTGTTGGTGACGTCCCAGATGCGGATGTTGAGTGCATTGGTCTTGATGTTTGGCCGGGCTTCTGCAATCACGACTGGTAGCACGCCTTCGGGAAATGGCTGTTGGAAAGTGACTTGAACGGTGTCGGATTTGACTTTCGCCACACCTACCTCTACGTCCATCGCACCATATTTATAATTGCCTGGCACAATAGCCAGGAATGAGGTGTTTTCCTTTGCATTGAGCGTCTGGGTGCCGGAGTATGCCCAAGGCAGCATCTGATAGGTGAACGACTTGGTGGAGGCTTTGTCGATGAGGGTTACGGGGTTCATCGTCGCATTCTTGTTGGACGTAATACCCATAAAGAGGGCAGGGGTTGTGGTCATCGGGGTGCTGAAATTGACGATAATGCCATCGAGGCTGGTCACATCGAGACGTCCGAATTGAATGGTTTCGTTTCCCGTTGATGCGGTGATGCTTGCTGATGCTGTGCCTGAGTACTTTGGCGTCTTGCTGCCGATAGGGTAGGCAGCGATGCGATAATAGTTGGCTCCTGCGGCTGTATGTGTGTCGGTAAACGTATAGTTGGAACCGGTTTTCGATGTGGCATCCTTGAGTTTTACGTTACCTATCCACACGTATTTGTTGGTTCCCGGACGCATACACTCCACCGTCAGCGAGTCGAGCATATCGCCGTTGGGGTCGTCCCATTTCAGCGAGCAGCTGCTTGTCGAAGCGTTGACGGTAGCTGTGAGCGATTGAGGCTTGAGGCATACCACATTGGGCACTTTCTGAATCGATGCGTTGTAGCCCATTCCGTCGTCCATGCTTGCATAGTATTTGCCCAAGTCTGTCAGCTTGCCGTTCTCGTAGATGTGTGCTTTGCTTTCGCTGTTCCAATAAGCATAGCGTTCGACGCGGCTGTTGTTGTTGAGGATGTTTAGGAGGTTCTTGGTCTCGGAGAGAATCTGTGCTTCAGTCACTCCGCTCCCGAATGCTCCGTTTCGGTTCCACGATGCTCCCCAAATCCATTCCGATATCCAGATGGGGCGACCGTTACCGTAATTGTCGCTATACCAGGTGAGGTTGTTGAACGAGCCCGATGCCCAATAGCAGTGCAGGTCGAGAATATCGCAGCGCCAGCCGCGTGCATCAATCGAATCCATGAATGCTTTGAGGTGGTTCATCGAACCGTCGTGAGAACTTTCCGAACAGAGACGCATACCTGTACGCATGAGGTTCTGCCAGTTGTCGAGCACCACATCGACACTCTGCGGATGATCGTCGGCACTGTTGCCTGGCTCGTTGTTGGTCTTCATGTGACACGAACCCGTCACCCCTCCGCAAGTAGCCACAGGAGGCCAGTCTTCATAGATATGGTTTGGTACCCATTCCACATCGGGCAGGTTGCTTTCGTTGCCTTGTCCCCAGTCGTAACACCAGCTGGAGTTGACTGCTGCATTGGCGTTGTAATCACCGTTGCTTGCCAATCCTGCCTTGTGGGCATTGTACCAATGGAACAGACGATAGGACGAGACGCGCCCGCTCATATTGGCTGGAAGGTCCATCTCGAGGTCTTCTTGATCGGCAATGAAACAGCGGCTGTAGCCCCATCCGCTCTTGCCCAGCGCAAAGGTGACCATATAGCCGCGCTTCAGTTTGAACGACTTGAAATTGTTGTTCAGGGTCGCATTCGTGAGGTCCTTCATAAAACCTCCGTTACTGCCTATGGAATAACCGTCGATCGACTCGCCTTGAAACCCTTTCTCTGTGTAGCATGTGAGGGGCTTGAAGTCTTTGCCGTAGGGAAAAATGATAGCACCACGATCGTACATCCTCACTTGGCAGTTCGTGCCGTTTACCGCCTTCTCACCGTTAATATAAAGGTGGCTCATCCACGACTTGATGACGGCACTGGGCTTGATGCGCTTGATAATCACTACTGCGTGTGTTGTATTCTCGATGTTCACACTACCTGCTGTAGTGAAAGGTGTTTCATTCGTGATGATATAATCGACATCGTCAGTAATCGTCACAGCCGATGTTACTTGAGCGACGTTTTGTTTCTTATTTGCAGCCGACAGATTGCCTGCCGTCATGAATAGGGTGATAAGGGTGATAATCAGTAGTCTCATCTTTTCCGAGATTTGATGGGGTTTGTAATCCGTTTTCTTGTGAGTGCAAAGTTAGGAAAAATTTGTCAATTATGAATTATTTGGAAAAAAAACTAACGCTCAACACTAAAAAAACACTCTTATTGCACTTACTTCCCCTTTTTTTTCGTATCTTTGCAACCTAAAATGTAATTTTGATAATGGAATTTACAGCAAGCCAAGTTGCGGCATATATCAATGGAACAGTAGAAGGTGACGTGAATGCCGTAATCAACAACTTCGCAAAGATAGAAGAGGGAGTGCCGGGAGCTATCTCGTTCTTAGCCAATCCTCAATACGAACAATACATTTACAAAACCAAGTCATCGGTTGTACTTGTCAACGAAGACTTCAAGCCTACACAGCCCGTTGCTGCTACACTTATTCGTGTGAAGAACGCATACGAGGCTGTGAGCCGTCTGTTGCAGCTGTACGAGTCGATGAAGCCAAAGCGTACGGGTATCAGTTCGCTGGCTTTTATTGCCGAAACAGCCAAAGTGGGTAAGGATGTGTATATCGCACCTTTCGTAGCAATAGGCGAAAATGCGGAAGTTGGTGATGGTGCAGAACTGCATCCTCATGCCACGATAGGCCCTCGAGCCAAAGTGGGTAAGAACACCATCATGTACAGCAATAGCGTGGTTTATCACGATTGTGTGGTAGGCAACAACTGTATCCTTCATGCGGGATGTGTCATAGGAGCCGACGGATTTGGCTTTGCACCTACTGCCGAAGGGTACGAAAAGATACCTCAGATAGGAATCGTCACCATTGAAGATAATGTTGAGATAGGAGCCAACACCTGTATCGACCGCTCTACGATGGGCAGCACGATTGTCCGCAAGGGCGTAAAGCTCGACAATCTGGTGCAGATAGCCCATAATGTGGAGGTAGGAGCCAATACGGTGATGTCAGCCCAAGTGGGTGTGGCTGGTAGCGCGAAGGTTGGCGAATGGTGTATGCTTGGCGGACAGGTCGGTGTGGCTGGACATATTACGCTTGGTGACAGGGTATATGCCGCAGGACAGTCGGGATTGTCGGGAGGACGGAAGCTGAAAGACGGTAACTGCACCGTGATGGGCTATCCGGCTATCGAGCATCAGAACTTCGCTCGCAGCGCTGCTGCCTATAAGAACCTGCCCAGCCTTGTGAAGCAGGTGAACGAACTACAGAAAGAAATAGACGAATTAAAGAAGATATGCAAAAACAAGTAACCCTGAACGACAGTTTTACGGTAAAAAGCAAAGGACTGCATTCAGGCAAACTCATTACCGCTACATTTTGTCCAGCACCAGAGAACTATGGCTACAAGATGCAGCGTATTGACCTTGAAGGGTGTCCCGTCATAGATTGTCTCGCCGATAAGGTAGTAGAGACGACTCGTGGTACCGTTATCGCAGAAGGAGATATCAAGATAAGTACTATCGAACACGCTATGTCGGCTCTCTATGCATCAGGAATCGATAATTGCCGTATCGAGCTTGATGGCCCTGAGATGCCGATTCTCGATGGCAGTTCGCTGGTATTCATACAGAACATCCAACGAGTAGGACTCAAAGAGCAAGAGGCGGAAAAGTGCTTCAAGACACTCGACCACGAGATAGTGATTGACGGAGAGAAGGGCGAACATATCGTCATCAGTCCTGCCGACAAACTCACGCTCGACATCACCATCGCTTTCGATTCGAAGATGCTGGCAAGCCAGTCGGCTACGCTCGATGATATAGCTGATTTCGCTACCGAGGTGGCATCAGCACGTACATTCGTGTTCGTGAGAGACATCCAGCCGCTCTTCGAATTGGGATACATCAAGGGAGGCGACCTCGACAACGCGATTGTGATTTACGAGAATCAGCAGTCGCAGGAGCGATTGGATAAGTTGGCCGACGAAATAGGCGTGCCGCATATCGATGCCACGAAGCTGGGTTATCTGAACCGCCGACCTCTGACTTGGCCCAACGAGATGGCTCGCCATAAGTTGCTCGATATCCTTGGCGACCTTGCGCTTGTAGGACGTCCGCTGTTGGCTAAAGTGGTGGCTTATAAGCCAGGACATACCATCAACAATAAGGTGGCAAGAGCAATCATTGAAGATTGAACGTTTTAGATTTAGATAAGATATATGTCAAAAATCAGTCCATTAGCATTTATAGATCCAGAGGCAAAGATTGGTGAAAACTGCACCATCGGTCCTTTCTGCTTCATCGATAAGGGAGTAGAGATAGGCGATAACAACGAACTGATGAACAGCGTAACCTTGTTGAGAGGTACTGTTATCGGCAACGGAAACATCTTCTTCCCAGGAGCCGTCATCGGGGCTATTCCTCAGGATATGAAGTTCAAAGGAGAAGATTCCTTGGTTGTCATAGGCGACAATAACAAGATACGCGAGAATGTGACCATCCATCGTGGTACTGCCAGCAAGGGCATTACAAAGGTGGGCAGCAACAACCTCATCATGGAGAATGCCCACATCGCTCACGACTGTGAATTCGGAAACGGTATCATCATGGGTAACTCTACGAAGTTGGCTGGCGAGGTGATTGTCGACGATAACGCCATCATCAGCGCAACCGTATTGGTACATCAGTTCTGCCGCGTTGGTGGATATACGATGGTTCAGGGTGGTACTCGTACCAGTATGGACATTCCTCCGTTTGTGATTGCTGCTCGCGAACCGGTTGCTTATTGTGGTATCAACCTCGTGGGATTGCGCCGCCGTAACTTCTCTACCGAGCTCATCAGCGACATCCACAATGCCTATCGTATCATCTACAACAGCAACCTGCGAATTTCGGAGGCATTGCAGCAGATACGCGAGACCATCAAGGTGGGACCTGAAATCCAGTATATCATTGACTTTGTGGGTGACTCCCGCCGAGGTATCATCCGTTGACAATTCATAATGCATAATTCATAATGCATAATTGAATTGAACGAATAGAGAAATAAACAAATTATAATAATAGCCAATCGTAAATTGTAAAATAGTAAGTTAGACTATGATTTACCGATTTATTATCATCTCCGACGAAGTGGACGACTTCATGCGTGAGATTCAAATAGATGCCGATGCTTCGTTCTTGGATTTCCACAAAGCAATCCAAACGACCTGTGGCTATAAGGACGGTGAGATGACCTCGTTCACGATTTGTGAGAACGGATGGGAGAAATGTCAGGAGATTACCCTCGAAGAGATGGATACCGAAAGCGATCAGGATTCATACGTAATGGCCGATACCCGCATCGGAGATATGGTGGAGGAAGAGCGTCAGCATCTGCTTTATACCTTCGACCCGCTGGCCGACCGTTGTTTCTTCATCGAACTGGCAGAAATCATTACAGGTAAGTCGCTCAAAGCACCCAAGGTGACACGCAAGATGGGTGAGGCTCCTCAGCAGACACTCGACTTCGACGAACTCTTTGCTCGCAACCCAATCGAAAGCTCGTCCGATCTTGACGATGATGACGATATGTTCGGCGATGGTATCGACGATGAGGAGATAGGACTTGAAGGTTTGGAAATCAGCGACGGCAACCCCTATGACTAATACACTTGTTGTTCTTCTGGGACCGACCGCAGTAGGAAAGACAGAGCTTAGCATACGACTTGCTAAGCTCTTGTCATGTGATATCATCTCAGCCGATTCGCGTCAGATCTATCAGCAGATAGATATCGGGACAGCCAAGCCTACGAAGGAAGAACAGCAAGAGGTGCGACATCATTTCATCGACATCCTGCCTCTCGACCAGTATTATAGTGCAGCTCAGTATGAGGCAGATGCACTCCAGCTGATCACATCGGCATTCAATCGTCAGAGTCGTCAGTTCTCTTCTCCAAAGGAGCAGGGAGCAGAGGTTTGTCAGCTGATGGTGGGTGGAAGCATGATGTATATCGATGCAGTTACCAAAGGTATCGACGACATCCCAACCATTGAGGACGATACGCGTGCGATGATGCGCCATAAGTTCGAGACAGAAGGACTTGATGCCCTGTGTGCCGAGTTGCGTCTGCTCGACCCCGAATACTACGACTTGGTCGATAAGAAGAATCATAAGCGTATTGTTCATGCACTTGAAATCTGTTACCAGACAGGGCGCACCTATACCTCTTTCCGTAAGAACCAAGCCAAATCACGTCCGTTCCGTATCGTCAAGATAGGTCTGAGACGAGAGCGTGAGAACCTGTTTCAGCGTATCAACCAGCGAGTCGACCTGATGATGCAGCAAGGCCTGATGGACGAAGCCCAGCGCCTGTATCCGCTCCGACATCTCAATTCGCTCAATACGGTGGGCTATAAGGAACTGTTCAAGGTGATCGAGGGTGAGTGGGAACTTCCGATGGCAGTCGAGCGCATCAAGAAGAATACGCGCGTGTATGCCAAGAAGCAGATGACCTGGTTTGCCCACGATGCTGAGATTCACTGGATAGATGTGGACAAATGGCCCGTAGAACAGCAAATCCAACAAATTTGTGACTTGCTGAAATCAAAAGCGGAAGAATAGACGGAAAAACTTGTGCAAGATGATACGATTATCCATGATATGTTTTACGCTATAAATTAAAATGACTATCTTTGCACAAAGATAGTCATCCTTAGAGCCGCATGCGGGACTCGAACCCGCGACCTACGCATTACGAATGCGTTGCTCTACCAACTGAGCTAATTCGGCAATGTTTTCATTTTCGGGATGCAAAGTTACAAAAAAAAATGAATAGGGATAAGTGAAAAGTAAAAAAACTTGATTATACAACCCAAATTTGTTTAGAAATGAGGATTTCTTTCATACTCTGTCTGCTTCTTGCGACATCAATAATCACCCAGGCGCAGAAATACGAACTGCCCAAACCCCTGAATCGGACCGACGAGAAGACGCTGGTTCACGAAGGCTATACCTGCTCATTCAACACCTCGCGCCTCACGCCTACGTATGTTGCCTGGTGCCTGACTCGCGAGCGTGTGAACGGTAAGGTCAAACGTACCAATTTTTTTGATGTCGACCCCTCTGTCGAAAGCCGCTATCAGGTGAGGCATAGCGACTATTCGGGTACACGCTTCGATCGTGGACACATGTGCCCTGCTGCCGACAACCAGCATAGCCAGAAAGCGATGGTGGAGTGTTTCTACATGACCAATATGTGTCCTCAGCGTCACGCCCTCAATTCGGGTGCGTGGAACGACCTCGAGATTCAATGCCGCTCGTGGGCACGCAACTATGGAAGGGTGTATATCTGTTCTGGTCCCATCTACGACAAGAAACCTTATCAGACCATAGGCAACCGCAGAAGTTGCCGTATTGCGGTGCCCGACCGCTTCTTTAAGGTCGTACTGATGGTGGGCAGGCAGACCAAGGCCATCGGATTTATCTATCCGAACGGTTCTGCCAATAAAGAGATGCGCAGTTATGCTGTGAGTGTGGATAAAGTAGAGCAGGTCACAGGACTGAATTTCTTCTACCTGTTGGACGATAAGATAGAGAATCAGATTGAGAAAGAATGTAAACCAAGTGCATGGGGAATATGAAACAGTGTAAAGACTTAACAATCACAGCAGCAGAGCATCCCAACCAAGGGTATGTGCTGCTGAAGCTGACGGATGCCGAGCCGCTCCCAGAAATCAGGGCGGGTCAGTTCGTAGAGATAAAGGTGGACAACAGCCCTTCGACCTTCCTGCGTCGGCCCATCTCCGTGAATTTCGTCGATGAGGCTCGCAACGAGCTGTGGCTGCTGATTCAAATCGTAGGGGAGGGCACTCGTCATCTTTCCCAACTCCAAGTGGGCGACACGCTCAATGTGCTGTTCCCCTTAGGAAACGGTTTCTCACAAGGTGTGGCAGGCGAGCGTGTGTTGCTGGTCGGTGGAGGCGTAGGCATCGCTCCGTTGTTGCAGTATGCCAAGCAGCTTCGCCAGGCAGGAGCTACACCTTATTTATTATTAGGAGGACGCTCAGCCGGCAATCTTCTGCAGTTAGACCTCTTCCGTCAGTATGGTGAGGTGTATGTGACCACCGAAGACGGCTCGATGGGCGAGCAAGGATTCGTCACCAACTCTTCACTCTTCACTCTTCACTCTTCACTCTTTTCCCGCATCTCCTGTTGCGGTCCCAAACCCATGATGCAGGCAGTAGCGCGTTGGGCAAAACAGCATCAGGTGCGCTGCGAAGTATCGTTGGAAAACCTCATGGCATGTGGTCTCGGAGCCTGCCTCTGTTGTGTGGAAAAGACCGTACGAGGCAATGTGTGTGTATGTAAAGAAGGACCAGTGTTTGATATCGAAGCGTTAACGTGGTCCTAATTGTGAATTATGCATTATGAAACTTTAGTTCGACGTAGTCAATTATGCATTATGCATTATGAATTATGAATTATGAATTAGATCTATGGCAGATATAAGAACAAAGATAGCAGGGTTGCAGATGGTCAATCCTGTGATGACGGCTTCCGGTACGTTTGGATACGGCATAGAGTTTGCCGATTTAGTCGACCTGTCTCAGATAGGTGGAATCATCATGAAGGGTACAACATTGAATCCGCGCGAAGGCAACGACTATCCGCGAATGGCAGAGACAGCCAGCGGAATGCTCAACTGTGTAGGTTTGCAAAACAAGGGGGTGGACTATTTCTGCCAGCACATCTATCCACAGGTGAAGGACATCCCGTCCAATATGATTGTCAACGTATCGGGCAGCAGTCCTGACGATTATGCCGAATGTGCAGCCCGCATCAATCAGCTGGACAATATACCAGCCATCGAGCTCAACATCTCCTGCCCCAACGTCAAGCAAGGCGGAATGGCGTTCGGAGTCACTACAGAAGGAGCCAGTCAGGTGGTCCGTGCGGTACGCCGTGCCTACGACAAGACCCTCATCGTGAAACTCTCGCCCAATGTCACCAGCATAGCCGATATCGCCCGTAGTGTGGAAGATGCAGGAGCCGATGCCGTCAGCCTCATCAACACCCTGATGGGTATGGCAGTAGATATCGAGCGACGCAAGCCACGCCTTTCCATCAATACAGGAGGACTGAGCGGTCCTGCCGTCAAGCCCGTAGCACTCCGCTGTGTGTGGCAGGTAGCCAAAGCAGTCAGAATACCGGTAATCGGTCTCGGAGGCATCATGACAGCCGAAGACGCCATCGAGTTCTTCATGGTAGGCGCATCAGCCATCGAGATAGGAACAGGCAATTTCATCGACCCAGCCATCAGTGTGAAGGTGGCACAAGGCATCAGCGACTGGCTCGACCGTCATGGCTGCAACACCCTTGACGAAATTCGAGGAGTGATTTAGGGTAACCCCATCATTGATTCCCAGGGTGGGACTGTTTGATTCCCAATGTGGGACCGTTTGGGTCCCAGGGTGGGAACAACTCGACAGACGGCTTATCAACATTTACCATTTACGATTTACCATTTACTGATGTGTCAATTTATCGGATTTGATTACATTTTTTCGAAGACCTAACATGATTTGCCCCGAAAATGTTCTTGTGGGCATCTGTAGAGGCGTTTTGAGATTCCAAAGACCTAACGCAAAAGGTAACATTAGACCTAACATAGACCTAACATATATCACCATCAAAATGTTCGTTGTTCAATGTTCAATGGTTTTCAACTTTATCCTTTAACTTTTACTATGTTAGGTCTCACGTTAGGTTTATGTTAGGTCTTATGTTAGGTTTTTTGCGTGTTTTTCTCGCATAACTAATTTAAATATAGGCAGTTACATGTTTTCAATGTTAGGTCTTTTGAAAAAACGTAAAACATTTTTTTTCAGTTTTTCTTTCAGCCTTCAAACCCTTCGAATTCAGAGTAAAAAATGCGATTAAGTGAGTGCAGAGTCAAGCTTGCTTGAGCTATGCCGAGCGTGAGTATTTTGGGCGAAACCAATTCGACTCGTATTTAGGCTTCAAACGTTCCGTATTTAACCTAAAGGAACTAAGCGGATTGTCAGCTTCCCAAGCATTTTTTTCGCTATTTCTCATGAGAAATGGCAGACCATTTCGCCGCTTTGGCAGGAAAAAGGGACAAAAATGGTTATTTCCTTGGCAGATATAAAAACCTAATAACAAGGCGAAAGCCGAAGCCCTCGCCCTGAATTTCTAATTAATACTTTGATTACTTTAACTGCCTGTATATGGCAACCAATCTTTATCGTCGAAGTAATATGGCTCGTTGTAATATGGCTGCCAGTATTTATTCATGGCAGCGTCAACCTGTTCTTTTGTCATCACATTCTGTTCATTCTCGCTGTAGATTACATGCATCATGCCTCTGGCGCCAATTTCGGGCAATTTGGGCATGCTCTCAATGAGTGCATCCATTGCCTCACCTTTGATTTTGTTTTGGTCGACATGTAATAAGTTCAGTGCTTTATTCTTCGATACATCTAGCGATGTCAGTTGATTGTTGCTACAGCGCAGTTGTTGCAGCGCCGTACACTCAGAAACGTCAATCGTAGTAAGTCTATTACCATCGCATCTTAAATAATGCACGTTCTTACAGCCTGACACATTAAGGGAAGCCAGCTGATTGTTTTGACAAAATAGGTAAAACACTTCGGATAGACCTGATGCATCAAGCGTTGTCAACTGATTATCATAACAATCCAACGATAGCAGCGATGTACATCCTGACACGTTGAGCGATGTAAGCTTGTTGATTTCACACCCGAGATACTGCATTGACGAGCACCCCGACGCATTGAGCGTTTTAAGTTCTCCTACGTTGTAAATTAATTCTTTCAGCGACGTACATCCCGACACATTGAGCGATGTAAGTGGCATTTTATTTATTTCAACATTTTCCAATGCCTTTAGATTCGACAAATCAAGCTCTGTTAATGGAGTATTAATGCAAATGAAATTCTTCAATGCTGTAAAATACTTAATACCCTGCAAGTTCTTAATGTCCTTATCACTGATATCGATAGTAGTTATCGTGTCAATCTCTTCTTTAGTCAGCACGCCATCCTTACCGTAATCCATGCTTTTGAGGAACTGGCGGAATTGCTCGTCAGGGAAATTTGTTGCATTGATTGCATTGCCTTCTACGTTGGATTCATCATCCTTGCACGACATCAGCGTTGTGCCATAAGTGAGCGCCGCTGCAATTAATAAGAATATCAGTTTCTGTTTCATAAACACATATTCGAGATCTTATATGCCATTACCCATCGGCTCTATAGTGTAAACAAAAAAGCGCAGACCCTCGCCATACACTCTCAAGCTCACCACAAGCTGAATATACTATGGGATAAGTCCACGCCAATTAGGCATGTTCCCAATGTATATTCTTTTGCTCGTATCTTTTCGAGGTGGTGATTCGAGAGCAATTGAGCAAATATGTCTGTGTTCCGAAGAACACGCTGCAAAGATAATGCATTTCCTTGAAACGACAAAACAAAATGCAAATAAATTTATATAATAAGGAAAAGTTGTTCAATCCACCTCCTAAAAACAACACACCATTTTTACTTCATCATCCTCTTCAGCAATGGGCAGAGGCAGAAGAGCAGGATGGAAGCTACTGCCGACATGACGACGAAGATGAGGAAGAAGTCGTGTAGGTCGGTGATGGGAAATCCTAACAGGTATTTGGTCTGTCCGGCCTCAGGATAGAGTGTGGCAAGTTTGCCTGCGGCGAAATTGCTGACGGAGGTGGACAGGTACCAGATGCCCATCATGAGCGAGGCAAAGCGTTTGGGTGACAGGCGGCTGACGAGACTCAACCCGATGGGGGAGAGCGACAGCTCGCCGAGCACCTGAATGAAATAGAGGCTGATGATCCATAGGATGCTGACCTTGATGCCTGGGGTTACGTCTTTCACGCCAAAGGCGATGACGAGATAGGCTAACGAGAGGAGGGCGAGTCCGATGGCGAGTTTCTGAATGGAGTGGGGCTCGAACCGTCCCATCTTCTGCCACATCCAGTTCATCACTGGGGCCAGGACCACACAGAAGAAGGCTGGGAAGGTCTGGAACCATGAGGTGGGCATCTCCCATCCGAAGAAGGTCTTATCGGTCTGCTGGTCGGCAAAGTATGTGAGCGAACTGCCTGCCTGCTCGTAGGCTGCCCAGAAGAAGATGACGAAGACTGCGAGAATCACGATGACCAGCATGTGGACGTAGTCTGTGCGTGTGAGCGGGGCTACGGCCTGCTGTTTGATGTCGGCTCGCCGACTGGGTGCAAGTCCGATTTGCCGCCCGTCGGGGGTGACGAGGAACTGGCTCTTGAACAGCGAGAAGATGACCATCGACAGGGTGATGACGATGCAGGCAATGAGGAATCCCCAGCGGAACCGTCCCGGGTCTTGGAAACTGCCTTCGAAAATGCCGCATACGAGTGGTGCGAGCAGTGCTCCGATATTCACACCCATATAGAAGATGGTGAATGCCGCATCCTTGCGACGGTCGTCCTGTGGATATAGGTCGCCTACCATCGTGGCGATATTGGGCTTGAACAGTCCGTTTCCGATGACCAGCATGCCTAATCCGCAGACCATGAGCCACAGGGCGAGTGTGTTGTCGACAGAGGGGTCGATGGCTCCACCTTCTGCATGAATGCTTGGCTGGATGAAGCAGGCGCTGAGGAACATGAGGAACTGGCCGACTGCCATGCAGATGCCTCCTGCCAGGATGCTGCGACGATTGCCCCAGAAGCGGTCTGCGATATAGCCTCCGATAAGGGGGGTGAGGTACACCAGGCTGGTGAATGTGCCGTAGACTTCTGCGGCGCGGGTCATGGTGAACAGGGCTGCCACCATATAAAGCGTCAAGAGCGCTCTCATACCATAGTATGAGAAACGCTCTGACATCTCTGTTACAAACAGAAGGTATAAACCTTTGGGATGCGAATTCATTATGCTGTCATTTTCTTAAGCTGTTTCAGCAGTGCAAACATCACAATGGCACTGATGACGCAAAGGCCGATGAGGATACCCCAGTTGGCCATCAAAGGAATCTTGTTCCACAGCATCGATGGAATAGAGCTGAGGTAGTTACCGATGGCTGTTGCTACGAACCATCCTCCCATCATCATTCCCTTGTATTTTGGAGGTGCTACCTTCGATACGAAGGAGATACCCATTGGTGAAAGGAGCAACTCGGCAAGGGTGAGGGTGAAGTAGGTGGAGATGAGCCAACCTGGTGAAAGGATGCTCTGAGTGTTGTCGCCCAAATCCATCGGTGAGATGAGGTCGGTAGATGCCAAGGTGATGACTCCGAATCCGAGGGCTGCAACCAACATACCCCAGGCAATACGTGCAGGGGCGCTGACTTCCTTACCCTTGTTTGCCAAAGCTCCGAAGAATGCCATGCTGAATGGGGTGAGTGCTACAACAAAGAATGGGTTGAACTGCTGGAAGTCGGATGGCTGTGCATTATATGGGTCGCTCATTCCGAGGAACAGGGCAATCGCTCCACCGATACATGCAAGGGTGGCTATGCCGCAGATGACGCGGTTCTTCATCGTCTTTGACTGGAAGGTGCCGAAGCCTGTATATACTGCTACAGCAAGGAGTGCCAGACTGAAGATGCTGAAGCCGATACGCATGCCTCCGCTAACGCTGAGGTTGGTGTATTTCTTTGCAAAGAAGGTGAGTGCCGAACCGTTCTGGTGGAATGCCATCCAGAAGAAGATAACAACTGCAAAGACGAGCAGGAGGGCGATAATGCGGTCCTTGGTCTGCTTTGGTGTCAGTTCCTCAACAGGGGCAGCAGTAGCCTTGGCTTGCTTGGCGGTGATATCTGCATGCTTGAACCATCCACGGAAGGCAAAATAGATGACTGCCGAAAGGATGAGCGATGCACATGCTACGCCGAAGCAGAGTCCGTATGCTCCATACAGCACTTTCAGGTATTCTGGGTCTTGGTTGGCAGCATCGTAAACCATATTGTATTGTGCCAGATATTGGTTGGTGATGTAGCTTGCCATAGCCGGAGCAAACATCGCACCGATATTGATGGCCATGTAGAAGAGGCTGAATGCGGCATCGCGCTTGGATGAATACTTCGGATCATCGAAGAGGTTGCCCACCAGCACTTGCAGGTTGCCCTTGAACAGACCTGTACCGACTGATACGAGTGCAAGACCTCCGAACATGGTGTACATACCGAAGTCGTCGGCTGCTGTTGGTATAGCCAGTCCCAGATAGCCGAGGAACATGACACACATACCGATGGATACACACTTTCCGTAACCGATCTTGTCGGCAATCATACCGCCGAACAGTGGAGAGAAATAAACGACTGCAAGGAAGATGGCATAGACGTTACCTGCTACAGATTCGTCCCATCCGAATTTTGCTTGCATGAAGAGGGTGAAGATGGCCAACATGGTGTAGTAGCCGAATCGTTCACCTGTGTTTGCCAATGCTAAGGCAAACAGACCTTTGGGTTGTCCTTGAAACATAGTCTAATTTACTATTTAACGATTTACTATTTACTATTTATTAATTATTGCATTCTTCAATTCTTCTTGATATTTGCCTGCTCCAGACCGTAGCCTTTCTTCTTGTCTTCAAACTTGAGCATGAGAGCAATGACGATGGAGATGACACCACAGATGGCAAAGATGGTCATTGAGGTGGTGTAGTCAGTCACATCGTTGGCATCGGTATTGGCCTGGTTTACCTTACCAATCATGACGGGCACTAATGCAAGACCGATATTCTGGATGTAGAAGATGACTGCATAGGCGGTACCCAGCAATTGCATCGGGATAATCTTCGGTACGGAAGGCCACATGGCTGAAGGAACGAGTCCGAAAGCGATTCCCAGCAGAATCATGGCTGCAATGGCAATCACGACTGATGTAAGCGCAGGAATAGCGAAAATGCCATGTACGATGGTCAACAGGATAGAACCAATCACCATGAGAGTTGCACCCTTACCATATTTATCATAGATAGAACCGAAGAGTGGTGTGAGGAAGATGGTTCCGAATGGCAACATGGCTGGGATGAGACCTGCCAGCTCGGGATCGATACCATACTTGGTGACCATCAGTTTTGTGGCGAACTTCAGGAATGGGAATACGCCTGCATAGAACATCAGACAAAGGAGGGTGATGAGCCAGAAACCTTTGTTGGCGAAGATAAGCTTCAGGTCGGCAAACTTGAAACCTTCTTCCGGTTCGGCTGCAGCAGCACTTGCTTTCTCCTTATCGAACTTCTTATCCATCACGCAGTAAACGAGGTAGCTGATGAGACCTGCACACAACATGGCAGCTCCTAAACCTACAGAGGCAGGAACTCCTCCGAACTTCTGTGCAAATGGCAAAGCGAGTGCAAGGGCACCTGCAGTACCGATACGTGCCAAGGCTACCTGAAGACCCATTGCAAGGGCAAGCTCGTGACCTGTGAACCACTTCACAATGACTTTCGACACTGTGATACCTGCAATTTCACAACCTACGCCATAAATGGCGAAACCAAGGCAGGCAATGATGACCTGCATGGGGTATTCTGTGCCGAAAACTGACATACTGCCTTCGAATTCGTTACCTACAGCATACCATTTGATGAGTGCTCCGCCAAACATCAGAGCGGTTGACATGATACCTGTGAAGCGGATGCCGAACTTGTCGAGGATGATTCCGCCGAAGAAAAGCATCAGAAGGAATACGTTGAAGTAACCATAGGAACCTGAGAAGAATCCGTAGTCATCGGCATTCCAACCAAGACCAACACCGTCTGCACCCTTTGCTGCTGTAAGCATTGGCTCCAATGGTGACATCACGTCTGTGAAAAAGTATGCGAACATCATGGTGAACGACACGATGATGAGTGCGCTCCAACGAGCTGCCTTTGATTCGCTTAGTTTCTTTTGAATAGCTTGTGTCATAATCTTATTTACTATTTGACGATTTAACTATTTACTATTGTTCTTATTTGTTTATTTGTTCATTCTCCCCCTCGGGGGGGCTTCTTTTTTTATTTCAACCAACGATCCAGCCAATTGAAGTAAGTGCGCTGCCAGAGAACGCCATTCTGGGGTTTGAGTACCCAGTGGTTTTCATCCGGGAAGAGCAACAGTTGGGCTTCGAGACCCATATATTTTGCTGCATTGAAGGCTGCGATAGCCTGTGACGATACGATACGGTAGTCCTTATCGCCATGTATACATAAAATAGGAGTGTCCCACTTATCGACAAACTTATGTGGTGAGTTGGCAAATGAGCGTGCTACAGCTGGGTTGTCCTTATGCCAGAAGGCTCCTCCGAGGTCCCAGTTGGTGAACCATGCTTCTTCGGTCTCCAAGTACTGCTGTTCGAGGTTAAAGATACCGTCGTGAGCAATGAAGCACTTGAATCGTTTGTTGTGATTGCCTGCCAACCAATAGACGCTGAAGCCTCCGAAACTGGCTCCTACACAACCCAGGCGGTCTTTGTCGATATAAGGCAGGGTAGCTACTGCATCATCGATAGCCGACAGGAGATCCTGCATACATTGACCTCCGTAGTTGGTGCTGATATCCTCGTTCCATTTCGAACCGAATCCAGGAAGACCACGACGGTTAGGCGCTACGACTACATAGCCGTTTGCTGCCATAATCATCATGTTCCAACGGAAACTCCAGAACTGGCTTACAGGACTCTGAGGCCCACCTTCGCAGAAGAGCAGGGTAGGGTATTTCTTGTTCTCGTCGAAGTTCGGTGGAAGGATGATCCATGAGAGCAGGTCGGCTCCGTCGGTTGCTTTTGACCAGTGAGGGATAACCTCGCCCCATGCTACGTTCTCTCTGAAGTATTTGTTTTCATCGGTCACCTGAGTAGCCTTTCCTGTCTGCTTGTTAACCAGATAGAGTTCAGTTGCCTCCTTCATAGACTGACGTGAGCAAAGCAGCTGATCGCCACAGAGTGCCACTCCAGTATAGTCGTACTGACCTTCAGTCAACTGCTTTACCTCACCTTCAAGATTGGTGCGATACACATGAGTCTCTCCTTGCCAAACACCTACGAAATACAGGGTCTTGCTATCAGTGTCCCAGCAGAAGGCATCAACGTTGCTGTCGAACTCCTCTGTGACATAAGTCTTGTTGCCAGTAGCCAACTCGCAGATACATAGACGGTTGCGGTCACTTTCATAGCCGTCACGCTCCATGCTTTGCCAAGCGACATACTTGCCGTCGGGCGAGAACTGAGGATTGATGTCGTAACCGACGTTACTATCCTTGACATCCTCGTGTGTGTTGATATATTGGTCTTGGAGCGATTTTGATGGGTCGCAGATGTTATCAGGTGCGAAAGGTATGCCACCATCAGGAACAACGCCAAACTCGCAGCCGCCCTTGCAAAGGTTCTTAGCGGTATCCAGCGAGCCGCTCTCTACGTCATATAGGAAGATATCTGAATCTGTACTAATAGCATAAGCCAATCCCATCTTGCAACGGCAAGTGAATGCGATGAATTTGTTGTCAGGACTCCAAGCCAGCTGCTCGATACCTCCAAATGGTTCCATCGGACACTCGAAGTTTTCCTCTTCGAGTATGTCGAACTCTTCACCGCTTTCGATGTTGAGCACGAATGGATGTGGAATGCTCTCTACATAGTGGTCCCAATGACGGAACATAGGACCATCGATGACTAGTCCTGTACTCTTGGGCAGATCGTCAGGACGTTCGTGAATGATGTTGTGGAAAGGAACCTGATGAATGACAATCGCTTTCTTTCCGTCGGGCGAGAAGAGGTAGTCGTCCACATCTTTCTCACACTTCGACAGTTGCTTGCGACCGCTTCCGTCGGCATTCATCACCCAAATCTGGCTCACTCCGTCTTTGTCAGGAGCAAGATAAGTGATTTGTTTGCCTTCGTTGAAATATTTAGGTGCCGACTCGCTGCTGGTAGCAGTTGTCAGCTGTTGCTCACCAGTTCCATCTGTGTTGATGGTGTAGATGACGGTGTGGCTCTTGTTCTCTTCCACACTATAATAACTGACGTTGTAAGCAACGGTCTTTCCATCTTTGCTTGCATCATAGCTTCCTACACGTCCCATTGCCCAAAGCAATTCGGGTGTGAATTGTCCGTCTTTCACTTCTGGCGTCTGCCTACCTATCATGGTTGCGGCAGGTTCGTTGTTACATGCTTCCATCATTAGTATAGCCATCAGACTTGTGGCGATTAATCCTTTGTTCATGATTTATAGGTTTTATGGTTTACGTCGCTTGTTTTGTTCTTCTTGCTGCTTACGCATCATTTCCTGCTGCTTTTCAGCCATTGCCTGAAGACGTCCCATCATTGACGAGGTCTTCTGCACACCGCTGTTGTTGGCTTTACGCTCCTTGTAGCGGCGTTCGAGTTGCTCTAAGAGTTTCTTATCGTCTGTCGTCTTTCGCAGGAACCACATCATAAGAATGGAGATGAGACCTGACACGAAGTAGTAGTAGTTGAGGCCAGAAGAGTAGTCGTTGAACGAGAAGAAGAATACCACAGGCATCAGGTATTGCATCCATTGCATCATCTTCATCTGCTGTGCCTGGTCTGGACTCATGGAATCGCGCTGCTGACGCATCATGATCCAAGTGTTGGCAACAGTTGACAAACACCAGAGTACGCAGAAGAGACTCAGGTGGTCACCAATACCCCAAATGTGAGTACCCCAGTTGATAACGTCATCGTATGTGCTGAGGTCTTTCGCCCAAAGGAATGACTGGCCGCGCAATTCGATAGCGTTAGGGATGAAGTTGAAGAGGGCAATCCAGATAGGCATCTGAATCAGCATCGGCAAACATCCTCCCATAGGGCTTACTCCATACTCGGAGTAGAGCTTCATGGTCTCCTGCTGGCGCTGCATAGCCTGGTCTTTATCTGGATATTTCTTTGAAATCTCCTCAATTTTGGGTTTCAGCACTCGCATACGGGCTGAGGAAAGGTAGCTCTTGCGGTTGAGCGGGAAGATGGCGAACTTGATGACCAATGTAAGAATCAACAGTACGATGCCCATGTTGATACCCCATCCTGTCATGAAATCGAAAAGATAGAGCATGAAGAAACGGTTGATGTACTTGATGAGTGGCCATCCCAAATAGACGATACTCTGAAGGTCAAGGTCGTTGCTTGAATTACACAACTTTTCATTCTCACGCAAAGTGGCGAACTTGTTAGGACCGATGTACATCTTCAACTGTGTAGGCTGCTTGCCTGACGGGTCGAATTCTGTTGTTACCTGCGACTTGTAGGTCTTCAGGTAGCCGTTCGATTGTTCCTTCTTGTATTGTGTCTGACTGAACAACTCTGGCTTGAAGTCTTTGTCTGCAATGAGAATCTGACTAAAGAACTGGGTTTTGAAGGCTACCCATTCCAGACGTTCTCCATCAAAGTCGGTCTCTTCTTCGTTGGCTCCTACTGAGCTTAGTTCTTCTGTATCGTTCTCTGTCGTACGATAGGTAATGGTGCTGTAGCGGTTCTCAAACTCAAAACCCTTCTCTTGCTGGCGCATGTTCTCGTTCCATACCACATCGAAAGTCTTGGTCTTGGTTGAGAAAAATCCATCCAAACCATTTGCCTTGACATTCATGTTAAGGATATAAGAATTGGGTAGGAGTTCATAGCTGATGTCGATGCTGCCGTCTGCTACAGGCATACTCATTGTCACAGCGTTCTTTTTTGCATCTTTAGGCGCAAAGTATAGTTCGCCTGTTTCGATATTGGTGTCTTTGCCATCGAAGTTGAATTGCATTTCCGAATCGCCGGCATCGAACAACACCACGGGTCCTCCTTGCTGATTTTTGTACGTAGGGTCTTTCAACTCTGCGCGAGCCAACTGACCACCACGATTCTGGATGGTAAGTATCAGTAATTCGTTCTCAATGACAGTTGTGCCTTCGTTCGCTTGATGGGCAGCAAAGAGACTGTTGGCGGAGTCTGTCTTCTGCTCCATTTCCTTGACTGCCTTCTTCTCTTCTTCAATGTTTTTGATGCTATCGGATTTCTGCTGGGCAATTGCTTCAATGGCTTGCTCTTTTTGCATCTGTGCGGCTCTTTCCTTCTGTACCTTACCTTCGTAGAACATGAATCCGAAGAATACGGCGGCCATCAGGATAAAGCCGATAAGGGTATTTTTATCTATTTTCACTTCTTAATTAATTGCAATTTGTTTACTCTGCTTCTTTCACTTCAATACTCAATTCATCTAACTGCTTCTGATCCAGAGCAGCAGGAGCATCCAGCATCACATCGCGTCCGCTATTGTTCTTTGGGAAAGCGATACAGTCGCGGATAGAGTCAAGACCAGCAAAGATGCTTACCCAACGGTCCAAACCATAGGCCAATCCACCATGAGGTGGCGCACCATACTTGAAGGCGTTCATTAAGAAACCAAACTGCTCCTGTGCTTTCTCTGGGGTAAACCCAAGTATTTCGAACATCTTAGCTTGTAATTTTGGATCGTGGATACGGATGGAACCTCCACCTACCTCGATACCATTGCATACCATATCATAGGCATCTGCACGTACGTCTTCTGGTTTCGTGTCGAGCAGGGCTATATCTTCATCCATAGGGTGAGTGAATGGGTGGTGCATAGCCATGAGACGGCCTTCTTCCTCGCTCCATTCAAACATCGGGAACTCGGTTACCCACAAAAGGGCAAACTTGTTCTTGTCTCTCAATCCCAGTCGGTTACCCATCTCCAAACGTAACTCACAGAGTTGTTTGCGGGTCTTCATTGCATCATCACCACAGAGGATAAGGATGAGGTCGCCAGGCTTGGCTTCCATCTTTTCCTTCAGAACATTGAGTTGCTCAGGAGTATAGAACTTGTCAACACTTGACTTTACGCTGCCATCTTCTTGAACTCGAGCATAAACCAATCCTTTTGCCCCAATCTGAGGACGCTTCACAAAGTCAGTCAGCTGGTCAAGTTGCTTACGGGTATAGACTGCACATCCTGGGGCACAGATACCTCCAATATATGCTGCACCGTCAAATACAGGGAATGTTCCAAGTTTTAGAGTGTCCATCAGTTCTACAAACTCCATGCCGAAACGCATGTCTGGCTTATCGCTACCAAAGCGCTTCATAGCTTCTGCCCAAGGCATACGAAGGAACGGCTCATTAAGTTCCACACCGCGTAATACCTTGAAGAGGTGTTTGGCCATTCCTTCGAAGGTCTGAATGATATCTTCCTGTGTGACAAACGACATCTCACAGTCAATCTGGGTGAATTCTGGCTGACGGTCGGCACGCAAGTCCTCGTCACGGAAACACTTTGCAATCTGGAAATAGCGGTCGAAACCACTGACCATCAGCAATTGCTTCAGGGTTTGTGGACTCTGTGGAAGAGCGTAGAACTGACCTTTGTTCATACGTGAAGGCACAACGAAGTCGCGAGCACCTTCAGGTGTGCTACCGATGAGTACAGGGGTTTCTACCTCAATGAATCCAAGGTTGGACAGGTAGTTTCTCACCTCGATACACATCTTATGACGCAACTCCAGATTCTTACGTACGTTAGGACGACGAAGATCCAGATAGCGGTACTTCATACGGAGGTCGTCGCCTCCATCAGTATTTTCTTCTATTGTGAAAGGAGGTGTGTCGCTCGCGTTGAGTACTGTCAGCTCATCAACGATAATCTCGATGTCTCCAGTCGGAATATTACTGTTTTTGCTGTAACGTTCGTTTACCTTACCAGTGACCTGAATGACGTATTCACGCCCTAACTTGTTGGCTTCCTCACAGAGGGGAGCGTTCACTTCTTCATTAAAAACAAGCTGCGTGATGCCATAACGGTCACGAAGGTCAACAAAAGTCATGCCGCCCATCTTGCGAGTGCGCTGCACCCATCCTGCAAGTGTGACGGTCTGTCCTGCATTGGAGAGACGAAGCTCTCCACAAGTGTGTGTCCTGTACATTTTCTTTTATTCTTAACTTATTTCTTGAATATTATTTTTCCTTCTTTGATATATAATCCCCGAGTAGGGTTTGCTATCTTGCGGCCCTGTAGGTCGTACCAATTGTCGTCATTCAATTTTCCAACTTCTTTGATGTCAGTAGTTCCTCCCATGAAATCGAAAGAGATCGTTCCGTCGTCTGCCATTTGGATGTTGGTGATTGCCTTATTGAGGGTGGTCTGACCATCTTTATTGGCGTTGTACACAATGGCAGCCGGAGTTGATGTGTCTGTCAGTTCATGATTCTCTATATCTCCTTTAATAAACGGGTAGGCAGCATCAGATAAGAAAAGGCAGTTCATGCGGTGTGGCCCTTTGTATCGCTGATCCGTTGGATAGGCAGACAATTCAGACTTCCATGAATCATAATCGCGCTGATCAGCATATACCAATGTGAAATGTGGATGGTCTGTTGATGAATAAAGGTTATTCACGGTGTTGTTTGACCATCGTTTGGCATCGTAGTCGACATAATAGATTACTAACCCTCGTCCAGGCAATCCAGCATCCCATCCTGTCCACTGGCGGTTTTCCAAAAGGAAATACTCTGTGTCAGTATGTTTGATTTGGAAGATTTCGCCTGGTTGCATATTGGTAATGCTTATAGGCTCGTCCAATTCTGTTGGGGTGGCCCAACCTAATAGTATTTTCTCCAATGCGGTGAGGTTAGGTGGACACCATCCGAAATTTGTAATAGTGCCTCCGTCCATCAAGTCCCATGCATCGAGTAGGGAGAAAGGAGAATAATTTCCTCCTGTTGGATAGATGTCGGGCAAGCCTAAACTATGCATGTATTCGTGGCAAATGGTACCTAAACCAGTAGATGGAATTGCACCTGTGATCCACAGCTCACCGCCGCATGAGAAGTTTGAGATGGTGGGGCCATTGTTGGGTGTCTTTACTGTGGATATCGTAGATGTGTTAGGCCATATATGCCCCCAACTATTTACCAATGTGTCTCTGATGACGACTCCATTTTCATCTGTAATGAATTCACCCGTTTCTGGATCTGTCTTTCGTCGCGTCAGGACTCCCTGATTGCCAGATATTCCTGCATGCATAAAAATGACTTGATTCACTTTCCCGTCATTATCCCAGTCGTATTGGCTGTAATCCCATTCAGGATGTTCGGCAATAAGCATTTCTGTTGCTTCCCTAAATGCTGTCTGCCCATAATTGCGGGTTCTTGAATCTGCGTTCGGATTGGGTTTGGCCTTGCTTGATATGCGGTATGGACCTGCTATATCAAAGGTCACATGAAACTTTCCGTTCGATTGTGCCATCAAGTATTCTGACATACTTCCCAATGTCACTTCTTGGCTTTCTGTAAAGCCGGATTCATTGAACATTCGGTAGTAGTAGTCCTGGGGATTAGCACATGTGAACTGACAATCGGCAAATTCTACTAAAATAACTAACTGCTTGTATTCTGTTTTTCCAGATAAGTCCTTAATGGGGGGGATGCGATGGCTGCGTTTCTGGGGTTGAGTACGTTTCATAGATGTTGCCTCTGCCAAATCAGGCAAACAATCACCATACTCCATACCGCTCCAATCTTGAGCGGTACTCCATATTGGCGACGTCATCACAATAAACATCACCAATAATTTCCTGAGGATATATGTGATAAAATGTTTCATGCCCCAAAATGCATATTTTAGGGCGCAAAGTTATGAAATTTAATTGAGATAAACAAATCATTTGTGTGTTTTTCTTATAATCACTAATAAAATAGGTGTAAATGTAGGCGTTTGGCAATGATTATGTTTCCTCTTTGTGTGACTGACACCATTGACGGATTCCACAATCTTCACATAGGGGATGAATGGCTTTGCATACATAACGCCCATGAAGAATAAGCCAATGATGATAGTCGTGACGTAGTTGCGGGGGGATGTTCTTTGTTAATTCGCGCTCTACGCTCAATGGGGTGGTGCAACGTGAAGAAACTAATCCGATTCTGTGGCTTACTCGAAACACATGTGTATCAACGGCAATAGTAGTTTTGCCAAATGCAACGCTCATAACTACATTTGCAGTTTTACGCCCTACACCTGGCAAGCTGGTGAGTTGTTCGAGTGTGCTTGGTACTTTGCCTCCAAAGTCCGATTCGAGCATTTGTGCCATACTGATGAGATGCTTTGCCTTACTATTTGGGTAGCTGATACTGCGGATAAGGTCATAGACCTGCTCGAATGTGGCTGAAGCTAAGGATGCGGAAGTGGGGTAGGCGTCGAATAAGGCAGGGGTAGTCATATTGACACGTCGGTCTGTGCATTGTGCGCTGAGCATCACGGCTACTAACAATTGGTATGGGGAGTCGTAATGTAGCTCAGTCTGAGCATTTGGCATTGCCTGCTGAAAATAAGCAGTAATGTATTTGTAACGTTCTTTTTTTTGCATGTTTGGTAAAATTTTGCACAAAGTAAGCACTTTTTTTTGAAATAGCAATGTGTTATTTCGATTTTTTTTGCTATTTTTGCAAGCTATTTGCCCCTATGGGGCGAATAGAGGGGTTGAAAGTAAGATTGAAAATATGAATCAACAGATATGAGACAGTTAAAGATTACGAAGAGTATTACCAATCGTGAGAGTGCTTCGCTCGACAAGTACCTTCAGGAGATTGGACGTGAGGAACTGATTACAGTAGAACAGGAAGTGGAGTTGGCAGCGCGCATCCGCCAGGGTGACCGTCGTGCATTAGAGACGCTGACAAAGGCTAACTTGCGATTCGTCGTGTCAGTTGCAAAACAGTATCAGAATCAGGGTCTAAGTCTTCCTGACTTAATAAACGAAGGTAATCTCGGATTGATTAAAGCTGCAGAGAAATTCGATGAAACCCGTGGTTTCAAATTTATCTCGTATGCTGTATGGTGGATTCGCCAAAGTATTCTGCAAGCTCTTGCAGAGCAGGCTCGTATTGTGCGATTGCCGCTTAACCAGGTTGGCTCGCTCAACAAAATCACCAAAGCATTGGCTAAGTTTGAACAGGAAAACGAACGTCGTCCTTCCTCTGAAGAATTGGCGAGCATCATAGGCCTGCCAGTAGATAAGATTGGTGACACCCTGAAAGTGCAAGGTCGCCATATCAGTGTGGATGCTCCGTTCGTTGAGGGTGAGGACAACAGCTTGCTGGATGTGTTGGTAAACGATGACAGCCCTATGGCCGACCGTACACTTGTGAATGAGTCCCTTTCAAAAGAGATTGATCGCGCCCTAGATACGCTGACCCCTCGTGAAAAGGATATCATTCGTATGTTCTTCGGCATTGGCACGCATGAGATGACTTTAGAAGAAATTGGTCAAACTTTCGGACTTACTCGTGAACGTGTCCGTCAGATTAAGGAAAAAGCCATCCGCCGTCTGCGTCAGAACTCAAGAAGTCGATTGTTGAAATCTTATTTAGGTTGATATGAATAGGGGAGTGAAATTCGGACTGTTATTAGGTACCTTCTTGTTGATGACGACCTTGGGTTATGCTCAAGATATAGAGGCGGCTCTCAATGATGCAGCTTTACGAAAACAGCAGGAGTTGATGGACCGTCGGCAGGCAAGGAGAGAAAAGCAAATAGAAAAGGAGAAAAAGAAACTGGAGAAAAAGGAGAAGATCGACACCCAGCGTGCTGAGACTTATACTGTTCCAGTATATATGTTTGCTATCTCTGCTCAGTTTGGCGATTCAGTGGTATATGTAACCAATTTGCAGAAGGTGGATGATGCACAGCTTACCCGTAAATATGATTATCTCGCATTCCGCTCGGAGTATAGCCATCAGTTCAACAAATATGTAACCAGTTCGTACTTTAAAGAAAATCAGGTGACAAGCGTGGTGTTTGATAAGAACAGAAAGAAAGCACTGAAGCGTTTCAATAAGATTCTGAAACTCTATGAACACGATAGGGGTATGCATTTGATGCTGGTGACAGATGATAGGTTCCATTTTACTGCTATCCAGGTGGACTAAATACCAAGAACCTATGATTACGTGTATCAGTCAATTGCTTCGCTGTGGTAAAACGGTTGGTGTTATCGTTGTGGTAGCTTTGATTGCTGCATGCTCGAAAAATGAGGAACCAGATGCGCCACAATTCTCTCGTAGTGTGCTGGTGTATTTATCTGCTCAAAATTCTTTGGCTGGCAATGTAAGCAGAGACATCGAAGAGATGTTGTCTGCAGCATCTAATATGGGTGAGAATGACCGTCTGGTGTTGTTTTTGGACGATAACAACTATTCGCGATTCTATGAAATCAAAAAGAACACAAAAGGACGTTCGCTCTACAATCTGACTCCTGTCTATCAATATGATAACAATCTGAATTCTGCGACTCCTGAGGATTTCGATGCCGTTCTGAACTATTTCTTCCAAAAGTATAAGGCCGAGGACTACGGACTGGTGATGTGGTCGCATGGTTCAGGATGGATTAGTACTCAAAGCAGTAATAACAAAATACAACGACGTTCGTTTGCTGTCGATACCGATCAAGGGACAACGACCCGCATGGATATCACCGATATGGGAGTTGTGTTGCGAAAGTATCCTCAGTTTGAATATATTTTGTTCGATGCTTGTTTTATGCAAACTGTCGAGGTGGCTTATGAACTGAGGGCAGCAGCTAAGTACATTATCGGTTCGCCGGCTGAGATACCAGGAAACGGTGCTCCTTACGACCTTTTGCTGCCAGTTCTATTCCGTAAAGCATCTGCGGATTTTATAGTACAGGGTATTGTGAACACCTATGGTAACTATTACAATAGTGGGTACTATGCAAGTGGCATAGTGTTGTCGGCCATCAAAACTGACGAATTGGATGGATTTGTGGATGTGATGGCTATGATGTTTGACAAATATAGTTTCCTGGATTCCGATAATACTAAATATGTAGATTGTCAGAACTACTATGATTACGCTTGGAATCATATAGCAGCAGTTTCCTTTATCGCACCTGATGAGTATGACGTTAAGGGAATCATGCAATGCTGTGTAGCCGACTCTTTGGATTATTCGAATTGGGAGGAGGCTTTTAATAAGTTGGTACCTTATATTAATTTCGGTCAGTGGTGGTGGAGTGCTTATGTTCACGCCTTTATTCCGGTCGATGCTGCCCAGTGTGGCGGAGTTAGTATGTTTATCCCTCTTGATAAATACAAGAACGATTACTATTTCGGCTTCTATAAGGAAACCCAGTGGGGGAAGCTATATGACATCAAATAGAAGTGTCTTGCCCTGAAAAACGTAGTTTTTTTCAACTTTTTCTAGGAAAGCACAAAGGCATTATCTTTACGTAATAAAATTACCCTTAAGGGAAAAAATTGTTACCCCTAAGGGTAGCAAAAAATCCCATTAATAGGATCAGTATTTATGAAACAGTGAAGCCGCAAGCCGTTCGATCCATTCGGTCCGTTCGGCAGGCTTATGAGAATCAGGCTCAGGAGAGACGGGATCAGGGGAGGCAAGCTCAGGAGAGACATGGTCAGGAGAATCGGGCTCAAGAGAGACAAGGTCAGGGGAGACCGGCTCATGGTAAGTAAGCTCGCGCAAGATTGATGAAGATGATGCTTTTGTGCAAACTTCTATATTCATAGCCAACAAAAAAGGAAGCTCAGCGAGCTTCCTTTTATTTGACTTCTTTGTCAGCTATCAATTAGAAGTTGAAGTAGATACCGAAGTTGATAGTAGTAGCATCAACATTGAAACCGAACTTGTCATAAGTGTCCTTAACAGTCTCATAACCGAGGTTACCGAATGTTGAAACGAGGCTGATGTCGTCAGAAAGAGCAACCTTAACACCTGGGCGAACGCCTACAGAGAAAGAAGTAGTTGCATCAACACCTTTTGGCTTGTAGCTACCGAAACCTACATAACCATCTACGAAGAACTTAGCAATACCTGCCTCAGCAAAAGTGTAACGAGCGTATGGCTCAATTTCGAAAGTAGTAACGTTAGCATCCTTAATACCGTTGCGGTTGTTAAGCAAACCGAAACGCAATGCAACAGCAGCATCCCACTTCTCGTTAATTGAGTAACCAACTTCAGGAGCGATATTAAGAGTCATCTGTGACTCAGGAGCACCCTTGAAATCTGTTACGTCGAAACCTACTGAACCACCACCCCAGAACTGAGCGTTTGCAGAAAGTGCACATACAGCTACGATAGCTGAAAGAATAATTTTCTTCATAATTCTTACTTTTAATTAAATAATGTTTACGCGTGCGTGCGACTAGCGCACTACTTCACTTTACATTGTTTTAATTTGGCCTACTCTTTTAAAGGTTTTCGGCTTATCCTTTATTAACTCGCTGCAAAGTTAAGGTGTTTATTTGAATTGACCAAATATTTTTGTATTTTTTTTACTATTTTACACACTTAACTGATAATTATGCAACTTTTTTGCGATTTTTTATACAAATTGTAATCTTTGTTTTTATTTTCTAATGGCTGTGCTCGCACACAGGAATTTAGTAGTAATAGATGTTCTACATATTGTAAATATACAGCAATACTAATCTGTCTGTTTGGATAGGATTCTTAAAGATGAGAGCCATTTATGAAACCCTAAGTTGTCTTAGAAAAGAAAATGATAAATCAGAGATAGAAAAATGAGGGTTAAGGATTGATATATTGCAAAATAGACCAAAAAAAACGGATGGTAAATGGTTAAGTGATAAATATTTATTACCTTTGCAGCCACAAAACAAAATAGCACAATGAGTAAGCTCGTTAAACCAGCAGGCTATAAGCCGTTAATCAACCCGCTCGAAACAGAGCAGGGAATAAAGTTAATCAAGGATTTCTTTCAGTCAAACCTTTCTACCGCCTTACGTCTCCGCAGGGTTACAGCTCCGTTGTTTGTGTTGCGCGGATTGGGACTCAACGATGACCTCAATGGAGTGGAACGTCCTGTCTCCTTCCCCATCAAGGATATGGGTGAACAGGTGGCAGAAGTTGTTCATTCGCTTGCGAAGTGGAAACGTGTAATGCTGGCTGAATATAAGATTCCTGCTGGCTATGGACTCTATACCGATATGAATGCAGTTCGTGGAGATGAAGAACTCGACAACCTCCATTCACTCTATGTTGATCAATGGGACTGGGAGCGTACTATCAACCGTGAGGACCGCAACATCGATTTCCTCAAGGAAACAGTCACTCAGATATATGGGGCAATTTGTCGTACTGAGTATCTCGTTTGCGAGCATTTCTCACAGTTGAAACCTTTCCTTCCTGAGAAAATCCATTTCATTCACTCAGAAGAATTGCTGAAACTCTATCCCAACCTCACTCCAAAGGAACGTGAGGATGAAATTTGTCGTACATACGGAGCTGTGTTCATTATGGGTATTGGAGGTAAACTCAGTAATGGCGAACCACATGACTTGCGTGCTCCCGACTATGATGACTGGACAACCGTTAACAAGGATGGCTATCAAGGTCTCAATGGCGATATTATGATTTGGTATCCTGTGCTCGGACATGCAGTCGAGCTCAGTTCGATGGGTATTCGTGTAGACATCGATGCTCTAAACTATCAGCTCGAACTTACTGGTAAGCAGGAACGCAAGAACCTTTACTTCCACAAGAAACTCCTTGCAGGGGAACTTCCGCTATCTATCGGAGGCGGTATCGGGCAGAGCCGTCTTTGTATGATTATGCTTCAGAAAGCACACATTGGCGAGATTCAGGCAAGTATCTGGCCCGACTCTATGCGCAAGGAATGTGCTGATTTCGGAATGCCATTGATTTGATTATCAATGTCCAATGGTGAATAGTCAATGAAAAAAATCCTCTCATCTCAGAAGATCCGACTAGTTGATGCTCACACGATTCAGACCGAACCCATTGCATCGATTGACTTGATGGAGCGCGCCTCTCGTCAAGTTGCAGAACATGTCGTTAGCCTGTTTGACGCTTCCCGACGTATGATTGTCTTTGCCGGTCCGGGTAACAATGGAGGTGATGCATTGGCAGTTGCACGTATCTTAGTACAGCAGGGGTATCGTGTGTCGGCTTATCTTTTCAATATCGGAAATAACATTTCGTCAGACTGTCTCACCAACAAGAATCGGCTGAAACTCTGTCCTACCATCGACTTCCATGAAATCACAACCGACTTCGTGCCGCCAGTCATTTCTGAGGACGATGTTATCATTGACGGACTCTTTGGCACAGGACTTTCACGTCCCCTCATGGGTGGTTTTGCTGCTGTGGTGAAATATATCAATTCATCAGCTGCTACTATTGTATCCATCGATGTTCCTTCTGGATTAATGACAGAAGATAACACCGCTAATGTTATGACCCACGTGGTGCATGCCGATTACACCTTCACTTTCCAGTACAATAAACTGGCCTTCCTTTTTGCGGAAACAGAACCTTATATCGGTCGTCTTACCGTGCTTGACATTGGTCTGCACGACCCGCTCAACGATTCTACCATTACACCTTATTATATATTTGATGCTTTCGATGCACTTACAATGCTTAAGACCCGCCCTCGGTTCTCCCACAAAGGTACCTTTGGACATGCTTGCCTCATCGCAGGTAAGGAGGGAATGTGCGGAGCTGCCATTATGGCTTCTCGTGCATGTATGCGGAGTGGAGCAGGAAAGTTGACTATCCACACACCGCAGGCTAATGTAGTGCCTCTTCAGATCAGTGTGCCTGAGGCAATCCTTCATATCGAACGTCAGTCTGATAAATTCTCTACGCCATTCGATACCACTTCCTACAACGCTCTTGCTATCGGTCCAGGCATCGGAACTGACGAAGCAACCGTTCGGGCCTTTACCCAGCAGCTGCACTATCATCAGGGACCACTTGTGCTCGATGCGGATGCACTCAACATCCTTGGTGCTCATCCCGAATTGATGAATCGTGTGCCGCAGGATGCTATTCTCACTCCCCATAAAAAAGAGCTGCGGGGACTTATTGGAGCCACTACCAACAGCTATGAAGAACTGCAGCAAACCCGTCTGTTTGCCCAGCGCTATCATGTCTATGTCATTATTAAAGGGGCCAACTCAGCCATCGTTACTCCTGAGGGTGAAGTCATCTACAATATTACAGGCAACCCTGGTATGGCTACAGCAGGTAGCGGAGATGTCCTTTCAGGCATCATCCTTGCTTTCCTTGCGCAAGACTATTCGTCTCTACAGGCATCCCTTCTTGCTACCTATCTTCACGGTCTAGCAGGAGATCTTGCAGCAACAGACCTTACTCAGGAAAGTCTCATTGCTACCGATCTCATCGACTACCTTCCCCGTGCTTTCCGTCATCTTCATGAATCGTCCGTTAAGCCAAAGGAAGTTGCCTCACACTAGATAAGTTCTTTTGCCAAAGTTTTAAGGTCTTCTATTGTTTTTGCCTTGAGGGTTGACTCTATGGTGACCATTGGTTCGATAATCTTGATGCCCTTCATGGCTTCAAATGCCTCATGCATTTTCTTACCTGCCATAGGTGCCCACGAACCGTTTTCGATGATTGCAACGGTACGGTTTTGGTAGGCTTTGATGGCGAGGTGATGGATGAAGTCGTTCATCACAGGCATTAGTCCTCCGTCGTAAGTGGGAGCGGCTACGACAAGCCTGTCATAGCGGAATGCATCCTCAATTGCTTCGGCCATGTCGTCGTGACGGAGATCAGATACTGAAACCTTGAGTTCTGGTGCTTGTTCGCGGATGATGTCAGCAAGCAGGAGTGCAGCCTTCTCTGTGTTGCCGTGGAGTGAAGAATAGGCGATAAAGATTCCGCTGTTTTCGGGTTTGTAGCTTGACCATGTGTCATAGAGGTTCAGGAAATAGGGCAGGTCGTCGTGGAGTATTGGTCCGTGAAGCGGACAGATGTACTGTATGTCGAGGTTGCTGAGTTTCTTCAGTGCGTTCTGTACCATTGCCCCATATTTTCCTACGATGTTGAAGTAGTAGCGGCGAGCTTCGCATGCCCATTCCACTTTGTCTCCCCACATCGATCCGATTCCTTTGCTTCCGTCTGCAGTCTTGGAGTATGCCCCGAATTTGCCGAAAGCGTCAGCTGAGAAGAGTATTTTCTCACTCTGTTCATACGACATCATGACTTCGGGCCAGTGAATCATTGGGGTCATGAAGAACTGTAGGGTGTGGGTGCCGAGCGATAGAGTTTCACCTTCCTTCACCACTTTGATGCGACTGGTGAAATCCGTTTCGAAGAATCGTTGCATCAATGCTACTGCTTTCTGCGAGCATACGGCAATGAGGGTGGGATACTTTTCCATTAGCAAGCAGATATTGGCAGCGTGGTCGGGTTCCATGTGATGTACGATGAGGTAGTCAGGGGTTCGTCCGCCCAGCTCGTTTTCCAGGTTGGCCAACCACTCTTCTGTTCTGCGCTGGTCGATAGTGTCGAGGACAGCTATCTTCTCATCATCGATAAAGTATGAGTTGTAGGTGATTCCTTCTGGCACTATGTATTGCCCTTCGAACAGGTCGAGGTCGGTGTCGTCTGCGCCGATATACTTAATGCCTTGTGCAATGATGTTTGATTCTTTCATAATGTTTTTTATTTATAGTTCTATTAATATTCTTGCATTGATTTGTCGTCCTGTGAGGTAGTTGGGGACGGCATACTGGTTGTTGGTAATATCTGTTACCCAGTAGTATGAATTGACGTTCTTCACATCGAGGATGTTGAAGGCGTCGAGGCCGACCCATATATTTCGAAGGCTCCAGCGGCTGGTGCGACGTTCGTTTTCCTTGAGCAGTCGGTATGAGATGCCGAGGTCTACACGTCTGTAGCTGCGCATGCGGAACACTTGCTTCTCACGTCCTGTATGTGGCGGTCCGAATGGTAGTCCGTCTGCGTAGTGGCCCTTGACGGTGATTTTCCACTTATCGGTGTTTGGAAAGTAATCAGAGAAGAGCATGTTGATGTTCAGTAGCTGATCAGTTGGTCGAGGTACGGTCTTGCCGTGGATTTTCTCTCTGGTTGACATGATGCCGACACTGACCCATGAGTCGGTTTTGGGTACAAACTCGCCGTAGATCTTGAGGTCGAGACCAAGAGCATAGCCTGTTGCGATGTTTTCACCATAGTACGAGAGACGTACGTTGTCTACATTGTATGGGTTGAGGTCCGACAGAATCTTGTAATATGCTTCGCCAGTAGCTTTGAACGGACGGTTGTTGATGCGAAACTTATACTCGGTACCAAAGAGGAAATGGATAGATTTCTGAGACTTGATGTTTTGGTTGAGCGTCACACTGCCGATACCGCTTACGTTCGTAGTATCCTTCAGTTCTTTATAGAAGGGCGCCTGATAGTAGATACCCGTCGAGAATCTAAAGGTCCATTCCGGATGTTCTGCTGGGATGAACGCTACGGTAGCGCGTGGCGAGATGATGGTCTCTTTGTTGTACGACCAGTTGGCAAGGCGTACGCCGTAGTGGATGACGAGTTCACCTTCCTTATATTCCTTACGCCACGTGTCTTGTATGTAGGCTTCGAGGCGGTTCGACTTGATACTATGTTTCGATCGTAGGCTATAGATGAGGTCGAGTCGTTGTTCGTTGTGAGGGAGGGAATAGCCTGCGGAGTCGCGCATCTCCCATTCACGTACCGATTCGTCGATATGCTCGTTTTTGGTGAGAATACCATAACGGATATCGTGGGCAGTAAGGCGGCTACGGCCCGTAATGCCAATCGACTTCACGGTTGCTGTCAGTCGGTTGCGGGCATGTTCCTTATAGGTTCCGATTTGGTAGTCCGAGCCGTCGAGCCAGTATTCTCCTTGAATGTCGTAGGTCTCAGCCTCCTTGGTTTGGAATGCTGAATAATTGAGTGTGATTTGGTGCTGTTCGTTGAATTTATGGGTAAGCGATGCAGCACCAAAGTAGGTGTGGAACTTATCCTGCTCCTTGCCGTCGAAATATACCTTGAACTCGTGCGCTTGCTCTGCGGTACCGAATTTTGTGGTTCGATCAGCAGGGATGAAGTTGTAGTCGTTGCGTGCGATGTTGCCAATCACGTCGAATGTCCATCGGTTGGTAGGACTCCAGCTGATGTAGGTCTGGAAGTCAAGGTCGCGTGGGTCATACTCTCCGTGGGTGTCAGTTGTGCCAAGCAGGTTCTTCGTGGTTTTATAGCGTACTGCGTGCGACATAGAGAACCGTTTGTTTCCGTAGCCCACATACGCAGCAGCCCCGAGCAACGATGCAGATGCCGAAGCTTCGAATTGTGTAGGACGCTTATAGGTAATATCGAGCACACTCGACATCTTGTCACCATAGTTAGCGTCGAATCCCCCTGCCGAGAACTGTACCTTCTCAACCATATCGGGGTTGATTACCGAGAGTCCTTCCTGCTGTCCAGAACGGATGAGGAGTGGACGATAGACTTCAATGCCGTTGATATATACGGAGTTCTCATCGAACGAGCCGCCTCGCACGTTGTATTGGTTGGAGAGTTCGTTGTGGGTGCTCACTCCTGCTTGAGTGGCGATGATTTGCTCAATACCCTGTCCCGATGCATTACCCATATGCTTCACGTCATTGAGGTTTACATCAGTCATAGCGTTGGTTTGGGTACGGACTTCTTTGATTTCCACAACATCAATGTCGAAATTGAGGTTGGGCAGCATTACGTCTAGCTGTATAGTGTCGCGTGGCTCTTTTAGTGTTCGCTTACGAGTCTGATAGCCCACCATCGAGAATACGACGGTAAGCGAGTCGGCAGTGTTGCAGGTCAGAGTGTATCGGCCCTTTAAATCTGTGCGTGTACCAACGAGGCTTTCACCCTCAATACCAACTGTGGCAAGTTCAATCGGTTGTCTGTTGTCATCGACCACAGTTCCGCGGATGGTTACTTTCCTCTGAGCATACAGAGAGAGCGACATCATCAGCGTCACTATCGTCGTTAGTATATATCGTAATTGCATTCGTCTCCTTATAATTATTATAATATAACGCAAACTTCTGTGTTTTATTGTGTGCCGTATTGAATTTGGCTCCTAATAATAAAAAAAAGTAAAATGGTAAATTGCCGAATGGTATTTTTTTCTTATCTTTGCCACGTCATTTAAAACATTCTATTTATGAAAGCATTGAACAAACGTACGGCGCCTAAGAGTGTGGCACCCGAGAGAATAATCCAGTTTGGTGAAGGTAATTTCCTTCGCTGTTTTGTCGATTGGATCATTTATAAGATGAACCGCAAGACCGATTTCAATTCTAGTGTGGTGATCGTGCAGCCTATCGAACGCGGTATGGTTGATATGTTGAACGGGCAGGATTGCTTATATCATGTGAACTTGCAAGGACGACTCGGAGGTGAGGTAGTGAACAAACTGACACGTATTGACTGCATCAGCCGTGCTCTTAATCCCTATACACAGAATCAGGCATTCCTCGCACTTGCCGACCAGCCTGAGATACGTTTCGTCATATCGAATACCACAGAAGCAGGTATTGCCTTCGACCCTTCCTGTAAACTGGCTGATGCACCAGCAAGCTCCTATCCGGGCAAGCTTACTCAGCTGTTGTTCCGCCGTTACAAGACCTTCAACGGAGCAGCCGACAAGGGACTCATCATCATGCCTTGCGAGTTGATATTCCTGAACGGACACCATTTGAAAGAGTGTATCTATCAGTACATTGAATTGTGGCGCGACGATTTTGGAACTGATTATGAAGGTTTCAAGGCGTGGTTCACCAATTCCTGCTACGTATGTGCAACGCTTGTCGACCGCATCGTTCCAGGATTCCCCAAGAAAGATATCAAGGAGATACAGGAGAAGATATCATACGAAGACAACCTCGTCGTACAGGGCGAAGCATTCCATCTCTGGGTTATCGAACGTCCTGAGAATATGAGCATCGAAGCGCTCAAGGCAGAGTTCCCTGCCGAGAAAGCAGGTCTGCATGTACTCATTGCCGAGTCCGAAAAGCCATACCACGAGCGCAAAGTGACGCTGTTGAATGGTCCGCACACCGTGCTCAGTCCTGTTGCATTCCTCAGCGGTATCAATATCGTACGCGATGCCTGCAACGACCCGGTAGTGGGCAAGTATATTCATAAAGTACAGTTCGAGGAACTGATGCAGACACTCAACCTTCCTATGGACGAGCTGCAACAGTTTGCCGGAGATGTGCTCGAACGCTTTAACAATCCGTATGTAGATCATCAGGTGACCAGTATCATGCTCAATTCGTTCCCCAAATACGAAACACGCGACCTTCCAGGCCTCAAGACCTATTTGGAGCGAAAGGGCGAGTTGCCACAAGGACTGGTGTTCGGACTCGCTGCCATCATCACGTATTACAAAGGTGGTGCACGTGCCGACGGAACTCCGATTGTTCCCAACGATGCCGCCGAAATCATGCAGCTGCTTACCGACCTCTGGTCAACGGGTGATACCCAGAAAGTGGCAGAGGGTGTTCTCGCTGCAGAGATGATCTGGCATGAGGACTTGAATAAGATTCCTGGACTGACAGCATTAGTAAAGGCCGATCTCGACAAGATACAGCAGCTCGGCATGCTTGAAGCTGTGAAGACGATATTGTAGAGTTAAGAATGAAAGGCGCCCATCTTTCGTTATAACGGAATAACGTCATAACGGAAAGAAGAGGCCGCCAATTGAGAGGTGAGAAAAGAGAAATAAAAGATGAGAAGAGGCTTCCTGTTTTTGTTTCTGTTGCAAAGTGTGACGTTGTTGGCTCAGATTCCAGTCGACACCGTTCCCTTTGTTCCTATGTCGTGGAATCAGGCCCGACGCCAGACCAAGTACGAATGGTTTGTGTCGAAGCAGGCCAAAGCGGTGGCTGACAGTATTGTGAAGTACCAGCTCCCTACGGGCGGATGGGTGAAGAATCAGGACTGGGGACTCAATCCCGATAGTGTCTATATCAGCCAGTGTATGGAGACAGGCATTGGTGGTACCATCGATAATGGCGCCACCTATCAGGAGATGGAGTTTCTTGCCAAGATGTACTACTACACCAACCTCATTGCCTACCGCATTGCCTTCCTCAACGGCCTCGAGTACCTGCTCACGATGCAGTACGAAAATGGTGGCTGGCCGCAATTCTATCCCGCACGAGGTCCCGACCACTACTCCAACCATATCACCTTCAACGATAACGCCATGATCAACGTCATGAAGTTCTTGCTCGACATCTCGCGAAATGTCGAACCTTACGACATGCTATGGCTGAAACCCGAGCAGCGCGAGATATGCAAGAAAGCGTACGATAGGGGAGTGGAGTGTATCCTGAACTGCCAGATTATCGTTGACGGGCAACCCACCGTGTGGTGTCAGCAACACGACGAGCACACGTTGAAGCCAGCACAGGCACGTGCCTACGAGTTGCCTTCGTTTTGTGCTGCAGGCGAGACCGTTACGATTGTCGACCTGCTGCTTTCCCTGCCCAATCCCACCGAGCGAATCAACCTTGCCATTGACGGTGCCATTCGCTGGCTCGAAAACCACAAGATTGAAGGGAAGGCCATCGAGCGTTTCATCAACGAAGACGGGCAGCCCGACATCCGCCTTGTCGACCGTAAGGGAGCACCTGCACTATGGGCGCGGTTCTACGATCTCGTCAACGGTGAACCTCTTTTCTGTGGACGAGACGGCATCCCACGCAAGCATATCGAGGACATCGAGTATGAGCGCCGCACAGGCTATAGTTGGTTCGGCACTCAGCCCCAACATCTCATCGACCTTTACAAAGAATGGTCTGCCCGTGTTCTCAATCAGTATATTTTAATCGACGATGAAAAATAATTCACTTTTTATTTGGTGGATGAAATTATTTGTTGTATCTTTGCAGCGACTTTAAGAAGAATCTATTATTAACAATCAAGTACAAAAAAACTATGGCTAAAAAATGGATTTGCCCAGTATGTGGCTATGTACATGAGGGCGACACCCCACCTGAGAGATGTCCACAATGTAAAGTTCCCGGAAGTAAGTTTAAGGAAATGGTCGAGACTGAAGGCATTCAGTTTGCATGTCAGCACGAGTTAGGCGTAGCAAAAGCTATTCCTGATACCGACGAAGGTAAGTTTGTGCTCCAAGGACTGAAGGACCACTTCGCAGGCGAATGTTCAGAAGTAGGTATGTATCTCGCAATGAGCCGTCAGGCCGACCGCGAAGGCTACCCCGATGTAGCAGAGGCATTCAGACGCTATGCGTTCGAGGAAGCAGAGCATGCAGCAAAGTTCTGTGAATTGCTCGGCGAGCTCTGCTGGGACACAAAGACCAACCTCGAGAAGCGTATGCAGGCCGAAGGAGGTGCTTGCGAAGCAAAACTTGAAATTGCCAAAGTGGCAAAGAAACTCAATCTCGATGCTATTCACGACACCGTTCATGAGATGGCGAAAGACGAAGCACGTCATGGAGCAGGATTCCAGGGACTCTTCAACAAGTATTTCAAGAAGTAAATAAATCTAAACTACAGAGCTGGGGAAGGTGTCTCCAGCTCTTTTTGCTTTTTATATACTTTATTATTGTTTGTTATGAACAGAAATGTAACTCTGGTTGCAGGTCTTTTGGCTGCGACCATGTGGGTGGCGGATCTCCATGCCGGGCCCACGGACTCAATTTATGGAGGCAATTTGAACGAAATCGTAGTCACTGGGACGCGAAGCCTGACAGATGTCCGGCATCTCCCAATGACGGTAACTACTTTGGGTCGTGACTTGCTCACGAAAGAGAATCGGATGTCTTTATTGCCTACACTCACAGAGCAGGTTCCAGGCCTTTTTATCACTTCTCGTTCGATGATGGGCTATGGTGTCAGCGGTGGTGCTGCCGGTGGTATTAACATGCGTGGTATCTCTGGCGGAGCAGGTCAGTTGCTGGTACTCATCGACGGACATCCTCAGTATCAAGGCGTTTATGGCCATCCGATTTCCGACAGCTATCAGACCCTGATGGCAGAGCGTGTGGAAGTGTTGCGTGGTCCTGCTTCTGTGCTGTATGGCTCGAATGCGATGGGCGGCGTGATTAATATCGTAACTCGTAAGGCTCAGGATGGTGTGAATACCGATGTTGTACTCGGCGCAGGAAGTTGGGGCACAGTTCACGCAGAAGCAACCAATCAGGTGCGTAGCGGTAAGTTCAGTAGTACCGTTTCGGTGCAGTACGGACGTACCGACAATCATCGTCCACGAATGGGCTTCGAGCAATACGGCGGATACGTGAAGCTCGGCTATGATATCAATGAACATTGGAATGCCTATGTGGATGCTAACATTACTCATTTCAATGCCAGCTATCCAGGAGCTGTGAACAGTCCGCTCTATGATGCCGATCAATGGATTACGCGTGGTGTCGTGACTGCAGCAGTCGAGAATCACTTCGACAATACAAGTGGTGCATTGAGTGTGTATTCGAATTTCGGACGGCACAAGATTGACGACGGAACGGCCAACCCGACACAACCCACTCAGCGCTATTTCCGTTCGAAGGATGCGCTCACAGGTGTATCATGGTATCAGAGCATCCAGCTCTTCAAAGGCAATCGCCTGACAGCAGGTGTCGACTACATGCACATCTACGGAAACGCTTACTATACATCAAAGGCAACAGGTGATATCTTGGTTACGCCCAACAAGCAGAGCGGCAAGTCATATCGTAACGAGATTGCAGGTTATGTAGACTTCCGTCAAGACCTTTTGGATTGGCTGACCATTGATGCAGGTATCCGTCTCGACCATCATAGCATCACCGGAACAGAATGGATTCCACAGGCTGGTATCGTAGTACGTCCGATAGAGTCAGGCGAAGCAAAGGCGATGGTTAGCAAAGGCTTCCGCAACCCTACGATGCGTGAAATGTATCTCTACCCGCCATCAAACACCGATTTGAAACCTGAACGTCTTTGGAACTACGAATTATCGTGGCGTCATCGTTTGGAAGATGGTACCACCTATGGTGTAAACCTCTTCTATCTTAAAGGCGATAATATGATTCAGACCCAACAGGTTGATGGAAAGCCACGCAATGTGAATACTGGTGAAATTGAGAACTATGGTGCCGAAGCAGAAGTAACATATCCTCTCGGCGCTTATTTCAATTTCAGGGCTAACGCGTCATATCTGCACATGAAGCACGAAATCATTGCTGCACCCGTATCGACAAGTTTTATCGGTATAGACTACCATCAGGGTAAATGGTTCGCATCACTCGGTGCACAGCATATTGAGGACCTCTACACGGCAGTAGGCGCTAACGAGACCAAGGAGGACTTCTGGCTCCTCAATGCATCGGTCAACTATCAGCTGAATAAGTACCTTAATCTGTGGGCAAGAGGCGAGAACCTACTGGCACAGAAGTACGAAATCAATCTCGGCTACCCGATGCCCCGTGCAACCTTTATGGGAGGCGTGAAGTTGGCTTTCTAAGATTTGAATAAGTATATACGCATATCTCAAGAGTCGGGCAATGAAGTCTCGGCTCTTGCTTTGTTTAGTACCGATATCAGTGCATTGATGAGATTTCTGTATGAAAAATCTTAAAAAAGTAGAGTTGAGTTTGGTGGAGTCGTAGAAACATTGTAAATTTGCAGGGAAAAGTGTGATGCATTCCGTGAAAACGATGATACGATAACTAATTAATACAGACATTATGAAGAAATTCTTTTTACTTATGCTGATGGCAGCTACGGTGGTAGTAGCATCGGCTCAGACAAAGAAAGTATCGGTCCTTGGCGACTCTTACTCAACTTTTATTGGTATTATCCCTTCTAATTATTCAACATTCTATCCTAACGACCGCAACGATGTCAAGGAGGTGGAACAGACTTGGTGGAGCCTTTATATCAAAACGAAGGGCTACAAGTTGGAGAAGAACGACTCGTGGGGCGGTACAACCATCTGCGGTACAGGTTATGGCCGTATGGACTCATCGCGCAATAACTTCATTGCCCGTGTGGACAGTCTCGGCAATCCCGATATTATCTTCATTTTCGGCGGCACCAACGATGCATGGGCTGGCGCTCCTGTTGGCGAGTATCAGTATTCCGACTGGACGAAGGACGACTGCAAGAATTTCCGTCCTGCACTCGCCTGTCTGTTCGACATGCTTCAGAAGCGTTATCCTAAGGCAAAGCTCTGCTCTATCCTCAACTCTGAACTGCGTGAACCTATCAACGAATCGATGCGTGAGGTATGCAAGCACTACAAGGTGCAACTCGTTGAACTTCACGATATTGAGAAGCAGAACGGTCATCCTTCAATCAGCGGTATGAAGAGCATCTGCGATCAACTGATAGAAGCAGGGATGTAGGAATTAAGACAGCGGCCATATTTCGTAATAACGCCATAACGTAATCACGTCATAACGAATCAGAAGGGCCGCCAGTTAAGAATCAGAATTTAAAATACGAAACATGAGAAAAACGATTATCACACTGGTTTGTGTGACGCTGTGTATGGGCTTGTCGGCTCAGGTGTCGCCCAACGGACGTGTCAAGGCAGAAAAGTTCAGCGACCACATCACCGTCAGTTATAAGCAGAACGGGAAGTGGCAGGAAATCTATACGGCTGAGTTTCCAGGTATCAACGGAGGTGACACACGCAGCATCAAGGACGACTACATCATGCTGTCGGGCAAGCGTCGGCATTGCACCAATAAAGGTAAGGAATCTGCATATTCGCTCCAAAGCGGCGGTGTGCTCTTTGTGAGAGTGTACAACGACGGTGTGGCTTTCCGCAAGGTGGGCCGCGAGAGTATGGGCGACAAGTCGGAGACCGACGTGCCTATCACCATACCTAATTATATAAATAATTGGATGATGAACTGGACGGATGGAGCCGAGAGTTTCTATCCGAAGAACCGTTCGTTCAAGCAGGGCGACCATCTTTCTTATCCAGCGTTGTTTGAGTTCCCCGACCATGTGTTCGGACTTCTCACCGAGGCCGACATCCGTCACGATCAGGCAGCATCGTCGTTCTATAGCCTCGACGGGAAGAACAAGTTCAACATTGTTCACGATAAGAACGAGCAGAACGCCAAGCAGAGTTCGTGGAAACTGATGATCATAGGCCAGTTGAGCGATGTGGTAGAATCGACATTGGTGACCGATCTCAGTGAGCCTTGCAAGTTGACCGATACCAGTTGGATTGAGCCAGGTGTGGTTTCTTGGGTTTACTGGGCATACAATCACGGCTCGAACGACCTGAACATCATCAAGAAGTATGTCGACCTGGCTGCAACGCTCGGTCTGCCTTACGTGCTGATCGATGCCGAGTGGGACATGATGAAGGACGGAAAGAGCATCGAGGACGCAGTGAACTATGCGAAGGAGAAGGGTGTGAAGCCGATGATATGGTACAACTCATCAGTAGGGTGGGTGAATGGTGCCCCGACTCCGAAGTATCGTCTGAACAAGCCCGAAGACCGTGAGAAGGAATTCGCTTGGTGCGAGAGTCTCGGCATTGCCGGTGTGAAGGTTGACTTCTTCAGTGGCGACAACAATATGAACATGGCCTACAGCATCGACCTCATGGAGTGTGCTGCAAAGCATCACATGCTCATCAACTTCCACGGAGCCACCTTCCCTCGCGGATGGATGCGTACCTATCCTAACCTGCTGACCACCGAGGCTGTCTATGGTGCCGAGTGGTACAACAACGTGCCGACCTTCACCAATCGTGCAGCCGCTCATAATGCCACATTGCCCTACACGCGCAATGTCATCGGTTCGATGGACTACACGCCTTGTGCCTTCAGCGACTCACAGCATCCGCATATCACTTCTCACGCACACGAGTTGGCGCTCACAGCCCTCTTCGAAAGTGGCTTGCAGCACTTGGCCGACCGTCCCGAGAGTTTCCTGGCACAGCCACAGGAGGTGAAGAACTACCTGGGCGAACTGCCTGCAGCATGGGACGAGACCGTATTCCTCGGAGGCTATCCTGCCGAAAGTGCCATCATCGCACGCAAGAGCGGCACCACATGGTATATTGCCGGAATCAACGGAACCGACCAGGAGCAGACCCTTACGTTCAGCACCAAGCGCCTGAAGGGATTGGGCAAGTATGTCACCCAGTTCCAGGACAGCGGCGACAAGAACAAACCTTGGGACATCACTCGTGGCAATACGGTCGAAACCGTACAGAAGTGTCAGCCTCGCGGCGGATTTGTCATCGTCGTGAAAAAATAGCATCCAAGGAATTTGAGAAAAGTCAAAATGCTTTGTTTTTCTGAATATTTTCTGCATATTTCAATTTTATGCGTATAAAATTTGTGAGACTGCAGGAAAATGCTTAACTTTGCAACCCGAAAACTAAAAGATGGTGATTTGGTTTTCGGGTTTTTTTTATGCTCGTTGGCCATTCATCACGAAGGAACATAACACAGATAAATTACATTATTCTTATGGACAAGCAACTCAAGAAAGTTCTGGTTCTCGGCTCTGGCGCATTGAAGATCGGTCAGGCGGGAGAATTCGATTACTCAGGCTCTCAAGCGCTCAAGGCTTTACGGGAAGAGGGCATCAGTTCAGTTTTGGTTAATCCAAACATCGCTACTATCCAGACAAGTGAAGGTATTGCTGACAAGGTTTATTTCCTCCCAGTGACACCTTTTTTTGTAACTGAAATTATCAAGAAGGAACGCCCCGACGGCATCTTACTGGCTTTCGGCGGACAGACAGCATTGAACTGTGGTACCGAACTCTTCACCAACGGAACCCTGAAGGAATACGGCGTGCAGGTGCTTGGCACTTCGGTCGAGGCGATTATGAACACAGAAGACCGCGACCTCTTCGTGAAGGAACTCGACAAGATTGCCATCAAGACTCCGGTGAGTCATGCCGTAGAGAATATGGACGATGCACTGAAGGCTGCCCATGAGATAGGCTTCCCTATCATGATTCGTTCGGCATACGCGCTGGGCGGTCTCGGTAGCGGTATCTGTCCCGACGAAGCGACATTCAAGCAGATTGCCGAAAGTGCCTTTACGTTTGCTCCGCAGATTCTGGTGGAGGAATCGCTGAAGGGCTGGAAGGAAATCGAGTTTGAGACCATCCGCGACAAGAACGACCATTGCTTCACCGTTGCTTCGATGGAGAACTTCGACCCGCTGGGCATCCACACCGGCGAGTCAATCGTTGTCGCTCCTACTTGCTCGTTGACCGACGAGCAGGTGAAACTCTTGCAAGACCTGACCATCAAGACCGTACGTCACCTCAACATCGTGGGTGAATGTAACATACAGTTTGCCTTCAATGCCGAGACCAACGACTATCGTGTCATCGAAATCAATGCACGTCTCAGCCGTTCGTCTGCACTTGCCTCAAAGGCTACAGGCTATCCGCTCGCATTCGTGGCAGCAAAGATTGCACTGGGCTACACACTCGACCAGATTGGCGAGATGGGTACACCCAACTCCGCATACGTGGCTCCGTCGCTCGACTATATGATTTGTAAGATACCTCGCTGGGACCTCACGAAGTTTACAGGCGTGAGCCGTCAGATCGGTTCTTCGATGAAGTCAGTAGGCGAAATCATGTCGATCGGCCGTACGTTCGAAGAGATGATACAGAAGGGTCTGCGTATGATAGGGCAGGGCATGCACGGCTTCGTGGGCAACGACCACGTGAAGTTCGCCAACCTCGACGAGGAACTTGCCAACCCTACCGACCTCCGTATCTTTGCCATCGCACAGGCGCTCGAAGAGGGCTACAGCGTGGAGAAGATTGAAAACCTGACGAAGATCGACGCATGGTTCATCTCTCGTCTGAAACATATCGTCGACCTGAAGCATCAGTTGCAGCAACTCAATTCGCTCGACGAAATCAGCGAAGAGATGATGCGCGAGGTGAAGTCGTGCGGCTTCAGCGATTTCCAGATTGCACGCTTCGTGCTCAAGCCAAAGGGCAACATGGAGCAGGCCAACCTCGAAGTACGTAAGTTCCGCAAGGAGATGGGCGTGCTTCCAGCTGTGAAGCGTATCGAAACCGTTGGCGGCGAACATCCTGAGCTGACCAACTACCTCTATATGACCTACTGCACACAGGGCTACGACGTCAACTACTACCACAACGAGAAGTCGGTTGTCGTGCTCGGTTCGGGTGCCTACCGCATCGGTTCGTCAGTAGAGTTCGACTGGTGTTCGGTCAATGCCATCAATACTGCTCGCAAGCTTGGCTACAAGAGCATCATGATCAACTACAACCCCGAGACCGTATCGACCGACTACGATATGTGCGACCGCCTCTATTTCGACGAACTCTCCTTTGAGCGTGTGCTCGATGTCATCGACCTCGAACAGCCTCGTGGCGTCATCGTCAGCGTGGGTGGTCAGATTCCAAACAACCTCGCCATGAAACTCTACCGTCAGGATGTGCCCATCCTCGGTACTTCGCCAGTCAATATCGACCGTGCAGAAAACCGCGACAAGTTCTCCGCAATGCTCGACAAACTCGGCATCGACCAGCCTGCATGGCGCGCGCTTACCAGCCATGAGGACATCAAGGAGTTCATCAAGCAGGTAGGCTATCCCGTCCTCGTACGTCCGTCGTACGTGCTCTCAGGCGCAGCCATGAACGTGTGCTACAGCGACGAGGAACTCGACCGCTTCCTCAACATGGCCACCGAGGTCAGCAAGGACTATCCGGTTGTCGTTTCGCAGTTCATGCAAGACACTAAGGAGATAGAGTTCGATGCTGTGGCTCAGCAAGGTGAAATCGTGGAATACGCCATCAGCGAACACATCGAGTTTGCAGGCGTACACTCAGGCGACGCAACCCTTGTGTTCCCTGCTCAGCAGATCTACTACTCTACCATCCGTCAGTTGAAGAAGATAAGCCGTCAGATAGCCAAGGAACTGAACATCTCCGGACCGTTCAACATCCAGTATCTGGCAAAGGGACAGACCGTCAAGGTCATCGAGTGTAACCTCCGAGCATCACGTTCGTTCCCGTTCGTCAGCAAGATACTCAAGCACAACCTCATCGAGACCGCTACACGCATCATGCTCGATGCTCCATACACCAAGCCCGACAAGAGCGAGTTCGATATCGACCGCATCGGCGTCAAGGCAAGCCAGTTCTCATTCGCACGTCTGCAGAATGCCGACCCCGTACTGGGCGTCGATATGAGCAGTACAGGTGAAGTAGGCTGTCTGGGCGACGATATGAACGAAGCCCTGCTCAATGCCCTCATCGCTACCGGCTACCGTCTGCCCAAGAAGTCCATCCTCATCTCATCAGGAGGCGCACGCGGCAAGATGGACCTCCTCGATGCCTGCAAGATGCTCCATGCAAAGCATTACGACATCTACGCCACACACGGCACCGCTACCTATCTCAACGAGAACGGAGTGCCCGCCACAGCCGTTGCATGGCCCGATGAAGAAGGCGAGAACGTGCTCGACCTCATTGCACAGCACCGCTTCGAACTCATCGTCAATGTGCCGAAGAATCAGACCAAGCGCGAACTGACCAACGGCTACAAGATACGTCGTGCAGCCATCGACCACAACATCCCGTTGATGACCAACGCACGTCTTGCCAAGGCCTTCATCGAAGCCTTCACAGAGAAGAAACTCGAAGACCTCCAGATCAAGAGCTGGCAGGAATACGTATAGTCAAAGGACAAAGGTCAATTTGACAATTTAATCATGTAATAATTAAATAAAAAGACTGGGCGAAACACATCGTCCAGTCTTTTTTCCATCTCTCATCTCATTTACCATTTAACCATTTACCATTTAACAATTTACATTATACATTAAAAGAGTCGGGGGTCACTTCACTTCAGTTGTCCCGACTCTTTCTTACATTTTTTAATTTTTTAATTTTTACATTTTCCTCTGGGGCGTCTACACATCCCAATGACTTATAGTAAGCCACAGGATTGCAAGGCTGACGTTCCGAGCAGTGCGCCAAGCACTGTGATGATGAAGCGGATGACCTCCGCAATCACTTTCTTCTTGTTTTCCATACATCTCTCATTTACCATTAACCAATAACCATTAACCAATAACCATTATTAATCTATTTCGTGTTTTTCGATGTTTTCGGAATAAATGATACTGTCAGTAGTGAAAAAAACGGAGTTCCGTTCGTTTAGATTACTAAAAAACTAAAAACTAACGACTAAGGTCTAGAGTCATTTCGACAGGCTCAAGATGTATCTAAAGTCTAGAGTCTAACGTCTAGAGTCAAACGTCTAGAGTCAAACGTCTAGAGTCAAACGTCTAGAGTCTAAAGTCTAAAGCCTAGAGTCTAAAGTCTAAAGTCTAATTTATTTTTATGCTACTTTGACTTCGTTGAAGATAAAATACGCCTCGGAAATAAAAATAAATGTTTATTTATTTTGTACTTCGCTCGGCTTTTATTATCTTTGCAAAGTAATAGTAATCAAGTCACTCATACACGAAAACCTGTAAAAGATGTATATACCACCATTCACAGTAAGCGCTGAAGCCATCAACCTGATAGCTGAGATTTCAGCTCAGATTGAGCGCTATGCTATTCGTTTTGAACAGGAAGACGGACTTCGGTTGAGAAAAGCCAATCGTATTAAGACCATCCATTCGTCGCTCGCCATAGAAGGTAATACTTTGAGTGAGGACGAAGTTCGTGACATCATTGATGGAAAGAACGTTGTGGCTCCCATCAAGCAAATACAGGAAGTGAAGAATGCTATAGCCACATACGAACTCTACCCGTCGCTGAACCCCTATAGCGTGAAAGACCTGCTGAAAGCGCATGGCGTAATGATGCACGCATTGGTGGATGATGCAGGTCGGTTCCGTTCTTCCGGTGTGGGTGTGTTCTCTGAAAGCGCACTCGTCCACATGGCTCCGCCAGCAGATCGTGTACCTATGCTGATGAACGACTTGTTTGCGTGGTTGAAATCATCGAAAGACCATCTGCTGATTCGTTCGTGTGTCTTTCACTACGAGTTTGAGTTCATTCATCCATTCATTGATGGCAATGGACGTACTGGACGCTTGTGGCAATCACTCATACTTGGCAAACTGCATCCGTTGTTTGAGCACCTGCCAGTAGAGAACATGGTCTATGCCAACCAGCAAGCCTATTATGATGCCATCACGGCCAGCACCAACGCCGGGCAGTCAGGCCCATTCATCGACTTTATGCTGAACGAGATCTATAAGACACTGAAAGGACATCAAGGAGAGGAATTGCCAACAAATGATGCAGCTTCTATCGACCGACAATTCGGTATAATGTTCGGTGAAGAGTTCGGTATAAAGTATGGTATAAAGTTCGGTATAAACGACAAACAACTTCTTCTCCTCATTGCCGGCAATCCTACAATTACGGCCTCTGATGCAGCAGAGCGAATGGGAATCAGCCTTCGTGGAGCAGAAAAAATATTTAAAAAGCTAAGAGATGTTGGAGTTATAAGCAGGCAAGGCAGTAGAAAGAGTGGTTCTTGGTTAATCAACAAATAACATTCTCATTTACCATCTCTCATTTGACCATTTACCATTTACATTATACATTAAAAGAGTCGGGCGCCCGACTCTTTCTTACATTTTTAATTTTTTAATTTTTACATTTTCCTCTGGGGCGTCTACACATCCCAATGACTTATAGTAAGCCACAGGATTGCAAGGCTGACGTTCCGAGCAGTGCGCCAAGCACTGTGATGATGAAGCGGA